>Ga0307373_10013037_pt1 | contig 11696 bp, 6 predicted proteins | sample OX2MG_FD_202534 | JGI IMG/M metagenome (GOLD analysis project Ga0307373, IMG submission 202534) | Soil microbial communities from Risofladan, Vaasa, Finland - OX-2 | ecosystem: Environmental > Terrestrial > Soil > Coastal area > Acid sulfate soil | place: Finland: Risofladan, Vaasa | collected...
GTTTGGGCGAATACGTCAAACTTTGTTAGTGTGTTCTTTTGGGGGCGGCGTTATGGCTGGGAACGGAGCGATGATCGCCTGTCCGTACTGCAAAACGCAAAACCGCGCGGATGCGATCTATTGCAACATCTGCGGTGGCGCGCTCTACGCCACGGCGGCGGGCGCCGCGCGGGCGGGCGCTCCTGCCGCGCGCAAGCCCGTCGCCACCGGCCAATTGCCCCCGCAGACGTTTCTCGGCGGGCGCTACGTCATCCTGCAACGGGTGGGCCAGGGCGGCATGGCTGCCGTCTACAAGGGCAGTGATACCAAACGCAACCGCGTCGTCGCCATCAAAGAGATGAGCCAGGAGGGCCTCTCGCCCAGCGAAATCCAGGAGTCCATCGCCAGCTTCAAGAGCGAGGCGGACCTGCTGACGAAGCTAGAGAACGCCAACCTGCCCAAGTTCTTCCAACAGTTCTCCGAGAACGCGCGCCACTACCTCGTGATGGAGTTCGTCGAGGGGCAGACGCTGGAGCAGATTCAGACCAAAGAATACAAGGGTGGCATCGTCTCTGAGGCGCGGGTGATGAAGTGGGCGGCGCAGCTCTGCGACGCGCTGGGCTACCTGCATATGCAGCGCCCGCCGATCATCTTCCGCGACCTGAAACCGGCCAACATCATGATCACGCCGCAGGACCAGGTGAAGCTGATCGACTTCGGCATCGCGCGCGTCTTCCAGCCCAATCACACCCGCGACACCCAGGCGCTCGGCACCCCCGGCTACGCCCCACCGGAACAGTATGGCAAGGCGCAGACTGATCCCCGCGCCGACATCTACGCGCTGGGTTGTACGCTCTACCAGATGCTCAGCGGCTACGAGACCGCGCGCACGCCTTTCGCGCTGCCCCCGCTCAATTCGCGCAACCCGCTCGTCTCGCCTCACATCCAACTGGCGATCGAGAAGGCGACCCGGCTCGACCGCGAGAAGCGCTTCGCCACGATGGCCGAGTTCAAGCAGGCGCTGCTCAAACCCGACGCGCTCTACTTCCTGCCCGGCGACCCGGCGCGCAATCTGCGCGACGTGATTGCCCTCTGCCAGAAGTATCCGCAGGAGGGGCAGCGGCTGCTCTACGCCGGGCATATCGCGTCGTGGCTCCAGGCGTGGGGGCGTGGCGACGCCAAGACGGCGCAGGCCGCGCTCGCCGCCCAGGCCGCCGTCAAGGCCAACCCCAACGACCGCGCCACCGGGCTGGCGAGCTTCCTCAAGGCGGCGCAGACGTCGGGCGCGCGAACCGGCGCGCGGGCAGGCGCCAATGGGAATGGCGCGAAGAATCCCACCCAAAATCCCCCCAAGAACGCCGCCAAATCGCCCGGCGCGGCAAACTGGGGGCCGTTTAACTTTGGACCGATTACCTTTGGCCCGACGGGAGGAACCGGTGGGACCGGCGGCAATGGCGCCTACACCACCCAGCGGCAAGCGTCGCAACAGGCCAGGCCACGCGCGGGGACGGCGACCGGGACCGGCGCGGCAGCGGCGGCCACTGCGACCGCCACGCGCGGCATCGTCGTCGCCCACCCGCGTTCGGTAGACTACGGCCTGCTGATGCAGGGGCAGCGCGGCGTCGCCACGCTCACCATCAGCGGCCAGGGCGGCGGCGCGGTCAACGGGCAGGTGATGGTGGATAAGGCCAGCGCTGGCTGGCTGACGCTGGATCGCGCAACCTTCAACGGCGCCAGCACGCTGATCCAGGTGAACGCCGAGACAGCGCGCATCAGCCGGACAGGGTCGGAAGTGGGCATGCTCCAGATCATCAGCGGCGCACAGACGCTCTATGTGCCGGTGAAGGTTGACGTGGCCGCCGCGCCGATCACAAAGAAGACGGCGCAGGGCAAGGCGGCGCCAAAGACCGCCGCCCGCGCAAAGAATGCGACTCAACAGCCGCGCCGTCGGTTCCGCTTCTGGCCGTTTGGCGCCGCGCGCCAGGGGCAGGCCGCAACGCCCGGCGCCGCGCAAACCGCCAGCCCGACGAAGAACGCCGCCAACGCCCGCCAGTGGCGGGCGCCACGCGGCTCACCGCTCCAGACGCAGCGCATCGCGTTCTCCGGCTGGCGGCTGGGGCTTTCGCTGGCGCTGCCGTTTGCGTTGGCGCTGGCGGCGTTGGTGGCGTTGCAACATCTGGCGGTCCCGCGCGTGCTGGCGCTGATTGTGGCGCCTGCGCCGTATGGCGCGCTGGCGCTGGCGCTGCTGGCCGTCTGCGCGCTGGTCCCCTGGCTGGGCGCGGCGGCGATTGCGGGCGCCTGGCGCACGGCCAGCCGACGGCTGACGACGACGCTGGGCGCGCTGGCTGGCTTCATCGCGGCGCTGCTCGTCGAGGGCCATTGGCTCTTCACGCTGAGCAGCCACGCTTTATTGATCGGCGCCAGTGGCGCGCCGCTCGAGCTGGCCATCGTGCCACCGGCGTTGGTGAGCCTGGGCGCTGCGCTGGGGGCCGACCCGATTGGGAGCCGCTGGGCGCTCAACGTCATCCGTTTCACGGCGCGCCATCCCTATCTGTGTGTCATGCCCGTTGTCATCGCGCTGGGGGCCTGGGCGGGCTTCGCAGGCGCGACGCGCCTGCCGCCTATGCTGTGGGGCGCCCCCAACGCCTTCCTGGTGAATGTGCTAGGGGTGATTGGCCTGGTGATTGGCGTCATCGTCGGCGCCGCCCTGATCAACCCAACGCGCAACGTGCTGCGGTATCTGGCAAGCGTCAGGCCGTAGCTTGGGAGCCAGCGGGCGGGCGCTGGCCGTTCATCCCCAGGAAAATATCTATGCTCTCGCAGATGATGACTCCCTTCGCCGACGCATCTTTGCCGCCGTTGGTGGCGCTCGTGGGGCCGACAGCGGTTGGCAAGACGGCGCTGGCGTTGGCGCTGGCCGAACGCCTGCGCGCGGCGGACGCCGCCGTCCGACCTGTCGAGGCGGTCGCCGCCGACTCGCGGCAAATCTATCGTTCGATGGATATCGCCACCGCCAAGCCTACCCCTGCCGAACGCGCGCAGCTTCCCCATCACCTGATCGATGTCGTCTGGCCCGACGAGTCGTATACCCTGGCGCAATACCAGCACGACGCGCAGACGGCCATCGCCGACATCCATGCGCGTGGTGGTGTGCCGTTGCTGGTCGGTGGTACGGGTCTCTACGTGCGCGCGGTGGTGGACGGGCTGGCGATCCCGGAGGTCGCGCCGAACCCCGAGCTACGCGCTACGCTGGCAGCGGAGGCGGCAGCGGACGGCGCCGACGCCCTGCACGCGCGGCTGGCCGCGCTGGACCCCGCCGCCGCCGCGCGCATCGCCCCGACCAACGTGCGGCGTGTCACCCGCGCGCTGGAGGTCTGCCTCAGCACAGGGCAGCCGTTCTCCGCGCAGCAAGGCGCCCGCCCCACGCCCTATCGCGCGCTGACGCTGGGCCTCGACATGGACCGCGCCGCCCTCTACACGCGGGCCGACGCCCGGATAGACTCGATGCTGGCGGCGGGCCTCGTCGCCGAGACGCAGACGCTGGTGGCGCGCGGCTACGGCTGGGAGCTGCCCGCGATGTCGAGCCTGGGCTACCGCGAGATCGGCGCGTATCTGCGTGGCGAACTGGCGTTGGCTGATGCGACCGAACGCTTCAAGCTGGCCACCCATGCCTACATCCGTCGCCAACTGACGTGGTTTCGACCCGACGCGCGCATCCACTGGCTCGACGCCGCGCTGCCAACGTCAACGCTGGCTGACGCAGCGTTGGCGCACATCCGCGCGGCGTTTCCTGGCGTGGCTGCGGCTGCGAGGTAAGGGGCCACTGCGATGCTGCTGTACCGTCAGCCGCCGGGCTGGCGCGTAGCCTTCTGGCGTACTGCGGGTCTCCAGGCCGACGCGACGGTTCGGCGACGGTTCGGCGACGGTTCGGCGTCGGCTGTGCGTCGACTTGAGTAATGCGCGAGTGCAACGACGTGGCGCCGCACGAGGTACTCGCCGGATCGTCGTCCGGCGGTACGGCGGACGACGCGCCGTCCCCGTAGCGCCAGCTTGGAAGCTGGCGCTACGGGGGACGGGCGCCAGTGTATCGTGCTTCAATCAACGTCTGGTATACTGTTCGCAGGGTGGCGCCTGGCAATAGAGCGCACTGCCTGCAACGTCATCTACATGTCTGAATGATGAACGCTAGAAAGCTGGTTTCTTTATGGGACACGACGGGAATGGCGAATCTGGTTCCCCGCACGATCTCGGTCATCCACCTATCCCACAGCCGTTCGGCGCCCCGCAGCCCCATCCCCAGGCGCCTACGCCGCAACCAGCGCCGCCCGTTGGCGCGCAGCCCAATCCGCCGACGCCGGGCCAGCAGCCAGTTCTGCCGGTGATGCGGCAGGCGGGGGCGCAGGCGCCTGGGCAGCCGCCCGCAGGCGCGCCCGGGTATTCGCCCTATGTTCCCTACCCACCTTATCCGCCGCAGTATTATCCGCAACCGGGGAACCCCGCCTATCCAGCGTATCCTGGGTACCCGGCGCCGGGGCCATACCCCCAACCGGGCCAGCAAGGCTATGCGCCGCCAGGCTATGCGCCAGGGCAGGCGCATCCTGGCGCGATTGGCGTCGCGGCGCCGCCGACGGTTCCGTTTCCGCCATCACCCACATCGCCGCCCGCCACGCCACCTGCGCCACGCAAACCCACTGGCCGACGCGCGTTGATCGGTGGTGGTGTGGGCATGGCGCTGGTGATTGTGTTGCTGATCATTGGGGTGGTGGTGTACTCATTTGTCGGCGCCATTGCCTATCACGTTGGCCCGTTTGTCGTCGGGCCGTATGAGCGCATCAGCGGCGCAATTTACGGCCAGAGCCTCGCCGATGTGTCGCAGGGCGCCGCCACGCCGGGCATGCTGCCCGTCGCCGCCAGTGTCACCTGCGCAGGCGTGACGGCGCACGCCAACGCGCAGGGGGCCTATGCGCTCTCGCTGCCCGCCGCCGCGACCTACACCTGCGTCGCCAGCGCGCCCCAATACGCGCCGCAGACCATCCAGTTGACGGGCCACGGCGCGCAGTCCATCACACTCGACATCGGGCCAAAGACGACCAGCGCCTGCCCGCCCGATAGCGGATTACTCAGCGTCACCTGCGCGTCGCTGACGCTGGCCCCGGCGACGCTGACGGGCGCCGTCACCGATGTCGCCACTGGCCAGGGCATCCCTGGCGCCTCGGTGTCGTGCTGGAACGACGACGCCGCGCTCATCGTCAGCCAGCGGGCCACGCCCACACTGACAGGCATCGCCGACGGGACGGGCGCGTATACGCTGCATGGGCTGGCGCCCAGCCACTACGCCTGCGCCGCCGATCAGACCGGCGCGCTCACCCGTTTCAGCGTGACGGCAGGCCAGGGCATGCGGCAGAACTTCGCCGTCTGCACGACCCACTGCTCCGGCATGGCGTATCACGATGGGCAGGTCATGCACACCCTCAAGGCGTTTGTCGTCTTCTGGCTACCAAAAGGCCAGACCTTCGCGCCCGGTGAAAGCGACGCCACCTTCGAGTCGCTGGTGGAGCAATACTTCAAGGATGTCGGCGGTACGTCGTTCTACCATCTGCTGACGCAGTATTGGGATAGCAACGGCCCTGTGCGGAATGTCGAGCAGTATGGCGGCGCCTACGTAGACACCACGCCGTATCCGCACGCGGGCTCGATGAGCGATCCACTGACCGATACGGACATCCAGGACGCCGTCTCGCGCGCCGTCACCGCCAATCGCTGGCCCGACGATCATCAGAGCGACGAGGTGTTTGTCGTGACGGGCTACAACATCGAGGAGTGTAGCGGGGGCGCCTGCACATTCCCACAGGGAACGACTAGCGGAGGCTTTTGCGGCTACCACGATACCACCGCCGATGGGACGATCTATACGTTCGTCGGCGATAGCCTCTACACGTACCTGGGGAATTATGTGTACTCATGCGTGCCACCGTCGTTTGGCGTCTACGGCCCCACGCCCAAAGGCCCTATCCTCTACGGGAACGCCTACGCCGATGTCGTCATCAATGTGCTCTCGCATGAGGAGTTTGAGTCGGTAACGGACCCCGTCAACGCTTCCGGCTGGACCGTCAATAGCCGCACCGAGGGCGAGATCGGCGACCTCTGCTTCACCACGTTCGGCCCCATCAACTCTCAGGGCGCCACAGTGACGCTGGCGCACGGCCACGGCTACAACCTCCAGAAGGAGTTCAGCAATCTGACTAATGGCTGCTCGTATAGTTGATGGCTGGTTGCCGCTCAGCGCTCTCGGCCAGCGTGGCGGCGTGGTCTGCGCCCGCAGCGTCCCCTACGGCAAAACATGCTACACTCTCTGTATGAGAGGACGTCGCGTACCTACAGACCAAACGGTAAGCTAGAGCCACGCGAGGCAAGGTGTGGCAAGCGCGAACGGAGGGATGATCGTGCAGCATGAGCGTTCGGAGGCGCTGTTTGCGCGGGCGCGCCAGGTGATCCCCGGCGGGGTCAATAGCCCTGTGCGCGCGTTTCGCGCAGTGGGTGGGCAACCCATCTTCATCGATCATGGCGAGGGGGCGTACCTCTTCGACGTAGACGGCAATCGCTATATCGATTATGTTGGCTCGTGGGGGCCGTTGATTCTGGGCCACGCGCATCCGCAGGTGGTGGCGGCGGTGACGGCGGCGGCGCAACGCGGCACGAGCTATGGCGCGCCGACCGAGGCCGAGGTATGGCTGGCCGAGCTGGTGATCGCGGCGGTCCCCAGCATCGAACTGGTGCGTTTCGTCAACTCCGGTACGGAGGCGACGATGAGCGCGCTGCGGGTGGCGCGGGCCTACACCGGACGCAATAAAATCATCAAGTTTGCCGGTGGCTACCACGGCCACGCTGATATGCTGCTGGTGGCGGCTGGCTCCGGCGCACTGACGCTGGGGCTGCCCGATAGCCCCGGCGTGCCACCCACCGCCACCGCCGAGACACTCGTCGCGCCGTACAACGATCTGGCCGCAGTGCAGGAACTCTACGCCCGCTTCCCCGACGAGATCGCAGCAATCATCGTCGAGCCAGTGGCGGGCAACATGGGCTGCGTGCCGCCCGCCACCGGCTTCCTCGAAGGGCTACGCGAGGTCACACAGACGCAGGGCAGCGTCTTGATCTTCGACGAGGTGATGACGGGCTTCCGCGTGGCGTATGGCGGTGCGCAGGCAATCTACGGCGTGACGCCCGACATGACCTGCCTGGGCAAGATCGTCGGCGGTGGCCTGCCAGCGGCGGCGTATGGGGGACGGCGCGACATCCTCTCGCTGGTCTCGCCCGCCGGGCCAGTCTATCAGGCGGGCACGCTCTCTGGCAATCCGCTGGCGATGGCTGCCGGTGCGGCGCAACTGGAGATGCTGCGCGAGCCGGGCGTCTACGAGCGACTGGAGCGCCTCTCGGCGACGCTGGCCGAGGGCGTCGGCGCGGCGGCGCGTGCGGCGGGCGTTCCGCTGTATCAGACGCGGGTCGGTTCGATGTTCTGCGCGTTCTTCACCGAGGGGCCAGTCACCGATGAGGCCACGGCGAAGCAATCGGATACGCGCGCCTTCGCCACGTACTTCCGCGCCATGTTGGAGCAAGGCGTCTATCTCGCGCCATCGCAGTTCGAGGCGGGCTTTCTCTCGCTGGCGCATAGCGACGCCGACATCGCGCACACCATCGCAGCGGCGCGCGTCGCCTTCGGGCGCGTCGCGGCTGAGGCGCGGGCGGGCGGGCAGCCAGCGTAGCCGTCGCGCTGGGCTGGCCCACTGTTGCGCTACCCCACACCGACTGCCAACTGGCGGCGTGGCTGGCATATATCGTGCGTTCTCAGCTAGCGCTCATCCTGGACATTCTGGACATCCCATATTGCCCTTTGCTGCTGCCTGTTTCGATGTTCTCCGCCACCAGCCATTGGCCGTCCGGTGAGAGACGGGAGGCTTCGCCATGCTCGATTATCCATCCGCACGCGATCCGTTCGACGCGCTGCTCGCCTCCGGCGCGTCCGACTCCGACGCGCCCGGTCTTGCGCCAGGGCCTACATCGGCGCCTAAACATCGCGCGAGCGAAACCGGTGCGGCTAGGGGGACCGATGCCACAGCGCCTGACGCTGCTCCATCCAGCGCCACGGCGACCGTCTCGCCCGCAGATTCACTGTCGGCGGCGTTGGCGGAGATTGCGCGCTTGCGGTCTGAGGTGACGCGCCTGCGGTTGGAGGTTGCCGAGCAGGGGCAGGCCCGCGACGCCTTCATTTCGCTGGCCGCGCATGAGTTGCGTAGCCCACTGACGACTGTGAAGGGCTATGCGCAGTTGTTGCTGCGGCAGGCGCGCAGGACGCCGTTGCCGCCCGCGATGGCGCGTTCGGTGGCGGCGATTGATGAGCAGACGGCGCGCATGTCGGATATGGTGGGCGAGTTGCACGACGCCACGCGGATCCGCCGGGGCGACTTCGAGGTGATCTGCACGCACGTCGATCTGGTCGCGCTGGCCGAGGCGGAGGTGGAGCGGCGGCGTCCGCTGGCGCCGGAGCATACGCTGCTGCTGCTGGCCGAGGCGCCAGCCCTGATGGGCCAGTGGGACGGCGCTCGGCTCGCTCAAGTGATTCGCGATCTGCTCGAAAACGCCATCCGCTTCAGTCCGGAGGGTGGCGTCGTCGTCCTGCGGCTGGCGGAGGTGGATGGCATGGCGACGCTGTCCGTGCGCGACCAGGGCGTCGGCGTTGCGCCCGCCGACCACGAGCGCATCTTCGAGTATCTGTATCGCGCGCCCGACGCCGAGCGGCGCAACCTCAGTGGCGTCGGGCTGGGCCTCTACGTCAGCCGCGCCATCGCCGAGCGCCTGGGCGGGCGCCTCTGGCTCGCCGCGTCGGACACCAACGGCGGCGGCAGCGAGTTTCGCCTGGCATTGCCGCTTGACGCTTCCCTTGGGTACATGGTACAGTTATGAGTGTCTGGACCATCCGTTCAGACCGCGATTATTTTTCCTTGGGGCAATGGCCCCACCCGTCTCTACCAGGCGACCAACGCCGTCGCCCGACGCTGAGATGAAGCGCATCTAGGGTTCCGCTCTCTGCCTGCTCGCCATGTGTGTTGCGCGTCAGTTCGCGCATCATGGCAGAGCGCCCAAAAGGCTGGAGAGGCTGGTCCGAGCGATGCAGGCGCGAACGGTCCCGCTTAGCTCCGCCACGAGATGACGGAGCGATGGTACTGCCCGCGCTACACCACGGGGACGAAAAGCCCGGATGGGTAGGTTCAACTCGAGAGAGCAACCACCTGGCCGGGCTTTACCCATTTTTGTGGTGTGGCGCGGGCAGTTGCGTTGTGACTCGCGCTTGGTCGACATGGCTGTGCTGGCTTTCGCCTGGGATCGTCTGATTGTCTTCCCGTATTCATTCAGGAGAACACCCTGCATGGCGACCACAGAGGTCACAGACACTGCCCAGCCAACTACTGCTGAGCGGCGCGGTTTCTTCGCCGACGTGCTCCATCCGGCGCGACGCGGCAGTTCGCATCGTATCGAGTTCATCGCGGGGCTGACGACCTTCGTCACGATGGCGTACATCATCTTCGTCAACACCTCCATCATGGAGGCCGCCGGACTGAACCCCACGGCGCTGATCATCGGCACCATCTTCGCCGCCATCGTGCCAACGCTCTTCATGGGCATCTGGGCCGATCTGCCTTGGGCGCTGGCCCCCGGCCTGGGCTACAACGCGCTCTTCGCCTACACCGTCGTCGATCAGCACAAGTTCCCTGTCGGCGCAGCGCTGGCGCTGGTCTTCCTTGATGGCCTCGTCTTCTTGCTGGTGGTCGCTGGCCCCTGGCGCGAGCAGATCATCAAGGGGATACCGTTGCCGATCAAGCTGGCGGCAGGCGCGGGCATCGGCTTCTTCATCGCATTCATAGGCCTGACCAACGCCGACATCATCAAGTTCAACTCGTTCGCCGCCCTCCCTGCCAACCAGTTTATCCCCATCGGCAACGCATTTGGGTTGCCCGCGCTCAGCCCGCTCAACGATCCGCTGGTGCTGGTCGCCTTTGCCGGGTTGCTCGTCACGGGGCTGCTGATGGCGTGGAAGGTGCGCGGCGCACTGCTGCTGGGCATCCTGCTGACGGCGGGAATCGCCTGGGGTACGGCGCTGATCGACCCGGCGACGCGCCCGGCGCTGCTACCTGGCATCTCCAATCCGACGGGGATGAGCAGCTTCGTCGGTTTCCCCGACTTTGCGACATTCTTCCATAAGGGCGTGGGACTGATTGATTTCCCGTCGCTCTTCAGTGGCCATCTGGCGTCAGGCGCGATCCTGCTGTTCTTCGTCACCTTCCTCGTCACCGACATGATGGACTCCTTCGGCACCTTCAGCGGATTGGCGTCGAAGCTGGGCATCCTGCGTGAGGACGGCAACTTCCCCGGCTCCGGGCGCGCATTGGTTGTGGACGCCGCCGCCGGCATGTGGGGTCCGCTGACCGGCAACGCCACCATCGCCACGTTCATCGAGAGCGCGGCGGGCGTGGGCGAGGGCGGCAAGACGGGCCTCACCGCCGTCTGGGTCGCGTTCTTCTTCGCGCTGGCGCTGTTCTTTACGCCACTGATCGGCCTCGTGCCAGCCGTGGCGACGGCGCCAACGCTGATCATCGTCGGCTTCCTGATGATCGAGCCAATCGTCAAGATCGGCTTCACCGACATCACCGACGGCCTTCCGGCGTTCCTGACGCTGCTGGCGATGCCGCTGACGTTCTCCATCGCCGACGGCATGTTCATCGGCATCACGAGCTATGTCGTGCTCAAGGTCGTGCGTGGCAAAATCCGTGAGGTGAGTTGGGTGATGTGGCTCTTCGCCGCCTTACTGGTTCTCGCCAAAGTCCTCGACGCGATCAGTTGACAACGGTTTCCAGCGAAACATAGACATCAGCGCCGACCACCACCTTGCAAGGTGGTGGTCGGCGCTGATGTCATCAGGATGGCCGCTATGCGGTGGGCGCGCCGGTGAGGATGGGGGTCGCCTCGGTGGTGGGCGATGGCAGCGGCGTGCGCAATGTCGTGGCCAGCGCACGGCTCAGTTGGCCCGCACGCTGGCGCGACTTCAGGCGGAGGGGAGCCTGCGGCCAGATGAGGCCCAGCGTCCCCAGCGCGACGACCAGCAGCGCCCAGAGTAGTCCGACGGCCAGCGTCAGGATGCGCTCACGCCCGGCGCCCAGGTAGGCGCGGGTGAAGTAACGTGCGCTCTGGAAGCCATAGAGGCGGCGCTGGACGCGCGCCGGGTCGCGGTTCGCCTCGCCTCCCAGGTGGACGATGGTGGAGACGGGCGCGTAGGTGATGCGATAGCCGGCCCGCCGGATGCGGTAGCAGAGGTCGGCGTCCTCGAAGTACAGAAAGTAGTTGGGGTCGAAGCCACCCACCTCCTGCAAGACGCGCATGGGGGCCAACAGATAGCAGCCGGCAAGCGCGCCGACATCACGTACCTCGGCGTGGTCCCACCCCGCCAGCCGCTGCCGCTGAACGATCCCCGGTCGCAGCCCGGCGTAGGCCAGCGTATAGGCCGCGATCAGCCCAGGAAGCGTCCACCGTTCGCGGCACGTCAACTGGATGCGCTCGTCGGTGTTGAGGACACGCCCGCCGAGCGCGCCGCAGGCGGGGCCGATCTCGTCGGCCATCTCCACCAGCGCGTCCAGTGGTTCGCGGAGAATGGTGTCGGCGTTGAGGAA
>Ga0307373_10013038_pt1 | contig 11695 bp, 12 predicted proteins | sample OX2MG_FD_202534 | JGI IMG/M metagenome (GOLD analysis project Ga0307373, IMG submission 202534) | Soil microbial communities from Risofladan, Vaasa, Finland - OX-2 | ecosystem: Environmental > Terrestrial > Soil > Coastal area > Acid sulfate soil | place: Finland: Risofladan, Vaasa | collected...
GCAAATCGCTCCGCTATCGTCGACGCGACATCCACAAACCAAAGCTATCCTAAATAGCCGCGTCTGTCACGTTAATTGTTCGGAAACTCCTTACCGCGTCTGGTTTGGCACATTTCCTTGATGCCCGGGCTTGAGGGTCACTCTCCTGAAAGCTTTATCAGCTACGTACTCGAAACTCTCAATGACCCATCAATTGTGTGGGATGGTGCGTTTCGGAATCAGCTGTCCGATACAGCCCAGTGGTTGCTGCTGGTCTGCGCATCATTGCCCGACCGCTGTAACGTAACCGCTGTACTGAAGGCGTGCTCAGCTCTCATTGGCGCTGGCCACTTCCGTCCTGGAGAATTCGTAGGCGCCCTTCGAATATTGGAAGGGACCTTCACAACAGTCACTAGGTTCGGTGAAGACGCGATTCTCTCGCTCAAAAGCCCCGCCCTGCGAGACTACCTCATCGCTCATCTGGAATCGGATCGGGCGACCCTCGAGCGCGTGATCTCATCGGCGGTGTTTTTTGACCAATGGTCCACGCTATTTCGGATTATCGAGACTCGGCCAGATGTCGGGATGGCGGTCGAGCGTGAGCTCGCAAAAGCGATTAGGCGGACCTTCAGGGCGCCAGCAGCCGGATGGTCGGGTGATCGAACGCCAACCTCGGTGGAGCTATTCGACCGGGCGCAGACCGTTGCCAAGAGCGCTGTCACTCTTGCATCGCTGGTACCCGTGGCATCCGAGTTAATGAGGCAGCTTGCGAGCGAGGTTGATCGGTCGACCCTCACCGCTGCCGTCGGTCTGTGCCAGGCGGCGGTTCGAGCGACACCGCTGCGTGAGGATGCTGAACGCTTAGGTACTACTGTCCTCGACTGGTCCATTGAAAACGCGGATTCATCAGAGGCTCTCGACGCCATTATTGAATTGGCAGATATTTTTGGCCTTGATGCGCGAGTAGATTGGGCCGAAGTGACGCGACGAGCCGAACAAGTCATGAGCGAGGAGGTGGACTCTCTGGGCTATTCAGAGGATTCCTCTGAGGTCAGTAGTGGTATTGACCGTCTTGAGCGAGTTGCGAACAAATTCGACTTGGACACGATGGAGCTTGAGGATCTCCGCGAGCATCTTGCGATGTTGGAGTACAGGGACGAATCGGGAGAGGATCGTAGCGACTACAGTTACGACTCCACTAGAAGGTCCGATCTCTCCGACGCGAAGATGGACGAATTGTTCAACGGGCTCGGTCAGTCCGATCGTTGAGACGGACGCCGTCTTATGTCGATTGGCAGAGTGGAGACGCCGACAGCCAATTGACGCGGGTAGCCGGCGGAGACCCGATCTTGAACTCAAATTAACGACAGCGGATGGTGGTGAAAGGTGTCCTGTAAAGCCGCTGCGACCGGCGCTTGCGCCGGTCTCAGGCGGACTGTTGGTTGCTATCGATAATGCGGCCCTATCAAGTCCATTCGACTTGGGAGCCGGCCGCCCCCACGGGTTCAGTTGGGATGGCTAATCAGGTTTGTTTCCTGGGTTAAGCAAGGGTCTGCCCGCCTTGCCCAGACCAGCGCTCTTGACCGCGGCCTCGAGGGCTAGGGCCGTTAGATAGTCCCGTACTGGAGCGAACCTGAAACCTAGGTTCGCGTGGATATATGACTTCGTGAGAGCGTCCAGGGAAAGCCTGCCGTCAGCCACCTCGCGAAGGCGTCCCTCGAGTTCTGGAAGAACCAAGCGATCGCACACATATATGCAGAACTGATCACCAGATCGTCGGCCAGAAGCGTGACTGCCGAGTCGACTTCTCAGACTTTGAAATGGAGGATGGTCGAGTGCCGGCGTTGATCGACCGGCAATACCAACGTAGATGAAGAGATCTTCTTTCCAGACGGTATATATGCCTGGACCAACGGGCAGATCCCGCACAGGCCAGTCAGAGAACCGATGGAACGGGCCATCCTCAATGGAATCCATCGCGGATGGGTCAAACATTGCGAGCATCCTATCCAGACGCACACGTCTGAGCAGCCTGGGCAATCAGGCTAGGCGGTCAAGACTGTCCTCCAGGGGCAGCGCGATCCACCCTTCCATTTGGGCAGTCTTGATATCGTCCTCAGCGATGGGATGGACCAGTCCTAGGTGTGCAGCTCGTGCGACCAAAGCCGCGATCAATGCGTCGAAAACGTGGTCGCTTTCAGTGCATGCAGCATGAACATCTTGCGTCAGCTCGATCCATCGGCGCGTTCGCTCGACAAACGACTGCAGCAACTGTTCCCGGATTGCACGCCCGGCGTTGCGCTTGTAGCCTCGGTATGGGAAGCCCCAACACTTCAGGGCAGCCGCAGGATAGACCTCCACCACCTTCCCTCGGCCAGAGCGATCTAAGGGCGGATCTAGAGAGCTCAGCAGATGAGCTGCCCGCATTGCCGGGACGCCGATCTTGTCGGCGCTGACGGATAGAGGTCGCATTTGTAGCGCGTTGCGCAGCCACTGATCCGTCTTACGGAGCTGCATCTCCTCACCGTGACCGCCTGCCCAGCTGAGCTGATTTTGGTAATCTGCAACCGCACGGACAAAAGGCATCGGCCAGCCAAGCGGGACATCTACCCCTACGCGATCGGCTTTTGTGATCAGCTTGGTCAACAACGTGTCATCGGCGGAGGCAGAGGCCAGCTCGATCGTTACTCTCTCCGCCCACGAGACGGCACAGACGCCAGTGTCGGCCGGTTGAGCTGCGAGGTCGATGCCAAGTGTCACCATTCCTCGTCCAGTTTGCTCCTGGCCTACATCTGGAGCGTGGACCAACATTGCGGCGGACAGGCGTCATGTCTGACCTACAACGAACTCCTCACCATTGTCGAGGCAAAGGCTTGAACGGCGGTGGGATGCTGGGAGGCGCATCGTGAGCTCGATCACGTCCGACCGATGCTGCGCGGCCGTATGCTCCGGCCATCAATGCGAACCCGCCGGCTTCGTGTCATCACTTGGAATCTTGGCCGCGGGGCAGGGGAACGCGCGAGCAGGGAGGCTGATCTGGTCCGTCATCTCAGCCCGGACCTGGCGCTCTTTCAAGAGGCGAATGCAAGGTCGATTAATGGTGTGGCGAGAGAAGCCGGCTTCGACTGGGTTCGATGGACGCAGCCTGACGATCAGCCGTTGCGGGCCGGGTCGGGTTACCTCGCTGCCGTTGCTGGACGCGGTGCCGAACCCGAATGGTTCAGCCCGAGATTTGATGTTCCGTTTCCAGATCGAGTGACCGCGGTCCGTATTCGCGTTGGAGAGATGCCCATAATCGCCGCTTCGTATCACGCGCCGCCGGGGGTCTCCTGGGGTCGCGAGAAAGCGCAGCAGGCCGTGGCGTTTGCACGTTGGCTCGCGGATCAACAAGACCTGGTCGTTCTAGGTGCTGACGCCAATACCCCGATGGTCGATCATCCCGACTTTCACCGGACGTTAACCCATTGGCAATCAGGTGTTGCTCGTCTCAAAGGTGCGCCTGGGGACGATCTCATGTGGGGTCATACGAAGGTTCATGGACTTGATGACGCCTTTCGCGTTGCCCTCGCCAACGATCCGGCGCGAATGAATGCCATTCGCGATGCGAGACCCGATGGACCCCTTGATGTGTTGTATCGGACCCGTAGGCGCAACGGCCGGCCGAGTACCCCGTGGCGTTTCGATGGCATTTGGATCAGCAAGGGCATACAAGTTGTCTCCGTTGACTACTTTTACGACCGTGGGCTCGCGGCTGGCAGCGACCACGCGCTCGTGTCGGCGGAGCTGCTTGTGCCCCAAGTGCGCGCACGGCCAGAGACGGCCGCGCAGCCGGAGCCATGGCAGCCAGCCGCAGTCATCGCACCTGTTCGACCAAGCGCTAGCCCGAGCCCTCGATCAGCTGGTCATCCACCCAATCGAAGTGCTCGGGTGAGCGAAGCGCCAACAGTTCGTGAAGCCGTAATCGCGGCGGGCGCAATCGCTCGGGGTTTGGCTGTTTACACTCGCCGGAGAAATCCCGAAGGCGACTGGATCCTCATCAAGAATCCAAAGGTTTATAGCTCGCGCGCGAACTGGGCCACGACGGAGATCTTCGGCACCGAGGAAGGTGCGCGCGAATGGGCATACCAGCACGGCATGACGGTGTCCGAGAGGGAGCGATGGCTCAATACTCAATGAGGCTCGAGCGGCCCGTCTCGTAGCGAACCCGCCCACCGGGGCGAGCAGCACCCCTTACTGGCCCGAATGCTACGGTCTACCGACCCGGCATGACTCGCGCCGGCCTGGCGAAAGATCAGTTACCCAGCCCAACTCATGACGCCTAGCATTTGCTCTGCCTTGACCCCGGACGAGCTTGACATCGCGGTGCGAACGGCAGCGTTCGCATATCTGGTTCAACAGCGGACGTTCCACGGTGACGTCCTGTCAAGGACGCTCATCAGCCGAGGCTTTCCCTTTGGCAACCAAACCGTAAAGTTGATGGGTCCTCAAGGCATTTTCAAGCCCGCCATTCTCGACCAAATGCCGCTCAGCATAACAACGGTTCCCGAGGTGCCCGGCAAGCCTCGACCCTATGAGGACGAGCAGCGCTCAGATGGACTCATCACTTACCGACATCGAGGCGAAGACCCGTCGCACCGAGACAATGTTGGCCTACGTCGGGCGATGCAAAAGCGGGTGCCTCTGATCTATTTCGTCGGAGTGTCGGAGGGATCGTATTTCCCAATATTCCCGGTCTACGTGGTTGGCGAAGGTCGGAATGAGCGCGCGTTCTTCGTTCAAGCTGACGACCAAGCCATCATGTCCGTCGAAACTGAGCAGGTCGAAGACTCATCCGGTAGACGTCGGTATGTCACACGTTTGGTGCAGCAGCGGCTGCACCAAGAAGAATTCCGTTCTCGGGTAATTCGTGCTTACCGAACCAACTGCGCGGTGTGTCGACTCCACGCCCACCCTGAGCTGCTCGATGCCGCTCACATCTTGCCGGACGGACATCCGCTTGGTCGGCCTGTAATCGCGAATGGTCTCTCACTGTGCAAGCTTCACCACGCCGCGTTCGACTCAAACGTCATCGGGATCCGTCCGGACTACATCGTTGAGGTCCGAAAAGACGTCCTCAAGGAGCGCGACGGGCCAATGCTTCGCCACGGCTTGCAGGGCCTGGATCGTACCCGGCTGGTGGTGCCGACCCGAGCTGAACAGAGGCCCAATCCTGCCTTTCTCGAGGAGCGCTTCGAGCTATTCAGGAAGGCTGTATAGCCACAAACTCCGCCACGCCCGGATGCTAGCGGCTCTCACCACATTACCCAGCGCAGGGCGTCTAGCGACCCCGAGTTCAGGACGACGCCATGCCAGGTTGCACCGGGCCAGGAGTCTGGGGATAGGATGCAGCGTGACCCCACGTCTCCGGCCGGAGGAAGACAAAGCGGCCGGCATCGTCGTGACCACTCTCGGGGCTGACCGCTTCGAGCGTCGGGACGACGGGCGGGTGCAGAACGTCAGGGACTTCGACGTGGTTTTCACGGACGGGCACTCTGAACCCCTGGAGGTGACCACCTCAACCATCCCCGAGTTGAAGGACGCCAAGGCTAAGTACAAGAAATACGGCGCCGAACTGATCGAGGTGCCGGCCCTTCGCAATGAGTGGAGCGTTTTCACGTCGATCGGGACCCAGTTCATCGGATTCGATATGGCCATGGAGCGCTTCCTGGTTGCGTTGGAGGCGAGCGGCGCCACCTCGTTCAGCCTGGTCACTGATTCGCATGACGATGCGGGCATCACCGCCCTTGCATGTAAAGCTGGTATCGACTTCGCACGAGGCACGCCCAACTTCAGGGGGCGGGCTATCGTCTTCCCACCGTCGGATGACACGGTTTGGTCAAGTAATCACGAGGACCCCGGCACGCATGTGCTGGCAGCCGTTGAACGGCATGCGAGTGACGACGGCAATCGCCGAAAGCTGGGTGGGCGGGGAGGAGTTCGGAGCCATCTGTTCATATGGCTCGACGAGGAAACATTCCGATGGCACGACATTACCGACGGTCAGCTCCCAAAGCGAGCACCGCTGCTACCTATCGAAATCACCACCGTCTGGGTCGTCACGCGGGACCGCGACGAGTCGATCACCGGATGGGTCTTCGATGACATCGCCGGCTGGCGGAAGATTTAGGCGAGCTCCATCACTTAGTTCAGAGGTACAGATCGTGTCCATGTCCCGCATGCGTTAGCAGGGTCATTGCGCGTCCGGCAGTCGCGGCAACGTAGAGGCCAGTCTTTCGAACGCTGACCGTAATGCGTCCGTCTCCGAATTCCGCAGACGTCATCGGCCGGCGCGCGTCCCCGTCTCCCCGCGCGGCATCAGGACACGACGACCCGCGAAATTGAGTACAGGAGGACACTGGAGGAACCGGCGAGACACGGGGGGGCACGCGCGATTGCTGCTGATAATTACTCCCTATCGTGAGCGTGGCGGGGAGCTCGCGCGTCCTTTTATACGTATGGGAGGGTTAGGTGGTGTTCCTGATAAGGTCCGCCGCCTTGTGCATGCGTCATTCGCCGGAAGTCATCCGATAATGAGCGCTCCATACCTCGGTGAAATAGAGGTGCGAATAAACGCTTTGCCCTCGTGAATCGAAGCTCATCCAGCCCTGCACTAACCCGACCAAACGAATTCGTAATCGATCTCAACGCAATAGCCAACAACGTCGTAGCGGTACGTGGAATGGTTGGCGCGAAGACCTGGCTTTGCGTGGCGATTAAGGCCAACGCGTACGGATTTGGCCTCGTGGAGGTGGGTGCATGTGCGCTCGCGGCCGGCGCCGACGCGGTCGCCGTGTCGGACCTCAGTGACGCAATCCGCCTACGCGAAAATGGGATCTCAGCGCCAATCCTTCTGTACCCGGGCAATCTTCCGGAACAACACGTCGTCAACGAGGTGGAGCGCCTGAGTCTGTGGCCGACCATCGTCGACATGCAGTCAGCTCGGGCATGGTCGACGCAAGCCAGAAATCCCTTACGGGTCTTTGCCAAGGTGGACGTCGGTCTGGAGCGACTGGGCATACCGGTCAACGATGCCCTAGGGGTCGTTCAGCAGATCACCGCGCTTCCAAGGCTGTCTTTGCACGGTGTTTACACCCACCTCCACGTTACCGACGGCAGCGCGGCGCTTTCATACGCGCGCTGGCAGTTCGCACGCTTCGAGGGCTTGTTGGCCGACCTCAAGAAGGCCGGCGTGGAGATCCCCTTTCGTATGGCCGCTGCCAGTGCTGCGCTGCGAATCTCGCGTGACATGAAAATCAATGCGGTGGATCCTGGGCATCTCATCTATGGTCTGCTGCCGCCAGGACCAGGGCTGGTGCAGCTCGACTTGCGGCCGGCCTTCGCCGCGCTGCGCACCTATGTCATCCAGGTCAAGAATGTTCCGGATCGGGACTTCGCCGACCAACTTCCGTTCCGGCTCCGGGAGGCGATGAGGGTGGGGGTGCTGCCAATTGGTCGCCGCGACGGCATGGCTTCCCTCCACTGCGGGCAGGTCCTGGCAGGCGGTCGGCGCGTGAACATCCTAGGGTCAGTCTCGCTCGAGCACACTCGGATCGACCTCACCGACGTTCCAAGTGTTGGGGCGGGAGACGAGGTCGTCATTATCGGAAATCAGCAGAACGACACGATCTCGACCCAACAAGTGGTCGATCATCAGAATATGGAGTCACCCGTAACCCTTGCCTTGGAGATCAGGGACAGCGTCCGAAGAGTCTATTTCGACGTGCCCTCGCCTCAGACGCGCCGCAAGAAGGCCGGCTTGGGGACCTATGTGCGTTTTCCGTCGAGGCCGCTTGGCAGCGGCTCCAGAACACGAAAGCGAGGTGAGTCATGACTCAAGCCATCCCATCCGGGCGAACATCATCTCAGCCCGCTAGCGCTTTGAAGCTGGTCGATTGCGATGTTCATGCATACGCGCGAGCTGGGCTTCGAGACGTCCTGCCATATATGAGCGAGCCCTGGCGAGTGCGTTTCGAGCTGAAGGGCTTGGACCTCAACGAGGACTCGATGAGCTACCGGTTCGCTAACCCGCATAAGGGCGGAGCTCTGCGTAGGGACGCCATCCCACCAACCGGCGGATCGCCCGGCTCCGATCCCGCCTTCCTGATCAAAGACCACGTCGACCGATATGGCATCGACATCGCCATCCTCAACAACCTGCAAGTGTTGAGCCTCGCTACGGTCATGGCGGGGCCGGATGAGAGCATTGTCCTCTGCTCGGCGTTCAACGACTACTTCTTGAAAGAGTGGATGCCGTTCGATTCCCGTTTCCGGTACGAAATAATCGTCCCTTCGCAAGATCCGCAGGCGGCAGCGGCGGAGATCCGCCGGGTTGGCAGTCACTCCGCCGTGGTGGGAGTCCTTCTGCCACAGCTCTATGTGCCGCTGGGCAATCGGTACTACTACCCCATTTACGAAGAGGCCGAGCGTCTTGGCCTGCCAATAGTCGTGCATCCGACCAGCTGCGAGTTCCAGTACCAGGGAGCCACGGTCGGTCCCGCCGGGTGGCCCGAAAGCTATAGCGAGTCCTATGCCGCCGTTCCAGCGGTGGCATGGGCAAACTTGGCCAGCATGGTCTTCAGTGGTGCGTTCGAACGCTTCCCCGCTCTAAAAGTCATTTTCGTCGAGTTCGGTTTTTCCTGGGCAGTCCCCGCACTATGGAGGATGGACAAGGCTTGGGAGGGATGTCGCTTCGAGACTCCTTGGGTCAAGCGCCATCCAAGCGACTACGTCCGCGAGCATGTTCGGTTCGCGACCCAGCCACTCGACGAGCCCAAGAAGAGCTCTGATCTGACTGCGCTCACCACAATGCTTGGGTTGCAGACACTGCTCTTCAGTAGTGACTACCCGCACTGGGACGGTGACACGCCGGGGCGAGTATTCCAAAATCTCGACGCAGACGACAAGCGCCGCACGTTCTCCGAGAACGCCCAAGCGTGCTTCCCGCTGTTCAAGTAACTCCCGGGGATTGGTGGAGGAGGCGAAGTTGGTGAATGGGGCAGAGGTCGAGGTGGGCCTGGTTGAGGACTTCCCGACGGGTGCGTGCCGGCTCGTAACTGTCCAGGGTAAAGAGATCGGCATCATCCACGCCGGTGGTGGGCGCTTCTACGCAGTCTTAAACCACTGCCCGCACCGCGGTGGACCGGTGTGTGCGGGGCGACTCGGCGGCACCATGTTGCCAACACAGCCAGGCAGCCTGGCTTACGGGATGGTCGGCCAAGTTCTGCAATGCCCTTGGCATGGTTGGGAGTTCGATCTCGAGACTGGCAAGACCATGTTTTCGATCTCAAACGCCAGGCTGAAGATGTACGCAGTCTTGATCCAAAACGGTCAAGTACGGCTACGGCTCGGACGAGGAGAGGCATGAATCGAATCGCTAAGACCAACCAGCCCGCATCCGGTCGAAGTGGGGGCCTCTCCTCGGTCGCCATGTCAGAAGGAGGATTGCTGAGATGAGTTCGCCAGAATCGTCGCAAGGTCCCGCGTCGCAAACAGAGGCTCGTAGTGGACCGCAAGCATCGAACCAGTCACGCCGCCGACCGATCAAGGTGGGATTGGAGGTACCAATCTGGACCAACGATTCGCTCAGCTGGAGCGATGTCGTCGACGTGGCGGACGCGGCGGTCGACGCTGGGTTTGACTCCCTATGGGTGGTCGATCACCTTCTTCTTGAGAGTACAAACGCCGAGCTGCGCCGACGAGCCCGGGCCGAAGTTCCTGAGGGTGCAGTCGAGCTTCCCGAGGGCTATTTCGAATGCTTCTCAGTGCTCGCCGCTCTTGCAGAGAGGTTTCCAACTGTTGAGCTCGGCAGCTTGGTCGCGTGTACCGGCTATCGCAATCCGGCTCTTTTGGCAAAAATCGCGGACACGTTGGATGCGATTAGTGGCGGTCGATTCACTTTAGCTTTGGGTTCAGGCGATTCAGAAGAGGAGCACAGGATATTTGGCTTTCCATACGATCATCGCGTTAGTAGGTTCGAAGAGGCACTGACGATCGTCGCCAGGCTGCTGCGCCAAGGTGAGCTGGACTTTGAAGGCGAGTACTACCAGGTGCATGACTGCAAGCTGTTGCCCCGGGGTCCCCGGCCGAGCGGACCTCCCATCATGATCGGGACGTTCGTGCCCGGCCCCAGGATGCAGCGTCTGGTCGTTCAATTCGCCGACATCTGGAACGGTGCTTTGGCCTATGGGGTTGGCTGGCCGCAATCGGTAGCGCCGCTGCGGCAGATGATCGACGAAGCCTGTCGAACGCACGGACGCGACCCAGGCACGCTCCGGCGCACGGCGATGATCCGGGTCGTTCTCCCAGGTGGAAACTACGGAGCCGGTCCAGGAGAGCGCCCCCTGATGGGGTCGCCAGAAGAGATGGCCAACGCCTTGCGTCAATTCGCGCGCGAAGGGATTGAAGAAGTGCAGTGCGGGATCATCCCCGGAACAACCGACGGCATAACAGCCTTCGCGGAAGTGATCCGCCTACTGGATGGCGACCAAGACGAGTAAGGGATGGGAACTCGGCTAACTCGGGCGCAGTGCTGTCGATAATCGAACCTTTAACGGAAGCCAGCAGCTTCTAGGTTCCTAAACGCCGATCCTCAACTTATACTGCCGCCGCCATGTCCGAAGCTACGAGCTGGTGGGAGCGCGGGATCGTGCAGTTCTTCATGCGGCGCGGCCCTATGACGGCAGCGGTGGTGCCACTAGTCCTGGGCCTGGTGTTCCTCTATGGCGCAACGGTGGTCGTAGCGATCATCGCGGAGCATCGGTTCTGGACAGCGTCGCTCGAAGTCGTATGGGTTCTCGTCGCTGGCGTTGGGGCCTTAGTCATCACCTACCTAGTCGCTCTCCTAGCGATGGGGGCTGTTTCCACTCGCAGTCGCTATAACCGACTACTAAATCTGCACCAGTCCATGCGCGACATCAGAAACATGTCCTGGATTGAATTCGAGGAGCTGGTCGCAGACAACTACGCAGCACAAGGCTACGCGGTCGACCGAGTTGGCCAAGCGGCCCCTGACGGCGGAATCGACCTCCGGATGAAGAAGAACGGCGAAACCGTGCTCGTCCAATGCAAGCATTATCGAAACAGTTGGGTTCACGAACTGCCACTGCGACAGTTTCTCGGCTCGTTGGAGAATTTCAAGGCGGACAGAGGCATATTCGTCAGTTGCGGCGTCTTTGACAAGGCTGCCGAGCAGTTTGCGAAGCAGAATCCACGCATTGAACTTGTCGCCGGCGAGCAGCTCGAGGCGATGATTCAGGAGGCGGTGCGACAAAAGCTATCTGGACGCACCTACCTCTGTCCCCTGTGCGGTTCGCCGACTAAGCCAAAGACGGGGAAGAGGGGACCCTTCCTCTCCTGCTCGAATTACCCAGCATGCAAAGGCGCCCTCGATTGGCCCACCGAGACCAAGGGATGACATCTTGCGTTCGGATTGCTCTCGATAAATGGCCGGTTAACGAGATCAAAAGGCAAAGCTCGCGCCTGGCGCTGGCGTGTTGACGCTCAGTAGGACCGCGATGAAGACGGGGCAATGACCTGACCCGAAAACGCCACTTTGCCGCCATGGACCGAAATCTGGTGAGCGCCTATGCTCTGGCCATGGCGCACCAGAGCCGCAATCAGCGCATTGGTCGGCTGCTTTCTTTGCGGAACACGCGGGGTTCTCCGCGTGGCTTTACGA
>Ga0307373_10013039_pt1 | contig 11695 bp, 13 predicted proteins | sample OX2MG_FD_202534 | JGI IMG/M metagenome (GOLD analysis project Ga0307373, IMG submission 202534) | Soil microbial communities from Risofladan, Vaasa, Finland - OX-2 | ecosystem: Environmental > Terrestrial > Soil > Coastal area > Acid sulfate soil | place: Finland: Risofladan, Vaasa | collected...
ACCGGAGGCGCTGGCGGCGGACGCCGCCCCGCAGCCGGCTAGCAGCACCGCCATGAAGACTGGGACCAGAATCGCTCTGGCCACCTGGGACGACCTCATCGTCGCTTCCTCCCGGCGGCCGCGTCAGCTCCACCACGCCGAAACTGGGCCTGCCGCCGGAGGCCGTCCTTCCCGTTGCGCGCGGGGGGCACGAGTCACCCAGGGCCGGTCTCCTGGCTCGCGGATCACAGCCCAGATGCCGCCTTCCCAGGAACGCTCCCGGTGGCCTTCTGGCTTGGACTCCCCGCTCACAGTTGCGCGACAGCTCCGGACTTAGGACAGTTCGCGCACCGGATTCCCATACGCCCAAGGGCTATTCGATTGTGACTGCCATTCTAGTGTATTGTCTCGCAAATAGTCAGGATGTTGTGAGATACTGGCAGCATGAACCATCCAGTGGCTGCGCTACAGATGTCAGAAGGGCAACGGGAAACACTCGAGCGGTTGATGAAGTCACGTACTGCACCCGCTCGCGTCGCGCAGCGGGCCAAGGTCCTGGTGCTGGCGGCGAATGGCTTGGCGAACACCCAAATCAGCGCGCGAGCCGGAGTGGCAGTGAGCACGGTGTGCGCCTGGCGGGCGCGGTTCGCCCAGGAAGGGTTGGCGAAGTTCGGGGAGGTGCGCCAGGGCCGCGGGCGTAGGCCGTCGATCCCAGCTGAGAAAGTGGAGGCGATTGTGCACGCCACTTTGCATGACACCCCGCCCGGAGAGACCCATTGGAGTTGTAGGACGATGGCCAAGGTTCAAGGGGTCAGTTCGGCCACTGTGCAGCGGGTCTGGTCAGCGCGAGGGCTGAAGCCACACCTGGTAAAGACATTCAAGCTCTCGAACGATCCCCACTTCGAGGAGAAGCTCATCGACGTGGTCGGGCTCTATCTGAACCCGCCTGACAAGGCAGTGTTGCTGTGCATGGACGCGAAGAGCCAGATCCAGGCCCTGGACCGCACCCAGCCGGGACTGCCAATCAAGAAGGGCCGAGCTGGCACCATGACCCACGACTACAAGCGGCACGGCACCACGACGCTGTTTGCGGCGCTCAACGTGCTCGACGGCAAGGTGATCAGAGAGTGCCTTCCCCGACATCGCCACGCCGAGTTCCTCAAGTTTCTACGCCGGGTCGACCGAGAAGTCCCCAACGGTCTGCAGATCCACATGATTCTCGACAACTACGCCACTCACAAGCATGACGCCGTCGAACTCTGGCTGAGCAAGCACCAGCGCTTCCACCTCCATTTCACTCCGACCTCAAGCTCCTGGCTGAATCTGGTGGAGCGATGGTTCCGGAACTTGGACGACAAGGCCATTCGTCGCGGCGTCTTCCACTCTGTCCCCAGCTTGATAGCCGCCATCGAGGCCTACCTGAGCGCTAACAATGCCAGTCCTCACTCGTTCGTCTGGACCGCCACCGCCGAGGAGATTCTGGAGAAGGTCCGACGCGGGCGAGTAGCCCTCGAGCAACTATCCGCCCAAAACTGAGACACTACACTAGGCAGAACGGCCCGGTTCCGCCTAGCTGAGGAGGCATGCACCCGCGGCTGGGTTACCGAATGCGGAGCCCCGCCCTCACGGCTCGACTTCGGCCAGGAAGGCCGGGCGTATCGCCACCTGAAGGGTGGTCTCCACCGCCGCCGCCACCTCGATCAGGTGGCGCTCCTCCCATGCCGCTCCGATCAGGGAGATTCCCACCGGCAGCCCACTCACCAGCCCGAGCGGGAGGGTGATGGCAGGATACCCGGCCAGGGCGGCGATTCTGGGTCCGTAGGCGGTTGAACTGGAGTCTCCATTGACCAGATCGATGCTCCATGCCGGGGAATTGGTCGGGACCAGCAGGGCGCTGACCCGGTGCTCGATCAGTGCGGCATCGATACCCTGCGCCCTCGACCGCCTCAGACCGCGCGCCCGGGCGCGCCTGTAGGCGGGATCCTGGAGTCCCGAGGTCTTCTCGGCCTCGACGAAGATGTCCTGTCCGAACCAGGGAAGCTCCTGCTCCGCATGGTCCGAATTGAAGCGGATCAGCTCCGCCAGTGACTCGGGGACGCTGGGGTCCGTCGCATGCCTGGCCCGAAGGTAGGCCTCCACTCCCACCTTGAACTCTGTCAGTAGCACCGTGAACTTCTCACGCAGGGCGGTGGAGGTTGGGATATTGGCCGGGTCGACCAAGACGGCGCCGGCGTCGGCAAGAACCGCCAGCGCCTCCTCGACCAGGCGATCCATGGCGCTGCTGTGGCCGAAGAACTCGGACCGGGCCACCCCCAGCCTCATACCCTTCAGTCCCGCCGCACTAAGGGGCCGGGCCAGTTCGAACCTGCCTCCCCGCCGGACCCTGGTTGCGGCGTCGGCGGGGTCTGGGCCGGAGATCACCTCCAGCAGTTCGGCAGCATCCGCAACCGACCTTGCCATGGGTCCGACCGTGTCCTGAGTGGAGGAGATGGGCACCACCCCGCCCCGGCTGACCCGGCCCACCGTGGGTTTGATCCCCACTACTCCCGATACCGAGGCGGGGGAGAGTATTGACCCGTCGGTCTCGGTGCCGAGGGCCAGCGGAGCCAGCCCAGCCGCCACCGCCACCCCTGAGCCGGAACTGGACCCGCTAGGACTGCGGTCGAGCACATAAGGGTTGCGGGTTTGGCCGCCACAGCCACTCCAGCCGCTCGAGCTGTGCTCGGATCTGAAGTTGGCCCATTCGGAAAGGTTGGTCTTGCCCAATACCACAGCGCCGGCCGAGCGCAGCTGGCGGATCACCCACGCGTCAGCGGCCGGCCTGCCAGTCGCCAGGGCCAGCGATCCCGCGGTGGTGAGGGCTCCGCCGGCGGTGTCGATGTTGTCCTTGACCAGGACGGGGATCCCATGGAGTGGACTCCTCACCCTTCCGTTGGCGCGCTCCTGGTCGAGCTGTGCCGCAGTCTCGAGGGCGTCGTCCGCCACGGCCAGCACCGACCGCAGCTTGGGCCCATTCCGATCCACGGCCTCGATCCGCTCGAGCAGCCTGTTGACCACCTCCACCGAGCTCGTCTCTCCGGCTTCGAAGCGCCGTCGCAGCTCCGCCACTCCCAGGCTTGCGACCTCGGCCGTGGTCGGGCTCGGATCGCTGCTCTGCCCGCTAGGTCCCTGGTCGTCACTCTGCACAGGTGCATCCCTCCGCTGCGCTGCCAGCAGGAAAGGCCGAGTTGAGCAGCGGTCGACAAGGTGCCGGCACCTGCTGGCGCACCTCCCCTCACCTGCCCCGCGGCCGCTGACCCTATGCCCATTCTAAGGGCCCGCTCGCAGCGTCAAGCCAAGTCCAGAGGGCGTCCATCAGCGGGTACCTTGCCCCCTTTACTCGTCCCGGGAGTGCGCACCGGGCCTGCCGGGCCCGGCCCCGCCGCGGGGCTGCCGCCAAAGCTCCTCCACCGCAGCGGCATCGACTACGTCGTAGCGCGCCCCGATCAGCCGCAACGCGGTGGCGTGCAGCTCCTGGTCGTGGCTCGTCACCGCGTCTCCAACCACGACTGTGTAGTAGTTGCGAAAGGATGCCTCATACGCCGTCGCCAGCACACAGCCTTGGGTCACCGTCCCGGCGATGGCCACAGCCTGGATGCCGCGCGCCTGCAGGATGAGATCCAGATTAGTGCGGTGAAACGCGCCGGGGCGTTGTTTGCGCACCACCACCTCCGAATCCAGCCTGCCCATCTCCGCGATTGTCAGCTGGCCCCAGCTGCCCTCCAGCGCGTAGTCGGTCCTGCGCCGACCGTCCCGGGTCTTGACAGTAGAGCCACCCGGGCGGATCACTCAGAATGTCGGGAAGGGTGATCTGCTCCACGGAAACGAGCGTGCACCCGGCTTGGCGGCCGGCCTGGATTACGCCCCGCACCCTCGGGATGATCCACGGACTTGAGCTACGCTCCGTCCCTGCTCGGACCACCAGCCACGCTCGTCACAGAAGTCGTTCTGCATGTCGATCACTAGCAGCGCGGTGTGGCTGGGATCGAGGATCTCGCCTAGCGAGCTGTACACCTCGACACCGTTGATGTCCTTGATCATCCGCCCTGTTCTCCCCTCACTTCAGATGGGTCGGCAAGAGCGGCCGGTGGCAGCCGGACGTTGGGGTTACAGCAGCCAGACGACGAGCGCAGCCACCGCCGCCATCACCATCGCCGCGGCGGCGGTCACCAGAAGGCAGCAGGCAAGAGCCTCGAGGCCACAGCACCCGGCGCGGCGCCCGGCGTGCCCTCGATGACGGCCCCTTGGCATGCCCACCACGATACGCCCGCATTTGGCGGCCTATCCTGCTGATGAGAGAGAACTCTGGCGAGGGGCTGTGACGACGGCCGAGCCAGATCCCACAGGAGCCGGCGCGGCCGTCGAGGAGTTCCCGGGCGATTTCGAATTGACCCGAGTGGCACCTCGCCTCCTCGATCATGTGCGGCACGATCTGGCCAACGCTGGCAGGGTCGTCAGCGTCCTGGTCTCCGTGGCTTCGCCTTGGAGCCGCTCCCAAGGGAAGCCAGAGCTGCACCTCATCCGAGCGTTGGCAGTGCCTGCGGTAGTCCGCGGGCACATCAGCGATGGGACGAACACGGACGCGGACCGCATCCGGATTGGCCGGGATCCGACCCTCACCCCCCGGGCCGCTGAGTTTTTGACCCAGCCACCGCGAGACCCCAGCGAGCTCAGGCATGGCTTGCCCATCCGCCCAAGTGGTCGTGCCAACCCGAACACTCGGCACCGCCCGCGGGGTGCGGCACCTACAGTTGGGGCATGAACGCTCCCCGAGGTGACGTCGACCTCGAGGCGCTGGCCGACCTGGCCGCCCCCTGGTGCATCCCGGTCGCGGTGACGCTCCGAATTGCCGACCAAATCGCCGCCGGAGTGGACCGGATCGAGGGGCTGTCAACCGTAACCGGGTCTGACCTCTATGCGCTCCACGGGGTGCTCACGTATCTCGTCCGCAGAGGGGTCTTCCTCGAACCCAAGCCAGGGCGGTTCGCCCTCAATGCGGCAGCGGAGAGGCTCCGCGATCCCTCCTTGTTCCTTGATCTCGACGGCATCGGAGGTCGGATGGCGGGCAGCTGGGAGACTCTGCCCGTCTACGTGCGGACCGGGAGCCCCGGCTACCAAACGAAGTTCGGCCTGCCCTTCTGGGAGGACCTGGCGACCAACCCCAAGCTCAGGTCCAGCTTTGATTCCCTTATGGGTCCCGATGGCCACGGGCTGCCCGATGTGGACATCGAGCCGTCTCAGGGCTGGGAGGCGATCCGGTCCGTGGTCGACGTGGGCGGCGGCACCGGCACCTTCCTCGCCCAGCTCCTCCTCCGCCACGGGAATGCGCGGGGAACCCTGGTGGACCTGCCGGCCACGGTGGCGCGCTCCGCGGCCACGTTCGAGCAGGCTGGCGTCTTGGACCGGGTCACGATCGTCGGGCAGTCCTTCTTCGATGCCCTGCCGGCCGGCGCAGATCTCTACCTGCTCCGACATGTCCTGAATGACTGGCCGAAGCGGGAGACCGTCGCGATCCTTCGCCGCTGCGCGGCTGCACTCCCGGCCCACGGAAGGGTCGTGGTGCTCGGTGGGGTCACCGCCGACGGCTACTCCCCGGAGTTGACCATAGAGATGGTGCTGCTTGGGGGCAGGACCAGTTCCCTTACGGAATTCCGCTTCCTGGCCAGCCAGGCTGGATTGGAGGTCGCAGCCAGCTCACTAGGCCCGCACGGGCCACTTGGGATTGAGTGCGCGCCGAGGGCCGCCTAGCCCTGCCCTCATCGGCGCGGTCCCGGATGAGTAGGGTCGAAGTCAGGCGGAATGACCTGCCGGAGTAGCACGCGTGCCCTGCGGCGAATCGCGGATGGCCCGAAGACGCTCCAGCCGAGGGGCGAGACCAGCTTGGCTGATGTTCCCGTTCCCCAGCACGAGGAGCCTTAGCAACCGGGAAGGCCCGGTTAGCGGATCCCGCGGACCGCAGCCTTGGCTCTTCGCTGCTCACCACGCTCGCGATAGCCCAGCTCCAAGACGAGACGCTGCACCGCCTCTCGGGCCTCCGCAATGCGGTCCAGGCTGGGATCCTCCATGGCCATCGCCGTGGCCGCTAGGGTATCGAGCCGGCGCTGGACCGAGCGAGCGTCCCGCAGCAGCGCCGCCGTGCGCTTGGCTACGGCGGCACTAGCGGCGAATGCGTCGCCATCTTCGCTCACGCCAACGCAGCTCGGGAGGCCCAATCCCAGACGGGCGCTGCGCCGACCCCAGTGGCAGCGGGCATCGCTGCCGCCTGGCACCTGGACCGATTTGTTGTGCCCTCGAGCTGAGAAGAGGACGATGAGGATGCCACCGACGAATCATAGCAAGTCGCGGGAACAGATGTTCCGGCCGCTCCGTGCGCCCTGGTCGGGCAGAATATTCTCGGCTCCGAGGAGCGGCATCGGGGTGGCCAACCCTTAGACCGGGCTGGATCCCACCGCGCCGCGGGCCGGGGGCGAAACCGGCCCCGGGAGACCGTCAACGAACTCGATGGTGTTGGCCCGAATCGCAGGGGTCGGGTCGAACCTCCCCCGCAGTGCGACTCCTTCGCCTTCCAGCCGGGCCACGGCGACCTCGATTAGCTTGCGAGGTAGTGAGGTCAAGCGGACGAGCTCCTCGGCGGTTGTGGGTCCGGTCTGGTCCGGGTGACCGCGCAAGGTGTCTACCGCCACCGCCTCGGGGTCTGGTGCGGCGGACGGGTCGGGGCGAGCAGGCGGCGCCGACTCCCGTTGCCGTCAACTCGCCTTCCGCGAGCAGGCGAAGACAGCGCTCGAGGCGCCGAATAAGGCAAATTTGAAGTGGCGGGAGGCGAGGGGAACGATCCCTCCGGGGACGCCTTAGGCGCCCCCCATCGATTTTGAAGCTCCCCAAAGGCTGTCCGCCGACGTGCGCATGCGTGCGCCACGAAGTCGGTTTCCGGGACCTGAGTACGTCAAGGTCCGCCGTGGTTCGCCTACGTCCGGCGCCGTTGCCGTCAGCGTTGCCGTCACCGTTGCCGTCACCGTGATCTGGACGGGGCTCTCATTCACAGGCGGCCTCAATTTGTGCCACGGCCCTGCGCGCGGCGGCGCCCGGCGCGTCCGGCTCGGCCATCGCTGCAGCACCGTTTCGTACCGATGGGTCCTGAAGCAGCGTCGTGATTACGGCCGCCAGGTGGGCTGGGGTGTAGTCCGACGGCTGTACCTGAACGCCGCACGAGTGGGCTACAACCACTCTGGCCACGTTTCCGGTGTCGAGTCCGTGGGGCAGGACCCCGACTGGAATGCCAGCGGCCAAGGCCTTGGTCGTGAGGCCCCACCCTCCGGCACAGACCACCGCCTTGACGTAAGGCAGCAGTTGCAAGTGGGAAAGATGCCCGCCCAGCGTCACATTCGCAGGTAGGTCGGGTACTGCAGAAGGGCCCGCTCCTGAGATGACCATGTCGACTTGGATCGACCCCGCTGCCTCGGCGAGGGCTGCAAAGGGGAAGTTGAGCTGGTCAGAGGATGACGCAGTAAGTACCAGCGGGCGGGCGGAGAGACGTTCGTATATCCACGGTGGGATGCTCCGCGGAGGATCCCATGGCGTTGACCCGATGGCAACGCCGCCCGGTGGCATGCGCTCCGGAGGCAGCGCCAGGGGCCCGAGGATAAGACTCAGACGCGAAGAGACCGCGTAGGCCCAGGCTTCAGCTGCGGGCCGGAGCTCCGGGCCAATGCCGAGCTCGGTCCTCAGCTCTGCCCACCACGCCTGGTATTCCGCCGCGATGTCACCTTGGCGGCCCCACTGGGCCCATGACATCTCGAAGAGGCCGTCCATCAGCTTGTCCCCCGAGAAGCAGTGATGCACGTAGCTGACCCAGGGAGTGCCCACTTCCCTCGCGGCCAGGCCCGCCCCGTAGCGGAATGGGTCGGCCAGAACGACGTCGAACTCGCCACTGGCAAGCAGAGGCCGCAAGGCCGCAAACGACGCTCGGGCGACCTGGGCGCGCGAGCGCAGAGCGTCGTCGAAGCCGGTCGGCCTTTCCCTGGAGGCGGTCCTGACGAGTGCGAAATCGTCGGGTAGCCACGGCAGCACCATAGAGGCAGCGATGGCCCGCACCGAGGGCGGCCCCGAGACCACCACCGTGTGGCCGGCCCGCCCCAAGGCCTCCACAACGGGGACGATCGGATACCACGTTCCGGCGTTGTGATCCGGTGCCCAGAGAACTCGCATTCGTCTGGTGGCCAGGTTAGCGGTCGCCATATGGGGCCATCTCAGAGTCCACTCGGGATCACCCTCACCGACTCTCTGCCCTCGAGGACCCGTCCAGTAGCGGTCGACAAATTGTCGGCGGCGCGGCGGGCGGCGGCACTGGGGATGGGTCCCTTTGCCGTCTGCCCTCTGCCCTCCAGCCAAGATCCCCACCTGTCTGGCAGTGGATCCGGTGCGGGTACGGTCCTCCGCGAAAGAGTTCAGTCAGTGGGGCCCTCCGGAGGACGACGACCAACTCGCATCCGTTCTCGAGTCGGCACATGGAGGAGCAGTCGCTCGGCTACGATCGCGCCAGCGGCTTGTGGGGAATAGCCGACCGGCGGTTGGGGAACGAGCGGATCGAGGTCATGCAGAAAGACTCGGTCTCCGAGCTTCGCCTCCAGATTCTGGAGGAAGTCCTCGCGCGCGACCCCGGGGAGATAGTGCGCTGAGATCAGGCGCCCGACCCGGGCTACGTCGAGGGGAAGGCGCGTCACCCCGAGCCAAATGTCGAAGAGGTCGCGGCCCTTGCGCCGCTGAAACAGGGCGCGCGTCTTCGAGGCCAGCAGCTCCTCATCCGAGTAGGTAAGGACGGCCCCCGTGCCGGAACGCCACGGCGACATCACGCGGAGGGGCACGGACCGCAGAATCTCTTTGGCTTCGGTCTCGCGCTGATTGATCTCAACTTTGATGCGGAGCGGCTTACCTCCATGCGCGGTCGGAGCGTGGAAGTAGAACCGGAAGCTCCGATCTCTGGCCTCGTAGGAGGTCCGCTCCAATCCAAGCCGAGCCCCAGCCTGTCGTAGAGCATCTATCTGCTCGCCGATCGGCCCGATGGATTGACGGCAGTAGTCGAGGTCTTCCGAATAGCGCTCCGGTTGCGGTAACACGAGCTTGTGGAGGGCCGTCCCGCCGCGAAGCGCCCAATCCTTGCCTAGCTCAGGGTCGTTCGCGATTTCCACCATGAGTGAGACGAGGATCAGATCCTGCTCGACCTGGCGCATAGTGGGCCAGCGCACCAGGCGCTGCCACTGAGTCAGATAAACGTCGGGGATCATCTACGCGTCCGGTTCCACAACTGCGTTCACCCTCAGATGCCAATTCCTGTCTGTGGTCAGGATCGGCGTCCGACTCCCAGGCTCGAGCAAGACGGTGCGGGCGCCGCGAACCAACTCGGCGAGTGGGACAAGATCCACCTGGCCATGAAACGTCTCCGCCAGCCAACCGAGACGCTGAGCCACAGGGATGGGCTGCTGCGCCGCGATCCGAGCCACAGCCGCGCCATCCAATGGCCCAAGCTCTCGCAAGACCGTGGCGACGTTGCTCCAATACCCAGCCCTCTCCGGGAAGGTCGAGAGGTCAACGGCCAGGGTCTCAGGGGCTGCGACTGTGACGTAGCCGGTATGAACAGCCCTCCGCACGGTCGGCACATGTCCGACGAGGCGGCTGGTGACAAAGCGCAGGTGGACCCGCCCGCAGTCGCGGTCTCGAAGCTGTCGGCCGACCATCACCTGGAACGTCTGGGGTGCCTGGTGAGCTGCGCCATGCATCTCGGCCGCACTCAGCAGCCCGACGTAATAGTCGCGATGGAGGTGCTGCATCATGCCATCAATGAACCACTCGCCAGGAACCACGCCCCAAGACCGAAAGTCCGGCGGCACGACCACGTAAAAGCCTTCGGCGGGAGAGAAGACGCGTCCGGCGCGCCTCAGACGCGAAAGCCCAAGGTGCACGGCACCTAGTCCGCGCTGCGTACGAGCGGCAGCTTCTTGGGTGGTGAACCATGGTTGGCCGTCTGCCAGCAGGGCATCTGGGAGATCGGCGATGCGCAGTACCATATGCGCATCCTATCAATAAACGACATAATACGCATACGAGGACCCACAATCTGCCCCGCTCAACCTTGAGGTGCCGCCGGCTCACTTAGGGTCTTGCGGGGCTGCCGGTAAAAGTGCTAGCCGCTGGCCGCCACGAGCTACGTGCCCAGGGTCTGCGACTCAGGACTAGCGCCAAGGTCGCCAGACGTTCCGCCGTTGCCTACCGAGCGGGGGTATCGATAGGCCGGTCGCGGGATGCCACCAAGGCGTACCAAGACCGGCCCATCGCGACTGCTGCAGGGACGGAGGGGACCGACGCGACAGTAAGGCGGGCCGTGGCCGACACGGCGGCCCAGCTTCGCGTAGACACCCCGGGGAGCGGGCGGAATCGCGCCGCTTTTTTCGCCTTGAGCATTGCAGATGCGGGCCACCGGCGAGCCCCCCGTGACCCCACGAGTGCCTGTAACACCGTGGGGTCAAAATACATGCCCGCGATCTGGGCTCATCTCGGCCGACGCTTGCCCTGGTCACCCGGTCCCCAGGCCACGTCCAGGCGTCCGTCATCGGCCGACGGCCAAATAGGCTGGTCTCGGCGGACGTCTCTGGGGATGGTGCAGCTTGAGGTTCTACCGGGGGCGCTGCCAAATCACGCCTTGCTGAGGGCAGTGGTCGTCCTCTGGTCCGTCGCGGTACCAGCCTCCGACTTCTCTGCGTGGTTGGTGGCAGTCCCCACCAGCGTCGGAGGGGGGTAGCTCGGTGGGACGGCGGAGCAACGGAGAGGGAACTATTTACCACCGAGCGGACGGTCGCTGGGAAGCCGCTCTTATTGTCGATGGCGTCCGTCAGCGGTTTTACGGCAAGACGCGCGGCGCCGTGGTCGCCCGCCTCCGCGTGGCTCTCCAGGCTCGTGACTCCGGGTTGCCGGCTGCCCGTCAGAGTGAGACCGTGGGGCAGTTCTTGACCGCCTGGATACCGACCGTCCGGTCGCAGATCAGGACCGGCAGTTGGCGCCGCTACGAGGAGTACGTGCGCCTGCACCTGGCTCCGGAGTTGGGTGCAGTGCAGCTGTCCAAGCTCGGGCCCGATCACGTCCAGCGGTTGCAGGACAGTCTGCTTGCCAAGGGGCTGAGTCCGACTTCAGTTCACCAGGCCCACTCGGTGCTCCACCGAGCGCTGGCTGACGCCATGCGCTGGGGTCGCGTCTCCCGGAACGTGGCTGAACTGGTTCGGCCTCCTCGGATGAGTCCATCTCACATGACAACCCTGGGCCCAGAGGAGGTTCTCACATTCCTCGACGCGGCGCGTGGGCATCGGCTCGAAGCCCTCTTCGTGGTGGCAGTGAGCACCGGAATGAGACTCGGGGAGGTGCTCGGGCTGCGGTGGAATGCTGTCGATTTCGACCGCAGGAATCTGCGGGTGGTGGCGACCCTGGTCCCCAAGCCTGGCGGCGGATGGACTCTGAGCGAGCCCAAGACGGCAAGGGGAAGGCGCCAGATCGCTCTGACTATGAGGGCGATAGAGGGCCTGCGGCAGCGGCGAATCTCGCAGGAGGGGGAGCGCGAAGCGGTGGGTGCTGAGTGGACGGATGACGACTTCGTGTTCACCGGCCCTACGGGGCAGCCCCTCTCGGGGGAGCA
>Ga0307373_10013041_pt1 | contig 11691 bp, 11 predicted proteins | sample OX2MG_FD_202534 | JGI IMG/M metagenome (GOLD analysis project Ga0307373, IMG submission 202534) | Soil microbial communities from Risofladan, Vaasa, Finland - OX-2 | ecosystem: Environmental > Terrestrial > Soil > Coastal area > Acid sulfate soil | place: Finland: Risofladan, Vaasa | collected...
CGTGGCGCGCCGCCAATTCCAGCCGGTACTTGAGGCGCGGAAAGCGGATCACCTGCCACGCGAGCTCGTAGCGCTCGGTGGCGAAGCTCGCCTTGAGCTGATTTTCGCCGGCGAGGAAATCATAGGCCATCGCGCCCGCCGCGGCGTTGTGGCCGATCGCCAAGGCGTGGGTTAGCACGCCTGGACGGCGCTTGCGATCCACGTCGTCGAAACCGCTCTGATACGCATAGATGCGGCCGCCGTGCCGGAAGTTGTAGAGGTAGCCGATGGCGCGGTCGGCCACGGCCACGCGCAACAGCTGTATCGCGCCGCGTGCGAATTCGCGCTCGATCAGCGCACGGTGGAAGGTCTCGAAATAGGGCTCGACGAAAGCATGGCGTTGGCCGCGACGGTCCCACGAGCGCACGTGCAGATCCTTGAGCGCCGCGAAATACGCGAGCGCCTCACCCGTGTCGTGCGCCTCGGCGACGGCGACCGCACCGTCCTGCACGAAATCGCGCTGGGCACGGCGCAGCTGCTGCCGCGCGTTGCTCGACAGCAGCGTCGCGAAATCGCCGGCTACGCGGACGCGACTGAGATCGACGGCGAATCCGGCCCGGGTCTGCGTGCTGTGCAGCAGGCGGTGGCGGTCGAGAAACGCTGCCGGCAAGGCCGCGGCAATGCCGGACAGACGCAGCTCGTCGCCGAGACCGCTCGCGCCGCCGGCAAACCACTCGCCGAGCGCGGCGATCAGCGCCGGCTGATCGTTCGGCGTGGCGAGAAAGCCGTTGTGCTCGATGGCGATGCAATCCCACCGCTCGTCGCCGGTGGCATTGAGGTGCAGGCCGCGTGACGGTGCGCGCATGAACGCGCGCACGGCATTGGCGGCCAAGATGGCGAGCCCTGCGATCTCGCCATTCCGATGCGCCGCAGCACGATAGAGCCGCATGGCCGGCGGCAGTGTCGCCAACCAGGTGCCCAGCCACGCGGCCGAAAGGAAAAAGCCGGGCGCGACGCGCGCCTCGAACGCGCGCCACTCGGACTCCAATGCGGAGCGCGACTCGATGGGCTGGACGCTGAGCGTGAAGCCAGTCATCGCCGGCCGCTTGCGGGACGAGTCGCGCTATCGCGCACGCCGCGCCGGTGTAAGCTGTCGGGGTCCCGGTAAGCCCACATAAGATGGCCGTTCACGACGATCCCGATTTCAGCCGATTGCCTGCGCCGGTCGCCGAGCTGTTCGCGCGCGCGGCCGAGCGGAGTTTTTTCTCGCTGCCGCTCTGGTACCACGTCCTGGCGCGCTACGGAACCGAGACCAGCAGCCGCATCCGCCTCTATGCCGACGGCTCGGCGCGGGCGGCGCTGGTCTGCCGCGTGACGCACCACGGCCGCCGCCTGCTGAGCCTGTCGAATTACTACAGCACCGAGCACGGCCCGATTTACGCGGCCGGCGGCGCGGCGCTGAGCCACGCGCTCGGCGAGATTGCGCGCGACATCGCCGATGCGCGCTTCGACGCGGTGCAGCTTGCCGGGCTCGATCCGCGCGATGAATCCTTCGGCCGCCTCGTGGATGTCTTCGCCGCCGCCGGCTTCCAGCCGCGCCGCTATTTCGACAGTGGCACTTGGTACGAAGACACTGCCGGCGTCGATTTCGCCCGTTACATCGACGCGCGACCCGGCGCGGTGCGCAACACGTGGCGGCGCAAGAGCAAAGCGCTCTCCGCTGCGCATCGCGTCGATTGCATCTTTCATGACGATGATACGGCGCTCGATGAAGGCGTCGGCGATTACCAGCGCGTCTATGCCGAAAGCTGGAAGCCGGCCGAGCCGTTCCCCGATTTCATGCCGCATCTGATCCGTGCGGCAGCCGCGGTCGGCGCGCTGCGCCTGGGCATCCTCAAAGTCGACGACGTCCCGGCCGCGGCGCAATGCTGGCTTGCCTGGCGCGGCCGCGTCACGATCTACAAGCTGGCGCACGCGGTGCCTTTCGACGACATGTCGGTGGGTACGATCCTGACGATGCGGATGATGGAGCGCGTGCTCGAACGCGACCGGCCGCGCGAGGTCGATTTCGGCCGCGGCGACGACGCCTACAAGAAATTATTCCTGTCGCAGCGGCGCGAGCGCTGGGGCCTGCTGGCCGCCAATCCGCACACACTCGCCGGCCGGGCTCTGGCATGGCGCGAGGCGGCGGCGCAGGTCCTAAGGCGCATGACACGGCGGTAGGCTGCGGTGGGCCGCTTGGCGGCCATTGTTGCCACATGCGGCGACGCAATAGCGTGTGGTCACGGCGCTGCGCTAAAATCGGCGCAACAGGAGAAACCCATGCCGTTGACCCAGCTCAACCACGTCACCGTGCGCACCCGGAACATGGAAGGGACCAAAACTTTCTACGAAAGCGTGCTCGGCTTCCACGCCGGCTGGCGCCCGCCCCTCACCTTTCCGGGTTACTGGCTCTATTGCGGCGAGCAGCCGGTCGTGCACCTCGTGCCGGACAGCGGCGCGATCGGCGCCGGACCTGACGGCGCGCATACCGGCAATTTCGATCACGTCGCCTTCATCGGCGAGGATTTCATCGGCATGCAGACGCACATCGCCGCGCGCGGCATCAAGTTCGAGGTGCGCGATCCACCCGGCGCCGGCGTGCAGCAGATCTTCTTTCCCGACCCCAATGGCGTGATGATTGAGCTCAACTTCCCGAAGCGCGGGTAAGCCGCGCTTGGAGGCACGGCTCAAGACAAGATTGGTTGTGCAGGCGGCGGTCCGGCTATGCGCGCTGCGCGCCGTGCCGATCGCCGTGGCGCGGCGCGGCGACGATGACGCCGGCACGATCCTGGTCAAGCTCAACCGGCGCGATCTCGGCTGCACGGTGCTCGCCCAGACTCGCGGCAAGAGCGGTGAGCTCGCTTGGCTGCGCGCCACGGGCGACGCGCCGGTCGATGAGCCGACCGCCGACGCCTATATCGCTCGCCAAGTCCAGCGCGATCCCGATGTCTGGGTGGTCGAGATCGAGGACCGCGAGGGCCGGCCGGTCTTCGCCGGACCCGTGCTGTGACGACGAGCGGCGCTGTTCAGACGATAGGCTCTTCGGCACGCGCGCGCGCCGCGGCGCAGACGCGCTCGGCGCGCCGCACGAGATCGCGCGTCAGCCGCGTTTCGGACAGCGTCTGGCCCTTGCGGCCGAACGGCACCACCTGTCCCGTCGGCCCGCCCTCTGGAAAAAAGCGCGGTAACGGTGCAGGCATTACGGGCGAGGCTGACACGGGTTGCGCGGCCGCGGCGGCTTCGCGCCGCTGGCGGCGCAGCACCATGCCGCAGAAAATCATGCCGCTGCCGGCGAGCGCCAAGCCGGCGCTGCCGCCGAGGGTCGGCCCGCCGAGCGGCAGGGCCACCGCCGCGGCAGTCAATGCGCCAGTCGCAGCCAGCGCGGTCAAAGTCACGGGTTTCATCACGTCCTTCGCTGTTCTTGGCGGCGGGGTTAACGGGGCTTTTCCATCGTTTTGCCAACAGCATCGCAAACCTCGTGCCGCTTCCCGCCAGCCGCGGAATTCCGCGCGCCGCAAGGGAACGCAGCCGTCGGCGCCGGCATTAACGTCAAATCGGCCGACGCCGAATGCTGCGCACGGAGCGCTCGACCGGGCCCACCCCTTGCGGGCATTGTGCGGCCCGAACACGAGGTAAGCATGGCAGTGATCAAGCGTATCTGCGTCTATTGCGGCGCCGCCGGGAACGTCGACGAATCCTATCGCGCGGCGGCCATCCGCATGGGCAGCCTCCTCGCCGAGAACGGCATCGGCCTGGTCTATGGCGGCGGCCGCGTCGGCCTGATGGGGCTGATGGCGGACGCCGCCCTCGCCTATGGTGGCGAGGTCACCGGCATCATTCCGGGCCACTTGCACGAGCGCGAGATCGGCCACACCGGCCTGACGCGGCTGATGGTCGTCGGCAGCATGCACGAGCGCAAGCAGACCATGTTCGAGATGGCGGACGCCTTCGCCATCCTGCCGGGGGGCTTCGGCACGCTCGAAGAAGCGCTCGAATGCATTACCTGGCGGCAGCTCGGCCTGCACGATAAGCCGATCTTCCTGATCGACGTGCAGGAGTATTGGGTGCCGCTTCTCCACCTGTTCGAGCACGTGATCGATTCCGGCTTTGCGCCGCGCGGCACGCGTTCGCTCTATCAGGTCCTGCCGCGGGTCGAAGACCTGCCGGAAGCGGCCCTCAAGGCGCCCCAGCCGACCACGGCGAAAAGCGGCCTGGTCTAACGCCTGATCCAAGGCCCGGGTGCGGCGCTCGGCCGCTTGCGCCGCCCAAGGGTCGTGGCTATTGTCGCGGCCGCTCAGCCCGCACGGCGCTCAATTCGTGCGCCCGCCGCAAGTACAAAAGGCCCTCCGCACATGAAGAAGATTAAGGTCGCGAACCCCGTCGTCGAGATGGACGGCGACGAGATGACGCGCATCATCTGGAAGTTCATCAAGGACAAGCTGATCCTGCCCTATCTCGAGATCGACCTGAAATATTACGACCTGGGCATGGAGGAGCGCGACCGCACCGACGACCAGGTCACGATCGATTCGGCCAACGCGACGCGGAAATACGGCGTCGCCGTCAAATGCGCGACCATCACGCCCGACGAGGCGCGCGTGAAGGAATTCACCCTCAAGAAGATGTATCGCTCGCCGAACGGAACGATCCGCAACATTCTCGGCGGCACCATCTTCCGCGAGCCGATCGTCATCAAGAACATCCCGCGGCTGGTGCCGAGCTGGACCGCGCCGATCGTCATCGGCCGCCATGCCTATGGCGACCAGTACCGCGCGACCGACTTCAAGGTGCCAGGTCCGGGCAAGCTGACCATGACCTTCACGCCGAAAGACGGCGGCAAGCCGATGGCCTACGACGTGTTCGACTTCACCGAGCCCGGTATCGCCATGGGCATGTACAACCTGGATGAATCGATCCGCGGCTTCGCGCGCGCCTCGTTCAATTACGGGCTACAGCGCGGCTGGCCGGTTTACCTCTCGACCAAGAACACCATCCTCAAGGTCTATGACGGGCGGTTCAAGGACCTGTTCGAGGAGGTGTTCAACAAGGAGTTCGCCGACAAGTTCAAGGCGAAGAAGCTGACCTACGAGCACCGGCTGATCGACGACATGGTCGCCTCGGTGCTCAAGTGGAACGGCAACATCGTCTGGGCGTGCAAGAACTATGACGGCGACGTGCAGTCCGACGTGGTCGCGCAAGGCTACGGCTCGCTCGGCTTGATGACTTCGGTGCTGACGACGCCCGACGGCAAGACGGTCGAAGCCGAGGCGGCGCACGGCACGGTGACGCGTCACTTCCGCCTGCACCAGCAGGGCAAGGAGACCTCGACCAATCCGATCGCCTCGATCTTCGCCTGGACGCGCGGCCTGTGGTATCGCGGCACGTTCGACAAGACGCCTGACGTCGTGCGCTTCGCCGAGACGCTCGAGAAAGTGTGCATCGAGGCGGTCGAGGCCGGCGAGATGACCAAGGACCTCGCCATCCTGATCAGCCCGACGACGCCGTTCCTCAACACGATTCCGTTCCTCGACCGGCTCGACGCGCGGCTCAAGCAGAAGATGGCGTGAGCATGGCCGGCGGGCCGGTCGCTTCGCCTTATCGCGGCCGGATCACCGCCGGGCTGTTCGCCCATCTCTTCAAGGCGGTCTTCAAGCAGCATCACCGCGCGATGCTGCCGCTGTTGCGCCAGGTCATTCCAGCCGACGCTATGGTGCTCGACGTCGGCGCCCATGCCGGCCAATACGCCAAGCTGTTCGCCCGCCTCGCCCCGCGCGGCCGCGTCTACGCAATCGAGCCGCAGAGCTACGCGCGGCGCATCCTGCGCGCCGCGATCCGCCTCAACCGCCTGCACAACATCGAGATCCTCCCGCTCGCGCTGGGAGCGGCGCCGGGCACGGCGACGCTGACCATTCCGGTGAAGGCATCCGGCAGCTATGGTTTCGGTTTGGCGCATCTCGGACCGCATATCCGCGCCGGCACCGCTGAGACCGAGACGGTCGAGGTGACGACGCTCGACGCCCTTGCCGTGCGGCTCGCATTGCAGCGGCTCGATTTCATCAAGGCCGACATCGAGGGCTCCGAACAGGCGATGGTCGAGGGCGGCCGCGCGACACTCGCGCGCTTCAAGCCGGCGCTCCTCATCGAGCTCAACGAGGAACACCTGCGGCGCGCCGGCGGCAGCGTCGCGGCGCTGTGGCGCCTGCTGACCGAGCTCGGCTATCGCGCTTATGCCGGTCATCCCGGCGGCGCGTCACTCGACGGGCCCTGCGAAGGCGACGTGCTGTGGCTCGCGCGCGATCGCGCTTCATGAGCGCACGACGATCGCTTGCATTGCCGTTGGCCGGACGGCGCAGATGAGATACGATGCGTTCGGCACGAAGATTTCTGGGACGGGCTGTCCCCTTCTGCCGCAACGTATTTGAAATTCGCTTCCGGCTTCCGGAAGGCGGCTCGATCCGCAAGGCAGGGCAATCCGTCGCGAGCGGCGGAGTTCCTGATGTGCGCGGGCTTGGAACGACCTCCCGCGCGACGAACGCGGCGCGTCCGCACCGGCGCCGATGAGCGCAGGAGGTAACAATGCTCGTTCGCGAAGCCATGACGCAACACGCCGAGTGGATCGGCCCGGAACTCTCCCTAATCGAGGTGGCGCAGAAGATGCGCGACCGCGGCATCGGATGCCTGCCGGTCGGCGCACACGACCGCATGATCGGCATGATCACCGATCGCGATCTGGCCTGTCGTGCGGTCGCCGACGGACTCGACCCGAAGACGGCCAAGGCCAAGCAGGTGATGACGAAGGGCGTCACCTGGTGCTTCGACGACGAAACCGTCGACGGCGCCGTGAAACGCATGGAGGAGAAGAAGATTCATCATATGCCGGTGATCAATCGCCAGAAGCGGCTGGTCGGCATCCTGTCGCTCTCCGACCTGGCGCTGCGCGGACCGCAAGAGCTGTCGATCGATATTTCACGCCTCACGTCGCGCGACGCGCGGCACGCGGCGGAGCTGCTGCCGCAATAGCCACGGTCGCGGCGGGCGGCAAGCGGCAGAAATACCGCCTCTAGGCGGCTTTCGCTTTTTCAGCGAGCGCGCGCTCGACGGCGGCCAGCGCTGCCTCCGCCTGCGACGGGTCGGGTCCGCCCGCCTGTGCCATCTCGGGCCGGCCGCCGCCGCCTTTGCCGCCGAGCGCGGCAGCGCCGAGCCGCACCAACTCGACCGCGTCGAAGCGCGCGGTCAAATCGGACGTGACGCCGACAACGATCGAGGCCTTGCCTTCCTCGCGCGCAACCAGCGCGACGACGCCCGAGCCCAATTCCTTCTTGAGATCGTCGGCGAGGCTCTTCAATTCCTTGGCCGGCACGTTGTCGAGCGCGCGCGCCGCGAATTTGACGCCGGACACGTCCTTGGCAGCGCCATCGGCCGCCTGCCGTCCGCCGCCGCCGAGCGCCGCCGCGCGGCGCGCATCGGACAGCTCGCGCTCGAGCCGCTTGCGCTCATCCAAAAGCGCCGCAAGCCGCGCCGGCAACTCGGCGGGCGAGGCCTTGATCGCGTCGGCCGCCGCGCGCAGCAGCTTTTCCTCAACGGCGACATACGTCTCGGCCGCGGCGCCAGTTACCGCCTCGATGCGGCGCACGCCGGAGGCGACGGCGCTTTCTGACACGATCTTGAACAGGCCGATATCGCCCGTGCGGCGCACATGCGTGCCGCCGCAGAGCTCGACCGAGAAGGCGCGATACGCGTGATCATCTCCCCGGTCATGGCCCATAGCCACGACGCGCACCTCGTCGCCGTATTTCTCGCCGAAGAGCGCCAACGCGCCTTCCTTGACGGCGCGGTCCGGCGTCATCAGTCGCGTGCGGACCTCGGCGTTCTGGCGGATACGCGTATTGACCTCGGTTTCGATCGCCGCCAAATCCTCGTCGGAGACCGCGCGCGGCTGCGAAAAATCGAAGCGCAGGCGGTCGGGCGCGACCAGAGAGCCTTTCTGCGTCACGTGCTCGCCGAGGCGACGCCGCAGCGCTTGGTGCAACAGGTGCGTGACAGAATGATTGGCGCGCAGCTTGTTGCGCCGTGTCTCGTCGACGCGCAACTCGACGACGTCGCCGACTTTGAATCCGCCGCGCGAAACCTTGCCGAGGTGGACGAACAGCTCGCCCGCGCGCTTCTGCGTATCGGCCACCGCGAACTCCGCGCCCTTGGCGGTGAACATCGCACCGGTGTCGCCGACCTGGCCACCGGACTCGCCGTAGAAGGGCGTCTGCGAGACCACGATGGCGGCTTCGTCGCCCGCTTTGACCGCATCGACGCGTTTGCCGTTCTGGACGATCGCGAGAATCTTGCCCTCGGCTTCGGTGGCGTCGTAGCCGAGGAATTCGGTCGCGCCCAGCTCCTCGCGCAGCGCAAACCAAACCTGGTCGGTCGCCGCCTCGCCCGAGCCGACCCACGATTTGCGCGCTTCCGCGCGCTGGCGCTCCATCGCCGCGTCGAACGCCTTGGTCTCGACCTTACGGCCGCGGCCGCGCAGCACGTCCTCGGTCAGGTCGAGCGGGAAGCCGAAGGTGTCATAGAGCTTGAACGCGACGTCGCCCGGAAACGCCGCGCCCTTGGCCAGCTTGCCCTCTTCCTCCTCCAGGAGCTTGAGGCCGCGCGCCAATGTCTCCCGGAAATTTGTTTCCTCGAGGCGCAAGGTCTCGGTGACCAGCGCCTCGGCGCGCACCAACTCGGGAAATGGCTGCCCCATCTGCCGCACCAGCGCCGGCACCAACTTCCACATCAGCGGCTCGATCGTCCCGAGCATGTGAGCGTGGCGCATGGCGCGGCGCATGATGCGACGCAGAACGTAGCCACGGCCTTCCTTCGACGGCAGCACGCCATCCGCGATCAGGAAGGCGCTGGCGCGCAAATGGTCGGCGATCACGCGATGCGACACCGCTTGCGGCCCATCGGGCGGCGTGCGCGATTCTTCGGCCGAGGCGACGATGAGCGCGCGCAGGATGTCGGTATCGTAGTTGTCGTTCTTGCTCTGGAGCACGGCGGCGATGCGCTCGAGCCCCATGCCCGTGTCGATCGACGGATGCGGCAGGTCCACCCGGTTGCCGGGCGCCATCTGCTCGTACTGCATGAAGACGAGGTTCCAAATCTCGACAAAGCGGTCGCCCTCGGCATCCGGCGAGCCCGGCGGGCCGCCCGGAATCTTGTCGCCGTGGTCCCAGAAGATCTCGGAGCACGGACCGCACGGTCCGGTCTCGCCCATCGCCCAGAAATTATCGGACGACGCGATGCGGAGGACTTTGCTGTCCGGCAGGCCGGCGATCTTCTTCCACAGCTTCGCTGCGTCGTCGTCATCGGCGTAGACCGTGACCAGCAGCCGGTCGACCGGCAGCTTGAACTCCTTGGTGATCAGGTTCCACGCGAGCTCGATCGCGCGGTCTTTGAAATAATCGCCGAACGAGAAATTGCCCAGCATCTCGAAGAAGGTGTGGTGGCGCGCGGTGTAGCCGACGTTCTCGAGATCGTTGTGCTTGCCGCCGGCGCGCACGCACTTCTGCGACGAGGCCGCGGTCGAATAGGGCCGCTTCTCCAGGCCGGTGAAGACGTTCTTGAACTGCACCATGCCGGCGTTGGTGAAGAGCAGCGTGGGGTCGTTGCGCGGCACGAGCGGGGACGAGGGCACGATCTCGTGCCCGGCGCGCCGGAAATAGTCGAGAAAGTGGGCGCGAACGTCGTTGGTCAGCATGTCGCTAATCTGGTCCTTCCCCCGCCGGGAACCAAGTGGGCCACGCCGTCCCCACGAACGCGGCTGGCCGCATTAAGCCCAACGCACGCAACGCTGTCCAGTTGGCGGCGGGTCGCACCGGGCCTAGCATCGGCCCTCTCGTTCATGCACGAACGGAGGCGGATATGCGGATCGCGATCATCGGCGCCGGCGCGGTGGGTCAGGCGCTGGCGCAGGGCTGGAGCACGGCCGGGCACGCGGTGAAGCTCGGCGTGCCCGATCCGAAGGCGGCGAAGTATCAGGGCCTGCGGCCGCAGCTGACGACACCGGCGGAAGCTGCAGCCGATGCCGAGGTGATCGTGCTGGCGACGCCCTGGCCCAAGACCGAGGCGGCGATATCCGGCCTCGGCAGCCTCGCCGATCGGATCGTCATCGACTGTACCAATCCGCTGGCGAGCGGCGCGCAGGGCATGAGCCTCGAAATCGGCCACAGCGTTTCCGCCGGCGAGCGCGTCGCGCAATGGGCCACGGGCGCTTCAGTTTTCAAGACCCTCAACCAGACCGGCGCCGACAACATGGCGACCGCGAAAGCATTCAAGGTGAAGCCGGCGATGTTCGTCGCCGGTGACGACGCGACGAAGAAGCCGGTGGTGCTGAAGCTGGTGAGCGATCTGGGATTCGAGGCGATCGACGCCGGTCCGCTTTCGAACGCGCGGCTCATCGAGCCGCTCGCGATGCTGTGGATCGACCAGGTCTTCGCGCGTGGCCGCGGCGGTGATTTCGCCTTCGCGCTGGTGAAACGGGTATAGGTGAAGATCGTCATTCCCGCGTAAGCGGGAATCCAGGGCAGGCTTTCGCAGGGGTGACGGGCGCGCCCTCTGCCGCCGATGCTTGACTCCGTCAAGTATTATGGCAAGCATGACGCATGGCTAGCCCGTCGCTCGACGCCCCCATCGCCGCGGTGCGGCATTTCAACCGCTTCTATACGCGGCGGATCGGCGTCGTCACCGACCGCATGCTCGGCAGCACGTTCTCACTGACCGAGGCCCGCGTGCTTTACGAGCTGGCGCATCGTGACCGCCCGACCGCCGGCGAGATCGGCGCCACGCTCGGCCTCGATGCCGGCTACTTGAGCCGCATGCTCAAGGACTTCGCCCGCCGCGGCCTCGTGACCCGGACGCGCTCGGCGCGCGACGGCCGCGCCCGCTATCTCGCCCTCACCGCCGCCGGACGCCGCGCGTTCGCGCCGCTCGATCGTGGTTCGCAGCGCGCCGTGGCCGAGATGCTGCGGCCCCTGCCGGACGACGGCCGGCGCCAGCTGCTCGCCGCCATGTCGACGATCGAACGGCTCCTCGGCGACGAGGCGCCATCGAAGCCGATCACGGTGCGGCAGCACCGGCCGGGCGATATCGGCTGGATCATCGGCACGCACGCCCGGGTCTATGCCGACGAATACGGTTGGGACGCGAGCTTCGAGGCGCTGATGGTCAAGATCATGGCGCCATTCCTGCGCCAGCACGATCCAGCGCGCGAGCGCTGCTGGATCGCCGAGCTCGATGGCGAGCCGGTCGGCTGCGTCGCGCTGGTACGGCAAAGCGATCGGGTCGCCAAGCTGCGCGTGTTCCTGGTGACGCGCGCGGCACGTGGCCGCGGTGCCGGCAAGGCGCTGATCGCCGAGTGCCTGCGCTTTGCGCGCGCCACCGGCTATCACAAGGTGGTGCTGTGGACGCAGAAGGGCCTCGACGCCGCGCGGCATCTCTACGAGGCGGCCGGCTTCAAGCTGGCCCGCGAGGAGCCGCACCACAGTTGGGGCAAGGACCATATCGGCCAGTATTGGGAATTGAAGCTCTGATTGGTCTTGCATTACGTCCGCAGGTCAAAGCTACGGACGTCCGACCCAGGCGAGAATCGAACGATCGCCGCGCGCCTTCGCCATCGCGATTCGATATCTGCCG
>Ga0307373_10013043_pt1 | contig 11690 bp, 16 predicted proteins | sample OX2MG_FD_202534 | JGI IMG/M metagenome (GOLD analysis project Ga0307373, IMG submission 202534) | Soil microbial communities from Risofladan, Vaasa, Finland - OX-2 | ecosystem: Environmental > Terrestrial > Soil > Coastal area > Acid sulfate soil | place: Finland: Risofladan, Vaasa | collected...
CGCGGACGCACGGCTCGATGTGGAACTGCCGCATGGCCCGGTCGTCGGCGGTCACCCGCACGACCCGGCCGTCCACGACGTGCGCAACCAGCAGGCACTTGCCCCCGCAGTCGTGCGCGCAGCCGGTGTAGACGCGGCGCTCTTCGGCTAGGATCGCCATCAGGTGCGGGTCATGACCTCCGGGAGATGGCCGTTCGGGTCGTTGAACTGTGAATGGCCGGAACAATGGTGTGGTGCCGCTTGATGGCCATTGCGTCTGCTCCTAGGTGAACAATGTGCCGGCGCGTAGGGCTTCGGCGGCATCGCGCGCGGCGTTGAGCGCGATGCGGAACAGACCGCCGCCCATGCTGACGCGCGCGACATTCAGCCGGCGCAGCATGTCCAGCGACGGCGTGCCCGCGCGAAGGTTCACATTGACCGCTCCGCCAACGCCATCCACGAAGGCGTCGATAGCGTTCTCGTCCTGGATCATGATGGGGTACACGCAGTCGGCTCCGGCCTCGAGGTAGGCGCGCCCGCGGCGAACACCCTCCTTGAGCTGCGTCTCGGCATCGCCGACGTGCCGCGCATAGGTGTCCACGCGCGCGTTGATTACCACGTCCACGCCGGCCCTCTTGGCCGCCGCCTTCACGGTGGCGATTCGCTCAGCTTGTTTTTCCACATCGACCAGGACGCCTGTCCCGTGATGGTCGCTGTCTTCCAGGTTGAACCCAACCGCGCCCACCGCCAGCACACGCCGAATCAACTCGTCCGCCGGCAGTTGGTAGCCGGCCTCGAGGTCGGCCGTCACAGGCACGCTCACCGCTTTGGCCACGCGCTCGACAACCCCCAAGGCAACCTGGAGCGGCATGACGTCGGTGTCCTTCTCGCCAAATGCATGTGCCACTGCCGAGCTGGAGGTTGCCACGGCCGCGTATCCCAACTCCTCGATCATCTTGGCCGAAGCCACGTCCCAGACGTTGGCCAGCAACAGTGGGTCGCCCGGCCGGTGCAGCTCGCGCAACGTCGCCGCCTTGGCGGCCAGATCACTTCCCGTCATCTGGCGACCACTCTATCACCTTACGCCACGAGGGCTGGCAGCCGCATGCTATTCATGGTGCAATAATCGCTCTCCATATATGAAGACGGACGCGCACGAGCACCACCACCAGGGCACGGACTTGTCGGACGTTGCGCTGCGAGTGCGCACGCTGGAATCGCTGCTGATCGACAAAGGCCTGGTCGATCCGAAGGCTCTGGACCTCATTATCGAAACCTACGAGACCATGATCGGTCCGCACTACGGCGCCAAAGTCGTCGCCCGGTCCTGGGTGGATCCGCAGTTCAGGGAGCTGCTGCTCACGGACGCCAACGCGGCTGTGGAGCAATTCAACTTCACCACAATCGCGGGCGCATTGCCCACTCGAATTGTGGCCGTCGAGAACACGCCCAAGGTCCACAACGTGGTCGTCTGCACACTGTGCTCCTGCTATCCAACTCAGATCCTCGGTCTGCCGCCAACCTGGTACAAGTCGGCGGCGTACCGCTCCCGCGTTGTGATCGATCCACGAGGCGTGTTGAAGGGGTTCGGGCTGGACCTGCCAGACGATGTGGAGATCGGGGTCTGGGATTCGAATTCGGACATGCGCTACCTCGTGGTCCCGGAGCGGCCTGCCGGCACGGAGGGTTGGAACGAGGAGCGTCTGGCAAGCATCGTCACGCGGGACAGCATGGTGGGCGTCGCCAAGGTGACGGCGCCATGAACGGCGTGCACGACATGGGCGGCATGCACGGCATGGGCCCGATTGAACGCGAGCAGGATGAGCCGGTATTCCACGAGGAGTGGGAAGGGCGCGTCTACGCCCTGACGAGAGTGTTGCGCCTTGGACCCAAGTGGAACGTCGACATGTCTCGCTACACCATGGAGCAACTCCCACCCGCGCGTTACCTCGCCTCGTCCTACTACGAGCGATGGCTGCTGGGGTTGGAAGCGCGCTTGGTGGCCAGCGGCGTCGTGTCGGCCGAGGAGCTTGCTGACGGGCGGGCGCGTCCCGGTGGCGCGAAGATGCCGCTGATGGCCGTGGACGAGGTCCGGGCCAGCTTGGGCCCCTGGCGCGCGCCACACCCCGAGGTGGGCGTGCCACCAAAGTTCAACGCCGGGGACCGCGTGGTCGCCTGCAAGATCAATCCAGTCGGCCACACTCGGCTGCCGCGCTACATCCGCGGGCGCCAGGGTGTCATCGAACATGATCTCGGTGTGCAGCGCTTCCCGGACACCTGGGTCGCGTGCCAGGATCCCAAGCCGCAGCACGTCTACAGCGTTCGCTTCGCCGCGCAGGAGCTGTGGGGGCCCGATGCATCGCCCAGGGATGCCCTGTACATCGACCTTTGGGACGACTATCTGGACCCGGCGTGACGGCTGGTCCGGTCTTCCAGGAGGCGTGGCAGGCACAGGCGTTCGCCATGGCCACACTGCTCCAGGAGCAAGGCTACGTGACGCCCCGAGAGTGGACCGAAGCTCTCGGATGTGAGATCGCGGCGGCCCGCGATCGTGGTGAGCTCGACGACGGGGCGAACTACTACCATGACTGGCTCACCGCGCTGGAGAAGACCGTCGCCCAGAAGGGCCTGATCAGTGCCGAGGAGCTGGCCCGCCGCAAGGTGGAGTGGGAGGAGGCGGCTCACGCCACGCCCCACGGCATGCCGATCGAGCTGAAGCGCTGAACGACGTTCGCGCCCGGCTGTTCGAGTGCGGCGAACCGGCGTGCAGATTAGTGGGACTTGAGGACGAAGCCCACCACACCGCGCTTCTGGCTCCGGCGGGCCAGCTCGAAATCGTCGAACTTCCGCGGCAGCACGTCGGGGCCGCTGTGGACGTGCGTCGTTTCGGCGTGCGCCATCAGGCTCCGGTCTTAACCTCGGGCTTCGGCACCGGGCAGTAGAAGCCGTTGGGCTCCACGCGGAAGACGCGGTTGAAGCGGCTGCGGAAGTTCTCCAGCGCGCAGATGGCGCTCAGCTCGACCAGTGCCTCCGTGCCGTAATGCCGCTGCAGCCGCGAGAACAGGTCGTCGCTCACATCGACCGGCGTCTGAATGGTGGCGTCGGCCAACTCGAAGGCCAGCTTCTCGGCCTCGTCGTAGAGGTTGCTCGTGCGCCAGTGGGGCAGATCGGCGATCTCGTCGTCGCTGGCGCCAGCTTTGCTGCTCCCGGCAGCGTTCATGTCACTTCAGAAGCCGCAGCCGACTTGACTCGCGATGCGCACGTTGATGAGGCAGCGCAGCTTCTCCGAGATGAGGCCGGACTCGGACATGCCCTTGCCCAACGCCTGCACGCCCTTTTGGATGGACGGCCGGTAGGCCCAGATGCCCGCGGTGTTGGACACCTGGCCCCAGTTCTTGATGTTGCCGTCGTAGATGTGCCGGACGTCTTCCGGCGCCTCTTCGCGGGTCAGTGCATGTATGCGCGCCATGCCGGTTCCTCCTGAAAATAGTGGCTTGCTCTTTAGGATAGGCCACCGTCGGCCAATGCGATGTCTGTGCGGCCTTTTGACCCCAGTCTGGGCCCTGTATGTCGCTATACGATACGATGTGGGATGGACTGAACTCGCGCGCCATCAAACTAGCGAGAGCTGACTGCTGAATACCAATCACTCGTCCGTGCCTCAACGCGCCCCGGAGCTTCGGGGCCTGGGTGACTTCACCACAACCCCACGGGTCATCGCCATATTGGCGATAGCCATTCCCATCGGTGTACTGGCGGCATTCGTCGCTCTGGCGTTGCTGCGGTTGACAGGCTTCTTCGGCAACATCTTCTTCTTCCAGCGCATCGGGTTCGACGTGATCACGCCAGCTGGCAACCATCTTGGTTGGTTCGAGCTTTTCGTGCCGGTCATCGGCGGGCTGGTGATTGGGATCATGGCCCGCTACGGCTCGGAGCGCATCCGTGGCCACGGCATCCCCGAGGCCATCGAAGCCATCCTGATCAACGGTAGCAGGGTGAATCCCAAAGTGGCCATCCTGAAACCTGTCTCCTCGGCTATCTCTATCGGATCGGGCGGGCCATTCGGCGCGGAAGGACCAATCATCATGACCGGTGGAGCCTTGGGTTCGCTGGTCGCTCAGTTCCTGCACCTGACCAGCGCCGAGCGCAAAACCTTGCTGGTGGCCGGCGCCGCGGCGGGGATGTCGGCCACCTTTGCCTCGCCGGTGGCAGCGGTGCTCTTGGCGGTCGAGCTGCTGCTTTTCGAGTGGAAGCCGCGCAGTGTCATTCCCGTAGCGTTAGCCAGCGCCACCGCCGCCGTCGTTCGGCGTTACATCATCGGCTTGGGACCGCTGTTCCCGGTTCCTCCGGGTAGACGCCAGATTTGAGCGTAAATTCGGGTTTTTCGTGCTGGTGTTTTGGGCCTGGCTTCGAACTTTTAATTCATGGTCACATCCAACGAGCGCACGATGGGAACGGGCGCGTCGTCAACATTGCGCACTACGCGTGCCCACGACGTTGAGCCAGCGCGGACCTGACCCTCGGATTCCCCTGGACTTTCAGGCAGCGCCGGCCGACCAACGCCATCCGGCTCACACCCGAGGCCAACTGGCACCTGTCCCATCGGCGTGCCTCGGTGATCCCACCCAAGCAGACGCTCTTCTTTTGCGGTCAAAAAAAGAGCGCCATCGCGAGCAGGTTTGCGCGCCTTGATCCCCTCCTGATGGGAAATTTGATGGGAAGACCAGTGCTTTTCAGCCATATTTGAGCTTAATTAGCTTTGTGACCTGAGGGCGTTGAAGTGGACCTGAGGGGGCTCGAACCCCTGGCCTCGGCGATGCGAACGCCGCGCTCTCCCAGCTGAGCTACAGGCCCTGAAAAGGCCAGCCGAGTATAGCAACTGCCTGTGGACTGCGAGCCGCGTACAATGCGGGCCAGGGTGCGAAACTTTCCGGAATCGGCCGAGGTAATCCCAGTCGCGGAGGCAGGCCGCGACGGCGCGCCGGCAGATGTGGCGGACGAGACGCTGGCTACACAGGCACGGGAACACGGAGAGGCTTTTGAAGAACTGGTGCGGCGTTACCAGAACCGCATCTACAGCCTCGCCTATCGGATGACCGGGGACAACGTGGAAGCCTACGATCTCACTCAGGAAGCGTTCCTGCGCTCCTACGCGGCGCTGCCCAGCTTCAATCCCGACCTACGCTTCGCTCCCTGGCTCTATCGCATCGCCACCAACCTGTGCATCAACTTTCTCCAGTCCAGCCGCGTTCGCAAGGGGGGAGCCGACCCCGACCTGGCCCTGCAGATGCCCGACCGCGGCAAACAGCCTGATTCCCTCTATGAAGAGAAGGAGCAGCGGCACCGCATCCACCAAGCCATCCTCAACCTGCCCGCTAAATATCGCGCGGTCGTCATTCTGCGCCATCTCCAGGACCGGACCTACGAGGAGATTGCCGCTATCCTCGACCTGCCGCTGAACACCGTTCGCACGCACCTGTTCCGCGCCCGCGAACTGCTGCGCCGCCGCCTTTACGAACCGGAGCGCTGATGGACCACCCAAATCCCGAACGCCTGCAGTTGTATGTCGATCGGCGTGCGGGCGAAGCTGAGCACCTCGTGCTGGATATCCACCTGGCTGCCTGCCCTGAATGCTCCGAGCGGGTCCGCAGCCTGCGCCGGTTGTTCACCGGGCTCGAATCCCTCAGCGAGCTGTCGCTGCCGGCCGAGTTTGCCGTCGACATTGCCGAGGAGGTCGCGCCGAGCCAGCACATGGCCGTCGCCCCTGCACGACGCTCGCTCCTCGTGCAGGCCGGCATCTGCCTGATCATCCTGCTGACCGGTGGCGCCCTGCTGACCATCGTCGATACGCCAGTGACCGATCCGTCCGACGACATCCTCGGGTTCATCGACGTGCTGCTTGGCTCGCCATTCCAGGCCGATGCCAACGTCGTGGCGGTGCTGGCTATCATGGCGCTGGCCGGCGCGGGCGCGCTGGCCTGCGTCCTGAGCGCCGCGCCGCGAGCTCGGCCGCAACGGCGCGCCGCCGTGACATCCCGCGTACCCCGCCAGCGTCGTTAGGCGCCGCGGATGCATCGCCGGCTGGTCGCGGTCCTGCTCGCAATCACCGTTTACAGCGGCGGGGTGTTCACCTTGAACGCCATCGTGCTGCCGGCGGTCGGGATCGACGGCTTTGCCCAGCTCACGGGCAAGAGCTTCAACTTCCTGGGCCCGGCCGCGAACGACACCTCCGCCGCGGCCACGGAAGATCGTGAGCACACCCTTGGCGCGTCCAAGTTCTTCAGCCTGTGGCTGCGACCATTTGGCGTCCACCGGTCGGGAGTGAACGACGTGTGGTGGGCGCTCGGCTCCTTCGCGGTGCTGAGCACTATCGCCACCACAGTGCTGTTCCTGTTCGCCAAACGCATCCGCTACGTTTCAACCTTGCTCCGAGCGGAGCCCGCCGGCAACCATCTCTTCAACATCCTGCTGGGCCTGCTGGCCTACTTCGTGGCCTACGCCCTGCTGCGCTTGTCGTGGCTGACCATCGTCGGCGTGCCGTTCATCCCCTTCCTCGTGGGCGGCGTCTGGCTGATCACGATGCTGGGCGTTGTGGCCGTGAGTTTCACCCTTGGCCGCACGCTGTTGCGCCGCCTCGAAGTGGTCGTGCCGCCGCTGGCGGAAACGTTGCTCGGCCTGTGGCTGCTGTTCGTCACCAGCATGCTGCCGGTCCTGGGCTGGATCGCGGGCGTCGCCGCGGCAGCTCTCGGACTGGGGGTGCTGCTGCAAACGCGCCTGGGCACCCGCCAGCGCTGGTCCTTGGACGTGCTGGAGGAGCCTGTGCACCCGGCCGAGCCCTTGCCGGACGACCCCAAGATCCTGCCGTTGCGTCGCGCCCGCTAGCCGGATTCCCTCGCTTGCCGCGGCGGCGAGGGAACCCGCGGTTCTCCCTTGCCCGCTGGAGAAGGCGTCGCCGCAAGGCTGCTAGCCTTCTCCCCGTTATGGCGGAAAGCAACAGCCGCTACACGCCGCTCATCGACAGCGCCCGGCGAGTCCTCGAGGCCAACCGCCTGGCCGGTACGTCGGACTGGGAGGGCAAGAAGTACGACTTCGTCTGCCCCTCGGCTGAGGTCTACCCTTTCCAGTGGCTGTGGGACAGCGCCTTCCACGCGGTGTGCCTGCTGCACGTGGATCCCACGCTGGCCAAGCAGGAAATACGCTGCTTGCTGCAGGGCGCTCAGCCGGACGGCTTCATGCCGCACATGCTGCTGTGGGACACTGCCGGCCGTGAAGAGCAGCTGGCCCGCTGCGACATCGTGCGGCTCGATCCACACTTCACGGTCACCACGCAGCCGCCGGTGCTGGCGCGTGCCGTCGAACGCATCTATCAAGCCACCAAGGACAAGGACTTCGTGCGCGAGGTCCTGCCGCCCATCCTGGCCTTTTTCGATTGGCTGGCGGAGCATCGCGACCCGGATGGCGACGGCCTGCTGGCCATTCTCCAGCCCGACGAGTCAGGCCTGGATGCCTCGCCCAAGTTCGATCTGCCACTGGGTATGAGCGGCCGGGCCAGCCTGGTCGCGCCGGAGCTGCACGCGGCCATGCAACGCCTCTTCGACTGCTACGAGCCCGACCGAACCGATCAGGAGGCGATGTTCCGGCTCGACGCCTTCCAAGTCGAGGAAGTGCTCTTCAACTGCATCTACGGCGACGGCCTCCGCTGCTTGTCCCGCCTCGTCCGCGACGTCCTGGAAGACCCCGCGCAGGCCGCCGCGCTCGAGCGCCGCGCCGTCAACGTGACGAGGGGGCTCATGCTGAAATGCTGGGACCAAGAGGCAGGTCTCTTTTGGGACCTGTGGACGCACGACGAGCGGCCCGTGCGAATCCTGACGGTCGCCAGCATCTTCCCGCTCATTCTCGACGACCTCGATCCCAACATCGCGCGGCGGCTCCTGAAAGAGCACCTGCTCGATCCGGCTGAGTTCTGGACCCGCTACCCGGTGCCGACAGTCGCGGTCGACGAACCCAGCTTCGACCCATCCTTTCGCAGCCAAGCCGTCTTCCGTGGCCCGACCTGGATCAACACCAATTGGTACCTCTACTGGGGCCTTGTCCAGCAAGGTTACAAGGACATCGCCAGCGAGCTGGCCAACCGCACTTTCGAACTCATGCTGCGCGCCGGACAGCACGAGTTCTACAACCCGTTGACCGGCGAAGGCCTGGGCGCCGCCAACTTGAGCTGGTCGAGTCTCGTCCTGGACATGCTCTGGGGTGAGGGACAGCTTTAGCGCCTAGCGTTGATGCTTCGCCAGCTGCTCCACCGTCACCTTGTCCACGTTGAGGACCACTCTGTCGTCGTCCACGCTGGCCACCCAATCGCCCGGCAGCTCCACATCTTCAGTGAACAGGAGTCCGCGCTTGACAATGACCCGTGAGGGCTTGTGCGTAGCGGGATCCACCATGACGTTGTGGACGCTCCCCACCTTCTCACCGCCCATAGCCAGCACTTCCGCGCCATGGCCCACCACGGCATTCTCCAGGTCCTCTTGCCGCGCGGCCTCGGCCGCTTCCTCGGAGACTTGCGGCGGGACGTTGGGCATGAACCCGATCGGCTCCGCGCCAACGTAGGCCGCCGGCCACATCACGCCGCCTTCGGGCCAGCCATAGGGTGCTACCCAGTTTTGGGTAGGCCACGCATAGCTGGCCTCGATGAAATCCGGCAGCGCCTCGACATCGTCCTTGCTCATGTCTAACTCGATGCGCGTGGCGGCGGCGACTCGGATGTGCTCTATGGGAACCGCCACGTCGCGAGCCAGGATCACGCCCTTGCGGACGACGATGCTCTTGGTTTCGCCGGATTGCGGATCGAAGATGACCTTGTCGATTTTGCCGAGGTCGGCGCCCTCACGCGAAACGACGGGCGCGTCGAGCTGTATGTCCATGGCCAATGAATCGCATATTCCGCGCCGCCCGCCGTCCGCGTAGCTCGCCGTCCGTGTAGGACCCTACTCCATCAGGAAGCCGCGCTCGCGCAACGCTTCGCGGGCGTGGTCCAGCCGCTCCTGGTTGGGCGCCTCCACTGTGTGCAGGTGCATGCCGCCGCTGAGCTCGGACAGCAGCGCCACCTTGCCCGAGTCGACCTGGCGAGTGAAATCGCGCACGTCGGCCCGCGAGGTCATCATCAGGCTGCCGCGCAGCTCGCCGTAAACCGGGTGTTCCACAATCACATCGACCACCTTGAGGCCGTGGTCGACCATCAGCGTGAGCTCGTCCTCAGTGTGCTCGCGGCTGTGCCGGCTGGCCAGCACAGCGCGCACGCTCGCCTCCCGGCGCGGCAGCAAGTAGCCTCGCGGCGTAGCGATCACGTCATGCCCCGCGGCCCGCAGCAGCGCGCAGTCCTGCACGATCACCTGCCGGCTCACCCCCAGTCGCTCGGCCAGCTCGTGCCCCGAAATCGGGCTACGTGCGAGGCCCAGGATGTCCAGCAGCTGCGCCCGGCGCGCGTCAGCCAATGGCGGTCATGCGCTCGATGGGCAGGCGCGCGCGCTCGGCTACCGCGGCGGGCACCCTCACTTCGTATTGCTGGAACCGAAGCGCGTCCCGGACCTTCTCCAGCGTGATGCGCTTCATGAAGTGACACGAAGCGTCCGGATTGACCGGCAAGAACGTCTTGCCCGGCGCCTCACGCCGCATGCGATGCAGGATGCCGATCTCGGTTGCCACCAGGAACTCCGGCGCCATCGAGCCCGCCGCATGCTGCACCATGGCTTCCGTCGACAACACCCGGATGGGCAGCGGCAGCTTGCCCTCGCCGGCGAGGTAGAGCGCGGGCGTCGTGCAGCCGCACTCAGGGTGGATGAGTGCTTCGGCGTGTGGGTGCTGCCGCGCCAGCGCCTCCAGCCGCAGTGGATCGATGCCGGCGTGAACGTGGCACTCGCCCATCCACACGTGCATCTTGCGTCCGGTGACACGTTCCACGTGGGCGCCAAGGAACATATCGGGCAAGAACAGGATCTCGCAATCCCGCGGAACAGCTTCCACCACCTGGACGGCGTTGCCCGATGTGCAGCAGTAGTCGCTCTCCGCCTTCACTTCGGCGGTCGTGTTCACATACGACACCACGATAGAGCCAGGGAACTGCGCTTTCCACTTGCGCAGCTGCTCGGCGGTGATGCTTTCCGCCAGCGAGCAGCCAGCTTCCAGGTCGGGCAGCAGCACAGTCTTGTCGGGGCACAGGATGGAGGCTGTCTCGGCCATGAAGTGCACCCCGCACAGCACGATCACCGGTTTATCGGTGGCCGCGGCCCGCCGTGCCAGCGCCAGCGAGTCTCCGGTGAAGTCGGCAACGTCCTGCACCTCGGGAAGCTGGTAGTTGTGGGCCAGGATGACCGCGTTACGCCGCGCGCGGAGCTCGCGGATCTCTTCGACGAGGCCCATCACATCTCGATCAGCAGGCTGATGTCCAGCGCCCTGGCGGAGTGTGTCAGCGCGCCGGACGAGATGAAATCCACCCCCGTCGCCGCCACCTCGCGCAGGTTGTCGCGGCTGATGCCGCCCGATGCCTCCAACTGCGCCCGGCCGGCGGCTATCCGCGCCGCTTGGCGCATCTCCTCGGGCGACATGTTGTCCAGCAGGATCACGTCTGCGCCCGCCTCGAGCGCCTGGTGCAACTCGTCGAAATCGGTCACTTCGACCTCAATCTTGGTCAGCAGCGGCACGCCTTGCCGGCAGCGGCTCACCGCCTGGCCGATGCCGCCCGAGGCGCGGATGTGGTTCTCCTTGATCAGGATGCCGTCGAACAGGCCGAAGCGATGATTGCGCGCCCCGCCCACTGCCACGGCGTACTTGTCCAGCGCCCGCAGGCCAGGCGCCGTCTTGCGCGTGTCGAGGATGGTGGCTTTGCCTTCGCACAGCTCCACCAGCTCGCGCGTGGCCGTCGCCACGCCGGACATGCGCTGCAGGAAGTTCAACGCGGTTCGTTCCGCGTTCAAGATGCCCCGCGCCAGCCCCTCGAGGCGCACGATGATTGCGCCGCGCTCGACGGCATCGCCATCTTTCACGAATGCCGTCCAGCTCACGTCGGGATCCATCTCCCGAAAGGCAAGCTCGGCCACTGCCAGCCCGGCAATGACGCCGCGACCCTTCACGCGCATCTCAGCCGCGGCCCGATGCTCCGGCTCGACAGTAAGCGACGAGGTCAGGTCGTCCGTGCCGATATCTTCCCGCAGCGCGATCCGCACCGCCTCCCGGGCCGCCAGCACGTTCAACCCAGGAGCAACCGATCTCGGAGCCACAACTGCCACAGCAGCAGTATAGTCTCCTGACAAGACATTAGTCTTCCGATATCCCAAGCGCCGCGCTGCGCGGAGGCCGCTGACGAAGAAGCCGCGATGCACGGGCACGCGTCACGTCAGTGGCGACCGGGGACAGCCAGCCAACGGTCCATTCGCGAGCGAGATGCAAATCAGGCGACGTCCGAAGTGTGCGCTACTATCAGGAACTCTGAGAGCAAGCGCCCTTTAGACTCTTCAGATTTCATGGAATCGGGAGCCAACAAGATGCCTTTCGAAGCTAACCAGCAAGCGTACGTAGCTCTCCGAGCGGTGGTGTCAGAGCGCACGACACCTCATGTAATCTGGTGCGGCGCAGGCTTGAGTGCGCCGGCGGGGCTTCCTGGTTGGTCTCATCTTCGTCAGTCCCTTCAGACCTCGTTGCTGGACAAAGCATCAACT
>Ga0307373_10013044_pt1 | contig 11689 bp, 10 predicted proteins | sample OX2MG_FD_202534 | JGI IMG/M metagenome (GOLD analysis project Ga0307373, IMG submission 202534) | Soil microbial communities from Risofladan, Vaasa, Finland - OX-2 | ecosystem: Environmental > Terrestrial > Soil > Coastal area > Acid sulfate soil | place: Finland: Risofladan, Vaasa | collected...
AAGCCGAGGGGAATCACCGAGAGCCGCCTCGCAGACGGCGCCGCCATCGTCGGTGCAGCCAAGATCGTCGAGGAGGTCGCGGCGGGGGCACGGACGATCGCCTTCGCCTAGGTGCGCACCGGCGCGTGACGGCCGTCGATAATCGCGCGCAACACCGGTACCGGGAGAATCGATGGGAGTGGAGGTCGGGACGTCACGGCTGCACGACGGCATCCGCCTGGCGGAGCTGCTCGCGGCCGTATCGCTGGCGTCCGATCTGGCACACGACGTCCCAAGCGAGAGCGCGCTCCGCGACACCGTGCTCGCCGTCCAGTTTGCTCGCCGGCTGGGCTGGGCCGAGCCGGAACTTTCCGATGTCTACTACCTGGCGCTCCTGTACCACATCGGCTGCACCGGTGCGGTTGCCGCGCAGAGCAGGCTCGGCGCCGGCGACGACATCAACGTCCGTCGATGGATGTCCGACGCCGACTACGCGAACCGGCCCGCGCTCATGCGAGTGGCGATCACCAAGCTCGCGCCGCAATGGGGACCATCGGGGTTCGTACAGGGCATCGGCGCGCTCGCGACAGCCGGTCGGGATCTCCCGGAAGCCTTCGCGAACATCGCCGAGGTCGCCGCGCGTTTGTCGCAGCGTCTCGGTGCGAGCGCAGACGTCACCGAGGCGCTCTGTCACGCCTACGGCAGATGGGACGGCAAGGTCTTCCCGTCGCTCCCGGAGGGTGACGGCCTGTCGGGCACGGCGCGAGTCGTGCACCTCGTGCACCTCGCGCAGATCTATCACCAGGTCGGAGGCGCCGAAGCCGCTGACGCGGTCGTCAAACAGCGAAGCGGTGGCGAGCTCGATCCCACGCTGGCGCGTCTGTGGCTGGCGAACTCGCACGAGCTGTTCGGCACGCTGTCAGCGGAGTCGACGTGGGACCAGGTACTGGAGGCCGAGCCATTGCCACAGCGACGCGTGGGCCAGGCGCAGCTCGACGAGGTGTGCGCTGCGATGGCGGACTTCGTCGACCTCGCGTCACCGTTCAGCGCTGGACATTCGGCGAAGGTTGCACGCCTGGCCGCAGCAGCAGGGCAACATGCCGACCTCGACGCGACGGCTGTCGCGACGCTTCGACGAGCGGGACAGATCCACGACCTCGGTATGGTCAGCGTCCCCAACCGGGTCTGGCTGAAGCACGGTCCGCTCAACCCGGTGGAATGGGAACGGGTGCGCCTGCACGCGTATCACACGGAAAGAATCCTGGGCTTCGCCGCACCGCTGCGCGAGGCCGCGACGCTTGCGGGCCTGCACCACGAACGGCTCGACGGGTCCGGGTATCACCGCGGCGTGCCGGCGAAGGTACTCCCGCTCAGCGCGCGCATCCTCGCAGTCGCCGAGGTACATCAATCGATGAGCGAGGAACGCGCCTGGCGGCCGGCGTTGACAAGCACGGAGTCCACGCGGCAATTGCGCCATGCCGTCGCAGCCGGAACCCTCGATGCACGTGCGGTCGACGCCGTGCTGCTCGCGACGGGCGAACGGCCGAGGCGAGCAGGACGGTCGTGGCCGTGCGGCCTCACAGATCGTGAGGTCGATGTGCTCAGAGCGATCACTCGCGGGCTCTCGAACAAGCAGATCGCCCGGGAGCTGTACGTCTCGCAGTCGACGGTGCACACCCACATCGTCAATGTTTACGGCAAGATTGGCGTCAACACGCGGGCCGGGGCGACACTCTTCGCATTCGAGCACGACCTCCTTGAAACCCCTTCGTGAGAAATCGACCGAACGGTCGATTCGATCGGCTGACAGAGCGGCTAGGCTCCAGACACAGCACTCACCTGTGCCGGCACTGAAGAGAGGAACACCACGATGCCGCTCTACATGGACCACCACCACAAGGTCGACGGACTCACTGCCCAAGCAGTCGCAGGCGCGCACCAGCGAGACCTCGAGGTGCAGGGCAAGTACGGCGTCAACTACGTCAAATACTGGTTCGACGAGAACTCGGGGGCCGTCTTCTGTCTGGTAGAGGCGCCTTCCAAGGAGGCGGCCGCGGCGGTGCACCGGGAGGCGCATGGCCTGGTTGCGGACGACGTCACCGAGGTCCGGGAGGGAGGCTGACCGCGGATTACGCGGCCACCGACGCCACCGGTCGCGCCGGGGCCGACGGTGCGCCGAGGCGTCGCACTCCGATCGCCGGAGCGAGGTCTGACCCGGCTCTTCGCGCGGATCGGCACTGTGTCGTACGGGGCAGGTATCTCTGGCACTGGCTAGCCCTCGAGGGGATCGCCGCGACCGGCCTCCGGTTCGTCCTCCCGGTTCCGAGCGCGATCAACTGGCTGCTCGGCACCGCTCTTCCGAAAGCGTCCACGTCGCGGCTCCGCCACGCAGCCACCGTCGCAGCGGTCACGAGCGGGTTCCTGGTCAGCAGCAGCTGTTCGGTGGGCTGGCGATGGCCAGGATCCCCCCGATCACGAGGCAGACAAGCACGAAGAGCGCCATGCCCGCGATCAGCAGCTTCGTCCGCGTGTCCACGCACCGATCCTGACGGATGGACGCGAGCCCGTGCCTCCCGACTCAAGAGACAGCACGTGCCTCGAGGCCCATGGCAGAATATTCGGGTCTTGTCGTGCGGACACTGCGGGTCTGAGCGTCTGCTCCCCCTGACCTTCACAATCCCCTACCGCCACGAGACGGACGATGGGTCGCCCGTCCCGGCAGGTCGGCGCGTGCTCAAGTGCGTGGACTGCGGTAGCCGCCTCCACGGCGAAACCCTCGCCCGGTCGCGTGGGCGATCGGACCGGACCACCGCCACCTCGCGCTGACGGTCCTCCTCGGTTGCGATCGATCTGCGATCGCGGCCCCGTCTACTGACGGCCTCGGGCTCGTCGAGCCCGCACGGAGGAACGTCATGAGCACCCGTACCACGATCCGGTTCGCCGGTCTCGTACCCCTGGCGCTGACCGGCATGCTGATCGCAGGCTGTGGATCGACCAGCACGACCACAGTGGGAAGCAACGGAGGATCGCAGCCCGCGTCCGGCGGTTCAAGCTCGGGGTCGAGTTCGGGCACGGGCGCCCTGGACGGCATCGGCCATCCGATCAACATCTGCTCGCTCCTGCCCGTCGCGACCGTCGCCTCGGTCAGCGGGGAGCCGCTCACCGTTGCCCAGGAGAAGGACACGCCCGGTTACAAGATCTACACGTGTGACTACGCGAGCGCAGACGGCACGTCCGGGCTCGACATCAACGTGCTGGCGATGGACGCCGCCGTTGGCTACCAGGCCGATGTCGCCGCGAACAAGACTGTCGGGAGCGCAGGGCAATACACGACGATCAGCGGTCTCGGTGACAAGGCGTTTTCGTCCATCACGGGCGTGGAAGCGCTGTTCGGCAATGTCTCCATCACGGTGTCCAACCTGAACGCAACGTCGGCCGCCGAGACCTTGATCCGTGATCTCCAGCCGAAGCTCTGACCGGTGCGCAGGGGAGCGGCCCTGCAGCGGCTGGTGGGGGAGGTACTGCGCGACAGCGCCCTCGGCCAGCGCCTGCTGGCCGAGGGGCGTTCCGAGCTGTGAGAAGAACGATGTTGCGTGCGGTTGCGCCGATATCAGCCACATCATGATCTGAAGGATGTTGCGTCAACGCCCGGGGTTCTTTGCCCGGGGCTGACCGGACGCAAACGCGCCATCACCTGTGTCGCCGGCTCGGCGCGCGGGATCGTGCTGAGGCGTTCGCATTCAGCCTGTGCGGCGGCCTCGTCCGCGAATTGCCCAAAGAGTGGCATCGGCGCGAATCCATCGGCAGCGCCGCGGGGCTCTCACCATCACGCACCGCGGCCGGCGCGTCATCATCCTCGACGTGACGACCGAGCCGCAGAACACCGATCCACTCGTCTCCCTGGTGCGCTCACTCCTTGCGGAACTGGGTGAGGATCCCGAGCGCGACGGACTCGGACGTACACCCTCGCGAGTCGCGCGAAGCTTCCGATATCTGTTGAGCGGCTACGAGACCCATCTGGACGCACTGGTGAACGGCGCGATCTTCGAAGTGCCGTACTCGGAGATGGTCGTCGTACGGGACATCGAGGTGTACAGCCTCTGCGAGCACCACCTGCTGCCGTTCTTCGGCAAGGCGCATGTCGCATACATCCCCAACGGGCGTGTCCTCGGCCTCAGCAAGATCCCCCGGATCGTCGACATGTTCGCCCGCCGCCTGCAGGTGCAGGAGCGGCTGACGACGGAGATCGCCGATGCGCTCCAGGGCGTGCTCGAGCCGGAGGGTGTCGGAGTCGTCATCGAGGCGACGCACCTGTGCATGGCGATGCGCGGCGTGGAGAAGCAGAACAGCTCCGCGGTGACATCGTCGATGACCGGTTGCCTTCGCGACGACGACAAGTCCCGCAACGAGTTCCTCAGCCTGATCCGCCGCCGCTAGCGCCTACGAGGTGGCGCCGATGACGGCGACCTCGACCCAGAGCAACAGCACACCGACCGCGAAGAGGAACACGCCGAGTGCGACGTGTCCCCAGTGGATCGGCTCCTTGCCTTTGCGGTTCCCGATGAACCGGAGGTAGATCGACACTCCGATGATCCCAAGGCCCCCGGCGACCAGGATGGTTGCCGGGACGCCGATGAACGCCGCGAGAACACCTTGCACTCGGGCAGCCTACGAGGTTCACGGCGCCTGACGCGCTCGCCCGTACCATGGACTGATGCCGATTCCCGCATTGAGCACCGCCGATCAGGCGACGGTGGTGCAGACCCTCGCCGGTCTTCACGAACCCGCCTGGCGTGCCCGCCAGGTCCAGGGTGCCGTGTGGCAGCCGTATGTCGACGGGTTCGCGTCAATCCAGCAGCTCCCGGCCCGGCTCCGGCAGGCGCTGGACGCGGAGCTGCAGTTCTCCACGGTCACGGTGGACGTCGAGGCGATGGCAGACGCCGGATTGACCGTCAAACTGCTCTGCAGGCTCGCCGACGGCCAGACAGTGGAGACCGTGGCGATGGAAACGCCGGCAACGGCCGATTCGCGGCGACGTTCAACGGTGTGCGTGAGCAGTCAGGTGGGATGCGCCGTCGGCTGCCCGTTCTGCGCCACCGGGCACATGGGACTGCGGCGCAACTGCACCGCGGCGGAGATCGTCGACCAGGTGCGTGCCGCCGCCGCGTCGTTGCACCGCAGAGGCCTCGGTCCGGTGACGCACATCGTCTACATGGGCATGGGCGAGCCACTTGCCAACGTGGCCCCAACGCTCGAGTCGCTCTCGGTCCTCACCCGCGACGCGGGCATCAGCCCGCGGCGGATCACGGTCTCGACCAGCGGCGTCGTCCCGGGGATCGAGCGGCTCGCGGCCGCCAAGGTGCCGGTCACCCTCGCGCTCTCGCTCCATGCCGCCACCGACGAGTTGCGCGACCGTCTCGTCCCGGTCAACAGGACCTACCCGCTGAGCGTTGTGCTCGGGACGGCGTCGCGGTACGCGGAACAGAGCGGCCGGCGGCTGAGCTTCGAGTGGTGTCTCATCGCGGGCGTCAACGACTCGGTCGAGCAAGCGACCGGGTTGCGCGATCTTGCCCGGAGAGCCCGGGCGCACGTCAACGTGATCCCGATGAACCGCATCCCCGGCAGCGTGTGGGGCCCTCCCGATCCAGGGGTGGCACGTCGATTCCTGGCCGCGCTGCGCGGCGCCAGAGTGACCGTCCGCGACACCCGGGGCGGCGATGCCGACGCTGCGTGCGGGCAGCTGCGCGCGGACCTCGAAGCGCGAAGGATCCTGCGACCCGACGGCACGCTCTCGCCGCCACGGGTGCCGGCCCGGGTGTGACCCCCGCTGACGAGGCGCTGATGGACGCCGCGCTGGAGGCGGCGGCCGCCGCGGATCACGCCACCAACCCGAACCCCATGGTTGGGTGCGTCATCGTCCAGAACGGCGTTGTCGTCGCCACCGGACTGCACCGCGTCGCCGGCGGACCGCACGCCGAGGTCGACGCGCTCGGTATCGCGGGTGAGCGCGCACGGGGCGCGGATATCTTCGTGACCCTCGAGCCCTGCGCGCACACAGGGCGCACGCCCCCGTGTACCGACGCGTTGATCGCAGCCGGGCCGCGGCGAGTTGTTGTGGCCATGACCGACCCCAACCCGAGGGTCGCGGGACGCGGGATCGAGGCGCTTCGGACGGCAGGGATCACCGTCGACGTCGGTGTACGTGACGCGGCGGCGCGGCGCCTCAACGAGGCCTATGTGACGCACATCACGACGGGACTGCCGTTCGTCACCGCGAAGTTCGCTGCCTCGCTCGACGGGAGGATCGCGACCGCGAGCGGTGAGTCACGTTGGATCACGTCGGAGCCGGCTCGCGAGCTGGCGCACCGTCTGCGTCACGTCAACGACGCGGTGATGGTCGGCGCCGGGACCGTGATCGCCGACGACCCCGAGCTGACGTGCCGCACCGAGAACGGACGATCGCCGCTCCGCGTCGTCCTCGACAGCACCCTGCGCAGCCCGGAAACGGCGCGCGTGCTCGACATCCAGACCGCTCCGACGCTCATGATCACCAGCGCTGCCGCGGACCCAAGGCAGGCGGACCGCCTCCGCGCGCGCGGCGTCGAGGTCGAGAGCGTCCCCGCCGCTGCGGCCGGTGTCGACCTGGGCGCGGCGCTCGCGCTGCTTGGAGACCGCGGCACCATCAGCGTCCTCATCGAGGGCGGCGCGTCCCTGCTCGGGTCCGCATTCGACGCCGGGCTCGTGGACAAGGTCGTTGCGATGCTCGCGCCACGGATCATCGGGGGAGCCTCGGCTCCGGGTGCGGTCGGCGGTTCCGGGGTGTCGAGCCTCGGCGTCGCGAGGTTGCTGACCGATGTCACCGTCGGCCGCGCCGGCCCCGATCTCGTGGTCACCGGATACTGTGTACGCTGAGGTTCGAGGAGAACGAGATTGTTCAGCGGGATCGTGGAGACGCTCGGCGAGATCCGGGCGCGGCAAGCAGGGCGCATCGAGATAGCGCCGCGCACACCGTTTCCGGATCTGCAGATCGGCGAGAGCATCGCCGTTGACGGCGCCTGCCTCACCGTCGCATCCGTACCCGGGGACGGCTTCAGCGCCGACGTCATGCCCGAGACCTTCCGCCGCACGATCCTCGGAGCCCTCAAGGCCGGCGCGCTGGTGAACCTGGAGCGAGCGCTGCAGATGGGCGACCGGGTCGGCGGCCACATGATCACGGGGCACGTCGATGCGACGGGCGTCACAACGGCACTTCGGGAGGACGGCAACGCCCGCTGGGTGACCATCGCAGCACCGGACGACGTTATCGACCTGGTGGCCGAGAAAGGCTGCATCGCGGTCGACGGCATCAGCCTCACCGTCGTCGACGTGTTCGAGGAGGCCTTCACCGTCTCGCTCATTCCACACACACTGCTGAACACCACCGCGGGGGCGTGGACGGTCGGGACACGGGTGAACCTTGAGGTCGACCTGATCGCGCGCTACGTGGCGCGCGCGCTCGAGGCGATGTCACTCGAAGTGCGCCCACCCGCGCTCCTCGAGGTGCGTCGATGACGCTCGCCGCCGTCGATGAGGCGATCGCCGACATTCGCGCCGGCAAGTTCGTGATCATCGTCGACGACGAGGACCGCGAGAACGAGGGCGACCTCGCCATCGCCGCGGATCGGATCACGCCGGAGGCCGTCAACTTCATGGCCACGCACGGGCGCGGGCTCATCTGCGTCCCGTGCGAAGGATGGCGCCTCGACGAGCTTGGTGTTGGTGCCATGGTCGACGAGAACACGTCACGATTCGGCACCGCGTTCACGGTCACCATCGAGGCGATCGGCCACGGCGTGACCACCGGGATCAGCGCGTTCGACCGCGCCACCACGATCCGCCTGCTCTGCGATGAGCATGCCAAGCCGAGCGACTTCGCCAAGCCTGGTCACACGTTTCCCCTTCGCGCCGCGGCCGGCGGCGTGCTCGAACGAGCCGGGCAGACCGAGGCGATCGTCGACCTCTGCAAGCTCGCCGGACGGTTTCCCGCCGGCGTCATCTGCGAGGTGATGCGCGACGACGGGCGCATGGCGCGACGTCCGGACCTGGACGCGTTCGGCGCCGAGCACGACATCAGGGTCGTGTCGGTTGCTGATCTCATCGCGTACCGGCGGCGCAACGAGCGCCTCGTCGTGCGCGGAGCAACGACGACATTGCCAACGGAGTACGGCACCGTGACGGCGATGGCGTACGAGGACGTGATCACGCATGCAACACATGTGGCACTCGTCTGGGGCGACGTGCGTGGCAGCGATCCGGTGCTGGTCCGCGTCCACAGCGAGTGCCTCACCGGCGATGTCTTCGGATCGCAGCGATGCGATTGCCAGGCGCAGCTGCACAAGGCCATGGCGATGATCGCCGACGCGGGCAAGGGCGTCCTCGTCTACCTGCGCCAGGAGGGGCGGGGCATCGGACTCATGGACAAGCTGCGCGCGTACGCCCTGCAGGACCGTGGCCTCGACACCGTCGAAGCGAACCTCAGCCTCGGACTCCCGGTCGACAAGCGCGACTACGGGATCGGCACGCAAATCCTGTCGGACATCGGCGTCCAGCGGATGGTGGTGCTCACCAACAACCCGAGGAAGTACTACGGCCTGAGCGGGTACGGCCTCGAGGTCACCGACCAGATCCCGCTCGTGGTGCCCACCAACGCGCACAACGAGCGCTACCTCCGCGCCAAGCAGGACAAGCTCGGACACAGCCTGGACCTCGACGGTGCCCGCGACTCGTCCTGACGGATACAGCGGCCCGGCCTCGAAACGCCTTGAGCGAGCCACGGTGCATGCGGGCGCGCTTGATGCACGCGGCATGCGAATCGGGATCGTCGTCTCGCGCTACAACGACGCCGTCTCCATGCCTCTGCTCGAAGGCGCCCTGGAAGCCCTCGAGAGACTCGGCGCGACCGCAGCGGATATCCGGGTCGCCTGGGTGCCGGGCGCGTTCGAGATCCCCATTGCCGCGCGTGAGCTCGCGGCGCACGGTGACGTGCACGCGGTCGTCTGCCTCGGCGCGGTGATCCGCGGCGACACCGCCCATTTCGACTACGTGGCGGGTGAGGCCGCCCGGGGAATCGCGTCAGTGCACGTGACAACCGGCGTGCCCGCGACGTTCGGCGTCCTCACCGTTGACACGCTCGAGCAGGCGTTGGATCGCGCCGGCGGTAAGCACGGCAACAAGGGTGCGGAGGCCGCAACCACGGCGGTCGAGATGGTGGCCCTGCTGCGAGCGCTGCGACCTGCGAGCACCACGCGGTGATCTGCCTTGACCAGACGGTCTACTGGAACCAGCCCGCGACGTCGAGGATCGCGTTGATCGTACCCAGAGCGTTGAAGAGGTTCACGTCGCCCTGACTGGATCCGGGTGCCTGGGCGAGCCCGACGATCGCCAGGTTGGCGATGACGTCATGTATTGACGGGTTGAGGTCGGACGCCGTGGGTTGAGGCTGATCGCTCGGATAGAGTTCCAGGACGGTCGACTGAGTCCCGGCGACCCCCGTGAGATTCGCCACCACCGCAACGGGCTGCGCGCCCAGGAACGCCGGGACGGCTGTCACGCCGGCAACCTGGACCACCTTGGACACACGCGGTTGGAGAGGCTGGCCGGAGCAGCGCGTCCCAGTGCCGCTGCGGGTGTCGCAGATCCTGGTCGGCGGGACCGAGTAGAAGAGGGCTCCGTTCGTCACCTCGCTCCCGTTGCCGAACCAGCCGCCGACATCGATGATGAATTCGACACTTCCGACGTTGTTGTAGACGCAGACGTCGTTGGCCGGTCCGAGTGGCGAGATGACGCGGTTCGGGAGATTTTCGCCCGCCCTCGGATTGAGGTTCGACGCACCCTGGGCGCCGGTCGGACACTGGTCATTCGCGTCCGGCGGCGCTACCGTGAGGTACGTCGCCCGCGTGCCTTCGGTGGCTGTGAGGTTGAAGACCGCAGCGGCCGCGCCGCTTGCCGGTATCGAGCCCGTCCCGCTGAGCACGACCTTTCGCCACGTGTTTGCCGCGAGCGGCTCGTTGGTTGCCCCCGCACACGCGGTGTGATGGTTGGCGCGCGTGTCACACATCCGGATCGGCGAGATGCTGTGGAATTCGCCGGGAATCGGCCCGGACCCTGACGGCGCGGCAAAGTAGCCCTGGACGTCGACGATGGCGTCGAGAGTACCAACCGCGTTGAAGAGCGTGATCGCGCCGCCCGAACTCAGTTGCACGACAGCGAGGTTGGACTGCACCGCGCCGGGGTCGAGATTCACGTTCGAGGCAGATGGCACCGCGAGGCTGCCCGCGGGATAGGCCGTCACGTACGTGCCGGTCCGGCCATGGTTGATGGCGGTCAGATTGACGACGACCGCCTCGGCGCCCGACGGCACCATCTGGCCACCGGGCCCTGCTACTCCGGTGATCTGTACCGTGACCCTCCCACCGGCGCCGAGGAGCTTCCCCGTGCACTGGTCGGGCGTTCTCGAGGGACGGGTATCACAGACGCGGAAGGGCGTCAGGGCACTGTATGCGCCCGACGCCACATACGTGTACCGGTCCGCAACACTCGCACCGCTCGTGCCCACGTTCGTCTGCACGCTGATGTCGACCGCACCCGCGACGTTCACCGCCGGCGTGTAGGCGCTGATCTGATTTGGACCGAGCACCGTGAAGCAACCTGTCGTCGTGCCCGAGCACGGAAATGGGTTGCCCGCGGGGACGTCGATGCTGCCGAAGAAGACGTCTGAGACAGTGATGCCGCTCGTGCTCAGGTAGTTGGCCCCCGTGATCGTCAGCAGCGCGCCGCCCTGCTCAGCGCCGAACTGCTGGGAGAGCGCGGTCACCGTCGGGAACAGCGCGCCGTAGAAGTACTTGTCGGCGGCGGACGTTGCGCTGGTGCCGCCGATCGTGGTCACCGTGATGTCGACGGACGCAGGTGCATGTGCCGGAAAGTCCTCGACGAAGATCTGCGTCGAGGCGTTGACGTTGTAGCAGGGGGCGGTCGGTGCTCCGGGACATGGGGTGGTTGTGATCAGGATCCCGCCGACTGAGACGACCGTCGTGGTGAAGTTGCGGTTTGTCCCGGTCGGTTCAAACCCGGTCCCGGTGAGAGTCACCGACGTGCCGCCATTGATGGACCCGTGATTTGGCGCCACCTTCGTGATGGACGGCATCGGAGCGTAGGCGTAGACGTCCGCCGCTGAGGTGGGGCTCGTGCCGCCCGTCGTGGTCACCGTGAGATCGACGTTCCCCGAGCCTGCTGGGAAGTCCTCGATGCTGATCTGGGTTGCGCTGTCGAACAGGAAGCACGGCGCGGTGGGCGTGCCGGCGCACGGCGTCGTGATATTGACGCTCCCCACGGATACCGAGGTGACGTTGGTGAACAACGTCCCCGTGACGATGACCGTGTTCCCGCCCGCGGCAACGCCCGCATTCGGGGAGACGCTGCTCACCGCAGGGATCGGCTCGTACGCGTACTGATCCGCCGGTTGCGAAATGGCACTCGTGCCCTCGGCCGTTGTCACCGTGATATCGACGCTGCCGGCCGCATGCGGGGGGATGTCGCCGATGGTGATCGAGGTGGCGCTGTTGACCGTGAAGCAGGGGACGGTCGGCGTTCCAGGGCATGGCGTTGCGGTGATGTTGTGGGTGCCGACCAGGACGCTTGTCGTCGTGTACTCACCGGCGGATGCAAACGTCGT
>Ga0307373_10013045_pt1 | contig 11689 bp, 10 predicted proteins | sample OX2MG_FD_202534 | JGI IMG/M metagenome (GOLD analysis project Ga0307373, IMG submission 202534) | Soil microbial communities from Risofladan, Vaasa, Finland - OX-2 | ecosystem: Environmental > Terrestrial > Soil > Coastal area > Acid sulfate soil | place: Finland: Risofladan, Vaasa | collected...
CGAGTGCCGTCACGTGCTCACCTAGTTGCTCGCGCAGCACGCGGGTGCGGACTTCCTCCACCGCGCCCTCGGCGAGTTCGCCGAGCTGAAAGGGGCCGAATGAAACCCGGATAAGTCGGGCAACCGAAAGGCCGAGACTGTCCAGAACAGTGCGAACTTCACGGTTTTTGCCTTCACGAATGGCGAATGTCAGCCACAAATTCGAGCCTTGGACACGCTCCAGCTCGGCTTCGATCGGTCCATAGTGAATGCCCGCGATGGTTATCCCGTCGCGCAATGTGTCGAGCTGCGCTTGCGTGAGCGAACCGTGTGCCCGCACGCGATAGCGCCGGAGCCACCCGGTTGCCGGCAATTCCAGCACGCGCGCGAGCGCTCCGTCATTGGTGAGCAGGAGCAGTCCCTCGGTATTGAAATCGAGTCGTCCAACGCTGATGAGGCGTGGCAGATTTTTCGGCAAACGGTGGAATATGGTCGGCCGGCCTTGTGGATCGCCGTGCGAGGTCAAAAGTCCGCGCGGCTTGTGGTAGAGGAACAGCCGCGTGCGTTCGCGCTGGGGAAGCGGTTCGCCGTCGATGCTCACTTGATCGTTCGCGGAGACGTTGAGCGCCGGCGAGCCAATGATCGCGCCATTGACCGCGACGCGGCCGGCGGCGATCCATTGCTCGGCCTCGCGCCGCGAAGCGAGCCCGGCGCGGGCGATCACCTTGGCGACCCGCTCGCCGGGCTTGTCGGATTTGCTCTTGTCGTCCATGGCTGCGCCCGGCAATAACCCCAGACGACCGATCAGGCAATCGTCGATGGCATCATTCGTGCCTGGCACATTCATGGAAACGGCGCTCGATGAGGCCCGCGCGGCCCGGCAGCGCGGGGAGGTCCCGGTCGGCTGCGTTGTCGTGCATGATGGCCGCATCATCGCCCGTGCCGGCAACCGCACGCTCGCCGACCACGATCCGACCGCGCACGCCGAAATGATCGCGATCCGTGCGGCAGGCGCCGCGCTCGGCTCCGAGCGCCTTGCCGATTGCGACCTTTATGTCACGCTCGAACCGTGCGTGATGTGCGCCGGTGCCGTCGCGTTCGCCCGCATCCGCCGGCTTTATTACGGCGCCCTCGATCCAAAGGGCGGCGCGGTTGACAGCGGCGTGCGATTTTTCGCTTCGCCCGCGTGCCATCATCGGCCTGAGGTCTATGGCGGCTTGGCGGAGGCGGAGTCGTCGGCGTTGCTCAAACTTTTTTTTCAGGAACGCCGGTAGCGTTAGGACCGGGCCTGGGGGGCGAATTCCCACGCTTTGGCGGCGAGCGGCCGTACCAGCGTCGCGCGCGCCGCGGCGTGGGCGCTGGTGGCAGTGCCATCGCGCACCCGGCCGACAATGCCCTGCAGGATCGCCGCGAGGCGAAAGAAATTGTAGGCCGAATACACCGGCAAATGGGGGCGCGGATCGAGGCCGGTGCGCCTGACATATGCCTCGACATAGGCGTCACGGGAGGGAATGCCGAGCGCCGCCAGATTCTGTCCCACGAGCGATCCAGTCCCGGCTTCTGCCGGCGGCATGTCCCACTGCATCAGATGGTAGGCGAAGTCGGCGACCGGATCGCCAAGTGTCGACAACTCCCAGTCGAGCACGGCGACGACGTCCGACGCCTCTGGCGCGAGGATCATGTTGTCGAGCCGGTAATCGCCGTGCACCAGCCGCGTCGGCTGCGGCGGCGGTATGTTGGCGGGCAGCCACACCATCAACTGTTCCATCTCCTCGATCTTCTCGGTCTCGGAGGCGCGGTATTGCTTCGACCAGCGCTCGATCTGCCTCGCCACGTAGTTTTCACCGCGGCCGTAATCGGCGAGCCCGATCGCCGCAGGATCGAAGTTATGCAGCCGGGCCAGCGTCGCATTCATGGCGTCGTAGACTTGCGCCCGCTCAAGCGGATTTGACGAAGGCATCTCCGCCTCCCAGAACACGCGGCCCTCGACATGCGACATGACGAAAAACGCGGTGCCGGTGATGGTCTCGTCGGCGCAATAGACGACCGGCTTGGCGACGGGAAAGCCCTGCGCGTGAAGTGCGCCGATCACGCGATATTCGCGGTCGACTGCATGCGCCGATGGCAACAGCTTGCCCGGTGGCTTTCGGCGCAGCACATAGCGCCGCTCCGGCGTCTCGACGAGATAGGTCGGATTAGATTGACCGCCCTTGAATTGCTTGAGTGTGATAGGACCGGCAAATCCCTCGACATGCTCGCGCAGATAGGTCTCGAGACGACCAACGTCGAACCGAAGCCGCTCGGCCACTTCCTTGGTGCCGGTAAAGGTCGTTTGGCGATCGCTTACAGCCATGCTGCACCGGATATTACTACGCTGCAAACCCTGTTGCGCGACCCGCTATTTAATTTTTTCGCGTTCGACCGCGCGCCAGCCGATGTCGTGCCGGCAGAAACCTCCCGGCCAGTTGATGCGAGAGACGGCCTGATATGCGCGGTCGCGCGCCTGCATGACATCCGTGCCGAGAGCCGAGACATTCAACACGCGTCCGCCATTGGCAAGGATGCGCCCGCCATCCTGGCTGGTTCCGGCGTGAAAGATTTCCACGCCCTCGACGGTCGCTGCCGCGTCGAGACCTTCGATGACGGAGCCCTTGGCGTAGTGACCGGGATAGCCGTTCGCCGCCATCACCACGGTCAGTGCGACGTTGGAGTGCCAACGCAGATCGACCGATTTGAGTACGCCGTCGCGGCTGGCGAGCAGCGCGGGCACCAGATCCGACAACAATCGAGGCATGAGAACCTGACATTCAGGATCGCCAAACCGCACGTTGTATTCGATCAGCTTGGGTCCTTCTGCGGTCATCATCAGGCCGGCATAGAGGACGCCCTTATAGGGCGCGCCGATCGCTTTCATGGCGCTTAGCGTCGGCCGCACGATTTCGGCCATGACGCGATCGCTCACCGCCCGATCGACGATCGGCGTCGGCGAATAGGCGCCCATGCCGCCGGTATTCGGTCCCTTGTCGCCATCGAAGGCGCGCTTATGGTCTTGCGCCGACGCCAGCGGCAGCGCCGCCTCCCCATCGCAGAGCGCGAAGAACGACGCCTCTTCGCCGTTGAGAAACTCTTCGACGACAAGTTCGGCTCCCGCGGCGCCCAAATCGCCGCCAAGGATCATGTCGATCGCGGCTTCCGCCTCGGCCAGCGTCTGCGCGACCACGACGCCCTTGCCGGCGGCGAGTCCGTCGGCCTTGATGACGATTGGCGCGCCGCTGGCGCGTACGTAAGCTTTGGCTTGATCCGCGGCCCGAAAACGCTCGTAGGCAGCCGTCGGTATGCCGTTGGCCCGGCACAGATCCTTAGTGAAGCCTTTGGAGCCTTCGAGCCGTGCCGCGGCACGGCTTGGTCCAAAGGTCTTGATGCCGGCGGATTCCAGATCGTCGACGATGCCCGCGCAAAGCGGCCCTTCCGGTCCGACGACGACGAAATCAACGTGCTGATCGCGGCAAAATTCGATCACGGCGCCATGATCGGCGATGTCGAGATCGACGCATTGAGCCTCGCGAGCGATGCCGGCGTTCCCAGGTGCGCAGAAAAGCCGATTCGCAAGCGGGCTTGCCGCCATCTTCCAGGCTAGCGCATGCTCACGACCGCCGCCGCCAAGGAGTAGAATGTTCATGGCTTGAAAAACATTACCGAAGCCCCTGTAGCATGTAAAAGCGTCCGCGCAAGATCGGGGCGCAGGTTGTCCAAAGGTCTTGATCGGGGCAGGTGACGCCCCGCACTAACTCCTGACTCCGCCATACTTGCCGTGATGAATGAAGCAAGTCTCAATCTGCCGGAACTGACGGTCTCCGAACTCTCGGCGTCGCTCAAGCGTACGATCGAGGATGCTTTCGGTTACGTCCGCGTGCGCGGTGAACTCGGCAAGGTCAGCTATCATTCGAACGGGCACGTCTATTTCGATCTCAAGGACGAGCGCGCTTCCATTGCCGGCGTCATCTGGCGCGCCACCGCCGCGCGCATCAAGCTCCAGCTGGAGGCGGGCCTTGAAGTCGTGCTCACCGGGCGGCTGACCACCTATCCGAACCGCTCACAATATCAGATTGTCGTCGAAACGCTCGAACCGGCCGGCCTTGGCGCGCTGATGGCGCTGCTTGAGCAGCGTAAGCGGCAGCTGGCCGCGGAGGGCCTGTTCGACGAGGCGCGCAAGCAGCTTCTGCCTTACCTTCCCGTGGTGATCGGCGTCATCACCTCGCCGACGGGCGCCGTCATTCGCGACATTTTGCATCGACTGGCCGACCGCTTTCCGCGCCATGTCCTGGTGTGGCCGGTGAAGGTGCAGGGCGACGGCTCGGCTGCAGCGGTGGCTGCCGCCATCTCCGGCTTCAATGCTTTGCCGGAGAGCGGGCCGGTACCGCGCCCCCACTTGCTGATCGTGGCACGCGGCGGCGGCTCACTCGAAGATTTATGGTCGTTCAACGAGGAAATCGTGGTGCGCGCGGCGGCGGCGAGCATGATCCCGCTTATTTCCGCCGTCGGCCACGAGACGGACGTGACTTTGATCGATTTCGCCGCCGACCGCCGCGCGCCGACGCCGACGGCTGCCGCCGAAATGGCGGTCCCGGTCCGCGCCGAATTACTGCTGGACATCGAGAGCCTGAGCCGGCGCACGTTCGTTTGCTGGCGGCGTAACCAAGAGGCGCGCCGGAACGAGGTGCGCTCAGCCGCTCGCGCCCTGTTGAAACCCGAGGATGTCGTGGCGGTGCCGCGGCAGCGGCTCGACCATGCCGCTGCCGGACTATCGCGCGCTTTGCGCGCCAACGCGCACGTACACCGCGTCGGGTTTGCCCGGATCGGGGTCAGGCTCAGTCCGCACTTGTTGCGCACACAAGTTGAGCGCCGTCGCGATCGTTATGCGGGGATTGCGACGCGCCTGCGGGCGAGCGCGACCGCAAATATCGAGATGCACCGTGCCCGAATTACGCGCGAGCGCGAGCGTGTCGCCGTGTTGGCAACCCGTGCCGGGCGGGCGATCGACGCGGTTCTCGACGCGCGATTTGCTCGCTACGAGCGTGATACCCAGCTTCTGGCCGCATTCTCGTATCGCGGCGTGTTGGCGCGCGGCTTTGCATTGGTGCGCGATCGTGCCGGGCGTCCGCTGCGCGCTGCGGCGGGCGTGACGGTTGGCATGCCCATCGATGTCGAGTTTGCCGACGGACATGTCGGCGCGCGCGCCGAGGTGGTGCAAGCGTCTGCCGCGCCGAGTGCCGCACCGGTGCGACGGCGTACGCGTCGCGGAAGCGACCCGGGACAAGGCAACCTTTTTTAGTGCGGTCGCGGCCAAATCGGCAAAATCGAGTCCATTCGTTTCGTCGTTGGTCGGATTTTTTTCGTCTTAAGCTGTCGGTTTGTTCATTGAGCGACAAATTGCGCCGCAGCGGAACCGCAGTCGAGCATTTGAATTGTCGATTGGGCGACGAGGGAATCTCTCCAGGAGAACAAGCATGATTCGGACGGTATTTGCGGCGGCGATTGTGGCGTTGGCTTTCGCGGCGGTGCCGGGAGTTTCTTTTGCTGCGCCAGCGTCTTCACTGCCGGCGCGAGCAGCCAGCGAGGCAACTTCCGGTCACGTCGTTCCGGTTTATTGCGGCTGGCACTGTCGTCATCGGCACAACTGGTGCCGCTGGCATCGCTGCTAGTCTGGCCGGCACCTCTGGGTTTCGAGCGCCGCCCCACTTGGGCGGCGCTTGGTTTTCCACCCCAAGAGTGATTATCTTCCGGTTGCAAGGGCGTCTGCAAAGTCTACCGCCACGGAGGTTCCCGTTGCTCAATCGCACCGATCGTCCCTCCCCGGTACCCGGCGAGGCCGACGTCAAATACCTTGATGGCGATTTCCGCGTCGTGCGGCCCGGAGGCTTCGTGCGTTGTGCGGTCACAGGCGTGTCGATACCGCTCGAAGAGCTCCGCTATTGGAGTGTCGACCTGCAGGAGGCCTATGCCACGCCGGAGGCGGTGCTGCAGCGGCATAGCACGCCTTACGCCCGCAAGGTTTAAGCCGAATTTTGCGACTTCAAATCCGCAGCGGTCTCCAATCGCCGCCGCCCGGCGTTGAGCACCAGGGCGCGGAAAGTGTCAGCCTGTTCGATGACGAGGCGCACCGGCAACGCGCCCGCGCGCGCCGCGAGCGATGACAGGTTCGGGTCGCTGCCCAGCCGCGCCAGATCCTTTTCCGTGGTGAGGAGCATGAGACTAGCCGCATCGGCTTGCGCCAACAGCGACTGCGATTCGTGAGCCGTGTAACGATGATGGTCGGGGAAACTTGCCTGTGCGGCAACCTCGATTCCGGCGTCGGTCAGCGTCGTGAAGAATTTTTCCGGATTGCCAATCCCGGCGAAAGCGAGGACCTTGCGGCCGCTCAGCGCCGCCAGGATTTGCCGGTCGGGCTCGAGACGACCATGGAAAATCGCTGCGCCGTAGTGCCGCGCGCGCTCCTCCAAACTCTTAAGACCGACCGGCTGCCCGACAAAAACCACCGCCTGTGCGCGCGCGACTTGCGTCTCCAGGGGCGCCCGCAATGGACCGGCCGGAATTGTGCGTCCATTGCCGATGCCGCGCCGGCCGTCGACCATCAAGATTGCCAGATCCTTGGCGAGTGCCGGGTTTTGGAAACCGTCATCCATCACGATGACGGTTGCGCCGCCACGGCGAGCGGCCTCGGCGCCTTTTAGCCGGTCGCGGGCCACAATCGTTGGAGCCAGCCGCGCGAGCAGGAGCGGCTCGTCGCCGACCATGGCGGCGGAGTGGACGACCGGGTCGACGCGCAGCGGCCCCGCCGATTGTCCGCCGTAGCCGCGGCTCAGGAAGAATGGGCGTTCGCTCGCAGTCAGAAGAAGGTGCGCCACGGCCAGTGCCGCCGGTGTCTTACCGGCGCCACCGACGGTGAGATTGCCAAGGCAGATAACCGGTACACCGACGCTTCGACCCGGCGCCCGCATGCGCAACGCCGCGACCGCTCCGTAGATGCCGGCGAGTGGGCTTAACAGGCCGCCGCTGCCGGGCCGCCACCAAAAGGCGGGCTCCCGCATCACGACACTCTTTGCTCAAGCCGAAGCTGCATCAGGTAAGGCTCAAGCGCGGCCATGGTCCGTTCGAGCGCGCCACCGAGTTTGCCGACCGTCACTGCGCCCGCATCCGCGAGCGTCTTGCGCGCCGCCGGGTTGGCAAGCCAGCCGCGCAAACAAGCCATCAGCCCTGCCGCATCGGCAACCAGTTCGGCGCCGTTGGCTGCATCGAGCGCGCCATAAATCTCGGCGAAGTTCCAAACGTGCGGACCATGCACCACGGCAGCGCCGAGCCTGATTGCTTCGATCGGGTTTTGGCCGCCGTGGCTCGCGAGCGATCCGCCCATGAACACCGCAGGTGCCAGCCGATAGATCAGCCCCAATTCGCCCAGCGTATCGGCGACGAAAATGTCGTCATCCGGCTTCGGTATGTCGTCGCGCGAGCGCAGCGCCACCGAAAACCCGGCGGCTTTTGCCGCTTCCGCTATTCCCGCGCCGCGTTCCGGGTGGCGTGGTGCGATGATCGTCAAAAGTGACGGGCAATTCCCGCGTAGCTGACGATGAGCATCGAGGACGACCGTTTCCTCGCCCTCGTGGGTAGAAGCGGCGGCAATCACCACGCGTGCATCAATGATTGCTTTGAATTTGCGCAGCGTCGGCAGATCGACGGGTGGCGCAGGCACATCGAGCTTCAGATTGCCGATGCTGCTGATGCGCGGCGCGCCAAGTCGGCCGAAACGATCCGCGTCGGCGTTGGATTGTGCCAGGCAGAGATCGAACCGCCGCAGCAGCGCCGTGATCAGGCCGGGTTGAAGCCGCCAGCGGCTGAATGACCGCTCCGACACGCGGCCATTCACCAGGATGATTGGAACGCCGCGGTCGGCGCAGCCAAGGATTAAATTGGGCCAAAGGTCGGATTCGACGAACAGCGCAAGGTTGGGCCGCCAGTGATCGAGGAAGCGGTCAACAAATCGCGGTGCATCGAGCGGGATAAATTGGTGCACGACCCCGGCCGGCAGACGCTGTTGGGCAATGGCGGCCGAGGTGACCGTGCCCGAAGTCACCAGAACTGCAAAGTCCTTGGCACGAAGCCGTTCGATGAGCGGTATCACGGCCAACATTTCGCCGACGCTGGCGCCGTGCAACCAAATCAGCGGTCCGGGTGGACGCGGCAAATTCGCCTTGCCGTAACGTTCGCCAAGGCGAGCTGGATTTTCTTTTCCCCGCTTGAGTCGCCAAGCCAAAAGCCGTGATGCCACCGGCGAAGCAACGGCCAGCGAAGCGACCCGGTAGAATCGCAGCGCGAGCGGCAACCGATCGCGCACGCTTAATCTCCTCGCTGCGGCTGCTTGGCGGCGTTAGCTGCGCCGTGCATCGCCACGTTCAGCCGGTTTCATCGTTGTCGCCTAAGTGCTTCTGCGTTGTCGTCCAAGTGCTTCTGCGTTGTCGCCCAAGTGCTTCTGCGTTGTCGCCCAAGTGCTTCTGCGTTGTCGCACAAGTATTTCTGCATAGCATATTCTCATCGCGCCGGCGTTTCCGGATCGAGCAATCGATGCAGGTGGACAATGAAATAGCGCATCTCGGCATTGTCGACGGTGCCCTGCGCCTTCGCCTTCCAGGCCGAATATGCGCTCGCGTAGTTTGGAAAAACGCCGACGATGTCGAGTTTGTCGAGATTTTTAAACTCGCTGCTCGCGACGTCACTTAATTCGCCGCCGAAGACGAGATGGAGCAGTTGATTTCCTGACTGCTTGGGGACGTCGGGCATAGCACTCGCTCCGCGCTATTGAGGTTTGATCAAGACGCGAGGCGTTCATCCCTGAGAAGTTCGATCATCGTCGCGTGCCTGTCCCGGCCGGAAGCGACGAGCATCCCATGCCGCGGTACAGGCTGATTATAGATCACCGCGCGCCCGGCGAAGGACGTAAGCAAGCCGCCAGCTTCGTGCACCAAAAGATCAGCTGCAGCAAGGTCCCAATCGTGGCTATCGACGCCGGCGATTGCAACATCAATCGCTCCCTGCGCGACGCGGGCGAAGCGAAGCGCAAGCGAATGCACCCGTGGCTCGACGGTGAAGGGCGGGGCGAGCGCCGCGAAGCGCTCCAGCAAGCCCTTTGGGCCGGCGATGCGGGTGTCGGCGAGCGAGGTCCCCGGCGTAGCGGCCATGGCAGCGCCGTTGCGGGTGGCGTCGTTGTGGATGGATGCGATGAAGAGCTCGTCGGTGACCGGCGCGTACAGACAAGCCGCGACCGGGCGGCCGCTTTCGACCAATGCGACCGAGATAGTCCAGTCCGGCAGGCCGGCCAAATAAGCGCGCGTGCCGTCGATTGGGTCGACGATCCAGACAAAGCGCGCGGCCAGCCGCGCGTCGTCGTCGACACTTTCCTCGGACAGCCAACCGAAGCCTGGGTGTAGGCTCATGAGCCGCTCGTGCAACAATCGGTCGACCGCGATATCCGCTTCGCTGACCGGCGACGATCCCGCCTTGGTCCACGACTTGATCGGGCTCTTGAACATTTTCAGCGCGAGCATGCCGGCGTCACGCACGCAGGCGGCAAGTTCCGCGGCAGCGTTGGCCGGATCGACGACCTCAGTGGCCGGCAACGGTCATGCTTTCAAGGCGCAAGGTCGGCGCGTTTATGCCGTAGCGAAAGACCAGATCGTTCGCGGGGATGAGACCGGCGAACATTTCGGAAAGATGCCCGGCGATGGTGACTTCGCTCACCGGATAGGTGCATTCGCCGTGTTCGATCCAGAATCCGGAGGCGCCACGGCTATAATCCCCGGTTACCAGATTGACGCCCATGCCGATCATATCGGTGACGTAAAAGCCGTCTTCGATATCGGCGATAAGCTCGGCGGGCGTCTTGCTGCCGGGTTCGAGATGCAGATTGCTGGCGCCGGGAGAGGGCGTCGAGGAGACACCGCGCTGGGCATGACCGGTCGTTTCCAGACCGAGCTCACGGGCGGTCGCGCAGTCGAGCAGCCAAGTCTTCAATACGCCGTTCTCGACGAGATTGCGTCGGCGGCCCGGAAGTCCTTCGGCGTCGAACGGGCGTGAGCGCAGCCCGCGCGGCCGCAACGGATCGTCGATGATGTTGATGCCCGGCGCAAAAACCGTTTCGCCAAGCTTCTCGCGCAAAAAGCTGGTTTTGCGCGCGATCGCGGCACCGTTGGCAGCACTGGCGACGTGACCCACCAGCGAGCCGGAGATTCGAGAGTCAAATACGACCGTCACGCGACGCGTTGTGACCTTGCGCGGGTTCAGCCGTTTGATCGCGCGCTCGCCGGCCCGTTGCCCGATCACCGCCGCACGTTCGAGATCGGCGGCGTGCAGCGTGGAGGAAAAATCGTAGTCCCGCTCCATGCCGGTGCCGTCACCGGCGATCGCCGTCATCGAGATGCCGTGCCGAGACCCGATGGTTGCGCCGCGAAAGCCATGGCTGGTCGCCAAAACAAAGCCGCCGATGCCGGCCGAGGCCGAAGCTCCGCCCGATTTGGTGACACCGCCAACCGCCAAGCCCGCCGCCTCGGCGTCGCGCGCCAACCCTTCCAGCGCTTCGACATCCGGCATCTGGGGATCGAGAAGATCAAGAGCGGGGAAGGTGTCCGCCAGCAGTTTCGGGTCGGCGAGGCCGGCGAAGCGATCGTCCGGCGCTACGCGTGCCATGGCGACCGCGCGCTCGGCGAGTGCCTCGAAACCTTCGCTCTTAAGATCGTTGGTCGAAACCACGGCCTGCTTACGGCCGACAATGACGCGCAAGCCAAGATCGTCCCCCTCGGAACGCTGCGACTCCTCTACGGCGCCGTCGCGCACCTCGACCGATAGCGACACTGAGCGGATCGCGAGCGCGTCGGACTGATCCGCGCCGGCCCGTTTGGCGGCGCTGACGAGACGTTCGGCAAGATCGATGAGGTCGGTTTGATCGAGGAGAGAGGACATCTGAAGGCGGTTTAAGCGCACATGCGTGGACACACAAGGTCAAGATGTGGCCGTCACGCATGCGATTCAACCGCCAACCGGCGCCCGTTAGCAACGCGGTAGGCAAATTGCGGGCGGCAAAAGCAACGCCTCGTCAATCATGTGCCTCATTGGTAGATGCGATACGGCCTTTTAACCGAGGTTCTTAAGCCGATAACGACGGCATCGTGGCATGTTCGCGGCAACCGGGCGGCAACAGCCTGGCGGGAGTTCGAGTTTCGAGGCGTTAAATGGAAGCCGGCAGGATCGCTGCCGGGTCGAGCCGCGCAGGGCGGCTCGACCCCTTCTCTTTGCCTGTGCGTTTCGAGGCTGCCGATGAGGCGGCTGACGAATGTCGGCGGGTGGTCGATCTTCATCGCGAGCGTGTGGTCGTGCGGCGCTCCGTGCGCGGCATGCGCATGGCGCTGAACTTGCCGGTCGCCGGGTTTCGCGGCGTAGCTATTCGTCTGACCGGAAAGCAAGACGAGCCGCCGAGCGCGATTTCAGTGATGCTTGAGCATGCCGATCCGTCACTGTCGCTGCTGCTGTTCTCGTCAGATGCGAACGATGAGATCGTGGTCGAATGGCAGTCTTGGGGCCGCGTTCTCGGCCTGCCACTGCTGGTCGGGGAAAGTGACGGGACCTTGCGCGAACCCTTCGCGCGCATGGGCGCAGTCCGTATCGA
>Ga0307373_10013050_pt1 | contig 11685 bp, 12 predicted proteins | sample OX2MG_FD_202534 | JGI IMG/M metagenome (GOLD analysis project Ga0307373, IMG submission 202534) | Soil microbial communities from Risofladan, Vaasa, Finland - OX-2 | ecosystem: Environmental > Terrestrial > Soil > Coastal area > Acid sulfate soil | place: Finland: Risofladan, Vaasa | collected...
ACCCCGCTGCTGGCAGCCGACGGGGAGGTCTATGCGGTGGCCCAGGGCGCGCTCGCCACCGGCGCCATCTCGGCCGCCGGCCCCGGCGGTTCGCTCACCCGGGGGATTCCGACCGCGGGACGGATCAGCAACGGCGCGATCGTCGAGCGGCAGGTGCATTACCGGCTGAGCGCGCATCCACAGGTCGATCTGTCGCTGCGCAACCCGGATCTGACCACCGCCGAACGGATCGCGGGCGCGATCAACGGCGCGCTCGGCGGCGGAGTGGCGCATGCGGCCGACCCGCGCACCGTGGCGGTGAACCTTGCCGGGCGCGCCGTGGTCGATACGCTCGCCCGGATCGGGGATCTCCAGGTCTTCCCGGATACCCCGGCCGTGGTGGTGATCGACGAGGCGACCGGAACCATCGTGATGGGGGCGGATGTGCGGGTCAGCACCGTGGCGATCGCGCAGGGCAACCTGACGATCCGGGTGACCAACACCCCCCAGGTCAGCCAGCCGGGGCCACTGTCGAACGGCACGACGCAAGTGGTGACGAGCACCAGCATCAAGGTGAACACGCAGAAGGGGCACCGCCTCGCGATCGTGAAATCCGGCATCACGCTGCGCGATCTGGTGGCCAGCCTGAACGCGCTGGGGGTGGGGCCGCGCGACATGATCAGCATCCTGCAAAACATCAAGGCCGCGGGCGCGTTGCAGGCCGACCTGGTGGTGCGCTGATGCCGCCGCTCGCACCACTTCCGCCCATACCGACATCCGGCACAAGCCTGCCCGCCGCCCAGGTGGCCAAGGCATGGGCGGCGGCAAGGAAATTCGAGGCGATGGCGCTTGGATCGTTGCTCAAGCCGATGTTCAGCACGGTCGATACCGCGCACGGCCTGTTCGGGGGCGGCGCGGGCGAGGCGATGTGGCAGCCCATGCTGGTCGAAGCCGTGGCGAAGCGGATGGCCGCGGCAGGCGGCCTCGGCCTCGCGCAGCCGATCTTCCAGGAGATGCTGCGCGCCCAGGAACAGCAGCCCCCGACAAGGACCAGCCGATGACCCCGGACCTGATGGCGACAACCCTGCATCTGATCGAGACGCTGGAGGAGGAGAACGCCGCCCTGGCCGCGCTCGATCTGCCGCGCGCGAGTGCCCTGCTCGCGCAAAAGCAGCGCGCGGCGGAGGGTTTCACCACCGCATGCGCCGCCGCGCCACCCTGTCCGGCCGACCGGGAAGCGGTGCGCGCAAGCGCGGATCGGCTGCGGCGGGCTGCGAGTGAGAATCAACGCCTGCTGGCGCACGCGATCCTTGTGCAGGGACAGGTGATCGGCGCTGTGGCACGGGCGATGGCGCAGCCGCTCGCTGCACCGCGCTATGGCGCAACCGGGGATCTCGCATCCGGCCGACGCGCCGCCCCGGTGGCGCTGTCCGCCTCCGTCTGATACTCCGTGCAGGCCGTTCGTACCGGCGGCCGATGGTTCGCAGCAACGGATGATCCGATGCAGATTGCCTTGTTCGTCCCCGCACCGTTCGCCACGGTCTCGGGTGGCTATGTGTACGACCGGCGGATGGTCGCGGAGTGGCGCGCGGAGGGCCATGCCGTCGAGGTGATCGAATTGCCCGGCCGGCATCCGCTCGCCGACGGCGCGACCGAGGCCGCGGCGCTGACGGCCTGGGCGGCGCTGCCGGATAATGCCCGCCCTTTGATCGACGGTCTCGCACTGCCCGCCTTCGCACCGATGGCCGAGGCGCTGGCGGCACGCGGCGCCACCACCCTGATCCATCACCCCACCGCACTCGAGACCGGATTGCCGGATGCCGAACGGGGAATGCTCCGGACGATCGAGCATGCGCTTCTTCCCCGCCTGCATCGCGTCGTGACGACCAGCGCCGACACGGCCGAGCGTCTTGCCCGCGATTTCGGTGTGGCAGCCAAACGCATCGCCGTGGTGGTGCCGGGCACCGGGAATGCACCGCGCAGCGTAGGCTCCGGTGGAACCGGCTGCGCGATCCTGTCGATCGGGACGCTGGTGCCGCGCAAGGGGCACGACGTGCTGCTGCGCGCGATGGCGCGGCTGTTCGATCTCGACTGGCATCTCACCATTGTCGGCGGCGCGGACCGCGATCCGGCCCATGCTGCCCATCTGGCCGCACTGGCGAGCGAACTCGGCATAGTCCGGCAGGTCCATTTCACCGGGGAGCTTGTCGATGCGGCGCTGGAAGCGGCGTGGCAACCCGCAGACCTGTTCGCGCTCGCGACCCATTACGAAGGCTACGGCATGGTGGTGGCCGAGGCGCTGAAGCGCGGGTTGCCGGTCGCGATCTGCGGCGGTGGTGCCGTGGGCAGCCTGGTGCCGGCCGAAGCCGGCGTCGTGGCGCCCCCCGGCGATCATGAGGCGCTGTCGAAGGCGATGCGGCGGCTGGTGTTCAGCGCCGATTTGCGCCGGGAGATGGGCGATGCGGCGTGGCAGGCCGGGCAGGCGCTGCCGTCCTGGAAGGATCAGGCCGCCGCCTTCATCCGGGCCTTGGAGCAGGAGACTTGAAGGAACCGCACATGCCGTTGCTGGGCTGCATCGCCGACGATTTCACCGGGGCGACCGATCTTGCGTCCATGCTGGTGCGCAACGGCATGCGCGCCGTGCAACTGATCGGCGTGCCGCTTCCCGACGATCCCGTGCCCCAGGCCGATGCCGTGGTGGTGGCGCTGAAATCCCGCACCGTGCCGGTGCGCGCGGCCGTGGCGGACAGCCTGGCTGCCCTGGCGTGGCTGCGAGCGGCAGGGTGTCAGCGGTTCTTCTTCAAATACTGCTCCACCTTCGACAGCACGGAGGCAGGCAATATCGGGCCTGTCGCCGATGCGCTGATCGACGCGCTGGGTTGCGGCTTCGCCCTCGCCTGCCCCGCTTTCCCGGCGAACGGACGCAGCGTGTACCAGGGCCATCTGTTCGTCGGCCACGCCTTGCTCAACGAGAGCGGGATGGAGCACCACCCGCTGACGCCGATGACAGACGCCAATCTGGTGCGGGTGCTTTCCCGCCAGACCGACGGCACCGTGGGGCTGGTGCCCCATGCGGTCGTCGCACAGGGGGCCGCGGCCATCCGCCGGGCGATGACCGTCCTGAAGGAGCAGGGGCGACGCTACGCGATCGTCGATGCGGTGAGCGATGATCAGTTGATCGCGATCGGCGAAGCAGCGGCCGGGCATGCGCTGATCACCGGCGGATCGGGCGTGGCAATGGGCCTGCCGGAAAGCTTCCGCGCCGCCGGCGCATTGCCGATGATCGTTGATCCTGGCGCCTTGCCTGCTATCGACGGCCCGGCAGCCATCCTTGCCGGGTCCTGCTCACGCGCCACGCTGTTCCAGATCGGCACTGCCCGGGCGCATCTGCCGACGCTGGAGCTTGATCCGCTCGCCCGCCCGGATGCCGCGGCACTGGCACGGCAGGCGTTGGATTGGGCCGCATCCCTTTCGGGCGATCGACCGGTACTGATCGCCGCATCCGCCCCACCCGAGAAGGTGGCGGCGTTGCAATGCAAGCTCGGGCGCGAGGCAGCCGGAGAGCTGGTGGAGCAGGCGATGGCGACCATCGCCGCAGAACTTGTCGCGCGCGGGGTGCGCCGGATGGTGGTCGCCGGCGGAGAGACATCGGGGGCGGTAGTCTCGCGCCTTGGAGTACGGTCGCTGCGGATCGGTGCGGAAATTGATCCCGGCGTGCCCTGGACGCTGGCTTCGGGCAGCGGCCCGGACCTGCTCCTGGCGCTGAAATCCGGCAATTTCGGCACGCCTGATTTCTTCCTCAAGGCGTTCGCCGCATAGAGCGTGGTGTGATGAGGACCTGGTGATGACCGAAAACGACACTCGGCAGCTTCTGGTGGAACTGGCGGGCAGCCTGTTCGCGCGGGGGTTCTCGGTAGGCAGCGCCGGCAACATCAGCGTGCGGCTTGCCGATGGCTACCTGATCACCCCCACCAATTCCTCTCTCGGCCGGCTCGATCCGGCACGGCTCGCACGGCTCGATCTCTCCTTCACGCACATCGGCGGGGACAAGCCGTCGAAAGAGGTGACAATGCATCGCGCCTTCTATGCGGCCCGGCCCGATGCCGGAGCGGTGGTGCATCTGCATTCCACCATGGCCAGCGCCGTTGCCTGCCTGCCGGATGTGGACGCGGACAACCCGATCCCGCCGCTCACGCCCTATTTCGTCATGCGCATCGGCCGCTCCATGCCGGTGATTCCCTATTACCGGCCGGGAGACGCCGATATGGAGCCTGCCATCCATGCGGCGGCCAGGCATGCACGCGCCGTGCTGCTGGCCAATCACGGCCCCGTCGTGTCCGGGCAGAGCCTGACCGATGCCGTCCACGCGGCCGAGGAGTTGGAGGAGGCAGCGAAGCTGTTCCTGCTGCTGCGGAATATGGCGCCACGTCTGCTGTCCGCCCCCCAGGTGGGGGATCTGCTGGCGCATTTCGGATAAAGAAAAGGGCGCCCGAAAGCGCCCTTCTCCATATCACCCGAACGCCTGGATGATTTCAGTTCAACGTGTCGGACCCCGACGACATTCCCGTTTCCGGCATTGCTGCTGCCGACGACTTGCGCGGGCGGCGCATCGCGGGTTTCCTCGGCGCGCTGACCTTCGCGGTACGTTTTGCAGCCGGCTTCGCAGCCCTTGCAGGCTTCGCAGCCGCCTTTTTCGGCGCCGCCTTGGCTGCGGCCTTCTTCGGGGCCGCCTTGGAGGCAGCCTTCTTCGCGGCCGGTTTCGCGGCTGCTTTCTTCGGCGCAGCCTTCGCGGCGGCCTTCTTCGGCGCAGTCTTCTTCACCGCTGCCTTTGCCGCCGGCTTCGCGGCCTTGCGGGCCGCGGGCTTCTTCGCGGCGGCGGTCTTCTTCGGCGCGGCCTTGCCGGCCGCCGGCTTGGCTGTCGCCTTCTTCTTCGCCGCCGGCTTCTTCGCCGGGGCCTTGGCGGCGGCCTTCTTCGGCGCCGCTTTCTTCGGCGCCGCTGCCTTGGTGGTCGCGCGAACGGCGAGCGGCTGCGCGCGCTGCGGCTTCAGGGTCGGGTCATTGATCAAGTCGGTCACGTGGCAAACTCCCATTCCGTGGCGTGTTGGTCTGTGGATCATGGACGATCCGCTGAGCGGGATGATCGTCGTTGCAGGCGCCTGAGCGCCATGTCGTCTTCCGCCCGCGCAGATGTGAACCGGCATTCCCGGGCCGGCACTCTCCACACCACCGCCATGCCTCACCGCAGAATCGCGGCAGAAAGATGGTCTGCGCCCGATGCCGGGCCGGATGATGCAGCAATGCCCGAGAGGAAGAAGCGGCCCTGCGCGTTGCGCAGGTGCGAGAACGATCCAGGCCGAGGCTCACATCCGCCTGTCGCCATGCCACCCGATGAAACACGATCCGGCGCGGCTGCATCACTGCCTGCACATCGCCGGAATACGCTTGCGGTCCATCGACCGTCCTTCCTTTCCGCGTGCGTGCCGCGCCGCCTCATGATCAAGGCCCGATTCGCACACAAGCACGCTATCGACGCTATTCCGCGTCTGACACACCAATGTCAATAAAAAGCAACCGTTACTGTGCGGTTTCGACGCGATTGCGCCCATGCGGCCACGAAAACCCGCCCCGCGGAGGACCGAGGCGCTGCCAATTCGGCGTCTCGGCTCAGCGATCCTTCATCGCCGGCACGCTGCGCTGCGCCACACCGGTATAGACGGACAATGGCCGGATCAGCCGGTTATCCGCCGCCTGCTCGATCACATGCGCCGCCCAGCCGGTGATCCGGCTGGCAACGAAGATAGGTGTGAACAGCGAAATATCGAACCCCATGAGGTAGTAGGCCGGGCCGGTCGGGAAATCGAGGTTCGGGTGGATGTTCTTCCGCGCCAGCATCTCCTCGGCCAGAATGCGGCTGATCTCCATCCAGCGGGTGTCCCCCATCACCTGTGCCATCTTCTCGGCATAGCGCGTCATCGTCGGCACCCGGGAATCGCCGTTCTTGTAAACGCGGTGGCCGAATCCCATCACCAGCGCCCGGTGTTCGATCTTGTCGTCCAGCCAGGTCCGCGCGCGCGCCGGCGTGCCGATCACGGCCAGCATGTGCATCACCGCCTCGTTCGCCCCGCCATGCAGCGGCCCTTTCAGGGCAGCGATGGCGGCCGTCACCGCGCCATGGATGTCGGCCTCGGTCGAGGTCACGGTGCGGGCGGTGAAGGTGGACGCGTTGAAGCCGTGCTCGGCATAGAGGATCAGGCTGACATCGAACGCCTTGACCACCTCCTTCGCCGGCACCTTGCCGAAGCACATGTGGAAAAAGTTCTCGGCGAACGTCAGGTCGTCGCGCGGGTTCACCGCACGCTTGCCATGGCGGGCCCGGAAGTCGGCGGCGATCGCCGTGGGTATCTTCGCGAGCAGGCGCATCGCTTTTCGCCGCGTGGCGTCCTCGCCCGTGTCCGCCGTTTCAGGATCCTCCAGCGCCATGAACGAAACCGCGGTGCGGATCGTGTCCATCGGGTGGGCGCGCCGGGGGAACTCCCCGATCACCCGCTTCAGCCGGGCGCTGATCTTCCTTTCGGCCCGCTCGGCCTTCTGGAAGGCGGCAAGCTGCCGGCGATTCGGCAGCTCGCCGTGCCACAGCAGATACGCCACCTCCTCGAAGCTGCAGGATTCCGCGAGGTCCTGCACCGCGTAGCCACGATAGGTCAGGCTGTTGGTCTCCGGCATCACCTTGGACACGCCGGTGACATCGGCATTTACACCGACCAGGCCTTTCTTGATGTCGCTTTCGCTCATGGTTTGGCTTCCTCTCAGAAAATGCCGGGCTTGCTGTCGGCCAGATCGCCCGCCGGCAGTGCCACGTTCAGCCGGTGCAGATCCCCCGCCGGCAGGCGCGGCAGATCCTGCACCGTGTCGATGAAGCGGTTGGCCTCGCGGGTGGTGATGATCCCTTCGGTCAGGATGCGGAACTTGCGGATGTAATCTTCCCGGGTGAAGGGCTTTGCGCCCAGCGGGTGCGCATTGGCCACCGCCATCTCGTCCTCGATCACCGAACCGTCCTTCAATACCACCTCCACGCGGGCCCCGAATGCCTTCTCGGCCGGATCGGCCGCGTGGTAGCGGCGCGTCCAGGCGGAATCCTCGCGGGTTTCGATCCGCTGCCACAGCCGCACGGTATCGGCGCGGGCCGCGCGCTTCGGGGCGTAGCTGTCCACGTGATGCCACCGCCCATCCTGCAGCGCGACGGCGAAGATGTACATGATCGAATGGTCGAGCGTCTCGCGGCTGGCTTTCGGGTCCATCTTCTGAGGATCGTTCGCACCGGTGCCGATCACGTAATGCGTGTGGTGGCTGGTATGAATAATCACCCGCTCCACCACGTCGGTGTCCGGTATGCGGGCGCGGAGACGGAAAGCGAGGTCTATCAGCGCCTGGGACTGGTACTCGGCGCTGTGCTCCTTCGTATAGCTGTCGAGGATGGCCCGCTTCGTCTCCCCCGGCCCGGGCAGCGCCACTTCGTAGCGCGCATCGGGCCCATCCAGCATCCAGCCGATCACACTGTCCTCCCCCTCGTAGACCGGGCTCGGCGCACCTTCGCCCCGCATCGCGCGATCGACCGCCTCCACGGCCAGCTTGCCGGCGTGCGCGGGGGCATAGGCCTTCCAGCTGCTGATCTCGCCCTTGCGGGACTGGCGGGTGGTGAAAGACACATGCACCGCCTGCTGCACGGCCTGGTAGATCGTCTCCACCGGCAGCCGCAGCAGCGTGCCGATGCCCGCCGCCTGCGCCGGGCACAGATGGGCGATGTGGTCGATCTTGTGGGCATGCAGGCAGATCGCGCGCACCAGGTCGATCTGCACCTCATAGCCCGTCGCGATGCCGCGGATCAGCTCGCGGCCGGACTTGCCCATGGTCTGCGCCACCGCCAGAACCGGCGGGATGTTGTCTCCGGGATGGGAATAGTCTGCCGCGAGGAAGGTATCGTGCATGTCCAGCTCACGCACCGCGGTGCCGTTCGCCCAGGCCGCCCATTCGGGGCTGACCTGCCTGCCGGATGCAACGCCGAACACGGTCCCGCCCGATTTGCGGGGATGGCCAAGAGCCATGCCGCGCGCGGAGACGACGGGCCGGCGGTTGATCGCGGCGATGGCGACCGCTGCGTTGTCGATGATGCGGTTGACGATCATCGCCGCCACGTCCTTCTCGACCGCCACCTTGTCGGCGGCGACCGCGGCGATCTTCCAGGCCAGTTGATCCTCGCGCGGCAGGCGCGCCTTCGATGGATGGACCCTTACCTCATGCAGAATCACGCAGTTTCCTCCGGTCATGGTGCCGGCCCGGGTACGGCTTGAAACCTTGGCGGGGCACGGCAACCGTTCTAGCGTGGCTTTCTTCGTAGGGGCGGCAGCACGTGACGGCAAGCCATGCGAAAGTGGATGTGTCACAAAAGGAGCAGCGATCCGAATGACACGCATGCTGACGATCGCGGTGGGCCAGCTCGGCCCGATCCAGAAGGCGGATACGCGCGCCGTTGCCGTCGAACGCATGGTGCGCCTGCTGGAACACGCTCACGCCCGCGGCGCGCAGCTTGTCGTGTTTCCTGAACTGGCGCTGACGACCTTCTTCCCGCGCCACTATTGCGAAAACGTTGCTGACGCCGATCCCTGGTTCGAGACAGCCACCCCCTCGGCCGACACCGCCCCGCTGTTCGCCGCCGCCAAGCGGTACGGCATCGGCTTCCATCTGGGTTATGCCGAAATCGCCAACGAACCGGACGAAGCCGGTGCAGCGTGCCGGCGACACTTCAACACGGCGATCCTGGTCAATCCGGATGGCGACATCCTGCTGAAATACCGCAAGATTCATCTGCCTGGCCATGCCGCATTCGATCCGCGGCGCAAGGTCCAGCATCTGGAGAAGCGCTATTTCGAGGTGGGGAATCTCGGCTTCCCGGTCATCCGCGCGCCGATGGGCGGCCTGGACGGGATCAACATGGGCATGATGATCTGCAATGACCGGCGCTGGCCCGAAGCCTGGCGCGTGCTTGGGTTGCAAAGCGTGGAGCTGGTGATGCTGGGCTACAATACGCCCAGCACGAACCAGGAGGCCGGGGGGTTCGAGGCGCATCACCTGCGGGTGTTCCATAGCCACCTGTCGATCCAGGCCGGTGCCTACCAGAATGCCTGTTTCGCCGCCGCTGCCGCCAAGGCAGGAACCGAGGACGGCTGCGAGTTGTTCGGCCATTCGATCATCGTCAACCCGCAGGGTGAGATCATGGCGCAGGCGACAAGCTGGGATGACGAGCTGATCACCGCGGACTGCGATCTCGACCTGTGCACGCTGGGGCGCACCACCATCTTCGCCTTCGAGAAGCACCGGCGGCCGGAAACCTATGGGCGGATCACGGCGCAGACCGGCGCTGTCGCGCCTGCGGAATGGAGGAAACCCCGGCCCATCTGACAGGCCGGTTGACGCGATGGCCGGACACCCCCCGATTTTGGTGGACTGTTCCGCGTCGGCCGCACTTCCGAACCCTTGATCGCGGCGCCTCGCCTGCTCAGGTTCGTGCTATGTGGAAACGGCGGCCCATTTGCGGGCCACGCCGGAAGGAAGGATGCACGTGGCCGACCCGATCACCATCCGCTGGCAGCCGGATCGCTCCTTGGCCGCTCCTTCCTGGCCGCTGCCGCCGATGGGCCTCGCCCTGTGGCGCGGCGCACGCAACCAATGCCCGGCCTGCGGCCAGACGCATCTGTTCAACGGATACCTGAAGGTCCGCCCCGTCTGCACCTTCTGCGGCGCCCCGTTGGGGGAATACCGGGCCGACGATGCACCGCCTTATTTCACCATCCTGATCGTCGGCCATATCGTCATCCCGCTGATGCTGCTGCTGGAGCAGACCGAGCATCCGCCGATCTGGCTGCACATGGCGATCTTCCTGCCGCTGACGCTGGTGCTCACGCTCGGGCTGTTGCGACCGGTGAAGGGCGCGACGGTGGGTCTGATGCTGAAGCTCGGGCTGCTGAAGCCCGGGGAAAATGGCTGAGGCCATCCCCGGCACGGCGCGGCTTGCGCGTGTCGTGCTGGAAGGCGAGGCGCTGACCCGCCTGTCCCCGGCGATCGAGGCGGATCGCGCACAGGCGGTGGCCGATCTGGAAGGCGAGAACCGCTTCGCCCCTGCCGGGCTCGGCCCCGGCCCGTTCGCGCTGCATCTGTCGATCCGGCAGGGCCGGCTGGTGCTGGACATCCGCGACATCGCCGCCCGGAAGCTGACTGCGCTGGTACTGGCGCTGGGGCCGTTCCGGCGGCTGATCAAGGACTACCAGATGCTGGTGGACAGCCACATCCTTGCGGTGGAGGAAGGCCGGGAGGAGCGCATCCAGGCTATCGACATGGGCCGCCGGGGGTTGCACAACGAGGGGGCGGAGCTGATGCAGGCGCGGCTCCGCGGCAAGGTCGCGATCGATTTCGGCACGGCGCGGCGGCTGTTCACCCTGGTTTGCGTGTTGCATCAGCGGATCTGAGGCACGATGAAGATCGACGGCACACCCTATCGCACCATCTGGGTGGACGAGACCGATGGCTGGTCGGTACGGATCATCGACCAGACAAAATTGCCCTGGTCCCTGGAAATCCCGCGTCTGACCGCGGTCGGGCAGGTGGCGCACGCCATTCGCGCGATGCTGGTGCGCGGCGCGCCGCTGATCGGCGCCACGGCTGCCTATGGTCTCTGCCTCGCTCTGCGCGAAAACCCGGGCACGGCGGCCATGGAGCAGGCCGCCGCCCTGCTCGCCGAAACCCGCCCGACCGCGGTGAACCTACGCTGGGCGCTCGACCGGATGCTGGTGCGCCTGCGCAACACCCCACAGGCTGAACGGATGCGCGCCGCTTATGCCGAGGCCGGGGCGATTGCCGAAGAGGATGTGGCGCAGAACGCGGCGATCGGCCGGCACGGGGCCCCGCTGATCGAGGCCCGTGCCGCATCCGGCAGGCGGGTGAACGTGCTGACGCATTGCAATGCCGGCTGGCTCGCCACCGTGGATTGGGGTACCGCCCTCGCGCCGATCTATGTCGCCCACAATGCCGGGATCGATGTTCATGTATGGGTCGATGAAACCCGCCCGCGCAACCAGGGCGCGGCGCTGACGGCATGGGAACTGGGCCGGCATGGTGTGCCGCATACCGTAGTGGCCGACAATGCCGGCGGCCACCTGATGCAGCATGGGCAGGTCGATCTGGTGATCGTCGGCACGGACCGCACCACCCGCAGCGGCGATGTGGCGAACAAGATCGGCACGTATCTGAAGGCGCTGGCCGCGCACGACAACGGCGTGCCATTCTGGGTGGCGCTGCCCTCCACCACCATCGACTGGACAATCAGCGACGGGGTGCGCGACATCCCGATCGAGGAACGCCCCGGCAGCGAAGTCGGCACCATCACCGGCCGGGCGCTCGACGGCTCGATCGCCACCGTGCGGGTGGTGGCCGGCGGCAGCCCCACCGCCAACCCCGCCTTCGACGTGACGCCATCCCGGCTGGTGACCGGCCTGATCACCGAGCGCGGATGCTGTGCAGCCTCCGGCTCGGGGCTGCTGTCCCTGTTCCCGGAGAACGCGACGCCGTCTCCCGCCTGACCCGCATCATTCGCGCGAGGCCAGCTCGGCGAAGTCCTCTTCCCAGAATTCGGCATCCCCGCGCGTACCCGCCTGC
>Ga0307373_10013051_pt1 | contig 11685 bp, 8 predicted proteins | sample OX2MG_FD_202534 | JGI IMG/M metagenome (GOLD analysis project Ga0307373, IMG submission 202534) | Soil microbial communities from Risofladan, Vaasa, Finland - OX-2 | ecosystem: Environmental > Terrestrial > Soil > Coastal area > Acid sulfate soil | place: Finland: Risofladan, Vaasa | collected...
GCTCGGCCCGTCGCATGTGGTGGTGGACTGTTCCACCATCGACCCCGATGTGGCCCGGGCCCAACACCAGCGCGTGGCCTCCGTCGGAGCGGGCTTCCTCGATGCCCCGCTGTCGGGGGGAACCGCGGGTGCAGAGAAGGGAACACTCACCCTGATGGTGGGCGGCGACGCCGAAACGCTCGAGTCGGCCCGACCGGCGCTGGAGCCGTTCGCCGGGCTCGTGGTCCACGTCGGTGGGGCCGGCATGGGCCAGGTCGTGAAGCTGTGCAACAACCTCATCTATGCGGCACAGATGGTGGCCACCTCGGAGGCAACCGCGCTGGCCGTCAAGTCGGGGGTGGACCTGGCCAAGCTCCACGAGGTCCTGGTGCACTCCACCGGCGACTGCGTGGCGGTGCGCACCCGGCTTCCGGTGGCGGGCGTGGTGGCCGACAGCCCGGCGTCGAGAGGGTGGGCCCCCGGCTTCATGACCGACCTCATGGCCAAGGACCTGGATCTCGCGCTCGGCTACGGAGCTGGAGCGGGCGTCCCCCTGGCCAGCACGGCGACGGCGCGCCAGCTGCTGACGGCAGCGTCGACCGCCGGTTACGGCCGTGAGGACTTCTCGGCGGTGGCGAAGGTCATCTTTGCACTGTCCGGACTGGCATGACCGGTGGTGTGACCACCGGCGCCGACGACCCGCTCGGTATTCCGGCCCTGGTGCTGGCGGCCGATCACCGGGCCCGTGGGGTTCTGACCATCGAGCGCTACACCGACTTCCTCCAGGCCCTGCGGGAGGCGCTGCCCTACTGCGACGGCATTCTGGCCACGGCGCAGCCACTGACGGAGCTGGCCAGCGCCGGTGCCGTCGAGTCCCACCAGAAGACCTATCTCTCGATCAACCGCACCGGCCTGGCCGGTTCGGCCTTCGAGCTCGACGACCGACTGGTGGCCAGCGTGAACCGGGCTGCCACAGACGGATGGACCGGCATCAAGTTGATGACGCGCATCGACCTCGAGGACGAGCGGGGCGCCGCGGCGTTGGAGCTCCTGGGCCAGGTGTTGGAGGACGCGCGGGCCAACGACCTCGACGCGCTGATCGAGCCGGTCCTGTGGCGCGACGGTCGGATGTCGAGGGTGACCGATGACATCGTGCTGGCGGCGATCATCGCCCACGACACGGGTGCCCCATTGCTCAAGGTTCCGGTGCCCGATGTGCCCGCCGGTGAGGTACGGGTGGACGCGGTGCGCCGGGTGGTGTCGAGCGTCGGGGTCCCCGTGCTGTTCCTCGGCGGCCCCCGCGGTGATCAGGGCCCCGAGCGTGTGTTGGATGAGGCCCGCGACGTCATGGCCGGTGGGGGCGCCGGTCTGGCCATGGGCAGAGCCATCTACCAACAGCCGTCTCCGGCGGTGATGGCCCGAACGCTCGCCGAGATCGTGCACGGTCCGTGATCCTGACCGTAGACGTCGGGACGAGTGCCACAAAGGTGGCGCTCTGGGGGCGTGACGGATTGGTGGCGCTGGCCGGCCGGTCCATCCCGACGACCCATCCGGAGCCCGGGTGGTCAGAACAGGACCCCCGGGCATGGTGGGCATCGGTGGTGGCCGCCTGCGACGAGGTGAACGCCCAGGCTCCAACGGCCTTCGGGTCAGTGGACGCAGTGGGGTGTACCGGGGCGCGTCAGACCTTCGCCTTGGTCGACGCCACCGGTGATCCGCTCGGATCGGGGATCGTCTGGTCGGACCGACGGGCGTCGGCGGAAGCGACGGCGTTGGTCCGGCGGCTCGGGGAACGGGACCGCGGTGGGCCGGGCATGCCGCTCGACGCCGCGTCGGTGTCGGCCAAGATCGCCTGGTTGGCCACCCACGACCGCGACCGACTCCGTGCCAGCACCTGGATCCTCACGCCCCGCGATCTGGTGGTGTGGCGGCTCACCGGTGCGGTGGCCACCGATCCCACCATGGCGTCGAGCAGCGGACTCTACGATGTCGACGGCCACCTGATGGAAGCGGTGGCGGGGGAGGCCGCCGGCCGATTGGCCCGCGTGGTTCCCTCCGACCAGGTCACCGGCAAGCTCACCGAACCCGCGGCGTCCCAGCTCGGGTTGACTGCCGGCATCCCCGTTGTCATCGGCGCCGGTGACCGCCCCTGTGAGGTACTCGGCACCGGTGCCACCGACTCGTCCCCCATGGTCAGCTGGGGCACGACCGCTAATGTGTCGGTGCCCGTGGGCGACCGGCCGGTCGAGGTGCCGGGGGGTGTGGTGGTCTCCCGGGGTGCGAACGGCGGTTGGTTGCTCGAGGGCGGGTTGTCGTCGGCGGGATCGTTCGTGGCGTGGCTGGGTCGCTTGACCGGACGGTCGGGGGACGAGCTGGCCACCCTGGCCGGCCAGAGCCCGCCCGGAGCCCGAGGACTGGTGGCCACGCCGTGGTTGGAGGGGGCCAGGGCGCCGTGGTGGGAGCAGGAGGCGGGTGCGGCTTTCGTCGGCCTGCAGTCGGCTCACGATGTGCCCGACCTGGCCCGAGCGGTGTTCGAGTCGGTGGCGTGGGAAGTCGAGCGCTGCCTCGAGGCCATCTGCTCCCGCCAGCCTGGAGGCCCGGGTGTCACGCGACTGGCGCTCACTGGCGCAGGCGCATCCACTCCCGTGTGGCGCGAGGTGCTCACCGCGGTCACCGGCCTGCCGGCGAGGTGCCGCCGATCGGGTCAGGCCGCCAGCATGGGCGCCGCGATGCTGGCGGCGGCGGCGGTCGGCGTCGAGATGTCGCTCGATGTCGTCGACCCCGTCGATGTGGACATCGAGCCGAACCCCTCGATGACCCTCGACTACTCGGCGCGGCGCCAGCAGGTCGACCGGGTGGCGTCCTCCTTGATCGACCTGGCCCGGGCGAGCACCGTGGCCCCATCGGTGGAGACCGGCGATCCGACATGCGGTTGAGGTTGGCCTACGGCCGGGACGGCTTGGACGTCGAGGTGCCCGATGGCGCCGTGGTCGTGGAGCCGCAGGTGGTGGCTCCCCTCGAGGACGAGATGGGCGCGGTGCGGGGGGCGCTGCGCTCGCCGGAGTCGGGCCGGCCGATGGGCGATCTGGTCGGACCCGGGGACCGGGTGGTGGTGGTGTTCCCCGACCTCACCCGACCCATGCCCAACACCACGGTGCTGCCGCCACTACTGGCCGAGCTCGAGCTCGCCGGCGCCGGCCCCGACCGGGTGGAGCTGCTCTGTGCCACCGGTACCCACCGTGTGGCCACGGCGGCGGAGATGCGGGCACTCGTGGGTCCGGAGATCGTGGACCGGTACCCCATCCGCCAGCATGTGGCCGACGACGGAGACCACGTCCGGGTGGGCGAGGTCGAGGGTACGCCCGTCCTGCTCGACCGGCACTATGTCGAGGCCGACGTGCGTATCCTGACGGGCTTCGTGGAGCCCCACTTCTTCGCCGGGTGGAGCGGTGGGCCGAAGGGCACGTGCCCCGGTCTGGCTGCCACCTCCACCATCTTGGAGGCCCACAGTCCGTCCCGGATCGCTGATGCCGGAGCCACCTGGTTGACCACGAAGGGCAACCCTGTGCACGAGTTCGTCACTGCTGCCACGGCGTTGTGTCCACCCGACCTCGTGGTCGATGTCACCATCGACAGCCGGCGCCGACTGACCGGGGTCTTCGTCGGGGTCCTCCCCGACAGCCACCGCGCCGCGTGCGCCTTTGCCGCCGGGGCGGTCACCCAGGTGGTGGACGGGCGGTTCGACGTGGTGGTCACCACCAACGGGGGCTATCCACTCGACCGGAACCTGTACCAGGCGGTCAAGGGCATGGCCGCGGCAGAACGGGTGGTGCTCGACGGCGGCATCATCGTGATGGCGGCGGCATGCGTTGACGGAGTGCCCGACGAGGGAGCCTTCGCCGGCCTGCTCCGGGCAGCATCGAGCGTCGACCAGTTGGCGAGACCGGTCGGACCGGGACGGGTGGACGTCTGGCAGGCCCAGGTACTGGGACGGGTGCTCGGTCGGGCGGACGTGTGGATGTTCGCCGAGGGTCTCTCCGACGCCGCAGTGGGGAGCGGGATGATGCGCCCGGTGCACGGCCTCGATGCCGCCGTCGCCGAGGCCCTCGACCGAATGGGCCGGGGCGCCCGGACCTGCGTGTTGCCGCAGGGCCCACTGACGGTGGCCACGCCTCGCGACGAGGTTCCGTAGGGTCCGAGCGGCCCCGATCCGCACGACTCCGGAGGTGCCGGAGGAACAATTCCACCGGGCTGGCAACGGGCCTATCCGTCAACCGTACCCGGTCATCTCGGAAGGAATAGGGTGTTGCTCTCATGGACGACCAGGTGCTCTTCGATTTCGCTGTTCCCGATGAGCTGTTGCAGGAAGTCGTGGCCAAGAGCGCCGATCCCGAGGCCATCGCCGACCTCGCCGTGATGCCCGGAACCGGTGAGGGCAAGCCGCCGGCCCTCATCGGGATCCTTCGCCAGCATGGGTTCGCCCCCCTGGTGCTGCTCACGGCGGCGGCCCTGGTGCCAGGAAGCTTCGGCAATGGCATCGCTATCATCGGGACGAACCTCGAGCACTCGTTCCACATCCACGACGCGGCGCTCGGCGCGGTGACCTTCGTGGGTGCAGTGGCTCAGCTGCTGTGGGCTGTGCCCCTGGCCCTCTGGGCCGACCGGGGGAGCCGCAAAGTGGTGGCCGGTGTGGCCCTTCTGATCTTCGCGGTCTTCGCGCCGCTGATGGCCCTGGCCCCGAACGTGTGGGCGTTCACCTTCCTCTATCTCATCGCCTCGGTGGGATTCGGGGTCAACAACACCGTGCACAATTCGTACCTCTCCGACGCCTATCCGACCGAGGGACGCGGCCGGGTCTTCAGCTGGCACAACCTCTCCGACCCACTGTCCCAGACCGTCGGCGTCCTTGTCTTCGTCTTCGTCATCACTATCGCCCACAACTGGCGGTGGGGGATGCTGATCGCCCTCGCTGGCATCCCGATCGGGCTGGCCCTGTTCACGCTGCGCGAGCCGGACAAGGGGTCCAACGAGTCCAGCCATATCCTGAAGGCCTCGGGCATGGACCTTCAGACCCAACAGGATGACGCCCCCCGGGTGCTGCTGGGTTCGGCCATCACCCGGCTGTTGCGGATCCGGTCCATCTACTACGAGCTGGTGGCGGTGGCCATCCTCGGCTTCGCCGGCACCGCCGCTCCGCTGTTCGGCAATCTGTACTTCGTCCGACGGTGGGGGCTCGACACCGCCCAACGGGGCGAGGTGTACTCGATCATCGGCCTGGCCGCGTTCCTCGGCCTTCCGGTGGCCTATGTGCTCGGCGACCGGTACTTCCGGAGGGCGCCGCAGCGCCCGCTGGCCATCGGCGCCGTCTGCATCGCCGCCTACGGGGGCCTCTACGTGGCCTCCCTCTACATGCCCGAACTGTGGATGGTGGTGACGCTTCAGTTGCTGGCCACCGCGGCCATCTCGCCGCTGGCCATCTGCATCTTCCTGACGCTGGCCGCCACCGCCCCCGCCGAGATGCGCACCATCTGCTTCGCCATGTTCGGGGTCTACTCCCTGGTCTTCGGCGGGTTCACCGGTGCGGTGCTCCTCGGTGCCATCAGTGATGCCGTCGGGTATCAGAACGGGCCGACCGTGGCCCTTACCCTCATCGGACCGGTGTGTGCCATCGGCGGGATCATGCTGTTCATCGGGTCGCGCTACGTGAGGCGGGACATCACCCTGGTGATCGAGGACGTCCTCGAACGACATGCCGAGGGCCAGCGCCGCCAGGCCGGCGGGGTGGTGCCGGCGCTCCAGATCCACAACCTCGACTTCTTCTACGGCACCAATCAGGTGCTCCTCGACATCAACCTCGAGATCGCGCAGGGGGAGATCGTGGCCCTGCTCGGCACCAACGGGGCCGGCAAGTCCACCCTGCTACGGGCGGTGTCCGGATTGGACCATCCCCACAGGGGCGTCATCCGCATCTTCGGGGTCAACTGCACCTATCTCGAGCCCGAGCAGATCATCGGTCGAGATGTGGCCCTGCTGGTGGGGGGGAAGATGACCTTCACCGGTCTCACCGTCCGTGACAACCTCCGGGTGGGCGCCCACTCCATGCGCCGCGATGGTGCACGGACTCGCACGGCGATGGACGAAGCCCTCGATCGATTTCCTGAGCTCGCCAGCCGACTCGACCAATCCGCCGGCACCCTGTCCGGCGGTGAACAGCAGATGTTGGCGTTGGCCCGGGTGATGATGACGGCGCCGAAGTTGTTGCTCATCGACGAGCTGGCCCTCGGTCTCGCCCCGAAGGCCGTCGACCGCCTGATGACAATCGTACGCGAGGTCAACAGTCAGGGCACCACCGTCGTCTTGGTCGAACAGAGCGTCAACCGAGCTATGAGCCTGGCTGAGCGGGCCTTCTTCCTCGAGCGGGGAGAGGTGCGGTTCGACGGCCTGACCGCTGACCTGCTCGAGCGCACCGATCTGCTGCGTCCCGTCTTCTTGGGAGCCGCTGTGGACGGGCTGGGATAGCGGGTCGCCGGTGTCGATACCCAGTTTCGTCCTGGTCCAGGGAGTCATCACCGGTCTCGGTTACGCGTTGCTGGCCATGGGACTCGTGCTGATCTACAAGACCAACCGGGTCCTCAATTTCGCCCAGGGGCAGCTCGGGGTGGTGGCGGCGGTGTTTCTGGTGAAGTGCTTCTACGACTTCGGCTTCAACTACTGGTTCTCGCTGGCCATGGCCCTGGTCTTGGCCGGTGTCGTCGGGGCGTTGAGCGAGCTGTTGCTCCGCCGGCTGTTCTCGCGGCCGCGGGTGCTGGTGATGGTGGCCACCATCGGATTGAGCCAGGTCCTGTTCGTCTTCACCGCGCTGCCCTTCATCCGCCCGAAGAGCCTCTTCAAGCCGTTTCCGGTCCCCATCGACGTCACCTTCCATATCGGCACCTACCTGTTCACCCCGGGGCAGGTCATGACCCTGGTCGTGGCCCCGATCGTGGCCATCGGACTGGCCGCCTTCGTCAAGTGGTCACCGTGGGGCCTGGCCATGCGGGCCATGGCCGAAAATGCCGACTCGGCCCGGCTGTCGGGGGTGTGGGTCCGGCGCACCTCCACCGTGGCATGGACGCTGGCAGGTGTGCTCTCCGCCTTCGCCGCAGTGCTGGCCGCACCGGGCCAGACCTCGGCGCTGACCGAGGTGCTGAGCCCCGAGTTGCTGCTTCTGGCGCTGACCGCGGCCATGGTCGGGGCCATGGTCAACCTGACCGTTGCATTCGTGGCCGCCATCGGGGTGGGAGTGGTGCAGGAGATCCTGGTGTGGAACCTGTCCAGTACGGCCCAGGTCGACCTGGCGCTCTTCGCCCTCGTGCTGTTGGTCCTGCTGGTGCGAATCGCAGCCCTGCAGACCGGATCGCGGCGGGAGGAGCGGTCCACCTGGCTCGAAGGCACCAGGAGTCAGCTGCGGAACGACAGCCCCCTCCGCCGCAAGGTCGGTGGCGCCGGTGTCGGGCTGGCGGTGGTGATCGCGGCCCTCCTCCCGCTGGTCGTGAGCACCGGTCGCTCGTTCCTGCTGTCGCAGATCTGCATCTACGCCGTCGTCGCCCTCTCGTTGACGGTCCTCACCGGGTGGGCCGGTCAGGTGTCGTTGGGCCAGTTCGGTCTGGTGGCGTGCGGCGCCCTGATGGCCGCCCACCTCGGGGGAAGCGTGCCGCTGATCCTCCTCATGCCCTTCGCTGGAGCGGTGACGGCGGTGATCGCCGTGGTGGTCGGGCTGCCGGCCCTCCGGGTCAAGGGCCTCTACCTGGCGGTGAGCACCCTGGCCTTCAGCCTGTGGTTCATGGGATCGGTGCTGAACACACCCTGCTGGACGTTGCCGGTGCTCAACAAGGAGCTGTGCACGGGACTGCCCAATCCCCAGTCCACCCTGATCGGTAGCCCGAGCCTGCTCGGCATCGGGCTCGGGTCGGCTCGGGCGTTCGCCTGGTTCTCACTGGGACTTTTGGTCCTGTCGGTCCTGATGGTACGGATCTGGCGTGATCGCGGGGTGGCCCGCCGGCTGATGGCGGTGCGGGACAATGAGACCGGTGCGGGTGCCATGGGGATCCCATTGGCCCGCAGCAAGCTGCTGGCGTTCGCGCTTTCCGGGTTCATCGCCGGCTATGCCGGCGTCTGCCTGGCGTTCGCCACCGGGCGGTTCTCGACGGACACCTTCAACCCCGCCTTCTCCATTCTGGTCGTCTCCATGGTGGTCATCGGCGGCCTCGGGTCGATCGACGGGGCCGTCTTGGGTGCCGTCTATCTGGTCGGCATTCCGGCCATGTTCGGGACAACCCCAACCATTCAGTTCCTCACCAGCGGATTGGGGTTGCTGGTGTTCATCCTCTATCTTCCCGGTGGCCTGGCCGAGCTCATGCACCGCTTCGCCGACCTGGTGACCCTGGGGATCGAGCGGCTGCTGGGGCGGGGCGACGTCCCCCCTTCGACCGGTCCTTTCGATGCGGTACCCGACCCCCTGCCCGACGCGGTGGCCGCCGAGGCAACCGGATGAGTGCACCGGACGCCACACGAGAAGGCCGAGGGCCGGCACGCCTCGACATGGAGGGGGTGGTCGTCGACTTCGGAGGGGTCCGGGCCGTCGCCGAGGCGGCGTTGACCGCCGAACCGGGATCCATCGTCGGGCTGATCGGTCCCAACGGCTCCGGCAAGACCACCATGCTCGATGTCATCTCCGGCCTGGTGAGCCCCCGGGCGGGATCGGTTCACCTGGATGGCGAGAGCCTGACCGAGTATCTGCCCGAGGAGCGCTCGAACCTGGGTGTGGTGCGGTCATTTCAGGACTGCCGCCTCTTCCCCGAGCTGTCGGTGCAGGATGTGTTGCTCTTGACCCTGGACGCCCAGCGACCGGTGAGCGTGGTGTCCTCCTCGCTGCAGCTGCCGTGGGCTCGGCGATCGGAGCGGTCCAAGCGGTCCGAGGTGGATCGGGTGATCGCATCGTTCGGCATCGAACGGTTCAGACGGCACAGCATCGCCCATCTGTCGACGGGTACCAGACGGGTGGTGGACCTGGCCTCCATCGTGTTGGCCCGACCCCGCTTGCTGCTGCTCGACGAGCCCACCGCCGGCATCGCCCAACGCGAGGCCGAGGCATTCGTCCCGCTGCTACAGAGACTGCACCAACTGGCGGACACCACCATCGTGCTGGTGGAGCACGACGTGCCACTGGTATTCGCGCTGTGCACCCAGGTGGTCATGATGGAGACCGGCAGCGTCGTGTCCTCCGGGACTCCTGACGAGGTCCGGCGTGACCCGAGGGCCCTCGCCGCCTATCTGGGCGCCAGCGACGAGGCGCTGGCGGTCTCGGGGGCCATTCCGGTCTCCTCTCCCGGGGGGGCTCACGCCGCTACGGGAACGCCGACGCTCGAGTAGCACCCGCAGCGGAGCGAGGTGCTCCAGGCGGAGTGGAGCCGGATGCCGCAGGGCCGCTCAGCGTCGCGGCATGGCCGGGCCGAACGGGACATCGCCCCGCAGCGTGACCCGATGGGCGATGCGGGTGGCGTCGCCGTAGTCGTCGAGTGCGTAGTGGAGCGTCGCCCGGTTGTCCCAGAAGGCCACCGACCCTGGTCGCCACCGGAACCGGCACGTCAACTCGGGCTGCTGGCAGTGCCGGTAGAGCATGTCCAGTATGGCGGTGCTCTCATTCTTCGACATCCCGAGGATGGACTGGGTGAACTGCGGGTTGACGAAGAGGCCGTTTCGGCCGGATTCGGGATGGGTGCGCACCACCGGGTGGAGGGCCGGGAGCAGTTTCTCGTGCCGCTCGCCTTCCCACTCGTAGCCGCCGCGGGCGTCCACATCGGCGGCGAACCACGGATCGAAGTGGATGGCAGTCAACGAGTCACACAGGGTCCGCACCGGCTCGGCCAACCGATCGTAGGCATCCTGCAGGCTCGACCAGGTGGTGTCGCCTCCGACCTCCGGAGCGGTGAGCATGTAGAGGATCGAGCCGAACGCCGGCGCCCTCAGGAAGGTCACGTCGGTATGCCACCAGCTGGCCCGGTCCTCGCGGCTGTCGATGGCCAACACTTCGGCATGGCCCTCGATGGCGGGAATGACCGGGTGACCCTCGGTGACCTCTCCGAACTGCCGGGCGAAGTCCGCTTGTTGGGCGGGGGAGAGCTGCTGGTCGCGGAAGAAGATCACATGGTGCGTGTTGAGGGCGTGGCGGATGCCGGCGATCACCGATTCGCCGAGCGGCCGCGACAGGTCGACGCCGTGGATCTCCGCCCCGATGATCGGAGACAGAGGACGGATGTCGAGTTGGGTGAGGGTCGTCAACGGACTGTTCCCATGCGACCCAGTGTGCCCCACAGGCGAGGCGTGCTCAACCGGTCGTCGTGTCGGCGTCCGGCCCTGCAGTGTGGCAACGTGGCCGCCGAGGTCGTCCACGTCATGGGCACCCGGAGTATGAGGATGACGCATGAGCCAATTTCCCATCCCGCGGCGCAATTTCTCCCCGTGGTACCAAGTGGTGACCCGCCTGATGGCGACGGAGCAGACCGACCCGCTGCCCGTGGACGACCTGTCGGCGTTCGACCCATGGCGCCACCGGTTCGACCAGCGCCTCCGTGACGCGCTGGCCCCCTGGCCCCGACCCGTCCCACTCGACCTGGAGGTCAACGGCGAAGTGGCGTGCGACGGCTATCGGCGGCTCTCCGTCGTGTTCGACAGCGAGGAGACCATGTCCGTTCCGGCCTACCTTCTGGTGCCCGACGGCCGTCGGTCGCCCGGCCCCGCCGTGCTGGCGGCGCATGGTCACGGTCCGGGCAAGTCCCTGGTCTGCGGAATGGAAGAGGAGGCCGCAGTCGGCAGCGACTATGCGGCCGAACTGGCCCGTCGCGGCTACGTGGTGTTGGCACCCGACCTCCGTTGCTTCGGCGAGCGTGCCGACTGGAACCCGCCCGACCACTACGGCTGCGACACCAACCTGGTCCACCAGGTGATGGGAGGCTGGAACCCCCTGACGCAGAACCTGTGGGACCTGTCACGAGCGCTCGATGTCCTGGAGGAGCACCCCCTGGTCGATCCGGACCGCCTGGGCATGGTCGGCTTCTCCTACGGGGGCACCGTCACCTTGTTCCTGGCCGCTCTGGATCAGCGGGTGGCCGCCGCCGTGGTGAGCGGGTACTTCTCGTCGTGGGCCGAGGCGCACAAGGTGCCGTGGAACATGTGCGGCTCCCAGGTGATGGTCGGGATGCTCGGTCAGATGGAGCACCTCGACCTCGGGGCACTGATCGCCCCGCGTCCCCTCCTGGTGGTGTCCGGGCGCGACGACCCCCTCTTCCCGGTGGCTTCCGCCCAGGCGTCGATCAGTGGGTTGCGCCGGGTCTACGACCACCTCGGTGCGGGCGACCGGTTGGAACACGATGCCTTCGACGGCGAGCACCAGTGGCACGGCGCGCGTGCCTACCCGTTCCTCGACCGCTGGCTCGGACCACCGAGGGTCTCCGGGGACAACAGCCCGGCGGAGTCGGGGTCGAGGTAGATGGCGGTGTGGGCGGTGCGCTGCAGGATGGAGGCGGGGCACGAGGTGTCGACAGGACCCTCCAAGGCGTCACGCACCGGAACCGCCTTGCGCCCCTCGGGGACGATAGCCACTACCCTCGCCGCACGAAGCAGCGCCGGAATGGTGACGGTCATCGCCGTGTCGGGCACATCATCGTC
>Ga0307373_10013053_pt1 | contig 11684 bp, 12 predicted proteins | sample OX2MG_FD_202534 | JGI IMG/M metagenome (GOLD analysis project Ga0307373, IMG submission 202534) | Soil microbial communities from Risofladan, Vaasa, Finland - OX-2 | ecosystem: Environmental > Terrestrial > Soil > Coastal area > Acid sulfate soil | place: Finland: Risofladan, Vaasa | collected...
GGATCGGGTACTTCATCCCAGGCCTTCTTGCCGGGACCCCTGTAGATCAGTGCCTTCATGATCGACCTCCTCCGGTGCCGTAGCTCGAGCGGCGCGTTGCGACTCGCGAGACCGGTATTCGGCTGACGGTGACCCCGGTCTCCACCATCGAGGTTACGGGCTGCGGAATTGGCGGACTAGGGCCGAACGTCCCGTTGTGCTCCTGGGCGGGGCGCCGGAGAGGCAGCCTCGTGACCTCGATCGTCTTCCGCCGTCAGGTCTCCCGCGAAGCGGCCATCCGTGTCGCCGGTCCGACACCGGACGAATCGGTGGCATCATCCGGGATGGACCGCCACCCCCCGCGTGAACCAACTCCAGGGCTTTGGCCCAATGCCATAGCGCTGGTCAATGTCCTCGAGGCCGAGGCCGAAGCCGGCGTCCCGAACCAGGGCGACGGGGTCACGGGTGAGGTGGCAGCCATCGGCCACTCGTCGCTGGAGGGGCTCCAATCGGCGTTGCCATGCGGCCACACCCGGATCAGGTGAAAGGCCATGCTCGAGAAAGTGAAGCCGGCCTCCAGGACGCAGCACCCGGCCGACCTCCGCCAAGGCGGCATTGACGTCGGGAATCGTGCACAGGGCGAAGGTACAGAGGGCATGGTCGCAGGAGTCATCAGGGAGCGGAATCAACTGACCATCGAGCCCGACGAGTTCGATCGGCACCGGTGAGCGTTCGATCCGCCGCTGTGCAATCCGGAAGGCCTTGGCGGACGGTTCGACCGCAAGGACCCTCTCGACGGTCGAAGGGTAGTGGTCGACATTGAGACCCGAGCCGAATCCGACCTCGAGGACTCGCCCGGTCAGTCCGCGAGACAGTTCGGCGCGCCATTTCTTCAGTCCTGCGGTCCCACACGCTCGGTCGACCAGGACTGGGAGGATGTGCTCGCGGTACAGGCCCATGTCGCCAGAGTACCGATCTGAAGTGGCCCTGGAGCTCCGACACGCAAAGCAGGAACTCCAGGGACGTCGGACGATCACGTGCCGACTCGCCATCGACCCTTTGCGGGTGTTCCGACGGGCGCCGGCCGGCCCCTCACGCGGAATCGTGTCGAATGTGGGAATAGGGACAGTGGCCCGCTGTTGTACCTGATGTACCCCTGGGGGTATAGAGGACAAGCGAAGGAGAGCAGCATGACTTTGGTGAACTTCATGAGCAGCGGTCTGGGTCGAGGGGTCCGAATCGTCGTCGGTCTGTTGATGGTTGGCGTGGGGTTGGCCCTTGGTGGGGGATGGTTGGCATTGTCGATCGCCGGTCTCGTGCCCCTTGCGGCCGGGGCGTTCGGTTTCTGTCTGATAGCCCCTCTGCTCCACCAGCCGTTGCGTGCAGCCGGCTCGCCGCGGGTTTGACCGGTGGATCGCCGCCAGTGGGATCAGCGCTACAGCGGAGACGATTTGGTCTGGACAAGTACCCCGAACCAGTTCCTGGTCTCCGAGGTGGCCGACCTCACGCCGGGTCGAGCGGTCGACCTTGCTTGCGGCGAGGGCCGCAATGCAGTGTGGCTTGGTGAGCGGGGCTGGGAGGTGACAGGAGTGGATTTCTCGCCGGTGGGCCTGGCAAAGGCACAGCGTCTCGCTGCAGCCTGCAACGTAGAGGCCACCTGGGTTGAATCTACAGTGCAGGAGTGGAGTCCCCCGTCGGCTGGATTCGATCTGGTGGCCATGCTGTACCTGCAGCTGCCGCAACCTGAGCGTTCGATCGCGCTCGAGGTGGCCGTGTCCGCAGTGGCCCCGGGGGGCACGCTCCTGGTTGTGGCTCACGATCGGGAGAACTTGACCAGAGGTTTCGGTGGTCCGCCGAACGCCGAAGTCCTCTGTAACGTTGCCGATGTCACCGAGGTGGCTGTCGGAGCTGGTCTGGCCGTGGAGCGCGCCGAGCAGGTAGTCCGGGTCGTGGACACGGATACAGGACCCCGGGACGCAATCGACACCCTGGTGAGGGCCAAACGGCCGACGTGAGGCTACGTGACGGAATGCACGATGTCATCCAGGAGCATCTGCCGTTCACGGCGTCGGTCCTTGCCGTCTGCGCCCATCCCGACGACGAGAGTTTCGGGCTGGGAGCGACGCTGAGTTCATGGGCCGACCAGGGAAGCCGCGTCTCCGTTCTGAGCTTCACCCACGGGGAGGCGTCCATGCTGGGTGTAAACCGCGGGAACCTGCATCGGATCCGAGGGAATGAGTTGGCTACCGCTGCGGACGAGCTCGGAGTCGAAACGGTGCGACTTCTCGAGTACCCAGACGGTCGACTCACCGGAGAGCCGGCCGGCAGGCTATCGGCAGATGTCCACAATGCCGCGGACCTAGTCGATGCGAGCCTCCTTCTGGTCTTCGACGAGGGCGGGATCACCGGGCACCTCGATCACGTGCGGGCCACCGAGGTCGCCAGGGCAGTCGCCGGCGACATTGGCATACCGGTGCTCGGTTGGGCCCTTCCCGAAGCGATAGCGGCACAGCTCAACGATGAGTTCCCGACGACATTCGTGGGTAGGCGACGCGAGGAGATCGACCTGTCGATCGAGGTGGACAGGTCCCGCCAGCAGCGAGCCATCCACTGTCACGCCAGTCAGTCGAGCGAGAACCCCGTGCTGTGGCGCCGACTGGAACTTCAGGGCCATCGGGAGGTTCTCCGGTGGCTGGATCCGGGAGACGCAGTCGGAAGTCAATCGGCCACATGAGATCGGGAATACCCCCAAGGGTATGAGTGTTGACCTTGTTGCTATCTCGGAGAGGAGTGGAGACGATGGCTACAGTCGAACTGACAAAGCAGAACTTCGAGGGGATCGTGAGCGAGAGGGGCATCGTGCTCGTTGACTTCTGGGCATCGTGGTGTGGACCTTGTCGGGCCTTCGCCCCGATCTTCGAAGCGGCATCCGAGCAGCACTCGGAGATCGTCTTCGGGAAGGTGGACACGGAGGATGAATTCGAATTGGCCGGCTCGTTCGGGATTCGGTCGATTCCCACGCTGATGATCTTTCGCGACCAGATCATCGTCTTCTCGCAGCCCGGTGCAGTTCCAGCCGAGGCGCTCGAGAAGTTGATCACCCAGGTCGCGGAGCTGGACATGGACGAAGTGCGCCGCCTGGCGGGGCAGCAGAAGCCCGAAATGAGCCAGTCATGACCCGGGTGCCAGTGGGGCGTGGCCTGCCCGTGGAACCCCAGGAGAGAGGATGGACTCATGCAGCTGCCCGATGAGGTGGTGGAGGACCTGAAGAAGAGGCTCCGACGTGTCGCCGGACAGGTGCAGGGTGTTGAGCGGATGTTGGCCGAGGGCCGGGAGTGCCGGGACGTGGTGACTCAATTGTCTGCAGCCACGAAGGCGTTGGAGCAGGCTGGCTTCAAGCTGATCTCCTCCGGCCTTGTCTACTGTCTGGAGAATCCTGAGGAGGCGGCGGCCGACGGGTACGCCATAGACGAGGTCCAGCGGATGTTCATGAAGCTGGCGTGAGGTGGGAAAGATGACCCCACTCGAGACGGTCCTCCCCGAGTCCTTGGGTGAGGCTGAGGAAGACGTCCGGGCCGCGCTCCAGGGGCAAGGCTTCGGTGTCTTGACCGAGATCGATGTCGCCGCCACGTTCAAAGAGAAGCTCGGCGTCGAGCGCCCCCCACTCAAGATCCTCGGTGCCTGCAATCCCGGATTCGCCTACCGGGCCATTCTCATCGACCCATCGGCGAGTCTGGCTCTACCGTGCAATGTCGTACTGGAGGCGGTCGATGGTGCGACCCGCGTCGCAATCGCCGACCCTCGTGATCTGATGACCGATCTCGAGCTGAGCGAGTTGGCCGCTGAGGTCGCGCTCCGATTGGAGGCGGTCGTCGATACGTTGCAGAGGGGCCATCTCGGCACCCGTGATAGGTGAGTCGTCGGTGAGCGACAAAGGGGGTCCGCAGTCGGTTCAGCGCCCTCAAGTCGAGTTGCTGTCATGAACTTGGAGCGTCGCCAGCGAACCCCGGGGATATGGGTGGTGCCGGACACGGGAGCCGAGGCTCGGTGCGATGGATTGGACGGGCCCATTTTGAGTCCACCCAGCCAGTAGAAGTCGTTGCGTCAGTCGGGGAACTCGATGAATCCGCCTTTCAGGGCGCCATGCGTGAGGAGCCCCCACCTTCCGATGGCGAGCCGGCACTACCGGATTCCGCCCGACAGCGACTGAAGGCAGAGGGACGCGGTGCCTACGAGTACCCAGAGGGCACCACCCAGGGCTAGTGGTTTCATGCCAGCCCGACGGATGTCGGTCATCTTGGTCGAGAGACCGATCGCCGCCAAAGCGGTCGCGATCATGAGCTGGGCAAGAATCGACAGGCCCGGCTGCCAGCTCCGCGGGACCTGCCCGACAGTGTTCAAAGAGACAGCAACGAGGAACCACGCGATGAACACGGGGAAGGTTCCGAGCACGTGAGCACCGAGCGAACGGCGAGGGGCCTCGTCGGGCCGCATCGGGCCCTGGCGAGAGCGCCAGAAGGAAATACCCAGCGTGATGGGGATGATCATCAGGGTCCGGGCGAGCTTCACCACGATGGCGGTGGATGTCGCTCCGTGACCGAAGACGGACCCAGCGGCTACGACGGACGACATGTCGTTGATAGCGGTGCCCGCCCACTGGCCGAAGCCGTGAGGGGTCATCCCAAGGAGGTGCCCGAGGCTGGGGAACGTCAGGACAGCAGCGATATTGAACGTAAAGATCGTTGCGATCGAGTACGAGACGTCCGCCTCGGATGCAGAAATGACGGCGTCGGTCGCGGCGATCGCGGATGCTCCACAGATCGCCGTCCCCACACCGATGAGGGCCTGCAGGTCGCGTCCGACACCCATGAGCCGACCGATCACTGCAGCACCGACGAGGGCGATGGCCAGCGAGCCGATCATGATCGGTAGCGATGAAGACCCCGTCGTGATGACCTGTCGGAACGAGAGCGCCGTTCCGAGCACCACGATCGACCCCTGGAGCGCCGCTTTGCCGGCGAAACCGAGACCAGGGCGAAGTACCACAGGGACCGGACGGAGCAGAGAAGCGGTTACCCCGCCCACGATCGCGAATACGGGCGCGCCAACCACGGGGACCGCGTGGCCGAGCACCGTGGCGAAGCCGGCAAGGATGACCGCCACACCGACCCCTGGCAGCAGCTTGAGTTGTCGAGCCATTGCCCGCCCTGCACCGGCGGTGGCCACTCCAACCCGGCCGTCCTCGACTGGTTGCTGAGGGACCATCCATCAAGCATGCGGTCGCACTTGGAGTACGGATAGCCCGGGGTTGGTGATCTCTCTATAAGGTTTCACTATGCCCCTCCCGCAGCCGCATCCAGACCTGGTCTCACTCGACCTCCTCCAGAGCGTCGCTGACTTCGGGTCGATCCGTCAGGCGGCGCTGGCGCATGGGATCTCGCAACCGGCTGCGAGCACCCGGCTTCGGAACCTCGAGGCGAATATGGGGCTGAATCTCCTTGACCGGTCTTCCGGTCGGGCGCAGCTGACGCCGAATGGGCGCGCCATCGTCGAGTGGTCGAGTCGGATCATCGACGGCATGAGGGGGCTCCTCGAGGGTGCAGCGGCCCTACGGTCGGAGGCCAAGGGCCAGCTCCATGTGGCCGCTTCGATGACGGTCGCTGAGTACCTCGTACCGGAGTGGCTCATCCGGCTGAGGACGACAGATCGTGACGTGCGGGTGTCGCTGGAGATGGGCAACTCCGAACAGGTGATCACCCTGGTCAGGGAGGGACGAGCCGAGGTCGGATTCGTCGAGGGACATTCCACTCTTGCCGGACTTCGGAGCTGGGTGGTGCTCGACGACGAACTCCTCCTCGTCGTCGCACCTTCGCACGCGTGGGCGAAGAAGGGGCGTCGGGTACCGGCGCAGGAGCTGGCCGAGACACCGCTCGTCCTGCGCGAGATGGGGTCTGGTACCCGTGACGTGCTGGAGCGGTCTTTGCAGCGTCTCGCTCTCGCCGTAACCCCAGCCGTTGAACTGGGATCCACGACGGCGATCAAAGCAGCCGTCGAATCGGGACTGGGGCCGGCCGTACTGAGTCGTCTTGCCGTCAGCGCAGACATTGACGCCGGGCGCCTCATCGCGGTGCCGATCGAAGGCATGGACCTGTCTCGATCCATCCGGGCGGTGTGGCTGCGGTCCGAGCCGCTCTCGCGACGCGCCTCGCGCCTGCTCGCCCAGATCACGGCGCCACGATCTGCGCCGAACTCGAACCATCGACAGGCTGCTGATTAGGGAGGATCAGCCTTCGAGGAGACGAGGAAGCCGAAATGTCCGGCTATCCCCTCATCTCCACGGCGTGGATCTTCCCCTCGGCACGACGCAGCCGCACGCGTGGATCCTTGCTACCTCATTGGCTAGCTCCATGGTCACTCCCCCTCATTTTCGTAGGCGAATTCGTCGACTCGTAGATCGGGTCAGTGCGAAAACTTCACCTTGGGCAGGATGCGGCCGAGCCACTTCGGCTGGTGCCATGCGCTGTGGCCTCCCAGCCGCAGCACCACCGGGAGCACGACAAGGCGGACCACGAGGGCGTCGAGGGCCACGGCAATGGCCAGGATCACCCCCATCTCCTTGGGTGCCAGCGGCCCCGACAGGGCGAACGTCAAGAAGACGGCGATCATGACGGCTGCGGCCGACAGGACGACCCGTCCCGAGGTGCGCATCGAGCCGATCATGGCGTGCTCGGGCTCGGGGTGGGTCTCGTAGCGCTCCTTGGCTGCCGAAAGCATGAAGAGCGTGTAGTCCATGGCCACCCCGAAGACCATGGCTCCGAAGAAGAGGGGGGCCCAGGCGTCGATGAACCCTTGGGACTGGAAGCCCAGCCCGCCCGACAGGAAGCCGTTCTGGAAGATGAGCCGTCCGATGCCGAAGGCCCCGGCCACCGACAAGGCGGTGATCAGGACGCCCATGGCGGCGATCAACGGCGCACCCAGGGCTATCAGGAGCAGGAGGAATCCGAGTACACCCAGAATGCCGAGGACCAGCGGGGTGTGGGACGCCAGGGCCTGCTGGAGGTCGTGGTTCTCGGCGGCGGCACCGCCGATCAGCGTTCCGGCCGGCAGGACCTGGCGGAGGTGGTCGATAGTTGTACCCGTCGTGGTCGTCGAGGGCCCGGTGGTGGGGACGACCTGATCAAGGGTCCACCCGGAACTGGTCGGCCCCGGGACGACGCCGGCCACGCCGGACGCATGAGAGAGGGTGGCCATGGCTTGTTTCTGCTCGGCTTCGGGCACGACCACCTGCAGTGTCCCCGGCGCACCTGGCCCGAAGGCGGTGGTGACCTGGTAGTAGCCGACCCTGGCGTTGGCGCCGGGCGGAACGATGGTGATCGAGGGCATGTTGGTCCGCATCCCGATGACCGGTGCCGCGGCCAGCAGCAGCAGGACCAGGGCGGCAGCACCGATCGGGAACGGGTGTCGCCAGATGAACTTCCCCCACGAGTGCAGCATCCGGTCGAGCGGACCTTCACCCTCGGGCGGTGGCCCGCGGCGCAGCCGGATCTTGCCCTTGTTGATGTTCGTCCCGAGCTTTCCGAGCACCGCCGGCAGGAGGGTGAGGGTCGCGGCGAGCACCGCGACGACCGACAGCATGATCCCGAATGCCATGGATCGGAACGCTGGGCTCGGAACGATCAGGATGGCAGCGAGCGAGGCCAGCACGGTCAACGCACTGAAGGCCACGGCCTTCCCGGCTGTGTCGACAGTCTCCGCCACCGACGCCACGATCGCCTGGCGGTCGCCCGGCTCGGCTCCCCGCCGCTCGAGGGCAGAACGGAACCGCATGACCAGGAAGAGGGCGTAGTCGATTCCCAGCGCGAGGGCGAACATCAGCGCGAAGTTGAGCGCCCAAATCGACACCGGGGTGAACTTGGTGCTGATCACCAGTGCACCGGCTGCGACCAGCAGCCCGGCCATCGTCAACAGCAGGGGAAGGCCGGCGGCTACCAGACTGCCGAAGGCGATGATCAGGATGATGATCGTCACCGGCCACGACAGCATCTCCGACCTGAGCATGGCGGACCGGTTGGCCGTGTTGAAATTGGCCCACAAGGCGCTGTCCCCGGTCAGGGTCACGCTGACGCCCGACGAGGAGAGGGCCGCCAGTTTCGGCTGAACGGCGTCGGCCGCCTTCACCATCTTGTTGGAGTCCGCTGCCGATCCTGCGGTGATGATGGCGGTCCGCCCATCACGCGAGACCGAGATCCCGGCCTGGGGCGGGACCACTGCGGATACCCGGGGATCGCCGCGGAGCACGCTGGTCGCCTTGGTCACGACGGCCTGGGCCTGAGGATCCGACGCGATCGGGCCGCGGTGATCGACGATGACGACCTGCAGGCCGGTCGCACCGAGTCCCGAGAAGTTCTTCTGGATGATGGCTCGTGCCGCCACGGACTGGCTGTTCGAGGCCTGCCAACCGGCACCGGCGAGCGCGCTCTCGACGTGGACGGCAAAGAATCCGAAGACGAGGACCACCAAGAGCCATGCGATGAGGACCCGGCGGAAGTGGGTGGCAGCCCACGTGCCGAGCTGGGCGAACGGGCTGGAAGGTCCCGTCTGAGCTGAATGCCCGTCCACCGGTGCCCCATTCGAGGCGAGGTCGTGGCCCTCAACTTCTGGAGCCGAAGACGGTGGTTCGAGGCCGGTACTTGGGGAAGCTGTCATGGGGAGCAGTCCTTTGGGGTTGGGCTGGCGAACATACCCAGAGGGGTATAGGGTCATCATACAAGATACCCCCATGGGTATCAACCCCACGCCGGGGTCGAGCCTGTTCGTGTGTTGCGGGCGGCCGCACCTCTTGATACCCTATGGGGTATGTGTCGAGTTGCTACGTGCAGGAAGTGCGGTCGGCCGACTTGGAAGGGCTGTGGGGCCCACGTCGAACAGGTACTGGGCGATGTGCCCAGGGACGATCGTTGCCAGTGCCGGACAGCTCAGGCTCCGGTCTCCAAAGGGAAGTCATGGTTCGCGCGATGGTGAATCGTCCAGCTGGTCAGGACAACCGAGTGGTGATCGTCGGTGGGGTGGCCGGAGGGATGTCCACCGCTACTCGCCTCCGTCGCCTCGATGCTGACGTCACCATCACCGTTCTCGAACGGTCGGGGCATGTGTCGTTCGCCAACTGCGGGCTGCCCTACTTCGTCGGTGGCCTCATCGAAGAGGAGGAGGAACTCACGCTCCAGACCCCGGAGCAGCTCTTCGACAGATTTCGGCTTGATGTCAGGGTGAACCAGGAAGCGGTGGCGATCGACAGGACGGCAGGCACGGTCCGGACCCGGTCGACTGTCAGCGGCGAGGAAGGTGACGTGGCCTACGACAAACTGGTCCTGAGCATGGGAGCCGCCCCGGTGAGGTCGCCGATCCCCGGCTACGACAGGGTTCGAACGCTGAGGACGGTTGAGGACGCTGCCCGCCTGGCGATGGAGGTCGACGTAGCGCCAACTACGGCCGTCGTGATCGGTGCCGGATTCATCGGCCTCGAAATAGCGGAGAACCTGGTCGGACAAGGCCTTGCCGTAACGGTCGTCGAGTCCGCCGACCAAGTCCTGGCTCCTCTTGACCCAGAGCTCGCCGTTCTTGTACGCGACGAACTGGTGGCCCACGGTGTAACGGTTGAAACAGGGGTGTGCGTGGCGTCCGTGGAGGAGCAGTCGGTCACACTGGTCGACGGGCGCGTCCTGGCCGCCGAGGTCGTTGTCGGGGCCATGGGAGTCAGGCCGGACGTCCACCTGGCCGAACTGGCCGGGCTCGATCTCGGACCGAGCGGCGGGATGGCGGTGAACGATGAGAATCAGACCAACGACCCGGACATCTATGCCGTCGGGGATGCCGTCGAGAAGCCTGACGCGGTCTCACATGCCACCTCACTCATCGCGTTGGCCAATGTGGCCAACCGCCAGGGGCGGAGGGTGGCGGATCACATTGCCGGCCGACCGTCGCGGACGGTTCCATCACTCGGCACGGCCATCGTGAAGGTCTTCGATGTCGTCGCCGCCACTGTCGGGTGGAACGAAGGGCGACTGCGGGCTGCCGGGCGACCATTCCGGGCAATCCATTCCCATCCCTTCGACCACGCCACCTACTACCCGGGGGCGACTCGCATGGCGGCGAAGGTTATCTTCGATCCGAAGGACGGCACGATCCTCGGAGCTCAGATCGTCGGTCGGAACGGCGTCGACAAACGAATCGACGTGATCGCCACGGCAATGGCCGGCGGCATCCCTGCCGATCAGCTTGCTGATCTCGAACTGGCTTACGCACCGCCATTCTCTTCGGCCAAGGATCCCGTCAACCTCCTCGGCTATATGGCAGAGAATGTACTGAGTGGTGATTGCGACATCGTTGGTCCGGAAGAAATAGGCGAGCTCAGGGAGAAGGGTTGGCCGCTCATCGATGTGCGGACCGCCGAGGAGCACGCTGCCGGCGCAATCGAGGGATCGATCAATCTCCCGATCGACTCGCTCCGTGACAATCTTGCATCGCTTGGTCAAGGGCCGGTGGTGGTCTACTGCCAGGTGGGCCAGCGCGGCCACACCGCCACCGCGCTGATGCAAGAGCTCGGACTAGTGGCCCGGAATCTCGACGGCGGCTACCAGACGTGGTCGGACTGGACCAGAGCACGGGAGATGGTTCGGAACGCATTGATCGGCTAGGGCCTGATGCCTCTCCACCTTGGTTCCGACTGCTCCCTTCTGGGCTAGCCGCCGTCGGTTCGGTGGTGCCGAGTCGCAGCATGAGGGTCCGCCGAGCCCCCGGTGGGATCGACATGGATGACTGCTTCGGAGAGATTGGGCACGCGATGGAGCAGATCATGATGGGCGACCTCGGCGATCTCGTGCGCCCGAGTGACCGACAGTGATGCGGCCACGCTCAACCGAACCTGGGCCAGGAGCCGGTGCCCGGCCCATCGCGCCCGCACCTCCGTCACTGCACTCACCCCGTCCACCGCTGCGACGATCGCCGAGATCCGACCGACGATCCCTGGGTCCACCGCATCGAGCAGACGCCGACCGACACTGCGGACGGCCTGGTATCCGACGACCACGATGGCAGCCGTGATCACCAATCCCACGACAGGGTCTGCCCATTGGGCTCCCAGAGCGACAGCGATGGCGCCCACCAGGACCAGGAGGGAGGTCACTCCATCGGTTCGCGCGTGGATCCCGTCGGCCTCCAGCGCAGCAGAGCCGATACGTCGCCCAACTCGGATCCGGTACTGGGCGACGACCTCATTGCCGACAGCCCCGACAACGGCCGCCATCATCACGAAACCGAGGTGGGAGACCTTCTCCGGGTGAATGAGTCGATTGATGGCCTCGTAGCCGGCGAAACATGCAGACAGGGCAATGAGACCGACGACGGCGAGTCCGGCGACGTCTTCAGCCTTGCCGTAGCCGTAGGTGAAGCGGGATGTCGGTGCTCGACGTCCCAGTCGGAACGCCAACCAAAGTGGAATGGCCGTCAGCCCATCGGCTGCATTGTGCAGGGTGTCGCCCAGTAGCGCCACCGATCCGCTCGCCACGACGACGAGGGCCTGGAAACCGGCCGTGGTCAACAGGACCACCAAAGAGAGAGCAACCGCTCGAATGCCGTCGCTGCTACCTTCCAGCGCCCGATCGAGCGAATCCTTGGCGTCATGTGAATGGGGAGCGATGAGGCCACGA
>Ga0307373_10013054_pt1 | contig 11683 bp, 10 predicted proteins | sample OX2MG_FD_202534 | JGI IMG/M metagenome (GOLD analysis project Ga0307373, IMG submission 202534) | Soil microbial communities from Risofladan, Vaasa, Finland - OX-2 | ecosystem: Environmental > Terrestrial > Soil > Coastal area > Acid sulfate soil | place: Finland: Risofladan, Vaasa | collected...
GATCTACTTCGCTCCCGAGGCCGCCGGTTCCTACACACGACTCGGGCTCCGGACCGAGTCGGGATACTTCGCCTCGCGGTCGGCGGCGATGGGTGCGGTGGGAGCCGACACCGTGATCGCAACCTTCTTCAACTTCCACCCTGGCCTGGTGCGGGACGCCATCCCTCGTGCCTGGGAGGCGGCAACTCCCGGCGCGGTGCTCGCGGCTCGACTGGACGCGGCCGACGCCGCGCTCCGTCGAATGCTCGGCGATGGTGTCGACTCCGCCGACATGGCGCGAGCGGCGGGACTGGCCCGGGGGGCGGCCGAGCGTGCCGCCCGGCGCTACGAAGGCCGCCCGCTGTTCGCCGCCCATGCCGGACTGCCCTGGCCGGACCACCCCCATCTGGTGCTCTGGCACGCCCAGACCCTGTTGCGCGAGTTCCGGGGTGACGGGCACATCGCCGCGCTGGTCCAGCACGATCTGGATCCGGTGGAGGCCCTGGGCCTCCACCTGGCCACCGGCGACCTGCCCGAGGCGTTCCTGCGGACCACAAGGGGCTGGCCGGACGACGACTGGGGGGCCGGCGTGGACCGCCTGGTGGCTCGGGGTCTGGTCGTCAGGGTGGAGCCCTCCGAGGCCCACCGGGCGTCCCTGGCGCTCACCGACCGCGGGACGTCCCTCCGCGAGCACATCGAAGACGAGACCGACCGGTCGACCGTCCACGCGTACGAGGCACTGGGCGAGGCGGGATGTGCCGAGCTGCGCGCGCTGGTGCGACCGTTCAGCCGGGCGGTGGTGGACGCCGCCGGCTTCGGATTCTGAGCTCCGGACCGTGGCGGCAAGGGGTACCCTTCAGACCATGCCGAACCCCACCAAGAACCTGGACCTCTCGGCGATCTGGCTGTTCTCGAGCTGCACCCCGCGAGAGCTCCGCACCCTCCGGGGTGCCCTCGAGGAGGTGACCGTGCCGGCTGGCACGGTACTGACCGCACAGAAGGCCGCCGGCCGCGAGTTCTTCCTGATCGTGGAAGGCCGCGCCGCGGTCATCCACAGCGGGCGGCACGTGGCCACCCTCGGCCCCGACCAGTACTTCGGGGAGCTCTCCCTCCTCGATCGCGGCAGCCGATCGGCCACCGTTGAGGCCGAGACCGAGATGAGGCTTCTGGTGCTGGGCCAGCGGGACTTCAACGGCATTCTCGAGGCCGTGCCCACCATGACGAGGAAGCTGTTGTCCGTGATGGCCGGCCGGCTGCGGGAATCCGACGCCCGGGCGTACCACTGAGCCTCCGTCGGCCCCGTACTACCTGACGGACTACCTGACGGCGGACCCGGACGCGGCTCCACCTCCGACCAGGTCGGCCAGCACCGCCTCCTCGCCGGGCACCACCACCACCCGGTAGCCGTTGCGGCCGGCGAGCCATACCCGGTTGCGCCTGTGGATGTCGTGGCGGCCGTCGAACCGATCCAGTACCACCACCGTGCGGGCCGATGGGAGTCCCGACGTGGCGGCGGACAGAGCGTCCATCGACATCCGGACCCCGTTGATGGTCCCGAGACCGGCGTCGGACACCAGGACCACGACATCGGGGGCCAGCGCCGCCACCACGTCGGTGGAGTCCCCGTCGGAGGCCTGGGGGGACCGGATGCCCCCGGCCAACTCCACCACACCCACCTGGACCCCGTCGACCGGCCAGACCATCTCCTCCACCAGGTCGGCCACCGTGAAGGGAGGCAGGCCCAGCGCCTCGGCCGCCATCGGTGGCGCCATGGCCCGGTGGTAGGAGCGGAACGGGTGGCAGACCGCGTCGGGATGCTCGCCCGAGGCAGCCCCCAGGCGCTCGGAGTCGGTGGCCCCCCCGAGGCGCCCGCCTTCGGAGTCGACGTCGTAGGACTGGGCCGGCTTGCGGGCCGCCACCGAGATCCCGCGGGACCGCAGCTCCACCAGCAGCCGCCCGCACACCCAGGTCTTGCCCACCTCGGTGCCGGTGCCGCACACCAGTACCAGGCGCTCAGGGCGCAAGGCCGGGCCTCCGGCCGCGGCCGCCGCCCGCCGCCGGCCCGGGTGGGGACAACCCCAACCGGTCCAACCCCGACACCAGGCGCCCCACCTGCTCGTCGGTGTGGACCGACGACAGGGTGATCCGCAGCCGCGACGTTCCGAGGGGAACGGTAGGGGGTCGGATGGCCGGGACCCACAGCCCGAGGGCCAGGAGGTCGGCCGACGCCGACACCGCGTCGGCCTCGTCCCCGATGACCACCGGGATGATCGGCGAGCGATGACCCGGGCGGCCCACGTGCCGGGCCACCCGGTCGACGTGCCGGGCCAGCCGTGCCCGGAGGTCCGCGCCCCGGGGGGACCGAACGATCCCCAGGGCGGCCAGCGCCGCGGCGGCGTCGGCCGGCGTTGGAGCGGTCGTGAAGATGTAGGGCCTGGCCCGGTTGACCAGCAACTCCACGAACCGGTCCGGGCCGGCCACGAAGCCGCCGAGGGACCCCAGGGTCTTGGACAGCGTGCCCACCCGGAGGATGTCGCATCCGCCCGGTGCGGCTCCGGCGGGCAGATCGGGGCCGAGGACGGCGTGCGCCTCGTCGAGGACCAGGAGCGCGCCGTGCCGGTGGGCCAGGGACACCAGTCCCGCCAGGTCGGCCTCGTCCCCGTCCATGGAGAACACCGTGTCGGTGACGATGATCCGCCGGCCCGGGGACCTCCCCACCAGCGTGTCGAGCCGGCCCAGGTCCCCATGGGGGTAGACCGTGACCCCGGCCCGGCCCAGCCGGCACCCGTCGATGATGGAGGCGTGGTTGAGCGCATCGGAGAAGACGTGGACCCCCTCGCCCGCGAAGACCGACAGCACCGAGAGGTTGGCGGCGAATCCGGTGGGGAGGACCACGGCCCGATCGCACTCCTTCCACGAGGCGAGGGCGGCCTCCAGCTCGACGTGGACCGGTCGGGTGCCGGTGACCAGTCGGGAGGCACCCGACCCTGAGCCCCACCGGTCGAGGGCGTGACGGGCCGCAGTCGCCACCTCGGGGTCGGTGGTGAGTCCGAGGTAGTCGTTCGAGGCGAAGGAGACGACCGCCTGGGGGGGCGTGCCGGCTTCCTCGAGCACGCCCGCGGGACCCTTGGCGTCGAATGAACGGGGGCGGCGCCACTGTCCGGCGGCCTCCACCGTCCGGCACGACCCGTCCACCCAGGCCGTCCACGGAGATGGGGCCGGAGGGCGCGGATGCGCGGTCGCTCCCGCGTCCGGACCGGCTTCCGGAGCCTCGCCGGCCCGGTGCCCGGCGTTGACGACCGGTCCGCGCACACTCATCGTGGGTCCTCGGCCACCACCGCATCGATGGAGTCGGCCAGCACGTCGACGACCAGGTCGATCTCCCCGACGGTGGTGGTCAGGGGAGGCATCACCACCACCACGTCACCGAGCGGTCGGAGAAGGACACCCCGGTGCACGGCACCGGCGCAGACACGGCGGCCCCATCGCTCGGAGCTCGCGGGGGGGTCCAGCTCCACGCCGGCCATCAGGCCGCGCTGTCGGACGGCTCCCACGCCGGGCCGTCCGGCGACCGTATCGCCGAGCCGGGAGGCCAGGTGCTCGGACGACGAGGCCACGTTGGCCAGCACGTCCCAGGCGTCGATGAGCTCGAGGTGCCGAAGGGCCACTGCGCAGGCCAGGGCGTTCCCCCCGTAGGAGTGACCGTGGTAGAAGGTCGATTCGCCCAGATCAGGGCCGTCGAAGGCGTCGAACACCCTCCCGGAGGCCACTGTGGCCGACAGGGGGAGGTACCCCCCGGTGATGCCCTTGCCCAGGCAGAGCAGGTCCGGGTGGAAGTCCCTCCCGGCCCACTCCGAGGCGAACAGCTTGCCCGTCCGCCCGAAGCCGGTGGCCACCTCGTCGCAGACGAGCAGGACGTCCAGTGACCGGCAGGCCTCGCCCACCCGGGCCAGGTCGGCCGGCTCGGCCACCAGGATGCCTGACGCCCCCTGCACCAACGGCTCGATGACCGCCGCGGCCAGGGTGTCGGCGTGGGCCTCGATGCAGCCGATCATCTTGGTGGCCCAGTCCTCTGTCGCATAGCCCGGGGTGCGGAGGACCGGGAAGCGCAGCGGGTCGAACAGGGCGGTGCCGAATCCACCGTCACCCAGGGACAGGGCCCCGATGGTGTCGCCGTGGTAGGCGTCGCCGAGGGCCAGGAACTGACGGTGACCGGACTCCCCCCGGTTGACCCAGTACTGGAAGGCGATCTTGAGCGCCTGCTCGACGGCCACGGCGCCGTCGGATGCGAAGAGCACGTGGGCGTCGACGACCGGCACCACCGCGGCCAGGGCCTCGGCGAACTCCACAGCGGCCCGGCTTCCGTTTCCCAGCAGGGTGGCGTGGGCCACCTTGCCGAGCTGCTCGGTCACCGCGGTGTCCAGGTCGGGAAGATGGTGGCCGAGCGTGGTCACCCACAGGGACGAGATGGCATCGAAGTACCGGCGTCCGTCGACGTCGATCAGCTCCCGCCCCTCCGCCCGTTCCACGGTGACGGGGCTGTTGTCCGGATAGGCGGACATCTGGGTGAAGCCGTGCCAGACCACGGCGGCGTCACGGTGCGCCCAGGGTGCAGAGGCGGCTGGTGGGGCGGGCCTGGTGGTCATCGGAGAGAGTCTTGTCGACCCGGTCGGCCGGGTCGAACCGGAGTCGGGTCCTCCCCGCGATCCGGCCGGAGGGCGGGTTCGCTGCGCCCGGCCGATAGGATCCGTCCATGGACCGGATCGGTGTCGTGGACACCATGTTCGCCCGTTACGACATGGGGGGCGAGGCCGTCGAGGAGCTCGGGGAATGTCCCGGCTTCGGCACCACCTTCGAGGTGGTCCGCCGTACCGTTCCCGGGTTCAAGGACCTGGCCGTGGAGTGCAAGAGGCTCGTCGAGGGTGAGGGGTGCCTGATCGTCGTGGCGCTGGGGATGCCCGGCAAGGCCGCCATCGACCAGGTCTGTGCCCACGAGGCCTCCCAGGGGCTGATGCAGGCCCAGTTGATGACGTCGACACACATCCTCGAGGTGTTCGTGCACGAGGGCGAGGAGGAGGACCCGGCGGCCCTGGCCAAGGTGTGCGTCGACCGGTCCCGCAAGCACGCCCGCAACGCCTATTGGATGCTGTACGAGCCCGACCAGTTGACCCGCAAGGCCGGTCAGGGTGTGCGCCAGGGCTACGGGGATGCCGGGCCGCTGCCGGCCTGACCCCGAACGGAGTCAGGCCGGGGGGTCGTGGGGCAGCCCCAACGTCCGCTCGGCCACGATGTTGCGCTGCACCTCGGACGTTCCTCCCCCGATGGTGAGGGCCGGAGCGAACAGGAACCCGTAGCCCCACAGCGGATCGAGTGGTGCGGCACCATCGGGCCCGGTCGGCGGGACCGGCATGGCCCCCCCGACCATCCCCCGGGCCCCGGCCAGCTCGTTGGCCACAGTCATGATGTGCTGCCCGTGGCGATCGGCCAGCGCCTTGCGCACCGAGGCCTCGGGACCCGGCGCCATGCCGGCCACGGCCGCCGACACCGTTCGCAGGCGAAGCAGTCTGAGGATCTCGCCCTCCCCCCACAGCCGGGCCAGGCGCTGGCGCATCAGGGGGTCGACCGTCACCCCCGACCGACGGACCAGTCCCACCAGGTCGGCTGCGGTGGGACCCATGCCCCAGAGTGCCCCCGCCCCGGAGAGCGACACCCGCTCGTTGGCCAATGTGACCTTGGCCAGTGACCAGCCTCGGCCCCGAGAGCCGACCAGGCTGTCGCCGTCGAGGCGGACACGGTCCAGGGTGACCTCGTTGAAGGTGTGGGAACCGGTCATGTCGTAGAGGGGCCGCACCGTCACCCCGGGGGCGTCCATCGGGCAGATGAAGTACGAGATCCCCTGGTGCTTGGGCGCGCCGGGCTCGGTCCGGGCCAGCAGGATGCCGAACCGGGCCGTATGCGCGTACGAGGTCCAGACCTTCTGCCCCTCGACAACCCACTGGTCGCCGTCCAACTCGGCCCGGGTGGTCAGCGAGGCCAGGTCCGACCCGGCGCCGGGCTCGCTGAAGAGCTGGCACCAGATCTCCTCGGCGGCCAGGAGCGGGAACAGGTACCGCTCCTTCTGCTCGGCCGTGCCGGCGTGGAGGATGGTGGGCCCGGCCCAACCGATCCCGATGGTGTTCTCCGGTCGTCTCACCCCGGCCCGGCGCAGCTCGTCGTCCACGATGAGCTGGTGGGCGGGATCCGCACCCAGTCCCCAGGGCGTCGGCCAGTGGGGCGCCACCAGCCCCTGTTCGGCCAGTTGACGGGCCGGAGGCGCCGGGTGGGCCTCCAGCCACCGGCGCAGCGAGATCCGCCGGGGGTCGTCCTCGGCGGGAAGAGCGAAGTCCATGTGGGCAGCGTAGGCTGACCGGGTTCAGGAATCTCGTGCCCGGGTCCGGCGCCGGGTCGGTGCAGGCGCCCTTCTCCGAGCGTCGCGGCTCGATCGGGTCACGGGACCGGCCGCGGTGGGCCGGGTGACCGGTCGCAGGGGTTCGGTGCGCCGGGGAGTGGGGAGAGAACGTGAGCTCGTGGACCTTCGCCGACGTCTGGGAGGCCGCGGCCGACGCGTTGCCCGACGCACCTGCCCTCACCCACGGCGACCGTACCCTGCTCTGGTCGGAATTCGACCGACGGGCCGACAGCGTCGCACGATGGTTGCTCGACGTCGGCGCCGGACGTCAGGACAAGGTCGCCCTCTACCTGTACAACTGCTCCGAGTACTTGGAGACCACGTTCGCCTGTTTCAAGCTCGGACTGGTTCCCATCAACACCAACTACCGGTACGCCGACGACGAGCTGGTCTACCTGTGGGAGAACGCCGACACCGTGGCGGTGGTGTTCCATGGCGCCTTCGCCCCGCGCATCGAGGGGATCCGCTCGCGGCTGGACCGGATCCACACCTGGCTGTGGGTCGACGACGGGACCTCGCCCTGCCCCGCCTGGGCCGTTCCCTACGAGTCCGCGGCGTCCGCCCCCGGTGACCCCGGCCCGCCGGCGGCCGAACGGGTGGTGGGGCCCTGGGGCCGCTCCCCCGACGACCTCGTCATGCTCTACACCGGGGGGACCACGGGCATGCCCAAAGGGGTCATGTGGCGGCAGGACGACCTCTTCGCCCGTCTCAACGGCTCGGGATTCCGCCGGTATCCAGAGGACGGCGGACCCGACGACGTCCGTGCCGAGCTCGGCAGGAGTGGTCGGGGGATGACGTTGCTGCCGGCGTGCCCGTTGATGCACGGTACGGGTGGCTTCACCGCCCTCGAGTGCCTCAGCGAGGGCGGACGGGTCGTCACCCTCACCTCGCGGCGGTTCGATGCGGTGGAGCTCCTCGACACCGTGATGCGTGAACAGGTCAACGGCCTGGTCATCGTGGGCGATGTGTTCGCCAAGCCCATACTCGCCGCCCTCGACGCCCATCCCGGTCGATGGGACCTGACCAGCCTGGTGGGCATCGTCTCGTCGGGGGTGATGTGGAGCGAACCGATCAAGCAGGGTCTGTTGGGCCACTATCCCGGGATGCTCCTGATCGACGCGTTCTCCTCGTCGGAAGCCCTGGGGATGGGGACCTCGGTGTCGTCGGGCGACTCGTCGGCCCGGACGGCTCGGTTCTCCCTCGGACCCGAGGTACGGGTCATCGGTGACGACGGCCTCGACATCGAGGCCGGCTCGGGAAGGAGCGGGGTGCTGGCGCTGGGCGGCCGGATCCCCCTCGGGTACTACAAGGACGAGGCCAAGTCGGCAGCCACGTTCCGCACCATCGACGGCATCCGGTACTCGGTCCCAGGTGACTACGCCGAGGTGGGAGCGGACGGCTCCATCCACCTCCTGGGTCGGGGCTCGGTCGTCATCAACACCGGCGGCGAGAAGGTCTATCCCGAGGAGGTGGAGGAGGCCGTCAAGACCGTCGACGGCGTGGCCGACGCGGTGGTGGTGGGCATCCCCCACGAGCGCTTCGGCGAAGAGATCGTGGCGGTGGTGGAGCTCTCCGCCGGTACCGATCCCCGCTCGATCACCGCCGAGGCGCTCATCGTCCACGTCAAAGGGCGATTGGCCGGCTACAAGGCACCCCGGCGGGTCCGCGTGGTCGAGACCATCGGGAGGTCGCCGGCCGGCAAGGTGGACTACTCACGACACCGGGCCGAGTCCGCGGCGTGGGCGGGCGTGGCGCCGGGCTGACGGTGACGGGGACGTCAGCCCTTGTTGGCCCCGTGGGTCCGGACGAAGTCGTTGACCGCGTAGTACGCGTCGATCGATTCGCCGGCGTCACCCCAGAACCCCTCCAGGACGTCGTAGGCCATGGTGCCCTCACTGATGTAGTAGTTGTTGACGTCGGTGATCTCGAGCTCGCCGCGACCGGAGGGCACCAAAGTGGGGATGACGTCGAAGACATCGGCGTCGTAGCAGTAGATGCCGGTCACCCCGAATTTGGAGTCGGGCTGCTCGGGCTTCTCGACGATCCCGACCACCCGCTGCCGGTCGTCGAAGGTCGGTACGCCGAGGTGCCGGAGGTGCTCGTCCTCCTCCACCGGGGTGAGGAGGATCCGTGCACCTTGCGGATCGGCCTTGAAGGCATCGACCATGGGCTTGATCGAGCGCTCGACGATGTTGTCGGCCAGCATCACCAGAACGGGCTCGCCGTCGACGAAACGGGCGGCCAGCCCGAGCGCCTCTGCGATTCCACCGGGCCGATCCTGGTAGCCGTAGCTCAGACGGTCGATGCCGAACTCCTGGCCGTTGCCCAGCAGGCGCAGGAACTCGCCGGCGTGGGTGCCCCCGGTGACCAGCATGATCTCGGTGATCTCGGCGTTGACCAACGCCTCGATGCCCCAGTTGATCATCGGCCGGTCGTAGATGGGCAACAGGTGCTTGTTGGTGATGCGGGTGAGCGGGTGGAGCCGCGAACCTGTGCCCCCCGCGAGGATGACGCCCTTCATGCGGCGCAGCCTAGACGTGAAGTCGGACCGGCACCTGGCCGGGCCCGGATCCCTAACCGGCGGGGCCCCCGGCGGCCAGCTCGGACAGCACCGAGTCGGACAGGACGGGCCAGGCCCGCACCGACCACGGCCCGAAGGGGCGATCGCCGAATCCGGCGCAGACCACACCGGCCTGCGGATCCACCCAGACGAAGGTGCCGCTGCGGCCGAAGTGCCCGTATGTGCGTGGCGAATTGGCCGATCCGGTCCAGTGGGGGTGCTTGTGATCCCGAATCTCCACTCCCAATCCCCAGTCACAGGGGTCGAAGCGCTGGAAGCCGGGCAGCACGCCGGCCCGTCCCGGGAACTGCACCGACGTGGCGTCCCGGTGGGTCTCCACGGAGATCAGAGTGGGCACGGCCCACTCCGCGCCCAGTGCCACCAGGTCGGCCAGGGGGCCCAGCAGTCCGGCTGCCCCGGAGCCCTCCACGGCGTCTGGGTCGAGGGTGGTCCCTGTCATGCCCAGGGGACCGAGGACGGCCTGGCCCAGGTAGTCGCCGAAGGACAGGCCCGACCGCTCGGCGATGAGGTCGGCCAGCAGTTCGTAGCCGGCGTTGGAGTAGAGACGGCGCGCACCCGGGGCCGCCGGCTGGCCTCCCTCCGGTCCGAGGCCCGAGGTGTGGGCCAGGAGATGGCGCACCGTGCTGCCGGACGGCCCCGCCGGCTGGTCGAGGGAGAGGGTGCCCTCCTCGACGGCGACGAGGGTGGCCAGGGCGGTCGCCGGCTTGGTCACCGACGCCCAGCGGAAGGGCTGCCCGGTGTCGCCGGTGACCCCGACGGGTTCGACGGCCCCAGTGGCCCGGTCACCGCTCGGCGGGTCGAAGCGGAGCACGGCCACCGCGGCACGGTCGACGGGCCAGGCGGCCACCTGGGCCAGGGCGTCCATCGGCGCCGTCGGCATCCGCGGGCCGCTCCTCATGCCGTCGTCACCGCCGGCTCGCCTTGCCGCAGGTCCTGCCGTGCGCCGGGCCCGCGCCGCCCGGTCATCGAGTGCCGTGCCGTGGGTGACGTCAGACGTCGAGGAAGCGACGGACGGCGAAGGCCGAGCCCACCACGCCGACCACCACACCCACCACCGCCACCAGGATGCAGGTGCCGGCGACCTCCCATCCGCCCAGGGACATCTGGGCGATGATGCTCCCCTGGTTGGCCGCGGTCTTGGTGGTATCCAGTCCGATGCCGAAGTACAGGGCCAGGACCACCAGCACCGCCACCGCGGCGCCGGCCAGACCCTGGATCAATCCCTCGGCCATGAACGGCAGCCGGATGAACCAGTTGGTGGCGCCGACCAGCTTCATGACCGACACCTCCCTCCTTCGGGCGAAGATGGCCATCCGGATGGTGTTGAGGATCAGCACCGACGCCGAGAGCAGGAGAACCACCGCCACCGACAGGAAGACCCACTGGAGGATCCGGATCACGCTCTGCATGGTCTTGATCTGCTGTCCGGGGTACTTGACGGTGGCCACCCCGGGCTTGGCGATGAAGGTCTGGTAGACCGCGGGGGCCTGCGAGGGGTCGTTCAGCACGCACCGGAAGGACGAGGGGTAGTCGGCCTGCGACGTGGCGTCGAACTCGTCGGCAGCGAGGATGGTCTTGGCCTCGTTGTAGTCGTAGGCCTGACTACGGAAGAGGCACGACTTGATGTAGGGCGACTGGTGCAGCCCGGTCCCGATGGACGAGGTCAGGGAGGGGCCGGCCGAGGGCTTCACCCACACGATGGTCGACACGCCGTTCTGCCACTGCACGGTGGCCTTCGACGCCCCCTGCTTCAGGAGCAGGGAGGACCCGACCAGGGCAAGGGACACCGCCACGGTGAGGATGGCGGCCACGGTCATCAGGCGGTTGCGCCACAGATTGGTCGCGGCCTCCCGCGAGACGTATCCGGCCGAGACGGGCATCAGGTGCGGGCGGCGAAGCTGTCGGGGAATTCGTTGGCCGGGAGGCCGCCGGGGGCCTGCTCCACCATCGTCCCGGTCGGCGATCCGGCTCCGGCGGCGGCCGTGGCGCTGTCGATCCCGTAGACCCCGTGGGCCTGGTCGCGCACCAGCAGGCCCCGGTCCAGTTCGATGACCCGGCGGCGCATCTGGTCGACCATGCCGGCGTCGTGGGTGGCGACGATCACCGTGGTTCCCGTGCGGTTGATCCGGTCGAGGAGCTTCATGATGCCGAGGCTGGTGGTGGGGTCGAGGTTGCCGGTGGGCTCGTCTGCCAACAGGATGAGCGGTCGGTTCACGAAGGCCCGGGCCACCGCCACCCGCTGCTGTTCGCCGCCGGACAGCTCGTGCGGCAGGTTGTCCCGCTTCTTGGTCAGTCCGACCAGGTCGAGGACCTGGGGCACCTGGGTGGCGATCACGTGCTTGGGCCGACCGATCACCTCCAGGGCGAAGGCCACGTTCTCGAACACCGACTTGTTGGGGAGGAGCCGGAAGTCCTGGAACACACAGCCGATGTTGCGACGCAGGTAGGGGATCCGCCACTTGGCCAGATGACCGATCTCCTTGCCCGCCTCCCAGATGCGACCGGAGTCGGGCATCTCCTCGCGAAGCAGCAGGCGGATGAAGGTGGTCTTGCCCGATCCCGACGGTCCGACCAGGAACACGAATTCACCCTTGTCGATCTCGACCGAGCAGTCCTTGAGGGCGACCGTCGAGCCCTTGTAGGTCTTCGTGACGTTCTGGAAGGTGATCATGAGG
>Ga0307373_10013056_pt1 | contig 11681 bp, 10 predicted proteins | sample OX2MG_FD_202534 | JGI IMG/M metagenome (GOLD analysis project Ga0307373, IMG submission 202534) | Soil microbial communities from Risofladan, Vaasa, Finland - OX-2 | ecosystem: Environmental > Terrestrial > Soil > Coastal area > Acid sulfate soil | place: Finland: Risofladan, Vaasa | collected...
TCTTGTGTCGGCGCACGTAATTCGATTTTGAAATCAGCTCCTGGCTCGACGGGTCCCATCGGTCATAAACGGGTCCGACGTCATTGTGTTGATAGTTGCCGTTGAACGTGGTGGCCACGGACCAAAGCGCGGCCGCGTTCTCGACATCACCACCGTGGCTGGAAGAAGTCACGCGAAAGAGTGCCACCGCGAGCGCGACGACGACCATGAGAAGCAAAGCGGCGCGAGGTACCAAGTTCACGCGTCGTTTGCGCTTCTGCTCTGGCACGAAAACTGCTCCCCTTAACAGAACGGACGCATCACGCTCTCGTTCACTTTTGTGCCAGCGGATGCTAGCGCTTATGGGAGCGAACCTCGCTCAGGCGGACTCGAATGAGTTGCTCAACCAATTCATCGGGCAGTGGCGTCTCGGGCGTAAAACGAAGTGCGCTCTTTGAACGCGAGTAGCAGTCCACTTCAGGCGAACGCTGATCAAGCCCCGATCCGCTGAAGGGCAGATAACTCATATGGTTCTTGAACGAAGCGAAATCCCTAACGATTCCTCCGGCTACGCGAAACGCTGGTACTCGGTAGGAGAAGCGCTCTTCGACGTCGGGCTCCAATTTCATTATGATTGTTCGAAGCTGTTTAAGAACCGCGCGTTGAGGCGCGGGCACACCGTTGAGGTACTCGTCAATTTCGCTTGCGCTCATGAGCCACTTATCGACGCGAAGCGTCGGTCCCCAGCCGCCTCGTTGCAACTCTGAGATCAGTCTTCACCACGTCTATTCCTGATTGGCGCCCCCGGCAGGATTCGAACCTGCGCACACGGTTTAGGAAACCGCTGCTCTATCCCCTGAGCTACGAGGGCAATATTGGCTTTTCATCTCCATCCAGAAGGTAATGCTCGACTCAGCACAACCTCAGCACAACAAAACGGGAAAACTACCCAACTTTTCCCAGTCATTCCCCATCATTCAGCCACGCGATCCGACATCAGCCTCGCGACGAAATTTCGGTTCTGTCCGAGTCAAGTATTGCCCGTTTCGCGCACTCCTCGAGACCGTTGTGGAGTATGAGCACCCGTCAGGTGAAACTCACGATCTCGGAGCCGGTCGAGTTTCCGAACCGCAAACTCCCCTACGTCGTGCGCTGGAGGTTGAACGGACACGGGCACTGGCGAAGCTTCCACACAAAGAAGGGCCGTAATGGCGCCGACGCCTTCTACGCGATGTTAACGATCGCGGCGCTGAATGAACGCGATTGGGACACGACGACAGGCCTGCCGGCTTCGATGGACTCCGTCGTAGAGATCACCGTGGCGCAGCTCTGTCGGTCGTACATCCAAGAGGAGTGGGGTCGACTCTCGCCTTCGACGCGCAAGAGTTACGTCGAAGCGTTGACCTCGCTCATCGTGAACTGCGCCCGCTCCGGCGCTAGCGCGCCCCTCGACGAGTGGCGAGCCGCCCTTTTCGCCTGGATGACGCCGAACGCAGTTGAGCGAGAGGAATCGAAGTCCATCGAATGGGTCTGGACCAATGAGCCACTGCCTCCAACGCTCCAGTTGTGGCTCAAGAAAAACTCGCCGATGGTCGGGGAGCTTACGAAGGAGACGCTCTACGAGGCCGATCGCCGCATGCGCGTCAGCCTCGACGGCGTCACTCCGTACGCCGCGAGCACCCAAAATCGCCTCGTAACCGTCGCCAAGACCGCACTCTCAGTCGCCGTGAAAAAGGGCCTCTTGGAGACAGTTCCCTGGCCCCGCCGAGAAGGTGGCGCCACCGCGAAGAGCGAGTTCCGCGCGTCTGATGAGTTCCGTGACAACGAAGTGCCCAGCGTCGAGCAACTGAAGGCGATCCTCGACGCCATCCCTTCTCATCAACCAGGCAGCCACTTATACCGCGCGCTGTCCGCCGTCTGCAGTTACGCGGGCCTACGTCCCGGTGAAGCCGTCGTGCTCGACGTCGAGGATCTACTTCTCCCCGACCACGGTTGGGGATCCATCCGAGTGAATCGTGCGTGGTCGGGCGTTACCGGTAACAAGTGGCATAGCGACAGTGAAGCAATTGCCGGACCCAAGACGCAACGCAGCAAACGCGTCGTGCCAATACCCCCGGCGCTCGTTGCGATACTCAGTGAGTGGATGTCGCGGGCCAACGTCGTCACCGGACCACTCTTTCTCACGCGTAACGGGTCTCGCCCCACCCAGAGCAATTGGATACGGGCGCTACGGCGTGCGTGCGAGACCACCGGATGGACAACGCCGTTGACTCCCTACGGTCTGCGTCGCACCAACGCTTCACACTTGGCTCAGACCATTCCCATCGCCGAGGCGGCCGCGCGCCTGGGACACTCGGTCGAAATTCTTACGAAGCACTACGTCAAGCGTGTGGCGGGCCAGGTCACGTTATCGAACCAGATACTTGATGAGATGTACTCCGTCACCACCACTGAGCTCGTTGAGCCCTCCAATTCATTCACTTGGTTGGGCACGCGGATTGACGGTGACCATGTTGAGCCAACCTGGTTACGTCGGCGCGACCTCGACGCCGTACTCGCCACCCGAGACGGCCCTGTTGATTCGCAGCCGCATAATGGTGACGAGACCGGCCCGATTCAAGTTCACAAGGGAGCGCGATGACCGCAACTAGCGCCGATTTCGAGGCACAACTGGCGAGCGAGGAGCTCGTCTGCGCGTCATGTGGGGCGAAGCAGAACGAGGACGGTGAGCCACGGATGTACGTCTACGCCAACGCCCTCGGGGAGCGCTTTGTGGGGTGTCACGCCTGCGTGTACGACCGCCCCAGTGATGCGTACATGACGGAAGAAGAGCGCGCGTCGATCCCCCTTGAGCACCGCATGGAACTCGTCGCCGACCTCGACGGCGCCGGCGTCCACGATCGTCGGAGAGACCATGCCTGAGAACGAAGCAAAACGACCATGAAACAAGGAGAGAACCCGATGACGACGGTTCTTCGGCCGACATTACGGACCGCGAGTCAGGGCTGGCCGCGGATCTGGAACGGGCGCCACTGTGAGCAGCTCGCCCTTTCGAGTTCGTCGAGTTCGCAACTGGAGACCCAGTACGTTTCGTAGCCGTCGAGCACGTCTTTCGTCATAACGTCAGCGAGTTCGCTGACGTACATGAGGCGCTCTTCGAGCCACGCGCCGTCTCGCGCTTCGCTCCACGCCATAGCGGCGACAAGGTAGAAGCCAACACTGAGCCAGGCGGGAATGAACGTGTGAACTCTCTGCTCGGCGAGGAAAGCACTTGGTGCGCGTTGTACTGGCGCGTCGCGGCGTTACAGGTACCGCCCTTCATGGCGTGCAGACGCTCCTTTTGGACAAGCCTCCGGCGCGCTCGGCGCGACGAAACCTTGTAGTTCTTCGGCACTGTCTTTTCTCCTCGTACCCCAGCGGTCGGATGTCTCGAACGATCCGACAACAAATCGGGACAACGGCAACACCCCTCGTCACAATGGAAAGCTCAGAGCTCGGTGGCGTTGGAGTGCGACGCCATCGACGCGACCAAGCGATCCGTCCAAAGAAACTCGAAGTGACGACCCCTAATTTCAGAGACAGTCATACCTCCGCGAGGCTCTCGAGCCACGCGTCAAGATCAGATTGGCGAATCCTGAGTTTGCCGTTAGGCAATTTCGAGAAGGTCAAATGACCAGACTTTCGCCAACAATCAAGGGTGGAGCGACTCACCCCCAGGAACTCCATCGCCCGAACATAACTGAGCCAGTCGCCGCTCAACGAAGCCGTCCGCAGTCGCGGTCCCCCACTCACGCCAACCGAACCGACGTCGTCTGGTCCCATGTTGCAGGTGACTCGGCGGTGCTCCGACTTTGGGGGTACGCCGCCGAAGGCGCGCCGTGGTGGCAACCTGGCCAATCTTGACCGCTACGCGATGCGCGCCACACTTCATCAACTGATTGGCACCTAGTGATGACAGTCGCTAGGTTGCTCATCAATTGAACCAGAACCGGAAAAGGACTCACGTACTTATTGTGACCGATAGGGGTATCACAAGTCGATTTTTTCATTTCGACGGGTGCTTAATCACTAAGCACGTGTTCCTTCGTCACCCGCCGGGGGTCACCTGGACGGTGCACCAGCAAGGCGTTCGGGGATTTTGCGCCTAATAGGACCAATGGGCCTGGACAGCATCGCCAGAAAGGACGATGCTTTCTCCGAGTCGCTGGCCGGTGAACACTTTTAAGAACCGGGCTTTGTGCCCTACGTCTAGATCGTGTCCCGGTCAGTTAACGAGGATGACGCAAAGCGCTGGAGGGGCGTCGTGCCTAGAGCGCATCTCCACTAGATCGCTGCCGTCGACAGCGGGGTGTGAGTGTTAGAAGAAGTGACCGATCTGGCTTGCCAACGTAGAGCAGTGACCTCAGTTGGTAGTGCCGGAAATTCTTAAACCCGAAAGCCGCGTGCTTGACTTGAATTGGGCTGAATCTTTTGAGTATGCGGCGTAGTGATCTCGGGCAATCCGGGATCGTCGATCCGTAGCCCTTCACGCGTCACGGAAAACCCAGCCCACGGAAGAATACTTGTTCGAGATTTCGCGGTGATCGTCAACAGTAGACGGGCTTTCTTCTTAGAACACTGACTTGAGTGACACCGCGTCAACGACGAGTACGTTCTCGTCGATTGTCCGTGCCCCACCGTCGGCCAAACCGACTACGTGCGTTTGGCCACTCTCGTAAATAAAATCGGCCTCGTAGCGCGTGTGGAAGTGCCCGTGGTAGAGAACGCTCGGTTGAACCGTTTCGACCACGTCTCGGACTTTGGCCTGATGAGCCTCGGAGGCTCGGACCTCCTCCTCGGGCCAATGGCTCGAGTTCAGCACGGGGACGAGATCAGCCGAGGGGGCGTCGTGACAGACCATCACGTCGACGGGGCCCGGGCGCTTGGCGTACGCAATCTCGGCATCAGTCAGCGTCTCTTCGGGCCACCACGAGAGTCCGGGGGTGCGACTCTGTCGGTCGACCGAGTGCGCGCCTCCCAGAGCCATCCACGTCGTAGCGTGCCACACCCAGCGATATCCGCGCGGCAGGTGCCAAATACGGTCACTGATCCTGCGCAGTCCCGTCACTTCATCTACTGGCAGATTGTTAAGACGCGCGTGATCTTCGTGGTTACCGTCAATCCAAACCAGGGTCAAGTCACCCTCGGCGAGAACCCGTTCGACGTCCCTGAGAAAGTTCCGGGTCGTCACGTCGTCACGCCAGAATCCGAAATCGCCGAGGTGGACAATGACGTCAGCGTCGTGAGCGGCCACTTGGAGTATGGCGGCGCAGCCCTGACCAACGTTGCCGTGCCAATCACCGGCTAGACCAACGAGACGCGGTGGGGTGCCCTTCGGATAGAGAGGATGAGTCACGGTCGTAATTCTCGCATCGAACGTGCCACCACTTCGTTGAAGCGAGCGATCACGTCACCGCGCCCGTCATGGGTGGGCTTCTCTCTGGTTCGCATCGAAAATCGTCTCGTCCAGTTCCGCGCTGGTCCTATCACAGCCAGCACACGACAGCACCACAATGTCGACCGACTCCTCAGAGTCCCGCGAACTCAACACGACCTACCTCGCCTCTTTACTCATTCGACTCGTCACCGGGCCTTCTCGGATTGCGACCGCGCGTTCGTCGCTTGCAAAGACCAACCGCGTCGACGGCCTCCACCGCGAATCCCTCGTTGCGCCACACCCCTCGTGAGATCGACGCCTCTTTTCGGACGTAACTCAACGAGCCACGGGGACCGTCGCCCGTCGTGACTAAGAGACGTCAAGATCCAGACCCTCCAGCGACCACTGGTACGTCGACCATGACGCCGCTTAACGGACTGATCGCTGTGGGCGTCGGCGCGGGGGCGATCATCAGAAGGTTCGTCATCTCGATCTCGTCGAGTTCTCGCGTGAATCGCCAGTAGTCCTCGTAACGTCGAAGATCGTCCTTCGTGATCCGATCGACGAGTCGCGTAACGCGCAGGACTCGCTCGCTGAGCCACAGTTGTTCCTTCGGGTCGTTCCACACCGTCGCGGCGACGACCCACGTCCCTACCTCAACGGCCGTCGTGGGGAACCACGTGGTCGTGATAACCCCGTTGTGCCAGCGAACAAGATTCTTCTGCCCCTCGGGCACGCTCAACAAGTTTTGGAGTACCTCGCCTAACGCTGGTTGTTCTTTCTCGCCACCACCCACCGCGCCCGTCGCCTGGCACGCGTGGTGCCAGCGCAGTGCCGCCTCGTAGGTCTTGGCCTGAGAGGCCCTCAGGCGCTCCTTGTGCTCGAGTTGCCTACGCGCTTGACGCCTCGTGACCTCGTACCTATTCGCCATCTTCCCGCCTCCTCATAACCCAACGGTCGCGGCACTAGGCCCCGACGCGCTAGAGCCCGAGTTCGAGGCCACCATCTTGGGGGGTGTCACGTTCGGGGGCGTCGTCTCGAGCGTAACCACCGAGGCCGTCAAGTCCAAGATCGCGGCCTCGACGCGGCCTTTGATCGGCGGCCGCGGCGTTCATCTGCTCGAGTGCCGCCAGCGCCGCGCGGGCGCGGTCGCGTTGAACGCGCTGCTCGCTGTTGTGCTCGGCGACACGCCCAAGTGGATCCACGGGGTCGGTGACGTGCCAGCGGTCGCGGTACGCGGCGACGGTAACCGCGAGGTCGCGCCAGAGCAGACTGGCCTCGCCCTCGGGCGGGAAGCCCAGGGGGCCAACCCACGGTTCGTGGCGAACGTAGCCCTGTTCGAGGATGAACTCGGCGCGCTCTTCAACGGCGCGCTGGCGTTCGTCGAGAGCGACGTTGACGTCGGGTTCGTCACTCGAACTCACCGGAAAGAGCCCGGTGATGAGCTGCTCGGGCTCGGGCTGGGCCGCCGCGTCGAGCCACCGGCGAAGCCGGTAGTCGAGCACCGTGGCACTGTCCTGGGCGCCGTCGAGCGAACGCTCCCCCGCGACCGCCGCTACAACCCCCTCGACGTCGTGGCCGCGCTGAGCGATTCGCCGCAGGCTGGAGGTCAAGAGCTCGTAGCCGTCCGAAGCCGCGAGTTCGGCGCTGAGAAAGAGGTCCCCAGTGGCCCGCGAAAGAACCGCGGCCCAGTCCGTGGTGTCCGTGAGTGAGACAATCGAGTCGTACTCGGCCATGAGAGTGGCGATAGAGTTGCGCTCCTCGGCGGCTAGCCGCATGATCTCGGTGGCCGAGCGGTCCTGGTGGTAGTTGGCCAGCATGGCGTTAAACGTGGTCTGAAGGTCTGGCGTTGTGTGGACGCCGTCGTGGGACGTCGCCGGGTCGACGTCGTAGGCGGTGTCGACGTAGAGCATGTTGGATTCGCGTCCACGCGAGACCCCGACGTAGAGAGTTTCGCGGCTGGTCGCCGGGTCGACGAGACAGTGCGCGCGGTCCACGGTTCGCCCCTGCGCGCGGTGCATGGTGGAGGCGTAGCCGAGTTCGAGGTGTTCGCCTGCGTACGCAGCTGGCACGGTCACACTCGCTTGGTTGTCGTGGCGCGCGAGAGACAACGACCCGTCCTCATTGAGTGCAGTAACGGTCCAAAGATCCCCATTGCGTACCCACTCACCGGCACTGTCGACGAGGTGCCGATCGTTGTGGCGAGTGACAACGAGATCGCCCTGACCGGCGGCGCCCGCCGCGATCCGACACTCCCCCACGACCTCCCCGCGTGCGAGACGCTCAACGCGGGCCCGGGCGTTGAGGGCCGCCACGGTAGCGTTGTCGCGGGCCATCATGAGAGAAGTCTTCCCGTCATTGAGATCGTGGCGCCAGGCACGATAGATCGCGTCTGTAAGGTCCTCGCGCGGGCCCGCAACTAGGCGGTCATGACTCTGGTACGCATAGAAAGCCGTGTCGCGACCACTGCGTACGAGGAGCGTGGCCGCAGCCTCCCACGGCTCGCCGAATCGCTGCAACGTCGCGAGAGCAGCGACGTCGGAGCGACTGTCCACGAGAGTGGAGAACATCCCCCCCGCGGCAACGCTCGTGAGTTGGGCGTAGTCGCCCACGCACAGTAGTTTCGCTCCGGCGACACGCACCGCGCTTGCGAGCTCGTCAAAGTCGAAGGTCGACAGCATGCTGGCCTCGTCGACGATAACGAGTTGGCCGGCGTGTAGTTGCCACTTCGTAACGGCGTCGGTGAGCTCACGACGGGTTCTCGCCATACGAGGAGTTGGTGGTCGGGCGTCGAGATAGCGAAGTCGGATCATGGTTTCGAGTTCGTCGAGTTCGCGTCGGCGTTCGCCGTTCTGGCGATACTCGTGAAGGAATTTTGTGACGTTCTCGGTGTCGATCGAGAGTTCATCGCCGAGTACCTGGGCGGCCGCCGCTGAGGGTGCAAGACCGATTACCGACCCCGACCCGTGCTCGGACTCCCAGATTGCCTTGAGCCCGGCCATGGCGGTTGACTTACCCGATCCCGCCGGGCCCACCAGGAGATCAATTTGACGTCCAGAGGCCGCGACGCTGACCACGGCCGCTGCCTGGTCGTGGCTGAGTGCATACTGGCGCCCGGGTAGTGGCTGGGCCGCGATGGTGGCGGCGGCGTCCTCGCCGACCTTCGGAGCCGAGAGATCCTCGCCGCTGGTGAGTAGACGGCCCTCGGCGTCGAGGATGAGCTTTGAGGTGTAGAACAGGTGGGCCGTATCGTGAAAGCCGAGCGTCTCGCTTTCACGGGTGAAGATATCGGGCACGCTGCGTAAGTCGGGGGTGTTGAGCAGCACCGCCTGGCCTACGGCAGCCACGCCGAGAGCGCGCAGAATGTCAATACGATCCTGCGCACTGGCAAAGCGGGTCCCCTGGAGTAGCCGGGCCCCTTCGGCCCGGAGGTTCGACGCGGAGAACGTGGCCCGTTTGGTGCTGACACGCTCAAGAGCCTCGTTGGCGAGTGAGGCAATCACTTCGTCGCTGAACGTCGAAGCGTCGACGGACTGTGGCCAGCGCACGAGCGCCGGCACGTACGCGTCGAGTTCGTCGGCGCTTTGGCCGAGGACCTGTCCCGCGCGTTCGCGCCAGTCCGTGATGAGACCTTCGAGGCTGTGGTGATGCTTCGCCGGTCGGGTCGAGAGGGTGGCCGTTTGGCGTAGGCGGATGATCTCCACGGCCGTTGGCGAGCGATCGTGGTCGGCCTCAAACTGCATGATGAGGTTGTTTTTCGCCGCCTCAATCTTCTCGCTGCGCTGAGAGAATGCGGCCATGAGATCGGTCGAGACGCCCTCGATCTCCCACTTGGGGACGGTGCTGTGTCGCCGCGTGTGGGCCTCCCAGTCAAAGCCGAGTCGCTCGCTCAGACGGTCGGCCAGGAGCCCGTTGTGCAACTCAGACAGTTCGACGGCCGAGCGGAAGATCGCGCGACTATCGAGAGACCGCCACTGGCCGTCGCGAGCGCCCTGGACGCGGTTCATTACCACGACGTGGTCGTGAAGTTGAGGGTCACCAGCCCGGCTGTCGAAGTGGGTGAACGAGGCAGCGATGACTCCCCTAGTCCGATCCGAGACGACGCCGTCTTTGCCGGCGCGAACTCGGAATACGTGCTCGTCGGCGTAAGCCAGCACCTCGGCGATGGCTTCTTGGTGACATTCGTAAATCGCTTGACGGGTTGCAGAATCGGCCAGCGCCCACGCCGTCGAGACGCTCTTTGAGGGGCTAAAGGTTAAGTCAAAAGAGCCGACGGCGTTGGTCCGAAGTTTACGAGCGCTGAGAGGCTCCCCCGTCATTGGGTCAGCGAGCTCCTTCAGCATGCGCCGGAGGTGCTCGTCTTCAACGATCGTTCCTGGTGCTACGCCAGCGCCGTGGTTGAGGGCGCTGAGACCGCGCCCGAAGAATCGACCCGGTGGCGTACCCGTGGCGTGGTAGTAGCGCTCAAGGTTCGTGCGATCGACGTCGACCGGTCCGTCACCCGAGGCGATTGACTGCATCAGGTACTTGTAGCCCGCCCCGACCGAGAGTCTGCGTAAGGACATCACGAGAGGTACCCCTCACCGTCAAGGACCTGGGCCGTCACGGTTCGCGCTGTCACAGGTCCGGTCTTCCTGCGACGGCGGTACGCGCGGCTTCGGGCTGCGTTATCCGCGTGGATGCGTGGCCGCCCTCCTTTTGCCTTCACCGGCGCGACTGTCGCGCTTTCGCGGGCCAAGACTTCGGGAGCGCTACGAAGATCGGGGGCGTTGAGCAAGACCGCCTGGCCCACGGCCGCCTCGCTAAGCACGCGCAGAATGTCAATACGATCCTGCGCACTGGCGAAGTGTGTCCCATGCAGAAGTCGGGCCCCTTCGGCCCAAAGGTTCGACGCTGTGAACGTGGCCCGTTTGGCGGCGACGCGCTCGAGGGCCTCGTTAGCGAGCGAAGCGATGACCTCGGGGGTAAAGATTGCAACGTCGACGGACTGTGGCCAGCGCACGAGCGCCGACACGTAGGCGTCGAGCCCGTCGGGGCTCTGGCCGAGTACTTGAGCCGCGCGCCCGCGCCACTCCGTGGTGAGATCTTCGAGGCCGTGGTGGTGCTTCGCCGGCCACGATGAGCGGGCGGCAATCTGGCGTAGACGAATGACCTCCACGCCAGTTGGTGAGCGCCTGCGGTCGGCTTCGAACTTCAGGATGAGGTTATTCTTTGCCGCTTCAATCTTCTCGCTACGTTGGGAGAACGCGGCCATGAGATCGGTCGAGACCCCCTTGATCTCCCACTTGGGCGCACTGCTGTGCCGACGCTGGCGGCCTTCCCAGTCAAAGCCGAGTCGTGAGCTCAGGAGATCTGCGAGGATCCCGTTGTGCAGTTCAGAGAGTTCGACCGCTGACGCAAAGATGGCTCGGCTGTCGAGGGCCCGCCACTGGCCGTCGCGCGCGCTCTGTGCGCGGTTCATAACCACGACGTGGTCGTGGAGTTGAGGGTCACCAGCCCGGCTGTCGAAGTGCGTAAAGGCGACCGCGACGACGCCCTCCACGCGGTCCGAGACGACGCCGTCTTTGCCGGCGCGAACTCGGAATACGTGCTCGTCGGCGTAAGCCAAGACCTCCGCGATGGCCACTTGGTGGCAGTCATAGATGGCCCGGCGAGTCGGCGAGTCGGCCAGCGCCCACGCCGTCGAGACGCTCTTTGAGGGGCTAAAGGTTAAGTCGAAAGAGCCGACTGAATTGGCTTGGAGTCGACGACCGATGAGCCGCTCCCCCGTTAACGGGTCGGCGAGTTTTGTGAGCATTCGACGCAGGTGCTCGTCTTCAACGATCGTTTCTGGTGCTACGCCAGCGCCATTATTGAGGCCCGCGAGACCGCGCCCGAGGAAGCGACCGGGTGGCGTACCCGTGGCGTGGTAGTAGCGCTCAAGGTTCGTGCGATCGACGTCCACCGGTCCGTCGCCCGAGGCGATTGACTGCATCAGGTACTTGTAGCCCATCCGGATTGAGAGCCTCCGCAACGACATCACGAGAAGGGCCCGCTACCGTCAGGAACCTCGTCCGTCATGGTTCGCGCTGTCACGAGTCCGGCCTTCTTGCGAAGTCGATACGCGCGGTTACAAGCGGCTGCATTTTCGTAGATACGCGGTCGACCACCTTTGGATTTGGGAGGCACCACAAGCAGCTTCGCCCGCCGCGCGCGACGCTGCTTCTTGGCGTTCGATGCTCGACCCATGAGACGCGAGTATAGCAGGAGAAAACCTACAACGCCAGACGTGTAAGAACAAGAAGAA
>Ga0307373_10013060_pt1 | contig 11680 bp, 11 predicted proteins | sample OX2MG_FD_202534 | JGI IMG/M metagenome (GOLD analysis project Ga0307373, IMG submission 202534) | Soil microbial communities from Risofladan, Vaasa, Finland - OX-2 | ecosystem: Environmental > Terrestrial > Soil > Coastal area > Acid sulfate soil | place: Finland: Risofladan, Vaasa | collected...
CGAAAGCGTCTCGTTCGCGTGCAGGCAGAAATAGTATTTGAATTGCGGGTCCACTTTCGCCAGCATCGGAATACTCGCGCCTGCCGAGAAAAACTTCTCGCCCGCGCCGCGCAATAAAATCACATGGACATTGTCGTCCATGCGCGCCTTCAGGATCGATTCATCGAGCTGCCGCATCATCTCGTATGTGTAAGTATTCGCCGGCGGGTCATTCATCTCAATCACGGCGATGCCGTCTTCCACTCGATACCCTACCAGTTGCTTCTCATCTACTGCTTGCGTCGTTGCCATCGAAAACTCCTCTCTTGTCAGATATGGATATCGTTTAACCGGCAGCACGCTTAACTACGCCCAGGGTGCCGCGCCCCGCGCCCAACGCTTTCTCGAATCCTGCTCGGCGGTCGTTCATCACGCCGTGGAGGAACATCTCCGACATTACATCGGAAAGCGCCTCGGCGTGCGGATCCACCTGCGGACGGTGCCACGTGTGAATCCAGTTCATCATGCCGAATAGCGACAGCACCGCGATCCGTGGGTTAATTCTCCGCGCTTGTCCCGCCCGGCGCAACTCCTCGAAAATTCCCACCGCCGTGCCGTAATACCGCCGCTTGATTTCCGCGACTTCCTTGCGGTACTCGCCCGCCAGCGCGTCATCTTCCCGCGCCAGCACCTTCATTTCCATCGGATGCCGCAGGAAATACTCCAAATGATTGCGCACCAGGATACGAAGTCGCACCGCGGGGTTGGTGACTCCCTGCAAATCGCGTTGCAGGTGCGACAAAATCGTACGGAAGGTGTGAATCTGAATCAGGTAGAGAAGCTTCTGCTTGCTTTCCACGTAGTAGTAAAGCCCGGAAAGCGAAACGTCGCTCGCCCGGCTGATGTCCCGGATTGAAGCTCCCTCGTAGCCCTTTTCGGCAAAAACGCGAGCCGCATGACGCAGAATCATCTCGAGCTTTCGGGAAGCCGTGCGCGCATTTTGCGGTGCCGTGCGAGGCATTCTGTGTTGATCCTGGTTTTGCCAATTCTGAGTCGAACGTTCGTTCGAATAAAAGCATAATTCCAATATCAGCTGGAGTCAAGCATCGCCGCGCCATTGCCGCACCAATACTTTCGCAGCTTGTTAAAAAACCTCTACTCGTTGTCCGACAAGCAACCGCGAGGAGCCTGCCTGCGCTTGCCCGCCGTGGCGGGCAGGCAGGGAATAGAGGAGCGGCTCGGTTGAGCCCGAGAAACGAGGAGCTGCTAAATGATTATGGCTCGCCGGCTACAGCGATGTTCCAGCCCTCACTCGCCCGTCACTCGCTTACCCGAGGAGCCTTCACTGGCCACTAGCCGCTCGTGCACCCGCCTTCCATTGACGTCCGAGAGGTGCCACCGCCGCCTTCAAAAATTCCCGCCTTTGTCCTTGACTCCGGGGTTATGAAGTGGTATACATATATTGTATCCCTGTTTGCAGGCAGTCGCATACCGTGGTTAGATCAGCCGCCGCTTCTGGCGGCTTTGCTGTTTCTAGGGGTGTCGTGAAGGGCTGGAGGGATGAAACAACGCCGAGACCGGAGAGGGACGCCCGCGAGACCCTGATCGCAAATGATATGCACAGTCGCCGAAGCGCAACTAACTCAGAACGCGCCCATTCCATCGCCACCGGGGCGAGCCAATCGCAGGGGCGGCTCCTCAGACCCGCCCGCGCCACGCGAACATCAAGAGCCGGCTTGCCGAAAGTGTCCTTGATCGCGGGACGGCAAGCCAGACTGCCCAATGCCGCGCGTTACTGGTAGGCACGGAAGCGGTTGTGGGCGCGAGTAGGCGAGCGCGGGCTTGTTAGACTTGGAGTGGGGGAATTGTAAAGGCGATGGCGGGGGAGGCTGGCGAAAAACGGCAGCTTAAAAAAATGGTGGATGTCGCGCGTCCGATGGCGCTGCTGCTCGCGTTGCTGGCATTGACAGAATCCGCGCCGGATGGCGCGACCCGGATCGCGACGATTTTTCTGAGTGCGTATTTTGCCGTCGCGCTTGCGCTTTTGATCGTTGAGCGCGCGGGTCACTTCGAGCGGATTTTGTTTCCTCCGGAAATTGACGCGATTGTTCTCGCTGTTTTTGTTGCGCTGACTCCGTCGCTCGCTTCTTTTTGGTTGTTCTTTCTGTTCGCGGTTTTTGCCATAGCGGCGCTGGGGCGAACGGACGAGCCACAGTTTCTCTTCGCCTGGCGGCGAGTATTCAGCAGCCCGGCAAGATCGGTTTCGAGCAACGATCCACCCCACCAATCGCTCTCCAGCAATTTGTTCGCGACGGACGCGGCGTTTGTGAGCGTGGGCGCCGCGATTGCGGTGGCGATTCGCGCGGCGTGGTTTTCGTGGGCGGGCCAGCAAGGAATACTGCATTGGATCGGCTTCGCCATCGCGACTTATCTGACGGGCCTTTGCGTGGCCTGGCTGGGAATGCGCGAGCGGACGCTGCTGGGCGAGGATCGCTTCATCGAATCGTTGCTCAGCATGATTCGAGTGGAGAAGGGTCTCGCGGAATCGGTTCGCCTGGTGTTAAGTGAACTCGCGCGGGAATTCGATTGCGAGCGCGCACTGCTGGTGATTTGCGACGAGGAAATTGAGCGGCTGTTCGTGTGGAAAGGGGAGCAGGATCGGCGCCACGTGGTCGCTCCGGATGCGCTGCCGCTGACGCGCGCGGCCGCTTATTTGGCGGAAGACCTTTCGCAGAGTGTGTGCTGGAATTCGCTGGAACGGGCGGGCAAGGGTTTTGCGTGGAATCGCGAAACGGGCGCGACGGTTAAGGCGGTCGAGGTGCCTCCCGCAGCGGCGCGACAGGAGCTTGCGGCGCATCGGGTGATGGCAGTGACGCTGCTATCTTCCGGGCATCCCGCCGGACGGATGATTTTGGTGAACGCGCGGCGTCCGTTTGCGCCCCGCGATCTTCATTGGCTGGAGCGCATCGTGCGGCATCTAAATGTGCCGCTGGAAAATGTATTTCTGTTGCGCAGCTTGCGCGCGCGCGCGGTGGAGGCGGAGCGCAGCCGTATTTCGCGCGACCTCCACGACGGGATTCTGCAAACGCTGCTCAGCTTGAATATTCAATTTGGCGTGCTGCGCCGCAAATTGCCGCACTCCCCCGAACAGGTTGGCAGCGATCTGGAGTCCCTGGAAAAAACCGTGCGGGAGGAGGGCGACGACCTGCGGCAAATGGTGAAGGACTTGCGTCCGCTGCGCGTGGAGAGCGCGGATTTGCGAGAAATGATGTACAGTTTCGCGGAACGCTGCCACGATGAATCAGGAGTGGCGGTGGACCTTTTCCTGGAAGAGAACGATTTGCGGGCGCCGGACCGGATTTGCCGGGAGGTATTCCAGATATATCGTGAGTCACTCAACAATATAAAAAAACATGCGCGGGCCAGCCACGTCGTGGTAAAACTATGGCAAGACGACACGAAGATTTTCCTCGTCGTCGACGACAACGGGCAGGGGTTCAGCTTTGCGGGTAAATTTGGGAGCGAAGAGCTGGATCGCTTGCGCCTGGGTCCGATCTCGATTAAAGAGCGGGCTCGCACCGTGGGGGGTGTCCTGACTGTGGAATCGAATCCAGGACATGGTGCGCGTCTAACAATTGAAATCCCACTGAACTGAGATGACGAAAAGCAAAACGCCTATCCGCGTTCTGGTTGCCGACGACCATGCAATTTTCCGCGATGGTCTGCGCAAACTGTTTGAGGGCACCGACGAAGTGACCATTGTCGGCGAAGCCTCGAATGGCAATGAATGCGTGCGCATGCTCGCCAAGTTGAAGCCGGATATTCTGCTGCTGGATCTCCGGATGCCGGAAAAAGATGGGCTCGCAGTGCTCGAAGAGATTAATTTCGATTCGGCGACCACGCGGGTTATTGTGCTTACGGCGGCCGAGGACGACCGCGACGTGGTGCGCGCGATGCGGTTGGGCGCGCGCGGCGTCGTCTTAAAGCAGTCGGCGAGCGACCTGCTGCTGAAGAGCATCAAGAAAGTTCACGACGGCGAAATCTGGCTTGATAACCGCATGACCGCCGAAGTGATTGATGCGTTCAAGCGCTCGGCGGAGACGGGACAACGCCGGGACAAGCCGCTCCTCAGCGACCGCGAAAAGGAAATTGTGCAGCTTGTGGCGCAGGGCTTCCGTAACCGCGAAATCGGCGAGAAGCTTTTCATCAGCGAACAGACAGTCAAGAATCATTTGCACAACATCTTCGATAAGCTGGGTGTTTCTGACCGGCTCGAGCTTGCACTCTACGCGATTCATCACCGCCTGATCGATCAAGCGTGACGCGAGCGGCTGCGTCCGCGTCCGCTTGACGTCCTTCCTGCATTCTTTTTCATCAAAATTAGCATAGAGTGTCGCGGGCGGCCCGCTCTGCGATATTCTAGCTGGAGACGCGCGATGGCCGAAGGTGACAATCCGCGAATTTGTCCGCACTGCGGAAATCCGCTTCCCGCGGGCGCAACTCAGTGCCCTCGCTGCAACAGCCGTCTGTCGTTGATTCTGCATTCCCGCGAGACAGTTCTTTCCATTACCGTGGCGATCGTGATTGTCCTGTTTTTTCTAACTGGTTTTATTACCCGCGGATATCATGAAAAATTGGCTGCGGTCGGCGAGCAATGGTTCGAGGCAGGAGAGCGGCAACTTCACGCTGGCAACGCGGGCTTCGCGCTTGAGGATTTCCATACGGCGCTTGTCTACCGTCCCGACGACGCGCAAATCCAATTCCGTTTGGCGGAGGCGCTGGCGGCGGACCATCGCGACGGCGAAGCGCGAGCGTATTTGCTGGGATTGCTGGCGCGCAACCCGTCCGATGCGCCGATAAATCTGGCGCTGGCGAGGATATCAGCCACCAACGGCTCAGAGGCGGGCGCCTTGCGTTACTACCACGGAGCCGTTTACGGCGTTTGGCCGAAGAATCCGGAAACGAATCGGCTGAACGCGCGGCTTGAGCTTAGCCGCTTTCTCGTCGGGCGAAACGATACGTCCATTGCGGATGCCGAGCTGATTGCCCTGATTTCGGAAATTCCCCAACATGGAGCCGAGTTACATGCGCAGGCCGGCGATCTTTTTCTGCGCATCGGGGATGCGAAGCACGCCCTATCCGAGTACCGCAGCGCGCTCAGGGTGAAACACCCTTCGGCGAATTCGGTCCGCGGCGCGGGCCTTGCGGCATATCAATTGGGCGAATATCAAGAAGCTGAACGGTACTTGGAGCGCGCACACCGGCTGCGCACAAGCGATGCGGATGTCACCAGCGCCCTTGTACTTTCGCGCTTGGTTATTTCCGCGGATCCGTATTTAAGAGGACTGAGCGAGGCCGAGCGGAGAACGCGCACACAGCGCGATTTCGCCCAAGCGTTTTTCCGCTTGCGAGCATGCGCGAAGAAGAGCGCGAATGTTTCCACGAGCGCCGCGCCGCAATCGGACCTGGCAATGCTCACTAGCCAAGCGAAGGCGCTGCAACCGCGACTCACGGAGCGCAATCTGAGGCTGCATCCCAGTCAGGTGAATGTCGCGATGATTTTGGTTTTCGCGATGGAGGATGCCGCGACCAAGGAATGCGGAGAGGCGCAAGGAATCGACGAGGCCTTAACGTTGATCGGCAAATTTCATCAGGGCAGGGAACGGTGAGCGCCACGGGCGCCGACGCTGCCGCACCGCTCGCGGCGGAATCGCCCCCTCGCGAAGCGGGGCGGCTCGAACAACTGTGGAGTCTGTGGCGGCGCAAAACGCTGACCTTGCGCGAAGGCCAGTTGTTTCTTTTGCTTGCGGTCGTCATCGGAATCGTTTCCGGCCTGATCGTTGTTTGTTTTCGCATAACGATTGAATGGACGCATTTTTGGCTGCTGGGTTCTTCCATGCATCCTTCGCCGTTGCGCGTGCTGCTCGCACCGACGCTGGCCGGATTCGGTGTGGCGCTTCTGGTGATGCTGATTTTCAAGGGATCACGCGGGAGCGGCGTGAATCAAACGAAGGCGGCGGTTTTTATTTTTGATGGCCACGTGCCTTTTCGGACGGTGATCGGAAAATTCGTCACCTGTGCGCTGGCGATCGGCAGCGGGCAATCGCTCGGTCCGGAAGATCCGTCGCTCCAGATGGGTGCGGGCATCGCATCGGCATTAGGGCGCAGCCTGAAACTTTCCCGCGAGAAGCAGCGCTTGATTGCCCCAATTGGAGCGGCGGCGGGACTGGCCGCCGCTTTTAACGCGCCGATCTCCGCAGTCATTTTTGTGATTGAAGAAATCATCGGCACATGGAGCGGCGGAGTGCTGGGTGCGGTGATCCTAGCGGCAATTTCGAGCGTCGTGGTGATGCGTGAATTTCTGGGCAGCGCTCCGATGTTTCGCGTTCCAGCGATGGAATTTCGCAGCCCCGTCGAGTTGATCGGGTACGCGGTGCTTGGCGTCGTCAGCGGCGTGGCTTCCATCGTGTTTCTAAAATTCATCGTGTACTTCCGGCCGCGCCTGAAGCAATTGCCGCGCTGGACCCAATACGTTCAGCCCGCGGCGGCGGGACTGCTGATCGGAATTATTGGCATCTGGCTGCCGCAAGTGATGGGGAGCGGCTATCCCATCATTGACCAGGCGCTGCACGACCAATTCCTGTGGCGAATGCTGCTGCTCCTGGGACTATTCAAGATTCTCGCTACAGGAATCTCCTTCGTAAGTGGCGCGCCGGGCGGGATGTTTGCGCCAACGCTTTTTATTGGAGCAATGCTCGGAGGAGCCGTTGGAGGGGTGGAGCACTTGCTGGTTCACCGGCCGGCGGAATCCGTGGCTGCATTTGCGCTGGTGGGCATGGGAACGTTTTTCGCGGGCTTTCTGCGGGTGCCGATCACTTCCGTTTTCATGGTTGCGGAACTGAGCGGGAATTATTCGATGATCCTTCCAACGATTATTGCCAACATGATTGCTTATTTTATTTCGCGGCGGTATCAGCATGTCGCGTTATTCGATTTCCTGGCGCGACAGGACGGCTTCTATTTGCCTTCCATTGAGCAGATGCGGGAACAGAATACGCTGCGAGTGGAAGATGCGATGCGGCCAGGGGCGGGCATCGTCCTGCGCGATGGCGATCCTGCCGAACTGCGCCGCGAAGCGGAAGCGTCAGCATCGGCGCAATTTTTGGTATGGCGGCACGAAAATGGATGGAGGGCTATCTCTCAAGACGATATCCGAAAGCAAGCAATAGCGGAGTCCGGCTCATCGAGCGAAGAAATTCCGGGGCGCGGGCCGCTGCCGCAACTCTATCCAGACCAAGCGCTGGATGAAGCGCTGCGGCTTATTGGAAACTGGCCTGTGGTGCCGGTGGTGAATCGCGCAAATCTGGAGAAACTCGAAGGCGTTCTGGCGCTCGACGATATTCTGCAAGCCTACCGTAAGTCCTGATTTCCTTGGGGCTTCGGTGTCCAGTACTTTCGTACCATCGGAGGCCGTCGCAAAATGGTTCTTGCAGTCTATTGAGGCTGAGCCGCCGCGCCCCTATGCTATCGGTATTGTCTAAGCGGAAGGTGGCTCTTGGCTCAAAAAGAACGCAGGTCGACTCGTCGTTTTCAAATGCGGTTACCGTTGAAAGTCCGTTGGACCAGCGAAGCCTCAGTAGGTGAGGCGTCGACCGAGACCAAGGAAGTCAGCTCCCGTGGGCTTTATTTTTTCCTGCCAAAGGATTTGAGGAACGGTGCTCCGCTGGAAATCGTGATGACGTTGCCGCACGAGGTCACGCTGGCAGGTCCCGTGAAGGTCCGCTGCCTGGGACACGTGGTGCGCACGGATGCTTCGCGCGTGCAGGACATCGGCGTTGCGGCGGCAATCGAGCGGTACGAATTTCTTCGCGACGGCGAAAGCCCCGTATAAACAGTTCTTACCCTATCTTTTCGGAGATGGGTGGGAAAATGCCGGCGGGTGAGGGTCCCTCAGCCACACTCGCCGGTTAATTTTTTTGGCGCTCAACGCGTTTCGCGAGCCGCTAAATAACAACCTGCCGTGATCCACCCCGTTAACCGTGTTCGTAGAGTCTCCTGGGCACGGAACCCTATATACTGACAGCGTGACTTCTGAAGCTGCTCTTCACGAGGCATTGCGCCGCTACTGGGGGTTCGATTCGTTTCGTCCGTTGCAGGAAAGCATTGTACAAAGCCTCGTACAAGGCCGCGACACTTGCGTCGTGATGCCGACTGGTGGAGGCAAATCGCTGTGCTATCAGCTTCCGGCTGCCCTGCGCGCGGGACAAACCGCTATCGTGATCTCGCCATTGATCGCCCTGATGCAGGATCAAGTGGCGCAACTCACTCAAATGAGAATTTCGGCGGCGTTGCTGAACAGCTCACTGGGCGCGAATGAACAGTCGCGGATTATGCGCAATGCGAGCAATGGTGCGTACCGGCTTCTGTATCTTTCACCGGAGCGGCTGGCGCGCACGGACACGAGGGGGTGGCTCGAGCGGCTTCCGATATCTTTTTTCGCCATCGACGAGGCGCACTGCATTTCGGAATGGGGGCACGAATTTCGGCCGGAATACCGCCAGTTGAGTTCGTTACGCGCGCATTTTCCGGACCGGCCGATCGCGGCATTCACAGCCAGCGCGACGCAGCGCGTTCGCCACGATATTGTGGAGCAGCTTCGTCTGCGCAATCCGCACAAGTGCATCGCAAGTTTTCACCGGTCCAATCTGCGGTACGCCGTAAAACAATGCGACGCGCGGACTCAATCGGGCTTACTGCTAAGGGCATTGCGCGCGTACTCCGACGGCAACGTTATCGTCTACGCGCCAACAATCGCGCGGGTGGAAGAAACAGTGGATTTTCTGAAGGAGCACGGAATCGCCGCGATTGGCTATCACGGGAAAATGGACGCAAAAACGCGGCGGCGGAATCAGGAGCGATGGATGTCTGACGAAGTGCGGGTACTCGTCGGGACGCTGGCTTTCGGTCTTGGCATCAACAAGGCCGCCGTTCGCGCCGTGATCCATCTCTCGATGCCGAAATCGATTGAACAGTATTACCAAGAGGCGGGACGCGCGGGACGCGACGGGCAACCCGCGGATTGCGTTCTGCTCTGGCAGAAGCGCGATGCGGGACTGTTGACTTACTTCATCGGACAAATCTCGGATGCGGAAGAGAAAGAGCGCGCCCGGAAGCGCTATGACGAAATTCGCAGATTTGTGAAATCGAAGCAGTGCCGCCATCGCCGCATATGCAATCATTTTGGCGAAAATCCCAAATGGAAGTCGTGCGGCGCTTGCGACGTGTGCGGCTCCGAGCCGAATTGGCTCTTGCCAGCGGTTTCGGAAACGTCGACTAATTCACGCTGTGCGACATCGTCGGAGAAATCCCAAACGCCTCGAGCGAAACTTCCTTCTATGGGAAAGTATGTGGCTTCGGATGCGAACGCCGAGCTGCGGGAGTATCTGCGTGAATGGCGCAGGACTGCGGCGAAGCAACAGGGTGTGCCCGCTTTCGTAGTGATGCACGACACGGCTCTCGATGACCTCTGCCGAGTCTGTCCGAGATCGCTGGCGGAGCTTCTGCGCGTGCACGGTTTCGGCGAACGAAAAGTCGAACTATATGGGCAGCAGATCCTTGAAGCGCTATCGCGGTTCCGTCGTCAAGGGCACGCAGTGGAACATATCTAGCGTAAGCGAGATAGTATGGTCGGGCGGCAGATTCGAACTCCAGACCTCCTGCGCCCAAGGCAGCTGCAAAAAATCTATCTCGTTGGTTCGTCTAGCTTTGTTCTGCGTCATGGTACTCGGTTTTGGACCCAATTTGTCAGCATTTGGACCCAAATGGACCCAAGTTTTTTTCTCGCAACTGGGCAGACGGCAGGCAGGCGCGGAAATCAGTTGTCTTCCGGATGGGAACGGATTCATAGTTGCGGCTCTTCGAGACAGAAGCCTGGTGAAAAGCATGCGGATCACGCCAAGTGTACGGTAACGCGACTAATCAGGACTCGTAAGTCCAATAGAAGAATCCGCGCCCCTTCGACAAGTCGAGCGCGAAGAGGTAAATGCCCATATCGACGGAGTTCGCAGGTCTTTCGACGATAAACAGCTTGAGGCCCGCTTTGTGAATTTTCTCCACGTCTAGATTTCCCTCGAGCACTGAAGGCCACCACGGCACATGAGGGCTGCGTATGTCCTTCACTGGAGGCGGCAGCGCATCAAGACTCTTGAGACTCTTTAGAGGTTTTTGTGAATCAGTGGGAAGAAATTCAAAGGCACACCACTCCTTCGATGGGGAAAGTTCACCGACAACATGAATGGTGCGGGAGCTTGCTGGGAGTATGTCGTCTGGTATCCAGCTTTGGGCACTTGCGTCGGCTTTTTTTACGTCGGCGAGCGAGGCGTAGAACGATTCAGGACGGTCACTGTGGCACGCGACGAGAACCAATACGAGACCGGAACAAAGAACGGACGCAAATAGGAACTTCTTTGTCGCACCCATGAAGCTAAGAATACACTTTTTGCGAAGGGCCGTCGCCGTTGTGACGTCAAACTCCCGGTAAACGCGGAAATCGGAAAGTTGTGAATGTCCGGTTTCGCGACTTGTCAGGAGTTAGTGAATCTTGGCATTTCTTCAATCCTAGTTCGGAACCTATAATGAACTGTTGGTGTCAAATACTGTGATGAGTAGAACCGCAAGAGTAACCGCGATTTCAGTTTTGGCTGTTGTCCTTGTCTTTGTTACCCGCGAACTTCCGTCGCAATATGCATCCTGGGATTTCGGTATTCCCAATGCCCAAGTGACTGTCCAAGCCAAGAATCAGCAAGGGTGTCTTCACTTGAAATCGCGCAGTGACTTGCCAGGATACGAGAGCGGCGGACCGTACATTCTGGACCACTTTCGACTCACAAAGGGGCGGACCGATTTACGTGAGTTCTTGTGGGCACATTGGCACGAGCACAAAAAGGGCGTTGCAGAGGCGAGAGCAGGAACCGTTGACCGTGGCACGGTGAAGGTTCTGTACTTGATCCAACCCGACGCGAAAGGGCAGTGGGGCATCGACGTGGAACTCGACCGCCCAATGGACCCGCCCTGTGTCGCTTTTCATGCTGATTCCCTGGTCCGCGTGCGAATCGCAAAACCGGATGAGGATTATCCTTCTCAAACCCTCGGTTTGTGGCCGCCCGATAAACTTCCGCAGGGAGTCCTTTCCGATTCCGAAGTGAAAGACGCAAAGTTTTACAGAGTCATCTTGGTCCGCGATAGCAAGCCACTCAGTGACGAAATCTAGACAGAATCTCTCTTTTCGCACGTCAAGTCCTGATAAACGCGGAAACCGGAAAGTTGTGAATGTCCGGTTTCGCGACTTCCCGGGAGTTGACCCGAAATCGATGGGTCGGCCAGAGGGAGCGCGGTCCCCATGAATCTTTTTCGTTGGTCTCCCCGTATAGCTCAGTATCCAAGCCTCGGGGAGATTCCTCCCTCATAATGGGAAAAGGAATCCCAGTACCTAGGCGCGGCAGAACCTGACCATGCGTATGCAGATGCGCCGGTTTATGACGCTGGCCAACGGCTTTTCCAAGAAGGTCGAAAACTTGTGCGCGGCTGTCTCGCTGCACTTCACGCACTACAATTTCGTGCGCCAGCACAAGAGCCTCCGCATCACCGCTGCCATGGCGGAGGGCGTGTCTGATAGGCTGTGGACGCTTGAGGAATTGGTGGA
>Ga0307373_10013063_pt1 | contig 11678 bp, 10 predicted proteins | sample OX2MG_FD_202534 | JGI IMG/M metagenome (GOLD analysis project Ga0307373, IMG submission 202534) | Soil microbial communities from Risofladan, Vaasa, Finland - OX-2 | ecosystem: Environmental > Terrestrial > Soil > Coastal area > Acid sulfate soil | place: Finland: Risofladan, Vaasa | collected...
GTGGGGCAGGATCTCAGGGTAGGCGAGGGCGAAGATGCCTTCGACGAGGACGAAGGCGGCGGGGCGGACGGTTTGGGTTTGGCCGGGAACGCGGGAGTGGGTGGAGAAGTCGTAGAGGGGGCGGTCGATGACCTGGCCGCGGGCGAGGGCGGCGATGTGGGCGGCGAGCAGCGGGCTCTCAATCATGGCGGGATCGTCGAAGTTCTGGAGCGGGCGCTGGGGGCGCGGCAGGTGGGAGAGGTCGCGGTAATAGTTGTCGAGGGGGAAGTGGATGCCGCCGAGGGTGCGGGCCAGCTCGTCGGCCAGGGTGGTTTTGCCGGAGCCGGAGCAGCCGGCCAGGGCGATGATGCAGGGACCAGGGAGTAGGGAATAGGGAGGAGCGGTCACGGCGCCTCATCGACTGCGGCGGCGATGCGGGGGGCGAGGCGCTTGAGCAGGGCGGCGAGCTGGTGCTCGACCTTGCGGCCGGCTTCGAAGACCTCCTGGTGGCTAAGCTGGGACGCGCCCAGGCCGGCGGCGAGGTTGGTGACGCAGGAGATACCGAGGACTTCGATCCCCATGTGGCGGGCGACTATGGTTTCGGGCACGGTGGACATGCCGACGAGGGTGGCGCCGAGGGTGCGGAAGGCGCGGATTTCGGCGGGCGTCTCAAAGCTGGGGCCGGGGGTGGCGAGATAAACGCCTTCGGCGAGAGGGCCCAGGCCTTCTTCTTCGGCGGCCTGGCCGGCCAGCCTGCGGAGGCGTTTGGAGTAGGCCTCGGTCATGTCGAAAAAGCGCAGTCCGGCGGACGGGATGCAGGCGAAGCGAGGCTCGTTGGGGCCGGTGAGCGGATTCCAGCCCATGAAGTTGATGTGATCGGCGAGGGCGACGAGTTGGCCGATGCGGTAGCCTTCCTGGATGCCGCCGGCGGCGTTGGTGAGGACGACGGCGCGGATGCCGAGCGCGCCCAGCACGCGCATGGGGAAGGTGACCTGGGCGGGGCTGTAGCCCTCGTAAGAGTGCACCCGGCCCTGCATGACGATGACCGGCGTGCCGGCGAGCGTGCCGGCAACGATGCGGCCGGTGTGGCCCTCGACGGTGGATTGAGGAAAGTGGGGAATGTCGGAGTAGGGAATGAACACCGGATCGGAGACGGTGTCGGCGACGGCGCCGAGGCCGGAGCCGAGGACGATGGCGAGGCGCGGGGCGGGGCCGGCCTGGGAGCCGGCGAGCCGGGCGCGCAGGAATGCGGCGGCCGCATGGACCTGATCGTAGTAGGAGGTGGCCATTGACACTACTTTAAGGCAGGGATTGGGGATTAGGGATTGGGGATTAGGGATTAGGGATTAGGGATTAGGGACCAGGGAACAGGGAACAGGGAACAGGGAACAGGGAACAGAGAACAGCATCAGGGACGATGGCGAACTGAGCGCTGGCCGCAGGCTTCGGGGGCGTTGGCCATCTGCCGAACCATGTTTCGGTAGCCCGAAGAACCTGGGTGGAGGGTGCCCCAATAGCTTTTGCGCGTCATCAGGGGCTGGTGCAGGTCAATGAGCTGGTTTTGCAGGATGCTGACGCCGCAAAGCAGGTTGTTGCGCGGATTCAGGATGGTCTTGTCCGGGTCGTGGAGCGGGAGGTTCCGGTCGTGCTGCCAGTCGAAGTCGCAGCCATAACGGATGGAATCCCAGTACTTGAGCTGGAGCAGGCCTTCCTGGCGCGCGATGTGGTGGGTGACCGGATCGACGATGGCCATGGACTTGTCCAAGTGCCGGACATCGGCGGTTGGCCTGAGGCCGGCTTCGGCTCCGGCCAGAGCCTGAAAGAAGTAAGCCCAGAAGGCGCGTTTGTCGGCGTCCGACATTCGATTGAACCGGGGGCAGAAGGGCCTGACGTCGCGGGCCACCTGGCGCGAGAGCAAGTCGGGCGGCAGGTTTTCTTCGATAAGAACGTCCCACTCGGGATCCCATGGGTCGTCTCCGCGGAGTTCGGACTTTTTGACGGCAATGGGAGTGGGCGGCGCGGGCTTGATCTGGCCGGGCGCGACCGGCCCCGGCGGGACCGGAACCGGAGGCACCACTGCGGCGTGGAGCGGGCCGCGGGCTCCTGGCTGCGAAAGCGGCTGCGAAAGCGGCTGCGCATTTGCGGCGGGCTGCGCCGGCGCGGTGGGCGGAGGGGAATTCGGCACGGCCTGCTGGGCGGGTGCCGGCGCGGCGGCAAGAACCAGACCGAGAGCCAGTGCCGGCAGCGCCGATTTGGAGAAAAGTCCACGCACGGAGATTTGTGATGCGATGGGATTTCAAGAAAGTTGCGCCGGGTGAACTTTTGAAACGGTACTAAAGGTCATCCTCGTGGGAAATAGATGGGTTACGGCGTTCTCCGGAGCATCTCGACGAAGAACAAGCGCCGGGGTCAGGATAGGTTCTGTGGAAGGCAGGTTGCTGGGAAGCGGCTTGATTCAGGCGCGCAGCAGAGGCGCCGACGAGAGGCCGATCCCGGATGGGAAGGTTTGGACTTCCAGATCGATGCTGGCTATCTCGGAAGCGCATTCGCGTTGGCGGTTGCGGGTGCACTGGCATAATTCGGTGAAGCGGATGTGGCCGGCCTGGCTGAGCTCTACGCCGGCCGCAATCAGCATGCTGTAAATGTCGACGCAGGCCTGGCGCTCGAATTCGAAGAGCATGTTGATGGTGCCGGTGTCGCTGGCGCCGCGGCTGAGGACCCAGCCGCCACAGCCGAGAATGGCGCCGGTAAGGGTGCAGACTAGGCGCGAAGGCTCAACCTGGGATACGGCTTTCATCTCCATGGCCCACGGGATGGTGGGTGCGGGCACGGCGGGCGGGATGGGCACCTGGAACCTCACTGGGGTGTTTATCGCCAGCAGTTGGACGAGCGTGATTCGTGTTGCGGAGTCGAACGATGGCTGACTTTGTTTGGAACAGATTGCGGCCGGCAGGGCGGTGGAAAAATGCGCGGGTAATTTGAGAGAGGCAGGGAACGGAAAGGCAGGGAACAGGGAGCAGGGAGCAGGGAGCAGGGAGCAGGGAGGAGGAACTACAAGCTGAGAACTGCGAACCGTGCCTGTAAGCTAATCGTAATGATCGTGGGCACGGGTATCGATGCGGTGGAGATCGAGCGTATCCAGAAGACGATGGATCGTTTCGGCGCTCGGTTCCTGGACCGGGTGTACACTGCCGCGGAGCAGGAGTATTGCCGGAGCAAGCGGAGTTCTGCGGAGAGCTTTGCGGCACGGTTTGCCGCCAAGGAGGCGGGGGCGAAGGCGCTGGGGACGGGGATCAGCCGGGGCGTGACATGGAAAGAGATTGAAGTGGCGAGGGAGCGGGGCGGCAGGCCCAGCCTGAGGTTTCATGGCAGGGCGGCGGAGAGGGCCGCACAGCTCGGGGTATGGAATGCAGCACTTTCGTTGACCCACACCAGAGATATGGCGATGGCCAGCGTGGTTCTGGAAAGCAGGGACCGGAGAAACTGGGACCAGGGGACCGAGGGAACAAGGGAACGAGAAAGCAGGGACCAGCAAAACAGGGAATAGGGGAAGGTCAACCGCTGAAATTTGGCGGCTCCCCGCCGGGCTTGAGCCCGCTTGGCGGGATGCTATTCTCAGGTCAAGGTTGGTTCAGCCGTCCGCAAGAGGGAAAAGAGTGCCAAACCGCAAAGAGATCAAGTGGGCGCAACTGAAGGTCGGCACCCTGGTGCTGGTGGGCATAGCTATTGTGGTTGCACTCATCTTTCTGATGTCGAGCTCGTCGGGGGGGCTGTTTGCGCGGAAGTTGTATCTACGGTCCTACTTTGAGAACGCCTCAGGGTTGAAGAACGGCGCGCCGGTGGCTCTGGAGGGGGTCACCGTCGGCAACGTGCGGCGGATCCGGATTGTGCCCTCGCGGAATCCGACGCCGGTGGAAGTAACCATGGAGATCGGCAAGCGTGCGCTCCTGGACCTGCATACGGATTCGACTACGGCCATTGCGCAGGCCGGCGTGCTGGGCGACAGCTACGTGGATATCTCCTCAGTGAATGCGGTGGGACCTGAGCCTGCCGACCATGCCGAGCTGAAGGCGCGCAGCGTGCCCAGCATCCAGCAGGTGGTGAATACCAGCCAGGTGGCTCTTCGGGAAGTGAGCACCATGATGAAGAAGGTGGACACGGTGCTGGACACCCTGAACTCGAAGCGCGGAACCGCAGGCAATCTCCTTAACGATCCCAAGCTCTACCAGCACCTGACCCAGGTGGCAAACAACCTGGAGATCGTTACCCAGCGGCTGGCAAATGGGTCCGGCAGCCTGGGCAAGCTGATGACCGACCAGAGCATGTACGACAAGCTGAATGCGACCGTGGACCGGCTGAACACGATCTCGGAGTCGATTGCAGCCGGTCACGGGTCGGTAGGCAAACTGCTGCACGATGAGGCGCTCTACAACAATCTGAATGAAGCGGTGAAGAACACCAACACCCTGGTGGAGAACATCAACGCCGGCAAAGGCGCGATCGGCAAGCTGGTGGCCGACCAGGCATTCGCCGACAAGCTGGACAGTACGATTACCAACCTCGACGTCCTGGTGAAGGGGTTGAACGACGGCAAGGGCACGCTGGGCCAGTTGATGGTGAACCGGTCGGCTTACGACAACCTGGATGCGACCATGGACGAGGCGCAGCAGTTGCTGAAGGCGGTCCGCCAGAATCCGAAGAAGTACATGGTGATCCGGATGAAGCTGTTTTAAAGAACAGTTCGTAGTTCACTATTCACAGTTCATCGCCCGCAGATCGGAAATCTCAGTTGACGGTTCCCCGCCGGCCTTCAGTTTTCAGGGAACTGGGGTTTCTTCGGGTACGTAGAAGGATTCACCGGAGGGATTCCCTGTGCGAATGCGCTTGGTTATGGCGGTGGTATGCCTGGCGGTGGTTGCTTCCCTGTCTTTCTGGCTGCGAATGGCTCGAGGGGCTCGCGCAGCGGAGGCAGACGTCCCGCGCTATGCAGCCAATGGCGATATGCTCGCCCCGGCCCGTTACCGCGAGTGGATTTATCTGAGCACGGGGATCGACATGAGCTACAACCCGAAGGTCGACGCAGCGGACCACTCGATGTTCGACAACGTGTTTGTGAACCCGGCGGCGTACCGGAGCTTTGTGACGACGGGGACATGGCCGGACAAAACGGTTTTGGTGCTGGAGGTGCGGGGCGCTGAGTCGAAGGGGTCCATCAACCAGCGTGGGCATTTCCAGGGCGAGGGGCTGATGGGATTTGAAGCGCACGTGAAAGATGTGGCGCGCTTCAAGGGCGGGTGGGGGTTTTTCGATTTCGATTCGCCGGAGAAGAACGGAACCCTGATCCCCAGCGGCGCGCCGTGCTACTCGTGCCACCAGGCGCACGGGGCGGTGGATACTACGTTTGTGCAGTTTTATCCCACGCTGCTGCCGATTGCGCGGAAGAAGAAGACGCTGGCTGCGCAATAGTTGCACAGTTCATAGTTCGTGGTTCGCGGGTCACAGTGCCGATTGCGAGCCCTCAGCCGTCAGCTGTTCGTTCTGCACGTGTCACGGGGTCGATTCTCCGATGATGCCTGCCTCCCACTGCTCCAATCAGTTATGTGAAGTCTGACGGCTCAGGGATGACGGCCTTCTGCTGTGAACTGCGACCTGCGAACTACGAACTGGTGCGATTACAATTTGCGGTGGTGGCGGAAACGTTTTCAGGTGGGAGCCGCTGGGGAGGGTGACGATGAAACTGAGCCGGAGACATTTTCTGGGAGGGGCGGCGGCCGCGGGCGCGGCGGCAGTTGTGGCAGGGCCGAAGAGCACGCTGGCGCAAAGCGAGGTGAAGAGATCGAGCGCGGCCGTGGACGTGGCCACCAAAGACCTGACCCATTCGGCCGTGGCCAAGGTCGAGTGGAAGGCGGAGCCGTTCTCGATGACCGACGTGCGCCTGCTGCCCGGCTTCTGGAAGGAGACGATGGAGCTGAACCGCAGCTATCTCTACTCGCTGCCCAGCGACCGGCTGGCGCACAACTTCCGTGTGACCGCCGGCCTGCCTTCGGATGCTGATCCGCTGGGCGGCTGGGAAGACCCGAAGTGCGAGCTGCGCGGGCACTACATCGGCCACTACCTGAGCGCGTGCGCGATGCTTTACGCGAGCACGGGCGATGAGTTCATTCGCGCCAAGGCAGATGAGCTTGTGGAAACGCTCGCCGCATGCCAGGCAAAAGATGGCTATCTGAGCGCGTTCCCCACCGAGGAGTTCGACCGGCTGCGGGAATTCAAGGAGGTGTGGGCGCCGTTCTACACCTATCACAAGATCATGGCGGGCATGATCGACATGTACGAGCACACCGGCAACCGGCAGGCGCTGGAGATTGCGGAGCGCATGGCCGGCTGGGCGGCGGCGTTTTCGCAGCCCTTCAGCGAGGCGGACTGGCAACGGGTGCTGCTGGTGGAACAGGGCGGCATGATGGAATCCGCGTACAACCTGTACGGGATTACGGGCGACGCGAAGTACCGTGACCTGGCGGTGCGGTTCGAGCACCACAAGATCCTAGATCCGCTGGCCGCGGGGCAGGACATCCTGGCCGGCAATCACGCCAACACCAACATTCCCAAAGTAATTGGCGCGGCGCGCGGCTATGAGCTGACGGGCGACGAGCGGCTGCGGGCAATCAGCCAGAATTTCTATCGGATGGTCACCGAGCACCACGCGTACTGCACGGGTGGGACAAGCAACGGCGAGTTGTGGCGGACGCCGGACGAGATTTCAAAACAGCTTGGGCCGGCCGCGGAAGAGTGCTGCTGCAGCTACAACATGATGAAGCTGGCGCGGCACCTTTACGGGCAGAATCCCGACGCGAAGTTCTTCGACTACTACGAACGGCTGCTCTACAACGTGCGCTACGGCACGCAGGACCGCAACGGGATGCTGATGTATTACGTGTCCATGAAGCCGGGCGAGTACAAGACGTTTGGGACGCCGCTGGACAGCTTCTGGTGCTGCACGGGGACGGGCAGCGAGGAGTACACCAAGCTGAACGACTCGATTTACTGGCACAACCAGAACACGGTGTTCGTGAACCTGTACATTCCGTCGCGGCTGGAGTGGCGCGATCGCGGGTTGAAGCTGCGCATGGAGACGAAGTTCCCGGCGGAGGAGCGGGTGACGCTGACGGTGGAGGCTGCGCCGGAGGAGGCGACGGGGATTGCGCTGCGATTTCCGTACTGGGCAATAGAGGGAGTCACGGTGACGGTAAATCAAGAGGCGCCATTGACGAAGTACGAGACGCCACCGAGCTACGGGACATTAATGCGGCAGTGGAAGGCAGGCGATGTGATCACGCTGGACTTGCCGCTGGCGCTGCATATTGACACCGCGCCGGACGACAAGACGGTGCAGGCGGCGATGTACGGGCCGCTGGTGCTGGCCGGCCGTATGGGCACCGAGGGGCTGACGACGCGAATGATCTACGCCGGTCCGGGGCCGCAGTGGGGCGATAACGGCTACACGATGCCGGTGGTGGATCTGCGGCCCATTAAGCGCCCGGGTGGCACGGTGGCGGACCAGGCATCTGGGCAGAATCCTTCAGAAGGCGGCGTATGGTTCGAGCGCGTGGAGGGTTCGCGCGAGTATCCGCTGATGTTCCAGACCAAGGGTCGCGGCCCGGTGCACACGCTGGTGCCGCTGAACCGGATCATGGATGAGCGGTATTCGGTGTATATGAAAGTGGAGATGGCGTGAAAACCGTTTCCAGTTGTCAGTTGTCAGTTGCCAGTCTTCAGTTGATCGTTCACAGTTCGCAGGCGGTGGGCTCGTAGTTCGCAGGATGTAGCCAGCAGCCCTTCTGCATGGAAACCAGCTACGGGCTACCAGCTGCTGGCTCAATACGCGCGCAGATCGAGGATGGCTTTCAAGATCCTCTCCGGTTGTGGCAGGATCGCGTCTTCCAGAATTGGCTGGTAGGCGACGAACGTATCCATGGCGGCGACGCGCTTGACCGGCGCGTCCAGATCCTCAAACAATTCGTCTGCGATGCGCGCGGCCAGCTCCGCGCCGTAGCCCCAGCTCAGCATGTCTTCATGCGCAATGAGCACGCGGCTGGTTTTGCGGACGGATTCCGCGATGGCTTCCCAGTCGTAGGGGTTCAGGGTGCGCAGGTCGAGGATCTCGACGTGAATGTCGTGTTTGCGCTCGGCCATCTGCGCCGCCTGGAGAGCGCGGGTGACGACGGCGCCATAGGTGATCAGGGTCAGGTCGGTGCCGGGGCGGACGATGCGCGCCTTGCCGAAGGGGATGGCGAAATCGGGACCGGGATAGGGCGCGCGGCCATAGGTCTCGCGGTAAAGGCGCTTATGCTCGAAGAACATGACCGGGTCGTCGCAGCGGATGGCGGTGCGGAGCAGGCCATTGGCGTCGAGCGCGTTCGAAGGCATCACGATACGCAGGCCGGGGATGTGGGTAAAGATGCTCTCGCCGGACTGCGAGTGGTAGATGGCGCCGCCGGTCAGGTAGCCGCCGATGGGCACGCGGACGACGGCGGGCGCGGCCCAGGCGCCGTTAGAGCGCCAGCGCATGAGAGGAAGTTCGTTGCGGAGCTGGTGCATGGCCGGCCAGATGTAGTCGAAGAACTGGATTTCGACCACCGGCTTCATGCCGCGGACCGCGTATCCGACGGCGCGGCCGACGATGTTGGCCTCAGCCAGCGGCGAGTTGAAGACGCGCTCAGAGCCGAATTCCGATTGCAAGCCGGCGGTGAGTTTGAACACGCCGCCCTTGCCCTTGACCTCAGACAGCGCGGCCTCGCGGCTGGCGTCGGCCACGTCCTCTCCAAAGACGACGATGCGCTCGTCCCGGCGCATTTCGTCGTGCAGGCAGGCGTTAATCAGGTCGGCCATGGTTTTGGGGGCCGTGCCCTTGGACGACTTCGATTTGCCGTCTCCAGATGCGGGCTCCTCGGCGGCAAACGAGCCGCTGGTTGGATCCAGGCTGGACGAATACACGTGATGAGGGATGCTGTCGAGTGACGGCAAGGGTGCGGCCAGCGCCGCTTCCGCAGCCTCCGCCACCTCGCGATCGATCTGCTGTTCGAGCTCGGTGATCTGCTCGGCGGTGAGGATGTTCTGTCGCAGGAGGCGCATTTGCATGTGGCTGATGGGATCGCGGAGGGCGTCGGCCTCGCGCTCCTGGGCGGAGCGGTAGAGCTTGTCGTCATCGGAGAGGGAGTGCGAGTAGGGCCGGATGCAGTGAGCGTGGACGAACGCCGGACCCTGCCCCATCCGGCAATAGCGAGCAGCATTCTGAAACGCGCGCAGGCAGGCTTCGGCGTCGGTGCCGTCAATCTCCTGGAAGTGGAAGTTGGGGAAATTGGCCACCAGGCGGGAGATATTGCCGCCGGGCGTGTTCACCTCCACCGGAACGCTGATGGCGTAGCCGTTGTCCTCCACCAGGAAGATGACGGGAAGCTTCTGGTTGGAGGCGGTGTTGAGCGCTTCCCAGAACTCGCCTTCGGAGGTCGAGCCTTCTCCGATGCAGGCCAGCACCACCTCATCGCCGTGGAACTCGACGTCGTGAAAGGCGCGGTAATCCACAGCTGCCTCCGGCTTTTGCGCGGCCTCGGGATGATGGCTGAAGTAGCGGCCCGCTTCGGCGCAACCGACTGCATGGAGCATCTGGGTGGCCGTGGAAGAGGAGGTGCTGACAATGTGAAGGGCGCGGGAACTCCAGTGGTTGGGCATCTGGCGGCCGCCGCTGGAGGGATCGGTGGCGGCGCCGACCGCCTGGAGAAACATGTCGGTGGCGGAGAGGCCGAGGGCGAGGCACAGGGCGCGGTCGCGGTAATAGGGGAAGAACCAGTCGTAACCGGGCCGAAGGGTCAGGGCCGCGCCAACCTGGAGGGCTTCGTGGCCGGCGCCGCTCACCTGGAAGAAGATCTTCTGCTGCCGCTTGAGCATGATCTCGCGATCGTCGATCCTGCGGGAGGTGTACATCAACCGGTAGAGCTCAATCATGGTTTGCGGATTGAGAGGGCCTTCCGGGGCAATGATCTCGGAATCGCGCAGACTGGATACAGCCATGTGCCGTTACTCCCTTGGAATTCCCGCCCGCAAGCGCTGGCGGCGGCCACCCGAACACCTCGCGTTCAACTCGATGGCAGGACAACCCTATCGGTTGCGCCGGCCACGTTGTCAAGTGGGGCGGGAAGCCTTTGTCCGGTGATGCGAACCCGGAAACCAAGGGAGATTGTACCAATCCGGAGGGAGGTCCGGCCCCGGCCGCCGGAAGGAGCGAGCTCAACGGGGCACCTGCCAAGCGGCATAGGGGTTGGGTGGCGGAGGCGCGCCGATCGCGTAAGTCATTTTCTCGCGCACAGTTTTGGCCAGCTTCTCAATCTCCTCAGCCTTGTGCATCCGTTCGGCAACGCTCATGGTGGGGCGGGCGGAGTTGGCATCCGCCTCCAGCTCGCGGGCAAGCTGGAGGATCTTTTCCGTATCCGTGACGATGGCTTGCTGGCGCTGGATATTCAGCATCTTGGCCTGGCGCGCTTCGATCTTTGTGTCACTGAAAACCATGGAGGGATCCAGGATGGCCTGGCGCACCTGGGCAACGTCAGGAGAGATAGGAATAGCGGGAGCAGTGGGGGATTGAGCCGCGATCGGAGCGCCCAGCAACAAGGCTGCCGTGACAACGCGGCACGCGACCCGCGGCTTGAGCCGCTCGGCAATGCGCAGAGAAGAGTCGGACAGTGTGGCGCACATCGGTTTCTTCCTCGAAGGCCGGCGCGAGTCAATCGGAGCCGACGGTGAGTTTCATTTTGACCTGCACATTGTGGGCAAGCCGCTCGATTTCATCCGCCTTGCGCACAACACTTAAAGAGAGGGTGTCCTGGGGGGTCTTGTCGATCTCGGCTTTTAGCTCCGCCGCCAGCTTCAGGATCAGGGAGCTGTCGGAATCGAGCTGGCGCATGCGTTCGGCGTTGGCGGCCTCGTAGCTGGCGCGCTTGAGCTGTTGCTGCCGCATTTGCATCTGGTCGTTGGCGTCCGGGGCGCGGTTGGCGGCGGGCAGGATGACGGAGGTGGGCTTGGGCGGCATCATGATCGTCTGCAGCCCTTGAGAGACCGACTGCTGCCCCCAGGAGGCCACCGGGGAGAGAACAGCCACCATGCCTGCGCACACGCGCAGGCACATTACACCCGGCGAAATGCGGCGCGCGCGCTTCGCAGCCGGGGTGGCGAGGAATGGGAGTGACACCATCACATCCTCCGTAATATCGCGCTCGCAGGGAGAGCTCCGGACATCAGCTTGCCCCCGCCGTCAGCTTCATCTTCTGCTTCACGCCCTTGGCGAGCTTTTCAATGGAGTCGGCCTTGCGAATTACTTCAAGGGAGAGCGTGTCTTTATTCGTCTTGTCGACATCGGCCTTCAATTCTGTGGCCAGTTGGAGCAGCCGGGCGGCATCGTCGGCAATCTGCTTTCTGCGCGCGGCATTGGCAGCTTCGAACTTTGCCTGTTTCGAATCCTTCTGCTGCTCCTGCATCTGCATGCGGGCGTTGGCATCCGGCATGCGGACGGCCGCAGGCTGGCTGGCCGCCCAGGGTGCGGGCTGGCCGATACCCTGCGGCTGCTGGCTGAGGGTGGGCAACAGGCCAAGTGCGGCCAGCCCTGCCAGCCCGGCGATCCCCCGCAATGCACCCCAGCGGTGGAAATGCCC
>Ga0307373_10013064_pt1 | contig 11678 bp, 12 predicted proteins | sample OX2MG_FD_202534 | JGI IMG/M metagenome (GOLD analysis project Ga0307373, IMG submission 202534) | Soil microbial communities from Risofladan, Vaasa, Finland - OX-2 | ecosystem: Environmental > Terrestrial > Soil > Coastal area > Acid sulfate soil | place: Finland: Risofladan, Vaasa | collected...
CACGCGCTTGGCGTGCACCCGCCGCGTGGCGCGCGCGAGCAGGGCTACGCGCAGGTGATCTCCGCAGCAGAGACGACTGGCAGCTGAGACGACTGGCACGCTCGGTCGTCAGAGCCGTCGCGTGTCGCGAGAGGGTGATAACTACGTAGCGCCTCTGTGGCGTCGTCCGGTTGGGCCGCCCGCGCCGGTGTTCGATCCTGGTCAGGTCCGGAGCGCATCGGCCGTGAGTCGTGAAGCACCGGCCCCTAGCAATTTCCCGAAGGAGTGAGGCGATGCGTCGCAGGGTGTTTGACATTTTGGCCAGCGGTGTCGGGCTGGTCGTCGTGGTGGTCCTGATCGTCGCTGGGGCGCTGACGCTGTGGGGTAACAGCTACGTGGACTCCAACGTCCACAACCAGTTGGCTGAACAGCAGATCTTCTTCCCGCCCAAGGCGGCGTTCGCACACCCGGTGGCCGGTAGCGAAATCACGCCGGCAATGATTCCGTCGGTGTCGCAGTACGCCGGTCAGCAGTTGCTCACCGGCGCTCAGGCGGAGGCCTGGGCGGATCACTTCATCGCCGTTCACCTTTCCGAGATGCCGTATGGCGGCGTGTACGCGAAGATCAGTACGGCCGCGCGCGCGGCCCCGAAGAACACGCAACTGGCGGCGCTTGGGCAGACCTCGTTCCAGGGGACGACGCTGCGTGGGCTCCTGCTGGAGGCCTACGGGTTCTCGCAGATGGGGAACGTCCTCCTATGGGCGGCGATCGCATCGTTCTGCCTGGCCTTCATCATGGCGATCCTCGTCGGACTCGGCTTCCGACACGCTCGGCGCACGCCGTCCGAGGCGGAACTCCTAGCCGCCACGAGCACCTGATCTGCCTGCGCGGCGGCGGCCTCAGCGCCCCTGGGTGCCAGCGTCGGGCAAGCTCACATGCATCGCGCGGCGGGACGGCACCAGCGCGGCCGCCCCGCCGCGTTGCCTTCGTGAGCGGCGCGCGGCGTGCGGCCGGGGTGCCTGAGTGCTGTCACTGTCAGAGTCGGTGCTGGTTGGCCGGGCGGGGTTGTCCGACCGGCCCGGTGGAATGCGGATGAGAGGTACGGAAGTCCGCCAGCGCGGACGTTTCATGCCGCCGTGACTAGTTTCGTGACTAGCGGCTTGACGGGTGAGATCGAGCGGAACGCCTCGCGGGTGCGCTCGCGGGCGATCGCCGCATCGGGGTGGCCGTACAACTCACGCACGAGCCGCCCACCGTCGGTGTGGCCGAGTTGCAGCGCGATCACATGCGCGGGGAGGTCCAGCACGTTCAGGGCGTACCAGCCGTAGAAGTGGCGGGTCGTCAGGTAGAGGGAGACGTTGCCGATGCCGACGCTCGCGCGGACGCGGTTCCAGTGGTGGTTGCGAGTGCTGGCCGTGTAGTGGTTGCCTCGGATCGTGGTGAACACCCATTCGCTCTCGCGCGGCAACGCGAGCAGGCGCTCGCGTACCGGCTCGGTCATCGCAATCGTGCGGATGCTTCCGTGTTTCGGCGGCGTGATCGCCGCCAACTTCGCGCTCCACTGCCGCTCGATGCGGACTTCCTCGGCCTGGAAGTCGAGGTCGGTCAACTGCAACGCGTCCAACTCCCCAGGACGCGCTGCGGAGTAGCAGGCGGTGAGCAGGTAGGCGGCGAACGAGGGCGGCGTGAGCGCGTCTGCCGCCTGGAGCATGCGCGCGACCGTCGCTTGGTCGGGTCGCTGCAAGTTCTTGCGGCCCTTCGACCGGCGCAGCCCGAGGCCCGCGAACGGGTTGCGGTCGACGAGCATTCCTGCTTGGGGCCGGCGCGCATCGTTGAACGCGTCCCGCGAGCAGGCACGCATCCTCTACGAACAGGCAGCCCGATTCGCGCGCGAACTCGAGCCCCCCAACCTGGTCGACCGCCACCTCGAGATCCGCTGGTGCCCCGACCCCGCCCACTGCACGGCCTCACTCCCTCGCTCGCGATCGTCGACGAACTCCACGCCCACCCCAACGATCAGGTCTATCTCGCGGTCTTGACCGCGCTCGCGAAACGGCGAGGGTCCAAGCTGCTCGTGATCAGCAGCGCCGGGCAGGGTGCCGACACGCCGCTCGGTCGGCTGCGCACCCGCGCGCTCGCCAAGCCCGCCACCGACGTCGACCACATCCTCCCCGTCATCCAGGTCGGCACCGACCACCCCGACAACCTCCGCGCCGGCTGCGCCCACTGCAACCGATCCCGCCGGCCCCGCTCGTCGAGCCTCCGCTAATCGCTGAAGGAGACGCTCAGTCCTTACGAGCGGAGGTGCTCATAGAAGAAGGATGCGATACGCCGGCGTGCGTCCTGGGCCGACGGTTCGTGATAGCCGATCCCGACGACCTTCAGCATCTTGAACACAACGCTCTGGTGGTCGTTGAGGAACGAGTGCCCGGCGTCCGGATACTCCTTGACGTCGTGTTTCACGCCGTTGAGCGTCAGCGCGCGCTCAAGCCGGTCGGCTGCGCCACGCTGCGTCCGGTCTTTGGCGCCGTAGCTGCCGACGATCGGGCACGCGCCGGCGAGCAAGCTCTCGGCGTCCTTTGGGGCGGAGCCGTAGTTGACGCTCGAGGCTGAAAAGCCGTGGCCGGGAGCGAGCACGAGTGCGAACCCCCCGCCCATGCAGAACCCGATCACGCCGATCCTGCCGGTGCAGTCCGACCGCGCTGCCAGCCACACACGGACCGCCTCGACATCATCGAAGGACCTGCCACGGCGCGCGCCGAGATCGCGGATGATCGAGCGCACGCACGTGAACTTCCTGCCCCAATACAGCAGGTCGGGCGCCACGGTCAGATACCCCTCGCCGGCCAGCCAGTCGGCCTGATGCCTTAGGTCCTCGCTCATCCCGGCTGCGTCGTGAATCACCACAACGCCCGGCCAGGGACCCTCACCGGCGGGCGTCGCGAGATAGGCGGGCAACGCGCCTCGAGCCGTACTGATCTTTGCTTCAGCCATCACACCTCAAACCAGCGGTCGTTGACGATCACCGCGTAGGCTACGCCTACCGTTGGCGGCACACGAAGCAACTGAGCCGACAAGCGGACGCGACTCGGTAGCGGTGCTGCTTATCGCGCAAGCCGACACCCACGGGCGCCGACCGTACCGTCTTCTCACACTCCCGGTACCTCGGAAAGGACGAGATCATGGACCAGCACAACCGGCTGACGCTCGGTATCGCGATTGGCGCCGGCGTGGGCACCGTTGTCGGTGTCCTTGTTGGCAATATCGCGCTAGGCATCGCACTCGGTGTAGGAGTCGGCGTCGCTTTGGGAACGGCGTTCGATCATTCGCACCGCCACAGGTGACGCCTTCAGACCTGACCGTCGCCCCTGGGCTACATGACCGACGGCTGCCCCACGATCGAGCCGTCGACGGCGTGGTACTCACGCCAACCGGCAAGACGTCCGCGAACGGGATCGTCACCAATCGGCCAGACGTTTCTGCGCGGTCGGCTGTTTTGGGGTGTCCGGGCGTGCTGCTGAAAAAACGGTGGCCCCGCGACGCGCCAACGTCCGGGGCCGTGGCGGGCCGGAGCGAGGCATCCGCCCGGCACGCGCCACCCATCATCGCGCCCGCTCGGAGCGTCTAGTCACGACGGGCGGCGTGACTACGGACGTGACTTGTGGCGCTGATCCCGCCCCTCCCGTGATTGCTGGCGTCATGCGTCCCGACCGCGCGGGAACGCCCGCGAACGCTGGCGTTCTGGCACCTCGAGGCCCTGCCTGGCACTCAATGTCCCGAACAGGGACGAGATGCGGATGAGAGGACTCGAACCTCCACCTGATTACTCAGACACGGACCTGAACCGAATCCGGGTCGTGTAGATGCGTCCAGGGGCGTCCGATATGTCCAAATTGCGGGGTTCCGTGGACGGATTGGACGCACCGGACGGGGTGGATGTTGTCACGGTGTTGTCACGCGACGGTTACCTTCAGAAGGCGACGACGAGGTCACGCCACTGTTCCTGCTCGGGCCAGCGTTCTAGGTAGCGCTCGATACCGGTGACGATTGCGCTGAACTGGCTGTGATCGAGCGTCCAGATCAGGATCAGGCCGCCGTGGTGGTGTGAAGCTTCGGCCCATTCGCGCGCGAGCGGCGCGAAGTCGCGGCTGTTGCGCGTGACGAGCACTCGCTTCTGGCCGGCTGCGAGTTCGAGCACCAGCGGGTCGTCGAGCCCTTCGAACGCCGGGTCCGCTGCGAGCGCGACGACATCGTGTCCTGCGCTCCGCAGCGGGGTGGCGATGCCGCGTGGGGAGAGGTTGGCGTCGAGCAGCAGGCGCACCTGCGGCTACGCGCTGGCCGAGAGCTCGATAAACGGGTAGAGCTCGTGCCACTCTGCGGTGCTGCGGCGATTCTCGGCGATCGCGGCGGCGATCTCCTCGGGGTAGGCGTCGCGGTAGGCGAGGGCGAGGCGCACTTGCCGTTCGCTCAGCTGGGTATCCGCGACGAGCCGCTCGAGCGAGCCGAAGTCCTCGAACATCTGCACGATCTCCCAGATGTCCAGTCCGGTGCCGATGAGCCACGGCCGTCTGCGGGCGTCGTCGCCGCGAAAGGCGATCCCGGGAAAGCGCCTGGTGCGCACTGCCTCTTCGGTCAATGCCTCGACGACGGCACTCTTCGACCGTCGGGTTCTACGTGCCTCCTCCTCCACCGTACGATCCGTCGACGCCGTGAAGCGGACGCTGAACGGGTCGCCCTTGCGGTCGCGTTCCGGGCTGCGTGACGGCATCTTCGAATTGTACCGCACAAAAATTACACTGTGCCGAGATGACTGTCGACCCGCGTTCGTCCCTTGATCTGCCGCCGCGTCGGGAGCTGCGACGCCGGCGCGAAACGCTCAGGCGTCGAAGCCATCAGCGCCGTTATCCGCTACCGTCGGGTGCCTGATGGAGTCGGACTCCGGGGCTCGCATCGCTGCAGCGATTCCGCCGCTTGATGCTCACGCCAGGAAGCGCGCGCTGGCCCAGGACTGGCACCTAAGCCTACTCGATGCGTCCGACCCGGACGAGCGCTCGGTCCTGATTCGCCTGGCCCATCCCACGCTCGACGACGCGATCGAGCGTGGGGAAGATGAGTTGGTCGTCGACGGCCGGATCATGAACCCGCGGCTGCACCTGATGATCCACGAGATCGTCGCCACCCAGATCATCGACGGCGATCCGCCTGAGAACGAGCTCCTTGGCCGGCGCGTCGCCAGCCTTGGCGCGCGACACCAGAAAGGCCGGTAGCGCGATCGCGGCGAGCACGCCGACGATCAGGATCACGACGAGCAGCTCGATCAAGGTAAACCCGCGATCCTCGGCGAGCTGCTGGCGATGATGACGCACCGAGACTGGGTCGGTTGACGGCGCGACTCGCAACACAGCCACTGTCCGACCAGCGATGTCCACAGTCAGATCTCTGACACTCGCTATCGTCGGCGAACGAGAGCTGCGCGCCCGTCGCGAGCAAGAGCCAGCATCGACGCGGAACGCCAGAAAGGAGATCTCGACGTGTCCGCTGGATTAGTGACGACCAATGGACCAGCCTGAGCACAACAACGCTGGCCGGCTGCTCGAGCGTGAGCTCTCGGAGCGGCGGTGGACTACTTACTGTGTGGGCGGCTGCTCCGCGTAACGTGTTGGCGCGACAGTGTCGCCATCGGCCGGCCCGTGCTCGCGCGGTCTGCTCATAGAGACGAGTGCGGCTCGGGTGTCGCCGATGCCCAGCGCGAAGAGCGCGCCGGATAGTCCTGCGGAGCACAGGCATAGGGTGCACCAGTCGCCGACCAGGGTCGGCTGGATGACGATCAGGATGATGCTCACGCCGACACCGCTTGCGAGGATGCCGCCTAGCGCCAGGCGAGCCCACAGCCTCGGTCCGATCGCCAGCAGGACGAGCTCGCCGGCGTAGGCCAGGACGCCCGCGAGGGCGTCGGGCACGGGCGCTGTGAGGTCGAGGACGCGATCGACCCGGCGCCCGAAGAAGGGATCCCAGGGCGTCGAGATAAAGCCAAGCTGGTAGAGCGAGAGGTAAACCGCGATGGCCAGCCCGGCCAGCGCGAGCAACGCCAAGACGCCGCGGCGGCTCGTAGACTCGCTCGCTGTACCCGACATTACGCGCGCAGAGGCTGCTCGTCGTACTGTGCGACGGCGCATTCGAGCAGCAGCGCGTGAACGAAGGCTTGGGGAAGATTGCCGCGAAGCTGGCGTTGGTCGATGTCGAACTCTTCGGAGAGCAGGCCGGGTGGTCCGCAGGCCGCGCGGTTGCGCTCGAACCAGCGCGCCGCGAGGGTGTGCTCGCCTTGCTGCGCCCAGGCGAGCGCCATGATGAACCCGCAGAGCAGGAAGGAGCCCTCGGATTCGCCGAGCGGCCGCTCGTCGGGGCGGTAGCGATAGCAGTAGCCGTCTTCGGTCAGATCCCGTTGGACGGCGTGGAGCGTCGCCACCGAGCGTGGGTCATCGGCTGGGATCGCCCCGCGTATTGCCGCCAGTAGCAACGCGGCATCGTTTCGTTGATCGTCGTTTGAGCGCTGCCAACGACCACTCGGGTGCAGCGCGTTGCTCGCGGCGTCGGCGACGATGACGTCGGCTAGCGTGAGCCAGCGGCTTGCCTGCTCACCGCCGCGAGCGTGGGCGCTGAGCGCGCGTAGTCCGGCGGCGCAGATCAGGCGACTGTGGGTCCAGTGCGCCGGATCGAGCTCCCAGATGCCGGCGTCGGGTTCGCGCCAGCGCTCGGCGATCGCCTCGGCGGCTACCTCTGCCGCCCGCCAGCCGCTTGCGTCGAGGTGATCGTGGGCGGCGGCTGCGGAGAAAAGCAGGAGCGCTTCGCCGAAGGCGTCGAGCTGAAATTGCTTGTTGACCCAGTTGCCGACCTTGCCCGCTCCGCCCGGGTAGCCGCGCAGTTCGAGGGCGCGTTCGTCGGGCACGCGTCCACCGGTTGCCGTGTAGGCGGGCCGCAGTTCGGCGCCGTCGTCGAGCAATCGCTCGCCGACGAAGCGCACCGCGTCATCAAGCAGTGCATGGGGGCCGGCGCTGGCGACGGCCTGCCCGGCGTAGCACTGGTCGCGAATCCAGGCGTAGCGGTAATCGTAGTTGCGCCCCTGGGTGGCGCGCTCGGGTAGCGACGTGGTCACAGCCGCGACCATTCCGCCGCCACCACTCGTCAACCCGCCGAGCACCGCATAAGCGTGCTGCGCGTCACGCGGCGCGACCGTCTCGGCGAATGCAGGCACACGCTCAAGCCAGGCGGCCTCGGTATCGTGCCACGCCGAGTCAGCAGCCGGCGCCGGCTCGTCGCCGCGGGAGAAACTCAGCACGAAGTCGTGATGATCTCCGTGCTCGAGCTCGAGCGAGCACTCGAGCGCCTTGCCCCCGTGTCCGTCGGGGCACACGACGGCGTTCTCGCCGCCGGTCCAGAGTAGCTGCGTGTCACCGACGTGGCCGCTCCAGGTGCCGTCGTCCTCGACGTGCAGCCTCCGCAGTGGCTCACTGCCAAAGCCGCCGCGCGGGTTCAGCACGACCCGGACGCGCGCGGGTCCCTGGCGGGCGATCACGCGGCGTAGGACCACTGCGCGATCGGGGCGTGATGGCAGTCCGAGTGCTTCGCGGGATTCCACTATGCCCCCGCCGTCTGTCACCCATCGGCTGTGCCAGATTAGGCTGCCGGGCTCGTAATAGCCGCCCCACACGAAGCGGCCCGTCGGCGTGACGGCGTAGGTGCCGCTGCCGCCGATCAGCGACGAGAACAGCGCGTCGGAGTCCCAGCGGGGGAAACACATCCAGGCAAAATCTCCGCGTGGCCCAACAAGGATGCCGCGCTCGCCGTCGGCGAGCAGCGCGTACTCGCGCAACACGTGCGGCCGCTGAAGGCCTTGCGTCAGCAACTCGCGGTGCTCGGCACTCACACTCATCGGACGCGTCGCGCGAGGGTCGTGGCGACGCCGATGCCGAGCGCGATCGCGCCTGCCATTGCCGCGCGGTGCATCGTCGCCCACACCTGGATGCTGCGCCGCTTGGCCCGATCGTCGAAGATGCCGTGCGTTGCCGCGTCCGCTGGAACAGGCTCGAACAGGTTGTTTGGCCGCTCGGGGGAGACCGGCCGGCCTTGCATCTGTTGCGACTTGAAGCCCGTCTTCGCCAGGTACCAGTCGAGCAACCGCGGCGCGATCTTGTTTGCGACGATGGCCTCCACCGCGCTGCCGCCGACCCAGATTTCGCGCCGCCGGTGATGCGCCGCGTAGACGACGACCTCGGCCGGCACCTCGGGCTGGTAGATAGGCGCGACCGGCTGGGGGTGGTCGGGCATCTTCGTCCGACACCAGCTGAATTGTGGTGTGTTTACGGCGGGGAGCTGAACCATCGAGATCCACACCTTGCTCTTGTGGTGCAGCAATTCCGTGCGAACTGAATCGGTGAAGCCTCGGATTGCGAACTTCGCCCCGCAGTAGGCGGCCTGCAGTGGGATCGCGCGGTAGGCGAGCGCCGAACCGACCTGCACGACGGTGCCGTGGTCGCGCGGCCTCATGCGGCGCAGGGCTGCCATCGTCCCGTAGACAGCGCCAAGGTATGTGACCTGCGTCGCGCGCGCGAACTCCTCGGCGGTCGTGTCGGCAAACTGCGCAAAGACCGTCGCCATTGCGTCGTTGACCCATACATCGATCGGTCCGAAGTGATCCTCGGCCGCGGCGGCCGCAGCTTCCACCTGTTCGTGGTCGGCGACGTCCGTGGGTAGGATCAGCGCTCGTCCGCCGAGCGCCTCGACCTCGCGCGCCGCGGCGTCCAGGCCCTCCTTGCCGCGCGCCAGCAGTGCGACATCGGCGCCGCGCTTGGCGAACGCATGGGCGATCGCGCGGCCGACGCCGCCAGAGGCCCCGGTGACGACCACTACCTGTTTGCGAGCCATCTGCGTCCCCTTAGATTCCTGCTGCGTTGGCGTAGTAGTGCTGGTCCTCGCGCCAGCCGCCCTGGCCCTGGCCGATCCTGGTGTAGTCCTCGACGAATTCGATTGACTTCACCCACTTGACCATCTTGAAGCCGAGCTGCGTCTCGACGCGTAGCCGTACTGGCGCTCCGTGCTCGATTGGCAGCGGCACGCCGTTCATCTCCAGCGCGAGGATTGTCTGCGGGTTGTTCGCGAGCCGCATCGACAGCGTGCCGTAATAGTGCCCGAAGCGACCCTCGCCCTCGGTCAGCCCTTTGTCGTCGAAGGCGCGGAAGACAAGGAAGTGCGCCTGCTTGAGCGGCCGGCAACGCTCGATCAGCGTGCTCACCGGCACGCCGCGCCACTGCGCGACGGCGGTCCATCCCTGGATGCAGTTGTGTTTGGTGATCTGCGCATCCGCACACAGCTCGCGCAACTCGGCGAGGCTCAGATTCAGCGGCTCCTCGACGAGACCACCGACCTCCAGTCGGTAGTCTCGGAACTCGGTTCGCGCGAGCTCCTGGTAGCGCGTGTCCGGGGGCGGGTAGCCGTTGACGCGGTGATAGGGGGAGACATCCGCCGCGCTGTAGTGCTGACGCGAGGTGAAGGTGCGCGAGATCAGGCGTTCGAAGGGGTCGACGATGCGTCCCAGTAGACGTTGCGCGCGGCGGCGGTAGGCGAGCGAGAAGGTCGTCGCCGCGACGTTTACGAGAACCACTCCTGCGAGCCCGAGCGCGCCGATTACTACAGCGGTCGTGTGGTTCGCGCTGGGGGAGCCGAGCACGATCATCGCCAGGCCCTTGGGCAGCCCGTGGATCACGACCATCAGCGTGTGAACCACGACGAATCCGGCGAGCAGGCACAATCCGATGAAGTGCAGTGTGCGTGCGCGCTGCTTGCCGCCGAAGAGCCGCGTGTAGCGGGGGAAGCGTGCGATCACGGCGGGGGACATCGCGGCACCGGTGGCGATCTGCAGCGGCGCGATGATGAAGATCACGGCGAAGTAGGCGAGTTGCTGGGCGGCGTCGTAGGGCAGGCCTGGCTGGACGGCGGCGAGGTGCAGTTGCAAGTATTTGCCGATCGAGGCGAGCGCGTTCGGCACGATGCTCCAATGCGTCGGCACGATCCGTCGCCACTGATCGTCGGCGAACAGCAGCACCACATACACCAGGCCCGTCAGCACCCAGAACTGCACGCTGAGGAAATGCCAGTGGCGGCCGAGGCCGAGGTTCTTTCTTCCAGGCAGCGCTACCAGCGGCGACCACGACTCCTCCTCGTCCAGCGAGGACCACGGTTTCCTTGAGTCGGCGGCGAAGGTCTTCTTGGTGAAGCGCGCCAGCTCGCGGCCGGGGGGACAGTCGTCGCTGACGTAGAGCTTTGGGAAGGCCGAGAGAATCTCCAGGCCGCTGCGCGCGAGGAGCGTCAGGAGCAGCAGGTTGAGAAAGTGCGTGACGACCAGCCAGATCGGAAAGCCGTAGTGCGTCACGCGGCCGTCCGCGCTCCCACCTGCTTGTCCGCCAGTCGTTGCGCCAGCCGGGAGGAGAGCGCCATGATCGTCAGCGCCGGGTTGGCGGCGCCCTGCGTCGGGCAGACACTGCCGTCTGCCACCAACAGGTTCGCCACGGCCCATGCGCGGTGGTCGGCGTCGACGACGCTGTTGCGAGGACTGGTGCCCATTCGGGCGCCGCCGATCAGATGCGCGTAGCGGTCGATCGTTAGCGTGTCCTGCGCTCCGGAGCTCTGGAGAATCCCTTTGATCACATCCTTGGAGTACTCCATGTTGCGCTCGTCGTTCGCAGATCGCGAGTGGTCAAAGCGCGCCACCGGGAGGCCGTACTCGTCTCGCTCATCGGCTAGGGTGACGCGATTGTCGGGCTGCGGCAGGAGCTCGTTGAGCACGCCGATCACTGCCCAGTGGTTGTAGTCGCGCATGTACTCGCGTAGCGCGGCGCCGAAATGTCCGTCGGCGAGGACGTGCTCGGCCCAGCCGATCGGTAGTGGCGAGACCGTCTGAATGCTGAAGCCACGCGCAAACCCGCGGCTCTCGTCGGTCTCATAGAACTGCTCTGAGGAGACCTCGGGCGGTGGTGCCTTGTACATCCGCAGCTCCTCGGGGAAGCGCCCGGCGATCTGGGAGGCGCCCTGCACCATCACGTAGCGGCCCACCTGGTCCTCGTTGTTACACAGGCCGTTCGGAAAACGCCGCGAGGTGGAGTTCAGCAGCAAGCGGGGCGTCTCGATCGAGTACGCGCAGAGCGCGACGAGCGCGGCGCGCTGGTGGCGCTCGATACCGTCGCGCTCGCGCACGTAGGTGACGCCGGTCGCGCGGTCCTGTCCGTCGACCTCTACGCGCACCGCCATGCTGTCGGCGCGGATCTCGACGCCGTGAGCCAGCGCGTCGGGTAGGTGGGTCACATAGGGGCTTGCCTTCGCGTTGACCTTGCACCCCTGCAAGCAGTAGCCGCGGTAGATGCAGTGCGGGCGGTTGCCGAACGTTCCATTGACGATCCCGACGGGTCCCACGCGCATTTCGACGCCAAGCTCGAGCGCCCCGCGCCACAGCATCTGCGCCGCGCCGCCGACGGGATGGGGCGAAAAGGGGTAGCTGTGCGGATCGCCCCAGGGCCAGTTTTGTCCGGCGACGGGCATCTCGCGTTCGAGCTCCTCATAGTGGGCCTTGAGATCCCAGTAGGAGATTGGCCAATCGGCGCCGACACCGTCGCGGGTGAGGGTCTCAAAATCGGAAGGATGAAACCGCG
>Ga0307373_10013067_pt1 | contig 11677 bp, 8 predicted proteins | sample OX2MG_FD_202534 | JGI IMG/M metagenome (GOLD analysis project Ga0307373, IMG submission 202534) | Soil microbial communities from Risofladan, Vaasa, Finland - OX-2 | ecosystem: Environmental > Terrestrial > Soil > Coastal area > Acid sulfate soil | place: Finland: Risofladan, Vaasa | collected...
GCGGGGGGAAGGTGCCGCTGCTGCCCGAGTACGTGGAGAAGATCACCGACGAAGAAGTGATCTTCCGCAACTACGAGGGCAAGCGCTTCACCTACAAGCAGCCGCGCCAGCCGGTGACGGCCAGCGCGTGCGGCGTGGCCGCGGAGCAGGAACCCGGCGTGCTGCCCATCCAGAGCGGCGCGCGGCCGAAGAAGGCGGCGCGGCCCAAACGCCGGCGCAGCGCGGGCTCGTAATCAAGAGTCCGCCGTGGGCCGGGACGGCATCCTGCCCACGGCGTTCCGCCGCTGCGGTCAGTGCATCGAGATGACGATGGCGCCGGCGCCATTACCGGTGCCAAACCGCTGGGTCGCGTCGGTGGCGTCGAGGTACCGAATTTCGCGGATGCCGTCCACCGGCAGCTCGCGCAGGCGACTCAGGCCCACGCTCACATTGTCCAGGTACACCTGGATCGTGTACGACTGCTGCTGGGTGATGGACGAGGCCCCCCCGCGCATGATGAGCATCTGCGGCCGGAGCTGCCGGATGGCGTCGTAGGCGTTGCTGTACGCGCCCTGCGCCAACTCCGCGCTCGTGATCACGTCGGGATTGCGCGGCGCTCGCGTCGCGCCCGACGAGGCGGCGCCGCCGGCACTCGCACAGGCACCGGCGGTGAGACCGAGGATCAGGCAGAGCGCCAGGGCTGAAGGACGCATCGTCGCTCCGGGGCCGGTCAGTGGGTGATCAGCTGAATCACGCCGCCCGGATTGCCCGAGCCGAACCGCTGCATGGCCTGCGATGGACTCAGATAGCGGATCTCCCGGATCAACCCCAGCGGCATGCCGTGCAGCACCGAGATGTCCCCGATCTTGTTGTCGTCCTGGTACACGTTGAGGGTGTAGCCCGCCGACTGGGTGAGCGACGACGTCTGCTCCGCGGGCCGCACCCGGAGCATCTCGGGACGCAGGTGCTGGATGGCTTCGTAGACCGTGGTTGAATTCTCGGCCGCCAGCTCCTGCTGCGTGATCACGTTCCGATCGCGCACGCCGGACGCCGATCCCCCGCCGGTCCCGGCGGTGGCACAGGCGGACAGCAACAGTCCGGCAGTGAGTCCCAGCAGTGTTCGTGACTTCAACATCGCATCTCCTCCATGACGTGAACCGGGTCGCCGGCCGCCTCAGTGCGCCAGCGCTTCTTCATGCTCTTTGCTCGACTCCGCGATCACGCGCTGGGCGGCGTCGGGCGGCATCTCTTCATAGCCGTGGAACCGGTGGATGAACATGGCGCGTCCCTGGGTCATGGACTGCAGCGCGCTCGCGTACATGTGCAGCTCGGCCTGCGGGATCACGGCGCGCACGCGGGCGCCGTCGGGCGTGCTGTCGGTTCCCATGATGTGCCCGCGCCGCGACGACAGATCGCCGAGCACGTCGCCCAGATATTCGTCCGGCGTGGTGATCTCGAGATCGTCCAGCGGCTCGAGCAGCACCGGCTTGCATTTTGGCGCCACCGCCTTGAACCCCAGGATGCCCGCCATCTTGAACGACATTTCGTTGGAGTCCACGGTGTGGTACGAACCGTCGTAGACCTCGGCCCTGAAATCCACGAGCGGGTATCCGGCCAGGATGCCACGGACGGCGGCTTCCTGCACGCCCCGGTCCACGGCGGGGATGAACTTGCTGGGAATCGCGCCACCCACGATGCGATCCACGAATTCGTATCCCCCGCCGCGGGGGAGGGGGGAGAACCGCACCCAGCAATCGCCGAACTGGCCGCGGCCGCCGCTCTGCTTCTTGTGCCGGCCCTGCCCCTCACCCGTGCCTCGCAGCGTCTCGCGGTACGCGATGCTGGGTTTGGTGAGGTCGGCTTCGACTCCGTACCGACGCTTGAGCTTGGCCAGCGTGACCTCGAGGTGCCGTTCGCCCAGCCCCGATACGATCGTCTCGTGGGTCTCGGCGTTGTAGTGCATCTCGAACGTCGGATCCTCGTCGTGCAGCTTGTGGAGTCCGGCCTGGAGCTTCTCCTCGTCGGCGCGGGCGGCGGCGTGCACCGCCATCTGCAGCGCCCCCTCCGGGAAGGCGATCTGCGGGAGCCGCACCGGATGTTGGCGGGTGGACAGGGTGTCGTTGGTGTGGGTATTGCGGAGCTTGGCCACGCAGCCGATGTCGCCGGCATGGAGAACCGCCTGCTCCGTCCGATCCTTGCCCTGCGTGATCGACAGATGGTTCAGCTTCTCGACGCCGTCGCGGGTGGCGTTGAACACCTCGGCCCCGTTCTCCACCCGGCCCGAGAAGATGCGGAAGAACGTCACCTCGCCCACGTGCGGCTCGGACGTCGTCTTGAAGGCGAGCGCGGCGAACGGCGCGTCGTCGATGGCGTGGATCTCCACCGTGCGATCGCCCTCGGCGCCCTTGAAGGCGTGCAGCTCCTCCATCTCCCACGCCGTGGGCATCAGTTCGACGATCGTGCTCAGCACCGCCTGGGTCCCGTAGTTGAGTTCGCTGGATATGCAGAACAGGGGGAACAGCTCCATCTGCTTCATCGCTTCCTTCATCGCGGCGACGGCGTCTTCCCGCGGGATCTCGCCGCCCTCCAGGTACCGCTCCAGCAGGGAGTCGTCGGTGGCGGCGATGGTCTCGATGAGCTGCTCGTAGTACTTGTCGAACTGCGGCCGGTGCTCGGCCGGGATCTCGACCTCGTCGTAGTTCCCGCCCTTCACCCCGCGCTTGTACAGATGCGCCTTTCTCGTGAACAGGTTGATGATCCCGTGGAACTCCGGCCCTTCGCCGATCGGCACCTCGACCGGAATGACCTTGTTGGTGAGGCGGGCGCGGATCTGGTCCACCACGTCGTCGAAGCTGGCGTGCTCCTTGTCCATCATCGAGGCCACGAACAGCACCGGATCGCGCCGCCGCACGGCCTCGCGAAACATGCGTTCGGTGCCCACCTCGATCCCCGCCGTGGCGCTCACCACGCAGAGCGCGCCGTCGGCGGCGGCGAGTCCGGCGACCGCGTCGCCCTGGAAGTCGAGGTATCCCGGCGTGTCGATGAGATTGATCTTGGTGTTCATCCACTCGGCGTACGCGCAACCCAGATTGATCGAGTAGCCGCGCTCCACTTCTTCAGGGGCCGTGTCGGTGAGCGACGTGCCGTCCTTCACGGAGCCGTGGCGCTTGCTGGATCCAGACACGAAGGCGAGCGCATCGACCAGGCTGGTCTTGCCGCTCGCCCCGTGTCCCACTACCGCCACGTTCCGGATTTCTGACCCTCGATATTCTGGCATGTGCCGGTCCTCATCACCTCAAGTGAGTGTGCCGATGCGGGGGGCGATCGACAGCCAGGCGCGGAGTGTGTCGTCCTCGACATCCCCCACGCTGCCCGGCAGGTCCACAGCGATCGCACGGCCCGACTGACGCACCTCGCTGACGCAGGTGAACACGACGGCATTGTTGCCGCCGGCCTCACCGTTCACGTATGCGGCGCTCCATGTGCGGCCGAGGGCGTCCGTAAAGACGCGCTCGCCGCCTGATGGGCGGCGGAAGGAGGTGCGGATAGACTGCCTGGGCACGTTTCGATGCTCCTCTGTACTTCAAAGCCTGACCCCCTGCATAGGGGTTCGTCAAGGTGTGCCGGCCGGAAACGCCACCGGGGAGCGACTAGGCGCTCCCCGGTGGGTTGGACTGCTCGGACGAATCAGGTGTCGTGTCTCACTCCCCCTCAAAGTCGAAGGCCAGACTGTCTGCTTCCCGCCACCGTTCCAGCACCGACTCCAGCGGCTTCAGAACCGGCGCCGTCAGCCCCCCCACGGGCCCCAACGACACCGTAATCGCCCGCCGTGCCCCTTCGGGCCAGTCGGGCATCGACAGTCCGGCCACGAGGCGACCGATCACCTGGCCGCATTCCCGCATCAGTTCCGTGGCCGTGGCGTGGAGAATCTCCAGCGGAATCTCCAGGTCCCGGGTCACGAGCTGTCCGGTGCTGTCGCGCCACGCCGCGTCACCCACGGCGCCGCGCTCCGCCCACACGCCCAGATGGCGGATGGACTCCAGACTTCCCTCGCCTCCCCCCTCCCCCTCCTCCCCCGTACGGTGGCATTCCACCGCCGCCGCCAACGCCAACGCAACGGACTCCGTGGTCGGGGCGCCATACAGCGTCACGATGTCCCGTGACGGCCGCTCGGAGTCGAGCGGCGCCGGAACGGAGTTCACGTGCGCGAGCACCGGCGAGTGGTCGGGGTTCTCCTCGAGCATCACGAGGACATCCATACCCCCTCCTGAATAAAGTGCTGCTGCACCATCGCCTTGCTCCCTCGAACGACGGCCGGCGGCATGGAGTTTCACCTCCGACCACGCGCCGCCCAGCCCTCGTCCGTACAAACACACCCGCCGCGAAATCGTTCCAGCGCGCTGCCGCGCCGTCACGGCGTTTCCCTCTCAACTCGCGGACGTAAGATCGGGTCACTTGCAACGCAAGAGGGCCCCGCGATTCGCGGGGCCCTCTCGTGATCGCCATCACCAAGCGACTACTGCGGCGTGCCGCCGATGATGATCGTGCCGATGGCGTAGCAGCCATCGTCCACGCCCGGCGTGCAGTCATCCACCAGCCCGGTGTGCACGTTGTAGCCCGTGAAGTGCTCCACGCGGCGCCACACGGCCCCCGTGCGGATGTTCACGTGCGTGGCCAGCGTCGAGTCGGTCGCCGACTCGTCCACCACCGGGCCGCCCGGCACGGCCGAGAACAGGACCGCGAACCGGCGCAGGTCGCCATGGCCACCGATGGCCGCCAGGCGGAGGGTGTGGATGGTCACCCAGCGGGACGGATCGTTGCTGGGCACGAATCGGATGTCGGGGGTGAAGTCCACGTAATCGCGGCCGTCGATCGTGGTCACCGTGGCGCTCACGTGGATCGGCGACCTGGCCGCCGTGCACGGATCGTTCCAGGTGCCCGGGCCGTACGTCGACGTGGTCGGGTCGCACACCGCGCGGGGGGGAACGACGAGCAGGTACTGGCCCAGCGTGTAGACCCCGCCGCGGGTGGAGATGTCGAACGTGTACGCGGCTCCACCGTAAGCGCCGCGCGACTGCGAAGCCGACGGGCCGGCAGCGACCGGTGCCGTAGCCGTGGGAGACACACTGTCGCCGCAGCTGGCGGCCAAGGTGAGCGCTGCGACTGCGAGAGCCGAGGGGATCCGGCGCATTGAACCCTACCGTAAAGAAGGAGTCTCGGACGTCGGCCACCCCGCGGCGAGCGGCCTTACGCTTGGAATCGGGTACTCAGAGAAAACGTATGCCTGGCGCCATATTTGCGCCAGGATTAGAGAAGTTGTGACTCAGATCACGAAATCGCGGCGAGAATCGCATATCGGTCGGTGAGCGAAGTGAATCCCAAACCCGCCACGCGGGATGCGTAGCGCTCCACCGCCGCACGGGCCACCCCGCGGTCGATCCGGAAGATCGCATCGGCGCAGGCGGCGGTGAACCACGCCGCGCTGTAGAGGTCGGTGGCGTCGGCGAGGGCCCGCGCCTGCTCGAACTGCTCGAGGGCGTCGGTACGGCGTCCCTCCGCCGCCGCCACGAGCACGCGCAACGTCTCCACGAGCTCCCGCCCCTGGAACCACTCGGCGCGCGTGGCCATCCGGCTCTCGGCTTCGGCCAGCGGACGCCGGGCCTCCTCGCCGCGGTTCATGGCGAGGAGGCACAGCCCCTCGCCCGCCCGCGCGCCGATCTCCACGTCGGATTGCCCGATGCGCTGGGCCAGCGACGCCGTGGCGTCGTACAGCTCGGCCCCCGATGCGGGCTGCCCGCTCTCCCGGGCGGCGTGCGCCATGTTGAACAGCGCGTACAACTGGTACTCCGTGTTCTTGAGCGAGGCCGACAGCCCGAGCGCCTCGCTGAACAGCTCCCGCGCCCGGTCATAATCACCCAACTTCTGGATGATGAGTCCGAGATTGAGCGCCGCGGCCGCCCAGAGGTCGGCCATGCCGGCCGCCCGCGCCAGCGTGATGGCCGTGGCGAGCGATTCACGCGCCGCGTCGATCTGGCTCTCGAGCTGGAGCACGATGCCGAGATTGTTGTAGCAGCGCACCTGAGCACGGATGTCCCCGCCCGCCCGGGCCAGGCCGAGGGCGCGCTCGTAGCACTCGCGCGCCCGCTTGGGCGATTCGGTCTCCACCGTGATGCCGAACCGCGTGAGCGCCTCGGCGAGCAACAGCGGATCGCCGATGCGCTCGGCCATCTCCACGCACTCGGCGGCGATCCGCGCCGCCTCGCGGGGTTCGCCGAGCCGACCATGCACCTGCGAGAGCAGCGTGAGGATGGCCACGCGCTCCTCGTCGAAGCCGAGCTGCGTGGCCGCGTCGTCGAGCACCCGCAGCGCATCGAGGGACCGGCGGGCCGGCTGGCCCAACTCCTTGCGCGCCCGCTCGCGCATGCGGCGCAACGTGAGCGCCCGCCGCTCGTCGCCCTCGCCGGCGAACCAGTCGAGCGCGAGGTCGCACAGTTCCTCTTCCTCGTCGTACCGGCCCAGCGCCTCGGCGATCTGCGCCAGCCGCACCCGCCCCTCGGCCAGATCACCGGGCGACGGCGCGTTGCGCGCCGCCAGCTGCAGAAAGTCGCCGGCCGTGGTGAGCGCGTACAGCGCTTCGGCCTGCGTCGCGGCGTCGAGCGCCGTGCGGTAGGCGTCGACGGCGACGCCGGCCGCGTCGTAATGCTGGGCGATCTCGGCGATCGTGCCGTCGCCCCGCGCCTCCATGGCGCGCGCCACGCGCTCGTGCCGCAGCCGCGCCTGCTCGGGCGACGGCGAGCGCGCCAGCACGTCGGCGATCGATTCGTGCGTGAACAGGAATGCCTTGCGCCGGCGCTCGTAGGTGTACTGCAACACCCCCGAGGCCAGGCCCTCCTCCACCGCCACCTCCACGGCGCGCGCGCTGCCGGCCCCCGCCGCCTCGACCAGCGGCACGTCGAACTCGCGGCCGATCACCGCGGCAGTGGAGAGCACGGCGTGCGTGCTCGCCGAGAACCGCTCGAGGCGGCGGGACAGAATCCCCTCCGCGTCCGACGGCATCCGCAGCCCGGATACCGCCTTCCATTGCCACTGTTGGCCGTCGTTCCACAACGAACCTTCCTCGGTCAGGCAGCGCACCAGTTGCGTGAGGAGGAACGGATTGCCCTCGGTGTGGCGATACACGAACGCGAGGAGGTCGCGCCCCACCTCCTGGTGATCCAGGGCGGCTTCGAGCCAGCGCTTCACCTCCTCGCGCGTCAGACGCGACAGATGGAGCTCCTGGTAGCCGGCATGGTGCTGGAGCGCCGCCAGCCGCTCGGCGGCCGGCGTGTGCTCGACGCCCGTGCGCATCGTGATGCAGACGAGCAGCCGTTCGTCGGTCAGATGCTCCACCAGATGGTCGAGCGTATCCCACGAGGCTTCGTCGGCCCACTGCATCTCGTCCAGCACCACGACCAACGGCCACTTGGCGGTGGCGATGCGCAGGTAGGCCGCGATCTCCTCCATGAGCCGATACTTGGTTCCCGCCGGAATCGCCGGATCGCGCGGCAGGGTGGGCACGAGCTTCGGCAGTTCGCGCCACACCTGATCCGGCGGCGGGGCCACGCGGCGAACGGTCTGGAGTACGCCGGCCCACGGCCCGTACGGCTGGCGCACCGACATCATCCGGCCGCGGCCATACACGGTCGATCCACCGAGCAGGCGAACTTCGGGTTCCAGCTGGCGCGCCAGCGTGAGCGTGCCGCTGCCCGGTTCGCCGACAATCGAGACGATGCGCGGGTGTCCGGCGGCCGCCTCGTCGAGCAGGCGGAACAGTGTGCGACGCTCGGTCAGGCGACCGGCAAACCGGCCCACGTCCGGCACGGCGAGCGCGGCGCTGTCCGCAGCGTCGCGCGCCACGGCCACGCCGTCGCCGCCTCGCTGGGCGATGCCGGCGCAGGCCTGCCGCGCCGCCGAGACGAGTCGCTCCGGATCGGCCCCATGATCCGGGGCCGCGGCAACCCCCGCCGAGATCGTCACGCGGGGAGCGGCGGGCACGGCGCGCATGGATTGACCGGGGCTGAATTCGTGCCCGCGCACGGCAGCCCCGATGCGATGCGCCACCTGGCGCGCGTCGGTGACGCCGGCGCCAAGGAGCATCACGACCAACTCGCCGTCCGACACCCGTTGCACGTAGTCGCCGGTGCGCAGGATGCGCTGCAACATGCGCGCGATCTGCTCGCACACGTCATCGGCGCCCGACGGACCCAGCGCCGAACGCAGGGCCTGCAGGCGGTCGAGCTCGATCGAGACGAGTGACACCGGGCGCGCCGTGGCACTCGTCTCGGCCAGCGTCGCCGAAACGACGTCTATCAGCTCGCGCATGAGGGTGTGTGACGGGGGTCGCAGATCACCGGTCGGTGTAGGAACAAGACACCTTGACCGGCTCCGGCGAACCGTACGCACGTTCGCCCCGGTCCCGCAAGCGGGACTGTCACTTTTTGGTGCGGTAGCGTCACACTCCGGGTCGGTCGGGTTAACAGCGGCTCCCATACGCCCGTCTGACGAGCACCATCCCCCAACCGGGAGAGCGCGAGATGCGGTTCCGTTCCTATATATGGTTGTGGCTGCCCGCCGTTGGCGCGCTGGGGTCCTGCGCCAGCGGCGCGCCCTCGGCCACGGCGGCGGCGGCACCGGCCATGGCACCGGTGGCGGAGCTGCGCGAGCAGCTACCGGAGCAGCAGATCCTGCAGGTTCTCAATCGGCTGGCCTATGGGCCGCGCCCCGGAGATGTCGAGCAGGTGCGGGCCATGGGGGTGGACCAGTGGATCGCGCGCCAGCTCACCCCGGATCGCATCGACGATCACGTGGCCGATTCGGCGCTGGCCCGATATCACATGCTCGACACGCCGACGCGGGACATCGTGCAGTCGTTTCAGGACATACAGCGCGCTCGCCGCGAGGAACAGCTCGCAATGAAGGCGGACGACGACACGGCAACGCAGCGCAACGCGCGGCAGCAATATCTGCGCGCCCATCCCGAGCTCCGGGAGTTGCAGCAGCGGGTGCAGGGCCCGGTGAACCAACTGATGTCGGCGCAACTGGCGCGGGCCGTGCTCAGCGAGCGACAGCTCAACGAAGTGACGGTGGAGTTCTGGGAGAACCACTTCAGCGTGTATGTGGGCAAGGGCCAGACGCGGAATTTTCTCAACGCCTACGACCGCGAGGTGATCCGTCCCCATGTGCTGGGCAAGTTCCGCGATCTATTGGGCGCGGTGGCGCACAGCCCGGCGATGCTGTTCTATCTGGACAATTGGGAGAGCCAGGCCGACAGCACGCATGCCACGCTCGCCGCCAACGGTCGCGTGGCCACGGCGGCGCAGCGCCGCCGCGTGCTGGAGACGATCGAGCGGGCGCGGCCCGATCAGCTTCCACCGCGGCTGCGCAACATGTCGGCCGAGCAGCGGCGGAGACTCATCCAGCAGATGCAGCAGTCGCGCAAGCGCGGCCTCAACGAGAACTACGCCCGCGAGCTGATGGAACTGCACACCCTGGGCGTGGACGGCGGCTACACGCAGCAGGACGTGATCGAGGTGGCGCGGTGCCTCACGGGATGGAGCATCGATCTGCGCACCGGCGAGTTCATCTTCCGACCGCAGATGCACGATGCCGACGCCAAGGTCGTGCTCGGGCACCGGATCGCCGCCGGGCGCGGCGAAGAGGACGGCGAGCAGGTGCTGGACATTCTCGCCAGCAGCCCGGCCACGGCGCACTTCATCGCTCGCAAGCTGGTGGTGCGATTCGTGAGCGACAGCCCGCCGCCGGCGCTCGTGGAACGCGCGGCGCAGACGTTCCTGCACACCGGCGGCGACATCCGCGAGGTGGTGCGCACGATCGTCACGTCGCCGGAGTTCTTCAGCAACGCGGCCTATCGCGCGAAGGTGAAGACGCCGTTCGAGTTGGTGGCGAGCGCGCTCCGGGCCGTGAACGCCAAGCCCGACACGACGCCGCGGCTGGCCGGGCTCGTGGCGCTGCTCGGCGAGCCGGAGTTCGGCCGACAGACGCCCGACGGGTGGCCCGATCAGGGCGACGCGTGGATGAACACGGGCGCGATCCTCGATCGGATCAACTTCGGCCTGCTGCTGGCCAGCAGCCGGCTGCCCGGTGCGCCGCTCGCCAACTGGACGTACGCCCAGCAACTGCGTCGCGCGCCCCACGCCCAGCAGGTGGACGGCGTGATCCATGCGATCCTCGGCGGGGAGGTGTCGCAGGTCACGCGCGACGTGCTGCTCACGGGCGAGAATCCATTCCTCAAGAAAGCACAAAGCGACTCTCTCGCTAACATGGGAGGCGCCGTGGCGTCGAACGCGATGGAACGAGGTCGGGGCGGACGCGGCGGATACAACGCGCTCACGCGGCCGGTGAATCTGTCCGGATTGCCGCTGGTGGTGGGCCTCGCGTTGGGCGCACCGGAATTTCAACGCAGGTAGCGGGGGCACTCATGCATCGTCGCGTATTCGTGAAATCGGGCGCGCTGGCGCTCGTCACCATGGGCCTCTCGCCGAGCTTTCTGCGGCGCAGCGTGTTCGCCGCCGAGCTTCCGCGGGCGCGGAAGGGCAAGACGCTGATCTGCATCTTCCAGCGGGGCGCCGCCGACGCGCTCAACGTGGTCGTGCCGCACGGCGAAGCGGCCTACTATCGCATGCGGCCCACGATCGCGATTCCACAGCCGACGCGGAACACGCCCGGCGCGGCGATCGACCTCGACGGATTCTTCGGCCTGCATCCGGCCATGGCGCCATTCAAGCCGCTGTGGGATCGCGGATTGCTCACCGCGGTGCACGCCGTGGGCAGCCCGAGCAACACCCGGTCCCACTTCGACGCCCAGGACTACATGGAGAGCGGCACGCCCGACGACAAGGGCACGCCCGACGGCTGGCTCAACCGGTACCTCGCCGCGCGCGGAACGTGCGCCGAGTGCGAGGTGAAGGCGCCGCCGCCGTTCCGCGCCGTCTCGATGACGCCGCAGACGCCCCGCATTCTGGAGGGCAAGTCGCCGGTGGTGGCGATGAACGACCTGGATGAATTCACCATCCGCACCGGCGGCAGCGCCGCCGCCGAGCTCGAAGCGCTGTACATGACCGGCTCGTCGGACGTGGTGCACGCCGCGGGCGGCGACATGTTCGAGGCGATGAAGGTGCTGCGCGCCGCGAATCCCGAGCAGTACCAACCGCGCAACGGCGCCCGGTATCCCGACTCGCCATTCGGCCAGCATCTGAAGCAGATCGCCCAACTCATCAAGTCCGACGTCGGCCTCGAGATCGCGTTCGCCGACGTGGGCGGCTGGGACACGCACGTGAACCAGGGTGGATCCACCGGCCAGCTGGCGCAGCGTCTGGACGACTTCTCCACGTCGCTCGCCGCACTGGTCGCCGACCTGGGCGATCGCATGGACGACGTGACGATCTTGACGATGTCTGAATTCGGCCGCACCGCGCGTCAGAACGGGAATGGTGGAACAGATCACGGTCACGCGAGTTCAATGTTCGTGATCGGCGGCGACGTGAAGGGACACAAGGTGCACGGCAAGTGGCCTGGCCTCGAGCCCGAGCAGCTCAACGAAGACCGCGATCTGGCGTTGACGACGGATTTCCGGAGTCTGTTCTCCGAAGTCGTGGGCAAGCATCTCGGCGCCACGGCGTTCGAGCGGATCTTTCCGGGA
>Ga0307373_10013068_pt1 | contig 11677 bp, 6 predicted proteins | sample OX2MG_FD_202534 | JGI IMG/M metagenome (GOLD analysis project Ga0307373, IMG submission 202534) | Soil microbial communities from Risofladan, Vaasa, Finland - OX-2 | ecosystem: Environmental > Terrestrial > Soil > Coastal area > Acid sulfate soil | place: Finland: Risofladan, Vaasa | collected...
CAGAATCCGACCGCCGGAGAATCATACCCGAAGACGCTAAACACAGGGGCCAAGCGCGCGCTGTGTGACAATCTCGATCAGGACGAAGTGCTCGCGCTCGCAGTGGACACGGCTGTCCGTGAAAGCAGGCAGGATGACTGGCGCAGTAATGCCTTCAAAATCAAGAAAGTAATGTTCGCCATCAAAGCTGCGTTGCAGGGTGACGACGCACTCACCGCGAAGATTCTGGAGTTGGTGAAGAATCAGCGTGATTACTGAACGACGACAAATCACGGTCAACGGGTTGCAGGTCGAGGTAGTCCGCAAGGACATCAAGAACCTACACCTTGGCATCTACCCGCCCAATGGCCGCGTGCGCGTTGCCGCGCCGCTGAGGGTCAGCGACGAAGCGGTGCGGCTGGCCGTAATCGGCAAGCTCGGTTGGATTAAGCGACACCGGGCCAGATTTGAAGCTCAACCGCGGCAATCCACCCGCGAAATGGTCAGCGGCGAGAGTCATTATTTTCTCGGGCAGCGATATCGCCTCCGCATCGTCAACTGCGATGGGCACAGCAGGGTTGTGGTGCGCAATAAGTCCATCATCGAGCTGCATGTGCGGCGACAGACCGATGCCATGCAACGCGAGCGCATTTTGCAGCGCTGGTACCGCCAACAGCTGAAGCTATTGATTCCTCCGCTGATTGCGAAATGGCAGCCGCGCTTGGAAGCGCCGCTTGCACAATGGGGAATCAAGAGAATGAAGACCAGATGGGGCACATGCAACACCGACGCCCGCCGCATCTGGTTGAACCTCGAACTTGCGAAGAAGCCGGTGCAATGCCTCGAATCCGTCGTCGTCCACGAACTCGCGCATCTAATCGAGCGGCATCATAATGACCGCTTCACCTCGCTCATGGACGAGCATCTCCCGCACTGGCGACTGCATCGACAGGAACTAAACTCCGCACCGCTCGCCCATGAGGCTTGGAAGTATTGAACACGAGGGTGCGCACATGGTCACAACCAGCCCGAAGGCGACGCCCACAATGTGCTGATTTATCATTAGCACCAGATCGCGGCCTTCGTTCATGCGCAGATGCAGGAGCATCAATGGGAGAAAGCAGGCGGCTACACAGCGATTGTCAGCAAGGGGTTCACGCAGCTCAAGGGCAGCGCATTTACCAAGAACACCGACGAGCCGATCTACGATTTCCGACAAACCGTCGAGGACAAGTCGCGCATTGCGCAGATGCTATTCTGGGGCTTTCAGCGCTGTCTCAATACCGTTCAAAAGTTCCAATCGGATACGGAACGGAAGTTGGCGATCATTCTCGATCGAGAATCGCAGAAGTGGTTCAAGCCCGCGTCCGGTCAAATTCGGATTTTCTACAAAGACGGCACTGACCAATCGGAATACGTCCTGGACTTCGTTGCCGATACCGGCGACCGCAAATACCTGCTTGAAGCCAAGGCCTCGAACGCGATGAACGACGCCGACGTTCAGGCGAAAAAGGAAGCTGCGACAACCTGGTGCCGGCACGCGACGGAACACTCGATTAAAAATGGCGGGAAATCGTGGACCTATCTGCTCATTCTACACGACGCCATCGCCGAGAATATGACATTGAAAGGTCTAGCTAGTAACTTTGTGGTTGAGCCTGCATACCAGGCACTCGGGCTCAAATCGCCGCGAGACCAATCGCCATGACTTCGCTCGACATAATTCGCTGCGACCGGCATTTAGCCGACGACAAGTTGACGAGCCAGAACCGGCACCGTCTCTGGCGCAAGGCGGTCGGCGGCAAAACCAATAGCCAATAGAGAGTGGGGGAGAAATCGGTCGTATTTCTCACGCTCTAGGTTGGCGACCTTGGCCGCTAGATGCACGGGATTCGGTGGTGGGTTCGCCGCGAGGTTGCTTAGCGCAGCAGTTACGCGTTCGAGTTGTGTGCGTTCAATCTCGATGATGATCCCGCGTGTCGACGCGGCTATGCCAGTGTCTTTGAGAGCCAGCATGAGCGTGCTGCAGGCGATCGTTCCCGACCACGGGAACAGAAAACTGTCGCCATCACGTTCAAACATCGCAACCCGCCGTAGCCCAAAATCATTGAAGGACCGACGCGCCTCGGCGAGAAGATCGCGCGCCGTTGCATCGAGGAAGGGCGGGACCTCTTCGCTTTCGTAAATCCGTCGCATCTCGGCAGCCACGGTATCGTGCAGATTCTCGCCTTCGCCGCCAAAGAGGGGCGGAACTCCAGCGCCTGCTGGTACGACCGTAATCGTCTTGGTCGGATCGTCGACTTCGACCACCTGCCACCGCCGCCCCGAAAAAATAATTGTCATTTCCGGGATGATCACGGTCAGGACTGGAAGTGTGCCGAGTTCCTTGCCGTCGCACACGATGCGGTACTCCTCGGGGGTCTGGAACACCGCATAGAAGTCCCGGCTATCGACGATGCGCTCGCCGAGCGCTCCGAGCAGAAGCGTTCCGTCCGGTGCCTGCTCGATGAGTTTCGTTTCGTCCGCGCCCATGCTCCGAAGCACATCCGAGAACAGACTTGGCTGCACGGCGCCGAAGGGGCCGTCGCGGCATAGGACATTGTAGGCACGCACCGCGGTAACGCCCCCGTATTGGGAAATTAGCGCCAGTACCTGGTGCAAGAGCGTAGAGAGGTGGAGAGTGCCCATTCGCGGCGGTTCGCACCAGCCTGCCACCAGAAGCCGAATCATCGCTATCGCCTGCACCAGCTCGCAGCGCAGTGCGTCAGCAGGATGGAGATCGTGCTGCCACGCCCGCTCGGAAATGTATAGGCGCATGACGGCGGGCTTATCTGCCCTGCGACCAGAGCGCCCGAGCCGCTGGCGTAGCGCCGCGACCGACCAGGGTGCACCGATCTGAGCGACGCTCTCGACCGAACCAATGTCGATGCCAAGCTCGAGGGTCGATGTGCAGACCGCACTAGTCGGGAGTGCATCGTCGCGCAATCGCGCTTCGACGAATTCGCGGTGCGCGCGCGACAGGTTGGCGTGATGAGGATAGAACTCCTCCGGTACACCGAGCGTCTCGGACTGGCGTCGCAGCAGGTCGGCGTAAACCTCGACATTGCTGCGCGAGCCCGCAAAGATCAGACTATGACTGCCGCGCAGCGTGTCGAAGATGTGCTGCGCGATCTCGTGGACATCGCGCGACTCGTCTTTCTGCGCTGCTGGTGCTTGCCCCGTGTCAGTTTTACCAGCACTCTTTCTCTTGGTTGCCTTTTCCTCCCTCAGATAGCCGCGAAGCTGCAGCATGAGGGTTTGTCCCTCCTCGTGACTTTCGAGCACGACGCAGTCTTTGCCGTGGCCGGTACGAAGGAACTCCGCTGCGAGAGCCATATCGCCGAGCGTCGCGGAGAGCCCCACGCGGCGCACCGCACGGCCAAGGACTACCTCAAGCCGACGCAAGAGCGATTGCAGTTGAGTGCCGCGCTCGTTCCCGATAAAGGCATGCAGCTCGTCGATTACGACATATTCGAGGGCCGCGAACAGCCCGGCGATCTCGATCCCCCGGCGCACAAACAATGCCTCGATCGATTCCGGAGTGATCAGAACGATTCCGTCCGGGTTCCGGCGTGCTTTTGCTTTCGCGCTCGCTGATACGTCGCCGTGCCACCGATGAACGGGCAAATCCACTGCTTCGCAAAGCTCGTCCAGTCGGCGGAATTGGTCGTTGATGAGCGCCTTAAGAGGGCTGATGTATAGAGCCTTGAAACCTTTGCCAGTCTTCCCCGCGATGCGCGAAATGATCGGAAGGAACGCGGCCTCGGTCTTCCCACCGGCAGTCGCGGCCGCGATGATCACGTCAGCCGTGCCCTCCAGCAAGACTGGGATCGCTCGTTCCTGGATGTCACGAAGTTCCTCCCATCCGTTCTGCCAAACCCAGCGCCGAACCGGCTCACTCAGCAGGTCGAAGCTGGCGGAGTGCCGCTCAGAGATGGAATTTGGTGAGTTCGTTATCACTGCCACTCGCCACCGCCGTCTCCGCGTCTGGCACGGCCGTCTCGCTTGAAGTGGTTTCCGCCGGAAGATCCGGCGCAAGCTCGATACCGCCAACCAAATCCTGCCAGCGCGTGCCGGGGTTCTGCTCCAGTACCGAGAGCAGGTTCACGAACGCGGTCACGCTATTGCGGGGCGTACGGAAATAGGCGTCGCCGATTTTTTTCGAGCAATGCTCCATGAATCGGACGAGGGCTTCATCAGGCACGAGAAATTCACCCGGATCGCCACTGGCAAAAACGTTCCGGATGTTCCTTAGCAACACGAAAAGGTCCTCCGGCGAAAGATTCTTCAGCCGGATCACCGGTCCTGAGAGGTCAAGCAGTCCGTCGCGCGCAAAACCGTTCTCGGCGAGGCGGGATTGGAGCGCGGGGTAACTGTAGAGTCCACGGCGGGTATCCATCAGGAACTCTGGAGTGCCGCCCATCAAGAAGCCTATTTGCGATGCGCTGCCTTGAAGCACGTCGTTCACGATGTGCAGTATTTGCTCATAGTTGGAGTTACGCGCCTGCGCATTGGTCAGCTTGTAGAGGTTGACCATTTCATCGAGCACGACGAGCAGCCCGTCATAGCCGGCGAGCTTGACGAAGGCGGCGAGCAGTTTGAGATAGTCGTACACCCGCGCATCATCGATGATGTCACGCACGCCGAGCGCGACCCGCGCGTCGGTGCGCGTGCTGTATTCGGCGCGGAGCCAACGCAGGGCAGCGGCCTTGCCCGCATCATCGCCCTGGTCGTAGGCGCGCGAGTAATGTGCCAAAACGGTCGCGAAGTCGAACCCTGAGACCAAGTCCTGTAACGGCGACAGACGCTGCTGGATGATGTCGTCGAGCTCACGTCCGTCTTCATGCGGCGCGCTCAGCGCGTTCGCGATGAACCGCTCCACAATACTTGCGAGCGCTCCTCCCTCAGGCTTGGTTCGGGTTGCGATGTTGCGGGCCAATTCGTTGAATAGCGAGCGTGCTTGACCGTCAGTCGCGTACAGACGCCTCGATGGCCCCAAGTCGGCGCTGACTACGACGAGCTTGCGCTCAAGTGCCACCAAGCGGACGAGGTTAAGGAAAAAGGTTTTCCCGGCGCCATACTCGCCGATGATGAACCGGACGCCGGCGCCCCCTCCGCCGATTCGGGCGATATCTTTGATCATCTCCTCGATTTCGCGGGCGCGTCCGACCTGGATGTGCTGAAGGCCAAGCTTCGGCACCACACCCGCTCGCAGCGCCTGCAGGATCGCGTCCCGCTCTCGCGGTTTGATCGCTACCGTCTCAGGCATGTGCGGCCTGATTGACTTGCGCGAGCAACGTCCCATTCACGCTCATCGGGTCACCATCTTCGATGAGCGCATCTCCGTAACGCTCGAAGGCCCATTCATTGATCGCTTCGATTGCACCATCTGTCATCAAGCTGAACGAGCGCGCAAGATTGTCAAGGTCTTGACGGGGCCATTCTCGGCGCGTGAGCAATTCACCGAGGAATGCGCGGTGGCGTCGTTCGAGACCATCAAATGGATCCGATTCGAGAGTGTCGAACGCCTCCGAGGCAGACGCCAGCGCTTTCTCATCCGTTCTACTCTCATCCGACTCGTCGCTCTGAAAGACTTTCGCGAGGATAGCATTCACGTGTTTCGTATTCTCGCTGATTTGGTGGATACGCTCGATGTCCAGCCGTACACCTGTCGCAGTTTTCGCAAGAGCACGCTTCGGAATTGCATAGCCTTTGGCTGTTTGCATGCCGAGGCGAATCGGGACGGGTTCATTCGCTGGTGATGCTTCGGCAATGAATGCGTGCACGTCGTGCAGGACCTGAGCTTCGTCGAGACTAAGAACCTTGTAAATACGCTGTAACGACTTGATTTCGGTTGGGTTGATCGTGCCGGTCGTGCAGGCGACCGCGAGCGCGGTGCGGCCGATCTGGTGACGTTCCTCGGTCGAAAGAGAAGCCAGACGCGAGCGTAGTGGACCGAGCTCGGGAGGTACAGCGAGCAGCCATTGGAGATTCGCATCCAGCTCGATCCGGGCGGCATCGTCAAGTTGGGACGCCGTACGCACGAAATTGGTCATCCACTCGCGCTCGGCCGGAGTCACCATACCGTCAGCATGGGCGACGTAAGCGGCAAAACTTAGAAACAGCAGCGCGTGCCGAAAGGCCTCGTTGTCCCGCGCAGCCTCTGCGCGCTGCTTCGGCAATTTGAAAACGACTATAGATTCGTCTGCTTTGGGCAGTTGGAGCGCGGTTCGTGGATTGGGGGCCAAGCCGGCACCGAAGTATGCTAACGCGTCGGCACAAGATTGGAGCATCGCTCTTCCAGTCTGTACAACTGGAGAGCCGGTAATGTGAGCGAGCAGCTCTTTGGGCCCGATCAGCTTGGGCCCATTCGCCAGGAGTCTATCAAACATGGAGCGGAGTTTGCGGATTTGATCGCTCTCAACCCTCTCCCTGAGTTCGTGCGGTAGTAGAATGATAGCACGAAAGCTGCCGCGCGCGTCGGGGTGCCGGCCGAGGAATCGGCTATAGGGATCGAGTGCCTCGATGCACTCCTCCGCGAGCTTGCGCATTTGGGTGAGCGGTCCACTGAGGCTGGTTATGTCGGGAAGGTCGCCCACGGAACCGCTGAGATCGACTGCGAATGTTCCGGACGCTGCCCGGTAGGCATTGTACGCGTTTTTGAGCCTTCGCTTCGGAGCGTCGATCTTGAATCCGACCGGATATTTCGTGCTGAAACGCTGCCGGAAGAGCTGAAGGAATTCCTCCCGGGCACGCGATGCTGGCGTACGGAGACGCGTATTCGGATCGGCTATAAACCATGCGAGCATCCATTTGGCTGGCACCGGGTTGCCCTGCGCGACCAGTTGACCGATGGCGAGCCTGATAACGAGTGGCATCTCCCAAGTTCTACGTTCGTTGAGTGGCGGTGTCTCCTCGTAAAACTTTCGACCGGGCGCAGCGAGTCGAATGGCGTCGAGGAGGCGCCGAGAGTACCCGTCGAACGAACCGTTATGAGCGTAGATGCTTCGCAGCCGTTGGACTTCGGCGATCAGCCCTTCCCGCTCGTCAACTGTACCGTCTAGTAGAAGTCGGCGTTCAAGCCCGTAAAAGTACAGAAAGACATAACCGATATAGGCGGTTGGCTCACATTTGCCTCCTGCGAGCCATTCGAGATACGCGCGACGTGAGCCGGGATCGAGCCCCAAGTAAGACGGATAATAAGAGATTCCGGTGTCACCGGCATTCGACGCCTCTGAGGCCACTCGGAGCGAGGGATCGATCAGGCAATTGTCGGGATTATAGCCATCTTGACGGATCAGTTTCTTGCCGACATAGACCATCCCGTCGGGAACGACAAATCCAGCGATCATGGTTGGTTTTCCCTTCTGCACCCAGCATTGATCGCCCCCCGATTTCAATTGCGCTGCGCTCTGCCGCCCGCTGAATGATGAGAGAGCGAGATCGCCATAGCTCGAAACAGAGACGCGAAAGAGAGGCGTTCCGGACGTCTGTCCAAGCATTGACCGAGAAGGCACGGAAGGCTGCGGTATCGATGCCCGGCGGATTGAACGCCATCCGCGGTAAATGAGCCAAACGATCGCGAGCAAGACAAGGAAGACCATCATGCTAGTGGAGCGACACTGCTCCCGACTGCCTCTAAATCGGAATTTCCGTTTTGAGGCCTTGGATCAAGATGCCCATAGCCCAACTTCGCAATGTACCGCAAGCCTATAGCGCTTCGCAAATCAGCATGCCAAGCCGCCTCAAGGTCAGCCAGCATTTGCTCGGCGGCTTCCGCAGCAGCGGCGAAGAATTTATCTCCGTTAAACAGACCGGCGAGGGGAGATCCCTCTCGCGCTTCCCCTGATCAGACAGCTCCAAGTGGGTCAGTTTTACTTCGACGACCCCCCGCCTAAGGTGGGTCAACATTCAACCGGCGTTGACAACCTTTCGGGTGTGCTGAAGGATCGGGGATGCCGTGGAAGCTGAAAATGGAGATTAATTGAATGAGGAAGGACCTCTTTCGCGTCAGGATGTGGCGTCCGGCCTGGAAGGACTATCGCGTTTGAGCCTCTCTCTGTTCGCTGTTGAAACTGACCTGGCTTAGAAGGGTTCACCACACTTCCTTGATCGGGGGTGCATCTTGCGCAGAACGCTCGTCGTCCATAACCGCAACGCCTGGCGCAGCCACCGCACCCAAGCCGCCCTCGAGGCCCGACAGGGCCTCCAGCTCTTTACTATCGAGCAACTAGCGGCGCGCCTAGCAGGGGGGTTCTTCCAAGCGATTGATCCTGACGGCCTGAAGACCGCCGTCGGAGAGGCTCTGGCGACGCCCTTGGGCGAGCTTGACGTGATCAAGACGCTGCCTGGTTTTCAGCGGGCCGCTGCTGCGACCTTGGCCAAGGCTTGGACCGCAGGGCTGGATCTTGCAGAAGAAATTGCTGCGGCAAGCGATCCAACAGCAACGGCACGTCTTAATTCTTTAGCTGCCCTTGAGACGGAAGTGCTTGCACGCCTGCCCAAGAGCCAACTCCGCCCGCACGATCTCGTTGCCGCCGCCTTGCAGCGTGTCTGCCATGCGCCCACGCTCTTCGGCAGGATCGAAGTCCACGGGCGAACAGAAATGTCACCGGTCTGGCGGCCGCTGCTGGCTGCGATCGCGCAAGAGACTGAGGTCGTTTGGATCGCCGAAGCACGACGCGTTCCGGACTGGCTGTCCTCGACTGGGGTCCCAGTAGAAGCGCGCGCGCCGGAGCGACCGACCACCATCGCAATTTCATGTGCGAGTCCGCGACATGAGATTTTGGAGGCATGGCGCTGGGCACGCCGGCATCTTGCCCAAGGAGCGTCTCCGCAAGAGATCGCGATCGCTGCGGCCTCGCCAGACGCTTGGGACGATCACATGCTGGCGCTGGCTGAATGCGCAAATCTTCCGATTCATTTCGTTCACGGGCGTGCCGCGCTTTCAACTCCCCAAGGTCAGCTTGCCGCCGCGCTGGCCGAAATTCTCTTGCGTGGTTTCTCGCGAGCGCGGCTCATCCGCCTCATTGCACTCTTGCGCGCGCGAAGCACCCGCTTCGCGTCCTTGCCGGGTGACTGGTGGCGGGCCTTGCCTGAAGATGCGCCTTTACTTGATGCCGCGCGTTGGGGGCGCGCGCTCTCGGCCCTCACGCCAGAGAGTTTTTCTGATGGCACAGACCACGGGCTGCTGCTCCGAGAAATCGTCGAAACTCTCAGCAAGGGGCTCAACGAAGCGGCAGAGATCGGCCAACTGCTTCTTGAGGCAAAAGCGCTTACTGTCTGGCGCAAAGCGCTGACACAAGGGCCACCCGCTGCGCTCGACGTAACGCTCACTGGCCTGCGCGTTGACGATGGTGTGGAGCCTGATACTGCCATACTTTGGGCTCCAGCGTCCGCGGTTGCGGCAGGCCCCCGCCCGCTCAGTTGGCTGGTTGGCCTGACTTCGCGATCGTGGCCGCGGCGTGCGAGCGAAGACCCATTACTCCCGGACCACATAATCGCTACAGCTCGCCTCGATCCGCTGCCAGTCCATCAGGCCGATCGCCGCGATTTTTGGACCATTCACGACATGACAAGCCGCGAACTCGTCTGTTCGCGGGCGCGGCGCGACAGCGGGGGACGGCTAAACGGAATGTCTCCCCTCTACCCGCGCAGTGTGAACGAGCTCTATCTCGCTCAAAGCCGGGAACCCGAGCATGCGGCAAGTGTAAGCGACCGTTTGCTGGCGCGCCCCGACGAATTCGCCGGGCTGCCGCTTGCGATCTCAGCGCTCCAGACGTGGATCGACTGGTATCGGGAGGAGATCACGGGTCACGACGGGTTAATGAGGGCGAACCATCCACTGCTTCTCCGGGCGCTTGACCGGCGGCAATCGGCAACCTCCCTGGTAAAGCTGCTGCGCGACCCCTTGGGATATCTGTGGACCTACGGTTTCGGATGGGCCGAACCCGAAGAGACCGACGAGCCGCTGACACTCGATCCGCTTGCGTTCGGCAATCTCCTGCACGAGATTCTTGAGGAAGCGGTGACTCGGCTCGAAAGTGCTGGAGCTGGGGGATTTGCTGGCGCTTCAACTCGGGACGTTAGGCAGGCCGTCGAAACGGCTGCGGAGATTGTTGCCACTCGTTGGGATGAGGACCGGCCGGTGCCACCTCCTGTCGTCTGGAAGCGCAAGCGTGCGGAGGCAGTTGAATTGGCTCTGATCGCTCTATCCCAGCACGATGACGGACTGCCCGACCAGCATAGCTGGGCCGAAATTCCGTTTGGTGGAGACCCAAAGGCCGACGCCCTTAGCGAGGAAGTGCGTTCGGCACTCCCATGGAACCCGATCGAGCCGGTCACTATCCCCGGTACTAATATCCGCATCGGCGGGTCGATTGACCGCCTCGACCTTGCTGGCGACGCGAGCCGCGCTCGCGTCACCGATTACAAATCAGGAAAGCTCCGCGGCGGCAAGCCTCCTCAACTAAAGGGCGGAGCTGAGCTGCAGCGGTGCCTCTACGCCTACGCGGTCAAGGCGCTTATCACCAGCCACCCGCAGGTAGAGGCCGGACTCCTTTATCCGCGCAAGGACGGCAAAGTGCTGCTGCTTGAGAATCCTGAGGGAACGCTTGAAAAGCTTGCTGTATTTCTAGCCGCTGCCAGTGCCTCCCTCGCGGCGGGCACTGCGCTCCCAGGCCCAGCTGCTGAAGAGACCTGGTATGACTTCGCGTTAGCGCTGCCCGGCGGCGCCAAGGAGAGTTATCTTGCGGCTAAATTGCCGCTGGTCGCACAAGAGCTTGCCGCCATCGAACCGCTTTGGGGAGAGCCTTGAGATGCCGGAGGGATACGCACTTGAGCGCCTCCCCGATGCTCCGGCACGCTTGGCCGCGTTGGCGGACCATGATCGCACTCTCCTCGTTGAAGCCGGCGCAGGCAGCGGCAAGACTGCTCTGATGGCGGGGCGAGTTGCCCTCCTTCTAGCTGCTGGCATTCATCCGAAAGGCATCGTCGCGATAACCTTCACCGAGGCAGCCGCCTCAGAACTTCTTGAGCGCATTGAGCGCTTTGTGCAGGCGCTTCTCGGCGGCCAAGTGCCCCTCGAACTTTCAGAGGCCTTGCCCGAAGGGCTCACGGATGCGCAAAGAGAGAACCTTGAGAGCGGGGCTGAAGCTCTTGACGAAATCACATGTACAACAATTCACGGCTTCTGCCAGCAGTTGATAAAGCCCTACCCCGTAGAAACCGGAATTGATCCGGGCGCGGCCATCATCGATCCGGCAGCGGCCGAGCTCGCCTATCAAGACCTGATGGAAGCTTGGCTCTCGGCCCGTTTTGGGCGGGACCGTGGCGCTGAAGGTCTCGGGCGCATTCCACCAATAGCGGGGGCGGGCGGTGAAGACGATTTCTTTGCCGAATTGCTTTTCAAGGCGCCCGACGAGACGCTTGTGTTGATTAGCCAAACCGCTCAATTTCTCAAGGGCCATCGGACGGCGCGGGCATCCGCCGCGACGGTCGATCCCGCCACCTTTGCGCGGCTTGCGGACGCGCTTAGCGAATTCTCCGATTGGTACAACGGTTGCGGCGTTGTAGAACCGACGACCGGCGAACTTATCGAAGATCTGACGCAAGTTGCCGCTCGGGCACGCGAGGCGGCAAGGGAACCGCTGACCGGGCG
>Ga0307373_10013069_pt1 | contig 11676 bp, 5 predicted proteins | sample OX2MG_FD_202534 | JGI IMG/M metagenome (GOLD analysis project Ga0307373, IMG submission 202534) | Soil microbial communities from Risofladan, Vaasa, Finland - OX-2 | ecosystem: Environmental > Terrestrial > Soil > Coastal area > Acid sulfate soil | place: Finland: Risofladan, Vaasa | collected...
ACAACTTCAACCGGGATGAGCCCCGCGCTCGACCGCGTTTGCCGCGCGGTCTGGAGACGGCACGGCGATGCACAACAGGGGCTCTTCGCCGATGCCGCTATCTAAGCAAGACCTGACGATCTGGCGCCAGGCCCGCATCGCCGGTTCCGGTGGGCAAGGCGTCGGCCTCGACGACGCGATGTGCGGCTATGTACTCGCCCTGATCGTCCATGATCTGGGATTGCGTAATAGGTTTGCGGATGTTCCGGCAAAGTTGGATGACCGTTGTCGAAAAGTTCACCTCGCCGTTTCTGGAGCCAAAGCGGGTGTACGAGCAACTCGCCGAACTCATCCCCGATTCAGTAACCTACTTCGCCTGCTTGGCCCCGCCTGCGATGCCGGGCGCGCGGACTGGCGACCACCGCCCACGAGAACGGCCCATTCGGTTAGCATTTTTCGGCAAAATCGCTGCATTGGCCGCCGATGGGCCCGGCTGCGGGCCGATCGCGGTTGCGGGCGCCGGAGGGTCGTGATGGCTTGGTCGCCGCCGCGGCTGGCTATGCCGCACGCCTGCGCAGCCGTGACGTGAAGCGTTAAAAAGTGTCATCGTCATAGATAGCCCCTGTTGGCCTTGTCGGTTGGGCGAGCGGGGGGCGTCAGCCCCCTGTTGACTTTGTCGGTTGACTTGGGCGAGCGGGGGGCGTCAGCCCCCTGTTGGCCTTGTCGGTTGGGCGAGCGGGGGGCGTCAGCCCCCTGTTGACTTTCTCGGTTGACTTGGGCGAGCGGGGGGCGTTAGCCCCCTGTTGGCCTTGTCGGTTTAGCGGCCAAAGCAGGTCTTCGGCATCGGCCGTTGCGCATGGGCCGCCATCAACGACAGCCCCCGCGGCCGAGCGCACACAAGCCCATGACCAATAATACGCGTGTCCAGTCAGGTGGGCAATAGGGTGTTGAAAATCCATTCCAGCCCCCGCTTACCTGGGAACCGTGCTGATAGAAGGAGGGTAATTCAGCGTCCGGAGCGTCCGCACACTTGTGGGGGGTGGCAATTAGTCTTGCGCAAACTGTTGTAGCTATTCAACTTGCGCTGTGGATGCGCGCATGTGCCAATGACCTGGGCCCAAGGGCAGCGTCCGCACACCAATGGGGGGTACTAGGTTGCGCGTCGCAAGTAGTTGGTGTCGTTGGGCTTATGGCACGAGCTCCGGATCGCGGCGATATCACTTCTCGCGGCGGCAGCGTCCGCACACTTGTGGGGGGTAACGTACCACGTCACGCTCTCCCGCCTTCGGCGGATTTCGTTGGGGCTCATCAGCCCGCGTCCCTACGCGGCGCTGCCTAGAAACTGAGCACAACCAACCGCCCGCGGCGCCCGCTGAAACGGCTGGCAAATCGGCAGAAATCCTTGACGCGAAAAACTGTTTTCTATGGATTTTCATAGGGCTTTTTCGGTGGGCGGTTCCCGCGTCGTGGTTCATCGCGCTCATCGCTTTGGCAACGGGCTGCCTACGGTTTGAGCGGTGTCTGCTCATAAACTAGGCACGACCTCCGCATGGCAATCCGGCATCATTTCGACAGGTGGGCGGCCCCACCCGCGATGCCGGGCGCGCGCGGACTGGCGACCACCGCCCGCGAGAACGGCCCATTCGGTTAGCATTTTTAGGCGAAATCGCTGCGTTAGCCGCCGATGAGCCCGGCTGCGGGCCGATCGCGGTTGCGGACGCCGGAGGGTCGTGATGGCCCTGCAACCGCCCCGGGTGGCCAAGCCGCCGCCGCGGCTGGCCACGCCGCCCGCCTGCGCAGCCGTGACGTGAAGCGGTGAAAAGTATCGTCGTCATAGATACCACGGACAAATGACAACCTGAATTCAAACCCAATGGTATTCTACCGCTGTACGTCCGTGCGGGCAAGAGGCGGTCGCCAAAAAACAGCGGCCCGCTTCAATGCGCCTCCTTCATCCGCCCAAAAGCTGGGTGTCTTCATCCGCCGAACTTCGCCGACGCTCGCGACGTCAGTGCCGGCGGTGATGATGCCGCTGCTGGCGCTGCCCTCGGCGTGGGATCCGCTGGAGAGGGCCGAAATCGCCGCCGACTGGCCGCCGCCGCCGATCTCGGCGCCGCCCTCGGCGTGGGCCCCGTTGCCCACGCCGGCGACAGTGGTTCCGGCCGTGATGAAGCAGGCGGCGCCGTCGGCGTCGCCCTCGGCGTGGGCGCCGTCGGCCAGCGCCTGGATGGTGCCGCCGTTGTCGGCGTTGCCGTCGGCGTTGGCGCCGTCGGCGGTGGCCTGAATGGTGCTCAACGCGGCCGCGTGCCCACGGGCGTGGGCGGCGTTGGCGTTGGCGAGAATCCCAGCGCCGACGCCATCGGCGTCGCCCGAGGCCTCGGGTCCATTGCCGTTGGCGTTGATGATAGCCTGGCCGGCGTTGGCGTGGCCATGCGCGACGGCGCCGCTGCCGGTGGCGATGATCGTGCCGCCGTTTTCGGCGTTGCCAAAGGTCAGGTTGCCTTGGTCCGCGGCCGCGCCGGGGGCGGGCGCGACGTCGCCGCTGAACAGCGTGCCGCCGTCGGCGTAGCCGAACGCGACGCAGCCCTCGTCCTTGGCGTTGATGATGCCGCCGTTGACGGCGCTGCCGTGCGCCAGAGCCCCGACCCCCTTGGCCAGGACGAAGCTGTTGGCGCCGTTGGCGCTGCCACCCACATGGGCGCCGTTTTCAAGGGCGCCGATCGCGCCGCCGGCGGTGGCGTAGCCCTCGGCGTGGGCGCCGGTGCCGACGCCGGGCGAGACGCCGGCCTCAATGGCGCCTCCCAGGGCGGCGCCTTCGGCGTGGCAGCCTTCGGCCAGGGCCTGCACTTGGCCGGCGCTCCCGCCGCCAAGCGTGGCGTAGCCTTCGGCGTGGGCGCCGGTGGCGTTGGCCAGGATGTACGAGACGCTGCTCAGCGAAGCGCGGCCCACGGCGCTTCCCTCCGCGTGCGCTCCGGGTTGGGCGGCGCTGATCGTGGCGCCGGCTTGCGCGTTGCCTTCGGCGTGGGCGCCCAGGCCCGGCCCTCCGCCGGAGGGCCCTCCGCCGCCGGCGTTGATGGTGCCGCTGTTGGCGTAGCCCTCGGCGTGCGTGCCGGCGCCGCTGGCAAACAGCGCGCCGGTGGTGCCGCTGGTGCCGCTCAGGGCGTAGCCGGCCGCCTGGGCACCGACGTCAGGCGCGGAGATCAAGCCACCGCTGGCGCAGCCGCCGGCATGCGCGCCCAGGCCCGTGGCGTCGATTTCACCGCCGCCCAAGGCGTAGCCTTCGGCGTGCGCGCCGATACCCGCGGCCAGGATCGTCGAGGCCAGGCCGCCGACGTTGCCGTCGGCCGCCCCCTCGGCGTGCGCGCCGACGCCGCTCGCCGTCATCACGGCCGCGTCGGTGCAGGAACCTTCGAGGTGGGCGCCGAAGGCGCCGGCCGTCATGAGGCCGCCGGTGAGCGCGTAGCCTTCGAGGTGGGCCCCCGTCGCGTTGGCGATTTTGCCGCTGGTGTCGTCCGCGAAGCCCTCGGCGTGCGACGACTCGCCGATGGCCTGGGACCATTCTCCCTCGGCGTGGGCGCCGTAGCCCGAGGCCGTGTTGTTGGCGCCGCCGGCGATGAACGAATGCGCGCCACTGGCCACCTGCGCCGCATCGCTGCGCACGTTTTGCAGGTCGATGGCGCTGGCCCCGCGCTGGTCGCCGCCGGGAGGCGTGCCGAAGATTCCAAGCACGATCGCGCCGTCAGGCAGTTCGGTGTGCTGCGGCGAGAGGATCAACTGGGCGCCGACGCCTTGGTCGCTATAGAGCACCCGGCGGAACTCGCCATCGGCGGCGAGATGCGTGTCGACCATGAGCACGGCGAATTGACCCGTCGGCCACTGGGCGTTGTCCTGCCAGCGCAGGAAAGGCACCCAAATGGCTGCGCCCGGGAAGTCATTCTGGACGCAGATCGACATTTTGAGCGGAAAGTTGCCGATGTTCATCCAGCGCGAGCCGACGCAGTAGATCTGCGTGGCGGATCCGTCGTTGGCTGGCGTCGGATCCTCGGCCTCGGCATAGCTGCACTTTGGCTGCCGGTACTGAATCGTAGTGAAGTTGCAGTTCAGTGCGATGCCACCAGTTCCGGTTGGGTTGGCGGCGACGTAGAGCGAACCGGGGTCATCGATGAATTGGCAATAAATCTGCGTGCAACCGAATTGAAATGAAGTGCAGTCGGTGGACATGCTTTGTTCCTTCGATAGCGTTGTGGATTGGATTTCGATGTTGCGTCCGCAACCTTCGCGGAGCGCGCGGTGGTTCTACGGCCGCTCGTACTCAAACAGTTTGTCGATGAATGACGGTCGGATCGCGGGCACCGGCACGTAACGGACACCCTTCGCGGGACTTTCGCGGTGACCGATGCACACGAAAGGCTCGTGATAGACGATCAAATTTGGCGGTGACTTAACCCCCGTGATGCTTCCGTTCCTAAGGAACAGGACATTCGCACCGAGTGCGCCGGAAACGACGATGGCCCCGCGCTCGACGAATGCAACTGATTTCTCGAGGTTCGCCAACTGCGCGCCAGGAAGAACAACGTACGCGAGCGGGCGACTAGCGTCGAAGCGATCAGCCACCACGGGCCTTTCCGCCGACACGGATTTGGCGTTCTTTGGTACCGTGATTGTAACGCCGCCTGGGCTTTGCACGATGATCGCCGCGCCGGTGAAGGCTCCCTCGAGTGGAGGCACCGCCACCTTTAGCGTGTTCTCGTCGACCACCTCGAAACGCGCGTCGACGTGCTGCCCATTTTCCACGCCGACGAAAGACACCTTCTCGGTCTCGCTCAAGTGTCTACCGGTCAGCACGATCGCCGCCCCAACTGGTCCCGCCTCGGGCGCGATCGACTTGACGAGCGGCGGGGCCGGTAGCGTCGTCGGCTTTGGCGGATCCGGAACGCGCGTCCTGCGGACCAGCCCATACACGCCGCCTGCGAAGGACCGGTACTCGGTCCAGTAGACTTTTCCGCCGTCGGGATCAACCGCGACACCGTAGACGTTTACCCCGCCGATCACAATCTCCTCGACATGCGAACCGTCGAGATTAGAACGCCGCAGGTGCCCTCTTGCCTTATCCACCCAGTAAAGCTTCCCCGCGTCTGTATCCAGCGCGATCGCTGAAATGCTCGCAGTTCCAATCGGTGACTCAATCACGAATTCGGGAGCGCCGCCGTCCAAGCTGACGCGCGCAATCCATGCACTGGCCGCGCACGCCCAATAGAGGTGCCTCGCCTTTTGATCGAGCGCGAGGGCGTGCGGCGGAGGCAGGACGGCCTTGGCCAAGCGACGTTCTTCGCCATTACCGAGGTCGCGGCAGATGATGTCGTGGTCCATGCCGTAGTACAGCTTTCGTTCATCGCCATCGACGGCCGTGCCACCCGAGTGTAGCACTTTTTCAACCACCGCATGGGCATGCTTCCCATCGACGTCGACGCAAAGCACCGCCCCGCCGCAGCAATAGACTTTGCGTTTCGCGAGATCCAGCGATAGCCCGTGGACTCCGATCTCTCGCCCGAGAATCGTTTCGGGCGCCGAGCCGTCGAGGTTGGCTCGTTGGATGTGCGACGTCTCCGGGTATGACCCGCCGCTGTCCTTCCAGTACATTTTCCCTCGCTTCACGTCGAGACAGATGTCGCCGCAGTACGGCGCCCAACGAAACCCACGGCTGCGGACTTTTCTGGTGTCCACCAGCGTCTCGGCTTTGTCCGCCATGATCGCCGGGCGCCATTCGTAGCCTTCGTAGCTGTCCCCATAGGTTTCCAGTTGCACGACCGTTCCGTCGGCAAGCGTCACGCTGGTTGGCTCGTCAGGGACGCTTTCCGTCACGTTGTCGGAGTGCCTCTCCTCCGCCGGCTGCGCGGCGTCGGTGCGGGTGACGGCGAGAGCATACGCGACGACGAACAGCAGCGCGGCGCGGGCCAGCGAGACGAACCATGAATTCGCGCCGCGAATTGCGGGGGCCGCCGCAGGCGTTGGTGGCGGGTTGCGCGAGGAGGTTGGGACGCCGCTGGCGTCGGTGGCGTGGCTGTTGGCGCGGGCGGCGTTGGCGTTGGCGAGAATCCCAGCGCCGACGCCATCGGCGTCGCCCGAGGCTTCGGGTCCATTGCCGTTGGCGTAGCCGAACGCGACGCAGCCCTCGTCCTTGGCGTTGATGATGCCGCCGTTGACGGCGCTGCCGTGCGCCAGTGCCCCGACCCCTTTGGCCAGGACGAAGCTGTTGGCGCCGTTGGCGCCGCCGCCGGCGTGGGCGCCGTTTTGCTGGGCGCCGATCGAGCCGCCGGCGGTTGCGTATCCCTCGGCGTGGGCGCCGGTGCCGACGCCGGGCGAGACGCCGGCCTCAATGGCGCCTCCCAGGGCGGCGCCTTCGGCGTGGCAGCCTTCGGCCAGGGCCTGCACTTGGCCGGCGCTCCCGCCGCCAAGCGTGGCGTAGCCTTCGGCGTGGGCGCCGGTGGCGTTGGCCAGGATGTACGAGACGCTGCTCAGCGAAGCGCGGCCCACGGCGCTTCCCTCCGCGTGCGCTCCGGGTTGGGCGGCGCTGATCGTGGCGCCGGCTTGCGCGTTGCCTTCGGCGTGGGCGCCCAGGCCCGGCCCTCCGCCGGAGGGCCCTCCGCCGCCGGCGTTGATGGTGCCGCTGTTGGCGTAGCCCTCGGCGTGCGTGCCGGCGCCGCTGGCAAACAGCGCGCCGGTGGTGCCGCTGGTGCCGCTCAGGGCGTAGCCGGCCGCCTGGGCACCGACGTCAGGCGCGGAGATCAAGCCACCGCTGGCGCAGCCGCCGGCATGCGCGCCCAGGCCCGTGGCGTCGATTTCACCGCCGCCCAAGGCGTAGCCTTCGGCGTGCGCGCCGATACCCGCGGCCAGGATCGTCGAGGCCAGGCCGCCGACGTTGCCGATTGCCGCGCCCTCGGCGTGGGCGCCAAAGGCGCTCGCGGTCATGACGCCGCCGGTGAGCGCGTAGCCTTCGAGGTGGGCGCCGGTCGCGTTGGCGATTTTGGAGCTGGCGGCGTCGGCGAAGCCCTCGACGTGCGACGACTCGCCGATGGCCTCGGACCATTCTCCCTCGGCGTGGGCGCCGTAGCCCGAGGCCGTGTTGTTGGCGCCGCCGGCGATGAACGAATGCGCGCCACTGGCCACCTGCGCCGCATCGCTGCGCACGTTTTGCAGGTCGATGGCGCTGGCCCCGCGCTGGTCGCCGCCGGGAGGCGTGCCGTAGATTCCAAGCACGATCGCGCCGTCAGGCAGTTCGGTGTGCTGCGGCGAGAGGATCAACTGGGCGCCGATACCCGGATTGGACACTAACACGCGGCGGTACTCGCCGTCCACGCCGAAGTTCGAGTCGACCATCAAGACGGCGAACTGACCGGTCGTCGGCTGCCATTGGGCCGCGCTCTGCCAGCGGAGCCAGGGAACCCATACGGCGGCGCCAACCGTGTTGTCGACGCAAATCCACATCTTGAAGTTGAACAAATTCAGCCATCGCGATCCGACGCAGTAGTCCGAGTCGTCATCGGCGCCCGCGTTCGGATCCACACCCGCGGCGTAGTTGCACTTAGGTTGCCGGTACTGGATCGTCGTGAAGTTGCAATTCAACGCGATGCCCCCGCTCCCGGTTGGGTTGGCGGCGAGGTAAAGCGAGCCGGGGTCGACGATGGACTGGCAATAGATCTGCGTGCAGCCGTATTGCAGGGATGTGCAGTCAGTGGCCATGGTTGCCTCCTTTGGTATCGTTGCGGATTCGATTTCCGATTCGTGCTCTTGGCCGGCACGGAGAAATGTTGGTGTTACTGCCGATCGTACTCGAATAGTGATTCGACGAAGCTCAGCCGGATAGCCGGTACGCGGATGAGCGCCGTGCCAGGCGATGCTTTCTTATGACGACCGGCGAGTCGCGCAAACGGCTCCTGGTAGATCACGTTCGTCGATCCCTCATGTGGAACCATGCTGCTTCCATTCTTCATGAACAACACGTTACCTCCGCGTCCGCCCGTGGTAATGCGGGCGCGATCCAGCGCGATTGCGAGCGACTTTTCAATGTGGGCAATCCGTGAACCGGACGCAACCACATAGGGAGGGCCGTGCGCATCGTGGAATCGATCGAACTTGATTTTATCGCCTTTGACGCCGCGGCAGTCGCGTGGGAGTGTGACCGTAACGCCGCCCGGGCCGGCGACGACGATCGCGGCGCGCTTCACGCCTTTCGGCGCTTTTGGTACGACAACCCGCAACTCGCCATCGGATTTCACGATGTACGTCGCTCGCAGCCGCTCGCCGCCGTCGCCGATGAATTCCGCGCGTTCCACGCCCGTAAAGTGCGTTCCTCGAAGTGTCACCTCGATGCCCGCGGCGCCTCTCGCCGGCTCCATAGCCACGACCCGCGGCGGAGCGCGCATGGTTTTCGGCGTTGGGACGGGCGGAAGCTTTGCCCGTTGGACCAGGCCGTAGAGAGTTCCCCCGTCGTTGTAACGATCGGTCCAGTAAACATGGCCGTGCCCAAGATCAACGTCCACGCCCCCGGGCCACTCCAGTCCGACGACAAGATTTTCAATCTGCGAACCGTCGAGGTTCGCTCGGCACACATGACCATAGCTGCGCTCGATCCAGTAGAGCTTATCGTTGGCGGCGTCCAAGGCGATGCCCCAAATCTGTCCCCAGGAGAGGCCCAACGCCACAACGGTCTCAAGCCTAGTCCCATCCAGATTGACTCGCGTGATTCGGTCGTCGCCGCCGGCCCAATAGAGCTGGTTGCGCGCGTGGTCGATCACGGCCGACCAGCCGAAGTGCGCCTTTCCACTCGCCTCAACAACCATCTCTTCGTTGGAGCCGTCAAGGCGCGCACGGACGAGCTTTGCGTCGTCGAAATAGTACAGCGTGTCTGAATCGGCATCGGCATCGATCGCGACTGCGCTTGGCGCCCCAGGGCTGGGGACGTCAATAAGCGTCGCGTGGCGCGACCCGTCGAGTTTGGCGCGTTGGACACCCATGCGGTGGGTCTCGGACGGCACGGCGTTCGACCAGTACATCATCCGATGAACCAGGTCAAGTTCCAGGCCCCTTGGATCGGCGAGCTTCGGACCAACCAAGGTGCTCGGCGATTTGCCGTTCAGGCCGGCGGAGCGAATGTTGCCAAAACGCCAGGCGCCTCCGTCCGTGTCGATCCAGTACATCCTCTTTTTCTTCACGTCCAAACGGATGGAGCGGAGTTCGAGGTTCCCCCCCAATCGATCGCGGCCGTAATCGACGAGCGTCTCGGCCTTTTCGGCGGTGATCGGCAACCGGGGCTCGTACCCCTCGTAGCTGTCGCCGTAGGTTTCGAGTTCCAGCACGGTGCCATCGGCCAGCGTCACGCTGGTTGGTTCGTCGGGCACGCCTTCCGTCTCGTTTTCGGCATCTGTATCCGCGGGTGGCTGAGCGGCGTCGGTGCGGGTGACGGCGAGAGCATACGTGGCGACGAACAGCAGCGCGGCGCGCGCCATCGGTACGAATGTCGAATGCCCGCTACTGCGTGCCGCCACCGTATCGCGTCGTCGTCGCGCGCAGTCGCGCGTGGAGACGGTGCCGTTGTCCGCGCCGCCTTCGGCGTGGCAGCCGTTGGACGTGGCGCGGATCAGGCCGACGTTGTCGCAGTTGCGTTCGCCGTGCGCGCCTTCGCTGGCCAGCGGATTGGTCAATTGGCCGGCGCGCTCGCCCGCGAGGATTTGCGATGAGTTGGCGGCGTGGCCCTCGGCGTGGCAGCCGCTGAACGAGGCCTGCATCACGCCGCTGTGCTCGGCGGACATGGTTTGTTCCATTAGCTCAACCCTTTTTCCGGTAGTTCAATCATTCGCGCTAGTCCACATTGCAGGTGGACGTTCGGCGCGAGGCGAACCGTCTTAATGATGTCTGTCGTCGAGGCACCGCCGCGCCGCGTCGTAAGGAGCACCTTTCCACCCCAGCCTTCGATGGCGTCGCGCCCCACGACCTGCTCCGCGCCGTGGTACGTCCCTCCCTTGGCAAGAACGTCAGGGCGCAAGGCGTCGAGCAGCGAGTTGGGCGCCAGTCCGTCGAACACGACGAGGTGGTCGACGCACTCCAACGCGGCGAGCATGGCCACGCGATCGCACAGGCCAATCACCGGGCGACCCGGCCCCTTGAGCGCTCGGACGCTCTCGTCGCTGTTCACTCCCACGAACAACACGTCACCGAACTCGGCCGCTTCCTGCAAGCACGTCACATGGCCGATGTGCAGCAAGTCGAAACACCCGTTGGTGAAAACGATCGAATGGCCCGCCGCGCGGTACGCACTTGCCATCGCCGGCAATTCCGGCCCGGTCAGAATCTTGCCGCGTGGCGATCCGGCTTTGCGCGACAGTTCCGCCCGCAGTTCGGCGCGGGTCACCTGGGCGACGCCCAACCGTTCCACCTGCAAACCGGCCGCCGCGTTTGCCAGGCGCACCGTATCGGGCCATGTGATCCCGGCGGCCTGGCAGAGGCCAACCAGAGCCAAAGCCATGTCGCCCGCCCCCGTGATGTCGTACACCTCGCGGCGTCGCGCTGGAAAATGCTGGGCGGAGCGGCCCTCGACGGCAAGCACCATGCCTTCGGCGTCGAGCGTCAGAAGCACGGCTGCGCCGTCGAGCCGCAAATGCAACTCCTCCACGGCCGAAACGGCGTCGGCAATCGTACGAATTGGCCTGCCGGTCGCCAACTCGGCCTCAATTCGGTTGGGCTTGAGGAGCGTCGCCCCGCGGTAACGACCGTAGCGGCGCAGGCGCGCCGGGTCGACCAGGATGGGAACCCTCCCCTCCGCTCCGGCGGTTATCACGGCCGAAAGCAGCCGGGGCGTGCCGACGCCCTTCGCATAATCAGCGACCAGGACGGCCTGCCGCGACGGCAGTTCCTCGGAGATCGCACTGATCAACTGAGCTTCAAGCTCCGGGCACAGCGGGCGGCAATCCTCGCGGTCGAGACGCAGGATTTGATGCGGCTGTCGTCCGGGTGAACGCCCCAGGATCCGTTCTTTCACGGTGGTCGGGCGGTGGGGATCGTCGAATACCAGCGTCTGGTCAATGCCTGCCTCTTCGAGCAGCCGCCGCGCGAGACGGCCGCGCGGGTCGGTGCCGACGACCGCCGCCAACGCGACATCGGCGCCAAACCCACGGAGCAGGAACGCGACGCTCGCCGCGCCCCCCAACCGCACCTCGTCGCCCTCGGCCCGCAGCACAACCACAGGCGCCTCAGGGCTGACGCGTTCGGCATCGCCCCAGGTGTAGATATCGAGCATCACGTCCCCGACGACGAGCAGTCGGGGCGTCCCCAACGCGTCAAGCACGTCGGAAAGATCGTTCACGGCACGGTCCTCTTGGAAGCACGTTCACCGGCGCGAATTCGTGCGCCCGTCAATCGAGGCCGAATGGCGATTGCGCACGACATGGCTCATTGTATCGGGTCTTCGCGCCGACGCAATCGGCAAAAAGGCCGCCATCGCGCGCCAGGGTCACTTCGCGCTCACGGTGGGCGAACCGCGGCCGATTTCGACCAGCCGCTCGACGTTGTCGGGGAACGACTCCGGCCGGTTCCAGCTCCGCTGCCAGCCTTGCAGGAGCCAGCCGTGCTCCATGCCGGTGGCGACGTCGAACAGCCGCGTGGGCGCGTACCAGGGAAGGTAATGGTCGCGTTCGCCGTCGG
>Ga0307373_10013071_pt1 | contig 11675 bp, 10 predicted proteins | sample OX2MG_FD_202534 | JGI IMG/M metagenome (GOLD analysis project Ga0307373, IMG submission 202534) | Soil microbial communities from Risofladan, Vaasa, Finland - OX-2 | ecosystem: Environmental > Terrestrial > Soil > Coastal area > Acid sulfate soil | place: Finland: Risofladan, Vaasa | collected...
CCGCCGCGACTCCCGTATCCCTTTATATGCATCTCCCGTTCTGCGAGAGCCTTTGTCTTTTCTGCGCGTGCAACGTTGTCATTCAAAAAGATAAGAAGGCCGCGATTCCCTATCTCGAATCGCTCAAGGCGGAAATCAATCACGTCAGCCGGTCTGTTTCGCGGCAACGCGAAGTTGTACAGTTTCACTGGGGCGGCGGCACGCCCACCTATTTGAGTCCCGCGCAATTGCAAGACCTGTTTGGCTACACGCGCGAGCGCTTCTCATTCGCGGCCGGCGCGGAAATCGGCATTGAAGTCGATCCACGCGTGACCACACACGAGCATCTGGCAACGTTGCGCACGCTTGGCTTCAACCGGCTGAGCATGGGCATTCAGGATTTCACGCCGGAAGTGCAAAAAACAATCAACCGCATCCAACCGTTCGAGCTGACGCGCGACTTGATCGTCGAAGCGCGAAGACTCGGATTCGATAGCGTGAACGTGGATTTGATTTACGGCTTGCCGTATCAAACCGCCGCGTCATTTGCTGAGACGGTCGACAAAGTCCTCGAGCTCAATCCTGATCGCATCGCGATGTTCAGCTATGCGCACGTGCCGTGGCTCCGCAAACAACAAGGCGCGTTTCAGGGGCATTTGCCCGAGGGCATGGAGAAGTTTCATATTTTCAAAACCGGCGTACGAAAATTCACGGACGCGGGCTATCTCTACATCGGCATGGACCATTTCGCGCGTCCGGGCGACGAGCTCGCCATCGCGCAAAGCAATCGAACTCTCCACCGTAATTTTCAGGGTTACACCACAAAAGCGGGCGCGGACCTTTACGGAATGGGCGTAAGTGCGATCAGCAGCATCGGCGAAGCATACGCGCAAAATGATCGCGCGCTCGCAACGTATCAATCGGCTGTCGCGCAGCGCGGCTTGGCGACCATGCGCGGCTACCGCTTGAACGACGACGACTTGCTGCGCCGCGAGGTCATCACCAGGCTTCTATGCCACACCGTCGTGCGCAAACGGGAAATCGAAAACACATTCCAGATTCACTTCGATGAATACTTTCACGCCGAGCTCATCGAACTCCGCGCCATGCGCGAGGATGGCCTTGTGCTTCTATCGGACGACGAAATACGCGTCACTCCTCTGGGACGAATTTTCATACGCAACCTTGCCATGCCGTTTGACCGTTACCTCCGCGAACAGAAAATGGACTCGCGGCCGCTTTTTTCGAAGACGCTCTGAGATGTCCCTGCCCCGATGAGCCCATTACGTCAGGCAATTGTCGTTGGCGCGGGAATCTCTGGTCTTGCGTGCGCCATGCGCCTCGCTGAAATGGGCATTGGTGTTCGGGTGCTCGAAGCAGCCGAACAGCCGGGCGGAATGATTTCAAGCGTCGAGCGCGACGGATTTCTTTTCGAGTCCGGCCCGCAGAGCTTCCAAATGACGCCGGACCTGCAGGAACTGATTCGCGCGGCGAACTTCGAGAGCGAGCTGATCGAAGCGGATCCCAAAACCCCTCGCTATGTATTGCTCGGCGGAAAGCTGCGGCCTGCTCCGATGTCTCCTCCCACCCTGCTGAGCACTTCGCTGCTGAGCATGGGATCGAAGGTGCGAGTACTCAGCGAAGCGTTCCGCCATTCAAAACCGCCGGCGAATGACGAATCGTTTGCCGATTTCGTGCGCCGGAAATTCGGCACGGAAATTCTGGAGCATCTCGCCGGGCCGTTCGTTTCCGGCGTGTTCGCCGGCGATCCCGAGCAACTGAGCCTGCGCAGCACCTTTCCGACCATGGCGGTATGGGAGGAGGAATACGGCAGCATCATTCGCGGCGCCATGAAGTCCCGCGGCAACGCCCCCCGGACGCGGCCAACGCTCGCGGGCTTCAAGCGAGGCATGGCGAGTTTTGTCGGCGCGTTAGTACGGAAACTTGGCAGCGGCGTCACGAATGGCATTCGCATCGACTCGCTCGAATCGGCCGGGAACGCCGGATGGTCGATTCATTGCACGGGAACGCGCACCGCGGAAATATTGCCAGCCGATGCGATTGTGATTGCCACCCCGGCCTATGAAGCCGCGCGTCTGGTAAATAAATTTGCGAAAGGCCTGTCGGCCACCCTCTCGGGGATTCCCTATGCTCCCGTCGCGGTCGTCGCAGAAGGATACCGTCGCGAACATGTTGGGCATGCGCTCAACGGGTTCGGTTTTCTCGTACCGCGAAAAGAAGGCCTGCGCACGCTGGGAAACGTCTGGAATTCGTCGCTCTTTCCCGGGCGCGCGCCGGCGGGTATGGTCTTAATCACTAGTTTCATCGGCGGCGCGATGGATCCGCAAATCCTGGAGATGAACGAAGAACAGATTGCCAATCAGGTGCGAATCGAAATCGGAAAAGTGCTGCAAATCAGCGGACCGCCCGCCGCGCAGCACGTCTGGATCCATGCAAAAGCGCTGCCGCAATACAATTTGGGGCACGCGGAACGAGTTCAGGCGATTCAGGACGAACTCGAAAATCATCGCGGCATTTTTGTCACAGGGAATTACCTCGAAGGCCCTTCCATCGGAAGCTGTATCTCGCAAGGATTTCGCGCCGCCAAATCCGCCCTCGAACATTTATCGCGCTGACCATAAGCCGTCAGCTCTGTTGACATCATGTTCCCGGAAGCGCCTCGCCACGAGTTTGTCATCCCGAGCCGCCATGCGGCGAGGGATCTGCTTTTTGCTTTTTGCTTTTTGCTCTTGGCGGCTCTCGCTCCGGATAAAACGGCCTTGGTCAGGGCACGGCTTCAGCCGTGCCGTTACCTTCCCGGGAATTCAGAGGTTTTAACCCCGCTCGGTTAAGCGATTGATATATGTAAAGATGTGTGAAGTAGGTTCCGGTCGCGATAGCGAGCGCCAGCCGCCTATTCCGGCGGGAACGGCCGTTTGTAGCGATGCGCCAGGCGAATCTTGCGCCGCTCGCCCGCTTCGCGCCAATGCCGCCGATCGTCCTCGGTCTCCAGAATCAGCGGCGGAATCGCGTGCTTGCGAAGATCGGCGTCCACCGCGACGTAGGTAACGTAGGCGCTCGACGTGTGCTTGCGTTCGCGCGTCAAAATATTTTCGGAATATACCTTCACGCCGACTTCGAGCGACGTGTGAAACACGCGATTCACTTCCGCCTTCAGTACAATCAAGTCGCCAATGTGAATCGGGCTGCGAAAATCCAGATAGTCCACCGACGCGGTCACAAGATAGCTCCCTGAATGGCGATGCCCGGCAATCGCCCCGGCGATGTCAATCAAATGCATCACGCGGCCGCCCAGAATATAGCCGAGCGGGTTCGCATCGTTCGGCAACACGGCCTCGAGCATTTCGGAGCGCGACGCGCTTACCGGCTTGCCGGGAAGTCCTGTATCGGCAGGCTCCGTGATAGGCTCGGGGGAAGTGCGTGAGATAAACTTTGCCTTCGTCATCTTTTTCAAGGAATCGCCCTCACGTGAAAATTGGCGTCACGAAACGAGACGGCTATAATACGACACATCATGAATTCACCCCAAACTTCGAAGAGCCGCAGACAAATGCTCGAAGAATTTGTCGCCAAGAATTCCGCCGATGCATTCGGACGCTACGGGCTTGCGATGGAATGCCTGAAGACCGGAGACAGCGCAGCCGCCGAGGATAATTTCAAGCAGCTCATTGCCGCGCATGCCGATTACGTGGCGGCGTATTTTCAGTATGGACAGATGCTCGCCAAAATGGAAAGAGTTGACGACGCCCGCAAGACACTGACGGAAGGCGTGTCACAAGCGGTTAAGTCGGGCGAAGAGCACGCGCGGAGCGAATTGCAGGCCGCTCTCGACGAACTGGCTTGACGGCATTAAGGTATCTGCCCTAATTCCGGCTAAGGCGCTGCAATGAAATATTCTCTTGGGCGTTACGTCTACGGCTTGGCGACGTTTGGTTCCGGCATCTGTCTCCCCGGGGCCGCGGATTCTGCTATGCTAGGTGACGCGGCGCCGCCAAGATGAAGCCGAAGCGCATTCCGCTTTTTCCGCTTGATGTCGTTCTGTTTCCCGGAGCGGCCCTCCCTCTGCACATTTTTGAGCCGCGCTACAAGCAAATGATTCGCCGTTGCTTGACCATGAAACTGGAATTCGGCGTGATTCTGGCGCATAAGCAAGGTATTGCAACCATCGGCTGCACCGCGGCAATCGTCACGTTGGTGAAGCAGCACGCGGACGGCAAGATGGACATTTTGACGCGCGGCCACACGCCATTTCAGGTAAAAGAAATTTTCGACGACAAGGCTTATTACGAAGCTGCGATTGAATGTTTTGACGAACTGCCCGAAACCTATCCAGCTGCATCAAATGAATTGCTGGAACTTTATGAGCAGTGCTACTGGTTGCTCTTCAACCATGGACCGGAAGTGCTGCCGCCGAAGTCGAAAGTGTCCACGGCATACGCCATGGCGGGCGCGCTGCCGCTCGAACTGGATCAGAAGCAACTTCTGCTCGAGATGCGCGACGAGGCGGAGCGGCAAATGCATCTTTACGAACAACTGAAGGAGTGGCTGCCGCGCCTGGTCTATTTGAATGAGAAGCGCCAGCGCGCGCGCGGCAACGGACACTCGCTCAATTAGAGGCCGTCCCAGAATATGTAGCTATTCTTTTTATGTAGCGATTCTTTTCAGGAGGCCGGGGCTTCAGCCCCGGCGTAAATTGTCTGAAGGCAACGGGCTTCAGCCCCTGAAGCAAGGTTTCTGGTTTTGTCAGGGCACGGCTTTAGCCGTGCCGCAAAGATCCAAAATCTCAGGGGTTTTAACCCCTGAGGTCGGAACGATCTTCGGCCACCGCATTTACGAGATAAAGGATGGTTTCTAGTTGGCGCTCTCGCGGGGCTATCGTTAACAGGGAGAAACAATCGTGGCAAATGAGGCGGCACGGCGAACTTCGGAAAAGGAACTGCACAACATGGGCGCAAAACCAAATTTGCTCGGCGAATTGAGAAAAAGCCAGTGGAGCGAAGCGCGTTACGCCTCGCGCACCGTGAAGGACGAGCTTCGCGAAAATCTCTTGCGGAAATTAAGCGCGGGGGAAGAACTTTTCCCCGGAATTCGCGGCTATGACGATACGGTGATACCGCAGATCGTCAACGCGATTCTTTCGCGGCATCACTTCATTTTGCTCGGTCTGCGCGGTCAAGCAAAAACGCGCATTTTGCGCGACCTCGTGAGTTTTCTCGACGAGGAAATCCCCGTGATCCACGGCTGCGAGATCAATGACAATCCGTACCGTCCCATTTGCCGCGCCTGCCGCGAACGTGCTGCTCTCGAGGACGAAGCGATTCAGATCGCCTGGCTCCCGCGCGATCGCCGTTATGTCGAAAAACTCGCCACGCCTGACGTAACCATTGCCGACATCATCGGCGACGTGGACCCCATTCGCGCAGCCAAAGGCGGCCGCGATCTTTCCGACGAGCTTACGATTCACTACGGCTTGCTGCCGCGTGCGAACCGCGGGATTTTTGCCATTAACGAGTTGCCGGATTTGGCCGGAAAAATTCAGGTGGGCCTGTTCAACATCATGCAGGAGGGCGACGTGCAGATCAAAGGCTATCCTGTGCGCCTGCCGCTCGACGTGCTGCTCGTTTTCACCGCGAACCCGGAAGATTACACGGCGCGCGGAAAAATCATCACGCCCCTGAAGGACCGCATCGGCTCGGAAATTCGCACGCATTACCCCGCCACACTCGATGAAGGCATCGCCATCACTTCGCAGGAATCCTGGACCACGCGCGAAGGCCGGAGAATCGAAATCCCGCCGTACATTCGCGAAGTGGCCGAGGAAATCGCATTTCAGGCGCGCGAAGACAAGCGCGTCGACCGTCGCTCGGGCGTCAGCCAGCGCTTGCCGATCTCCTGCCTCGAAAATGCCGTCAGCAACGCCGAGCAGCGCGCCGTCCGCAACGAAGAGAAAGTCTCGGTCGCGCGCGTCGCGGATATTTACGCCGCGATTCCGTCGATGACGGGAAAATTTGAGCTCGAATACGAAGGCGAATTGCGCGGAGCCGACACCATCGCGCGCGAGCTGATTCGCGCCGCGATTGGCAAGACATTCACGAAATATTTCAAGGACACGAATCTGCAATCCATAGTGCAGTGGTTCGAAATGGGCGGCGAGCTGAAAGTCGCTCCCACGGCAAAGACAGCCGAATATCTCGCCGAGCTGAAAAAAGTGCAGGGGCTGTTTGACCATACCGCGGCACTCGGCGTGGGACCGAAGGATGATCCCGGAGTGCAGGCGGCTGCCGCGGAATTTGTTCTCGAAGGTCTGTGGGCGCACAAGCGAATCAGCCGCAGCGAAGAACGCGGATACTTCGCCGAGGCCAGGAAAGCGCCTGAGCAGCGCGAAGCTCCGGGACGCATGCCGCGCCGCCAGTTCAACTAAGCGCCGGGAGATAGAAAACTTTTGCCATGAGAACTTTGGCCGATGCGTTGCGCACCCTGCTTTACGCCGCCGGCTTTATTTTGTTTTTTGGATGGATGTCGCTGCGATTGCGCTCTTACGATCATAATTTCGGTTTCGCCTTCCCCAGCGGAGTGCGTCCCATTGGCGCCATATTAATGTCCGCTGGAGCCGCACTCGCCATTCTGTGTATCGCGACGTTTGTAATACGAGGGCGCGGGACGCCCGCACTGTTTGATCCGCCGCGTCAGTTTGTCGCCGTCGGGCCGTATCGCTACGTCAGGAATCCGATGTACATCGGCGGGTTTTTCTTGTTACTCGGCCTTGGACTGTACCTGCGCTCGCCCGCGATTGTGCTGATGGTGGCTGTGATCATCCTGGCGTGCCATCTTCTCGTGGTCTTTTACGAAGAGCCGACGCTGCGTCGCAAATTCGGGGAGAACTATCAAGCGTACTGCTCGACGGTCGGGCGATGGCTGCCTCGACTACCTCGCGTAAGCGCAAGAATGAATCCGGGGCCAACCGCATGAAATACGTACGCTACAAAAAATACACGGGGCAGGAAGCCGACGACATTGACTTGCAGGAATTGATGAACAGGCTGTCCGATTTTTTGCTCCAGAGCGGCTTCGAGTCGCAGTACTACGGCTTCCAGGAAATGGACCCCGAGCGTTCGATGGAGCAATTGCGGCAGGCTATTTTACGCGCGCTCGAAGAGGGCGACCTTCTGCCACCGGAAATGATGGAAGAGTTGCTCGAAAATCCCAACCTCGACCAGAACCAGCGCCTTCGCGAAATGATTGACCAGCTTATCGAGCGCATGACGCAAGAAGGCTACATTTCGCCGCAACCGCCGCAAGTCACTCCGCCTCCACAGCAGACGCCCGGCGGTCAAATCGGCGCGCCCGGAAAACAGGATATCAACGCGCGCTTCGAAATCACGGACAAGGCCATCGATTTCCTCGGCTTCAAAACCCTGCGTGACCTGCTTGCCTCGCTAGGAAAGAGCAGTTTCGGCCGGCACGACACGCGCGATCTCGCCACGGGAATCGAATCGGGCGGCACGTCGAAGCCATACGAATTCGGCGACACGTTGAATCTGGATATCCCCGAGACTCTGTTTCACGCGCTCCGGCGCCAGCAGGCCGCCGGCGGCTCCATGATCCCGCTCGAAATCGATTATCAGGATCTGATGGTCCATCAATGCGAATACCAAAGCTCGTGCGCGACCGTGCTGCTGCTCGATTGCAGCCACAGTATGATTCTTTACGGCGAAGACCGCTTCACGCCGGCAAAACGCGTCGCGCTGGCGCTTTCGCACCTCATCCGCTCGCAATATCCGGGCGATTCGCTGCACTGCGTGCTGTTCCACGATAGCGCCGAGGAAATCCCGCTGGGACAGCTCGCGCGCGTGCAGGTGGGCCCGTATTACACAAACACGCGCGAAGGCTTGCGCCTGGCGCAGCGCATTCTGGCACGGCAAAAAAAAGACATGCGCCAAATCGTCATGATCACCGACGGCAAGCCCTCCGCGCTGACGCTCGAAGACGGCCGCATCTACAAAAATGCCTTCGGCCTCGACCCGCTTGTCGTCACGCAAACGCTCGAAGAAGTTGCAAAATGTCGCCGCGCGGGAATTTTGATCAACACGTTTATGCTCGCCAGCGATTACAGCCTTGTGCACTTCGTGCAAAAAGTCACGGAGCTCTGCCGCGGCAAAGCCTACTTCACCACGCCGTATACCCTCGGTCAGTATCTCCTGATGGATTACCTGCAGAAAAAATCCAAGCACATTCATTGATCGCTGGACACTTACCGAACGCTTGCTGGACGCCTGCCGGACGCTTGCCGGGTGAAAGACCGATGTCCCCGCAAAAAGTTTCGCGATGTTTACTGCATCGTGAATGCTTTGTTACAATCCAATTACAATGAAGTTTCTGCGCGCTATTTTTGGAGGCAGGATTATGCCGAAGATTCAGGCAGGCGCCGCCGCGCCAGTGTTTGCGCTCGCCGGCGTCGATGGCCAGCAGTACTCGCTCACCGATGCGCTCAAAAAAGGACCAGTGCTCGCGGCGTTTTTCAAAGTAAGCTGCCCCGTGTGCCAGTTCACGTTTCCCTTCCTCGAGCGCATCTACGAAAGCTACGGCGACGGCAAAGTCAGTTTCTGGGGCGTTTCGCAGGACAATGCACACGACACGAAGGAATTCCTCGATGAATACGGCGTGAAATTCCCCACGCTGATTGACGCTGACGGCTACAAAGTGACGAAGCAATACGGGCTCACGAATGTCCCGAGCATTTTCCTGATTCAGCCGGACGGCAAAGTACAGACGGCATCCGCCGGCTTCGCGAAAAAAGATTTGGAGACGATGGCGGCGGAAATCGCAAAAGCATCCGGGAAAACGACGCAGGCGCTTTTTCGTCCCGGCGAAAAAATCCCGGAATTCAAGGCCGGTTGAGGCTCCAAAGGCTAGGCTCCGGTCGGAGCCTGCAATCGACTCACAGAAGTTCCTCGTCGAGCAATCGTTTCTTGTGTTTCGGCGGTTTTGTCCGGCGGTCAGGGATCACACGCGCAGCCGGAGGCGTGCCCACAGTTTCCCGCGCCATGCGCCGCGCTTCCGTTCCCTTCTCAAATTTCCGCTTTTTCTTTCGTCTCGCCACGGCTAACGTATTAGGCCACAGTGAAGCCGCCTCGGGCAAATCCGGCGTCGTCTGTCATTCGGCGAAAACTTCGCAGCTTTGCCACGTCGCTGACATTGATTGTTATCGTTGCGACCGGAGTGCGGCTGGCATTCGCGTGGGATTACACGCAACAAAATTCCAGGCAAGCTCTCAGTGTAATCCCCTTCACGTTTGAACCCGGAAATATTGCGGCCTCGCTCGCTCGCGGACAGGGCTTCAGCTCTCCATTGCGCGTGCCGACTGGTCCCACGGCGTGGATGACCCCGGTTTATCCTCTGCTGCTTGCAGCGGTCTTCCGCTACCTCGGGATCTACACCTTTCGCTCATTCGTCGCCGCCGTTCTGCTGAATATTATTTTCGCCGCGCTCACGTGCGTGCCGATCTACTACGCCGGCGAACGAATCGGAGGCGCGGGCTTGGGCGCGGGCGCTGCGTGGCTTTGGGCTATTTTTCCCAACGCGATTCTCCTTCCGTTTGAAAGCATGTGGGACGCGTGTCTGTCCGCTTTACTCGCGGCCACGATTTTATGGGCCACGCTGGCCCTGGCCGAATCCCGCCGCGCGCGCGACTGGTGCGCCTACGGCCTGCTCTGGGGTTTCACGCTGATGACGAACCCCACTCTCGCTTCCCTGCTGCCGTTCCTGCTCGCGTGGCTCGCGTATCGCGCTTATAAACACACTCATAAAGAAGTCCGGTTCTGGTTGCTGAATCCGTTGCTGGCGCTTGCCGTGGCAATTCTGTGCTGCGTTCCCTGGACCGTTCGAAACTACGACGTCTTCCATACTATTGTTCCGCTCCGTTCCACTCTCGGACTCCAACTCTCGGTGGGAAACAACGCGCAGTCAACCGACGCGCAAACGAATCTGGTGCACCCGCTCAACAATGCGAACGAACGCGCGAAGTACGTCGCGATGGGCGAAATCGCCTACATGCGCCGGAAGCAGCGCGAAGCGATTGCGTACATGGAGTCTCATCCACAACGCGTAGCAGACTTGTCGGCACATCGCTTCATTGCCTTCTGGACAGGAGGCACCCCTAATCCACTCAAGGATTTCGAGCAAATTCACTCAACATGGTTCCGCTACGTCTTGATTTTCAATATTTGTGCCGGCATCGGCGCGCTTGTGGGAATCGTCCTTCTTCTTTGGAGGCGCAGCATGTTCGCGTTTCCGCTCGCGGTGTTTCCGCTCGTTTTTCCGTGCGTCTACTATCTGTCAGTAGCCCAGCCGCGCTACCGTCTGCCGATTGATCCTGTTGTTCTTCTGCTCACGGCAATTGCGTTCGCTTCCGTCTTCCACTGGACCGCTCGCACTGGTGCGCCGAGCCCGCGAACCACTGCGCAAACCCCAAGTTTTTAGCTTCGCGTGGCACAGGCCTGCCTGCCGCAGGCAGGCTTCAGCCTGTGCGCACCCCTCACGCCAACCCAACGCGCTGTCATCCCGCCTGCCCTGAGGCACGAAGGGAGCCGCCATGCGGCGAGGGATCTGCTTTTTCTTCGGTTTCTGTAAACTGCGCCCGCTCGCGCCGGCGGGACGGCTCGACGCCGCTTTGGTGCCACCGCCGCTTTTGTCTTCGTAGGGGCTGATTTACACCGGCGGCGTCCACGGAAAACGCTTTTCTGCCAACCGCTTCGTCGAGCTTGTTTCCACCGCGCTCGCAAAACTTTTTGGACTGTACCCGCGGAAGGGGACAATCGCCGTCGGCTCGGATGCTGACCTCATGATCTTTGACCCGAACCGCGAGGAAATCATCAGCGCGAAAACGCATCACATGCGCGTTGACTACTCGATGTTCGAGGGCATTCACACCACCGGCGCGCCGAAAACTGTTTTTTCGCGCGGCAAAGCCGTGAACGACGCCGGAAAATTCGTCGGCCGCCCCGGCGCCGGCCAATTCATCCGCCGCCAAACCTACTCCCGCGTGTAGCTCTTCAGGAGGTCGGGGCTTTAGCCCCGACATAAACAATGTCGTCAGTTGAATCCTCCTTTCGCGCGTTTCATCCGCGCGATGTTTTCGTTTTTCGGCTGGCGTCTCTTCGACTGGGTCTTGAAAGTGGCTGTAGAACCAAGTTCGCATCGCATCGACTTGAACTTCACGATCGGCTGTTTTGAGTTGTGTTTCACTGATAATTGAACCGTCGGACAGTCGAAATGTTTCGGGGGGACGGCAACTCGTTGCCGAACAAGTCTTTTGTCATCTTGGTCTCGCAACCGTGGTTTTGGATTGGCACATTGTAGCACCGTGGTCGCGACGGGCGCAGCAAGCAGCGCCCCTACGAAGGCGAGGAGAAGGGCACACAGGCTGAAGCCTGTGCCACAAGAAACATCGCGCCCTTCCTGCGTCCCTTCCTGCGTCAGGGCGTGCAGGGTAAACGAAAGGAAGGAATCTTTGAGAGCGCTTTATGTCGGGGCTGAAGCCCGGACCTCCTGAAATCGGCATAGGGGGGACGGTTGCCCGTCCTCCCCTGCCACACCACCGTACATGCGGGTCCGCATACGGCGGTTCAGTGAGTTGAGCCCTGACGGGCCGTGAGGTTCGAGTCGTCATTCGCCAC
>Ga0307373_10013072_pt1 | contig 11675 bp, 21 predicted proteins | sample OX2MG_FD_202534 | JGI IMG/M metagenome (GOLD analysis project Ga0307373, IMG submission 202534) | Soil microbial communities from Risofladan, Vaasa, Finland - OX-2 | ecosystem: Environmental > Terrestrial > Soil > Coastal area > Acid sulfate soil | place: Finland: Risofladan, Vaasa | collected...
CCATCCTAAGCAACGCTTAGGGTGGGGGCGGGAAGGCGGGCATCTAAGCCCCTTAGTGACCTCAACCTCTCAACTTCCCCCAGCGCCACTAATCGTTGCAGTTTTCAACAATTAACGTTCGAAGCATTAGTCAGTCGAGCATACAGCTAATGACTAATACCTTCTAACCCCCACCCACGGATCGGGCATGACAGGGCTTACCAACCACCGTCACTGCCCTCTGCCACTAATCGCTGCAGTTTTCAACAACAACGCCCGAAGCATTAGCCAGTCGAGCATACAGCTCTAGACCCCCACTCCTACCTCACCAATATCGGCTCACTGTAGTTAGACACATGCGCCCCATCCGCTCCCGCCTTTGTGCCCCCCGTGGGACTGAACGCGACGATACGGTAGTGGTACGTCGTGAACGGCCACGTTCAGCCCTCGTCGTCGGTGGGCAGATCCCCCAAGTGCTGCTCGAACTCCTCGGGCGTCGCTCGCCGGCCACCGTACTTCGGCACAAGCGATAAGACCGGCGCGGTGTCCCGTTTCAACGCCGTCGTCGGATAGGAGAATGTGGCGCCTATGCTCGAGGAGCTCGTCTACTCTGCGGCGCAGCGCGCGCTCGATCAGCAGAGCACGTCCCTGTCCGATCTTCGCACCCGCACGAGTACGCTCGTGCCCGCCGACCCTTGCCGCGTGTGCTTCGCCGGATGCGGGATACTCTCCGCACCCGTGCCACAACACACCTCTATCCTCGTTAGCCACCAAGAACTGCCGCGCCACGCCCCCTACGAGCTGGCGCAGACGATCGAGGGCGCCGATCTGCACTGGGCGACGCGCGCCACGACCAACCCTGGTGTGGCGGGGCCCCTATCAAGACCACACTCGCGCTGAAGGAAGCAAGACGTTGACAGCTAGTCGCTATTCGTTCGAGACAATCTTCAACTGGGACGGCACCAACCTAGTGCCTAAGTTCGCCATTGCGCTCAACGGAGCGGTCCGCTTCCCACCGGGTACTCCTATTCCACGGGACCCAAACTCGGGTGGGCTCGTGCTTTTCAACTACATCGGGCGCGACATCATCGGCACGTGGGACGACGCCACCTCCGTACTACAGATCGAAGGTTTTGGATAGGTCATGCCGGACAGGCCCACGCAGGAGGCGCCCCAAGCAACGGAAGATGCCTCACGCCCAGCGATCCCGGTAGACGTTGCCACCAGGCTCGACCATCTCGATATTGAACATGGCCGCATTCGAGGGCTCATTGGCGACATCCAGGACGTCAATAGGCTGATCGTGATCGTGCTGTTGGTTGGGGTGCTGGTGCTTCTGTTCTCGCTTGGGGGGCTCATATTCGTTGCGATTCTCAACAATCCGGGCTCAAATGACCAGGGCGCCAAAATACAGCGCATCGAAGATCATCAGGAAGCCATTCAGCAGGAGATCATCAAACTCACTGCGCCGCCACACGCAGCCACCAAACCATAGACGGTCCCGTTGCCCGTGGGGCGATCGAGAGAAGCATCCCAAGCGCCGCGTATCCTTTCCCATCCTAAGCAACGCTTAGGGTGGGGGCGGGAAGGCGGGCATCTAAGCCCCCTTGCAACGCTCAGCCCCTCTTACGCCCTGCGCCCCTAATCGTTGCAGTTTTCAACAATTAACGTATGAAGTATTAGCCAGTCGAGCACACAGCTAATGACTAATACCTTCTAACCCCCACCCACCTAATCTGCATACAGCTCTAGACCCCACCTACCCAACTAACTACTACCTCACCAATATCGGCTCACTGTAATCCGACACATGCCCCCCATCCTTGACCTTCACGAGCGCCCGGTAGAGACCCCGGTGACGCAGGCGCATGCGACCGCTGAAACGCCCCACCGTTGACGTCCCAGATTTGACGATCGCCCCACCCTCGTTGATGGACTTGCCCGGGAGCAACAGCTGAAAGCCCACCTGCACGCCAACCTCCGCCGGAGCGACCGTGGCATAGAAGCGAGATACACCCGCCTCGCACGAGACACGTGGAAGGAGAGTCGCAGAGCCACAGTCTCCGTGATGACCGGACTGCAGACCAGGGGCTTACCCACCGTGACGACACGCAGCTGCGCAATTTTCCAAGAGGCCAAGGACCGGGAAAGAGAACCCACCCCTCCCCCGTTTTCGTTTGTTATTTCTGGGCCCCACTTCCTTGAAGAAGCCCAAAACGGGAAAGCATTGACCCTCCAAACAATCTCATGCGTGGATGCGCCCATCCCGGAGAGGTCCGGTCTCGACAAAGAACGGATGGACATTTGTGGTCCTGTAGCCTCGAGCCATGGCTGAAGCTCAAACGCGGCTCGTGGGGGTGACCTTCTTGTTCGAGCTACCGCTGGATCTCGGAGTCGATGGCGGCCACACCGAGCTCGTTGTCCGGGGAAAGCCTACCAAAGCGCCATTCCGCATCCGTATCGTCCTGCGGAGTCAGGATGGGGCGAAGCCCCCTTCGGTGCACACAGCGCTGGAGGCTTTCGGTGACTTCTTCGATGGGCTGCAACTTCAAGATGACCTTCCATCGGCCTGCCGGGACGGTATAGGTAAGGCGACGGTCGCAGCCGTCACCGTGTTACATCCGACCCGCGCAAGACACATAAAGGTGACGGAGTCGTGGCTCACACGACGCTTCGAGGAGGCGTTTAGAACGTTAGATCGCTTCCTCACCTGCCTGGGGTTTATCTCCGCAGCCCCGGATGTAGGCGCGCTAAGACGGACGGATCTTCCGTCACACGTACCGGTCATCATCGACGACGGGGTCTCCGAAGGACAGGTTCCTCGGCAGGCCCTGCTTACGGCACTCCAGCTATATGATTTTGAAGACTGGCGTAGTGACTTCGTAAGCCGTCCTGGAGTCGTGGAAACGGCGTCGTTTCTCTTCGAGGGGATGACAAGCGGCAGTTCGCCCTTCCGGCTTTTTATCGAGCACGTCCAGCGTGCCCGTCGAGACTTGCATGATGGGCGCACGGATCAGGCTGTGTTGTCTGCCGGTACTGCGGTGGAGGTTCTCGTAGCGGTGTCGCTGCGCACGTTCTGGCACGCGGAGCACGAGCGCCAAGAGACCATCGACAAGAAACTTGGCGGCGGCTTCCAGAACCTCCTGAAAGATCACCTTCGTCCGAGGCTCGTGGCCTTGGGTGGAGAGGGGAAAGTTGTCGACGATTGGGTGTCGGAGTGCTATCTGCTCCGTAACGACGTCGCCCACGAAGGCCTGGTGCCCGGACACGCACAGGCAAAAGTCGCCGTGCGCGCCACCGTCCTCCTCGGTGCCGAGATCGCTCAGGTCTTGCGCAACCAAGCGCGGTTCCGTCGGCTCGGCGAGTCCCTCCCGATCAGACCACCGACGACAGAGGAGAGAGGCCGCGCCGAACTCGCCCGGCTGCTGCAATGAGGTAAAGAACATAGAGATCGAGCGACTCGCGCACCCATCCTCGCCCCCGGCCTAGGCCTCGAATGGCTACCATTGGTCCATGGCGACTGTGGTGAAGAGGCTCGATTTGACGGTTGGTGAGCTCGTGGAGATCGCGGGGCGCCGCTACGAGGTAGTCCCGGATCGTGAGGGCGGCGTGACACTTGAGCCGCCGATCACCCCTGCGGCGGAGTTGCACGCTCAGCGGGGAACCAAGCCCGCCTCGGCGGCGGATTTCGAGCGTCTCTCGGCCGACGTTCCTCACGACGACGAGGGCTAACGTGCCAGGTCCCCCGGCGGGCGGTCTGCCACCCGTTTCGATCGAGTTTGGCTCGGTCGAGTGGGAAGAGGAGGTCGAGCGCTACGACCATCGTTCGCGAGCCCGCGCTCAGGCGCAGAGCGCTCGCAAGACGATCGAAGCGGATACGGCGAAGCTCGACTGGAAGCGCTGCAAGGCCGATGGCCCGGACGGAACCAAACTGCCCGGCTGCCGCAAGCTCTACGTACCGCTCGGCCAGGAGGGCGCTTCAGAGGCCCCCCATGGATTCGTGTTCCAGCTGATCCAGAAGCCCGACGGCAGTCTCGCTTGGAACATGATCGCCTTTGGCGAGCGTCACCCCACTAATGACAAAACCCGCAACGTCTATGAGCGAGCCCACAAGCGCTTGCATGGCCACTATCCATAGCCGCTCGAAGCCCCACCCCACTAAACCATCCCAAGCGCCGCGTATCCTTTCCCATCCTAAGCAACGCTTAGGGTGGGGGCGGGAAGGCGGGTTAAGCGCACACTAACCCGCCCACCCCTGCTCTCTCCCCACCACAACCCTAGGTGTTGCCGTTTTCAACAATTAACGCATGAAGTATTAGTCAGTCGAGCATACAGCTCAAGCTAATATCTAATACCTACTAATCTCCAACCCCAGGCCTGCGTACCAGACAGGATCCCAGGCACCCATCCAACCCCGGAGTCGTCAGCGGACTAGGATCGGCTCACTGTAGTTCGACACATGCGGTCCGCTCCCACGGTCGCGCCCGCCGGGCTAGTCGCGATAATACGGTAGTGGTACGTGGTGATGTAGTTGGTCAGGAAGATCTTTTCGGCCGCGAAGGTGTTGTGGAGGCTCAGGACGCACGCACCAGGCATGCCATCGTCGCGGTCCAAGGGTATCTCGGTGTCCCAGCCGCGGATGTTGCTGGTGACGGGTACTGCAATCACATCGAACAGCCGGTTGATGTCCTCGTCGCGGCTGATGATCAAAGCCGGGTGTGTGTCCTCAGGTTCCTCACACCACCAGACCTCACCGCGTTTCATCGCGGGTGTTTCTGCTCGTATCCCCACGCGTCGGCGAGCGTTTGGCCGTTCGCCGCGATCTCTTCCTCACTAAGCCGTTTCATCAGCCCGGCTGAGGACCTCCGCTTCATCGCCGACAGGTTGCCCCAGTCGTCAATGATGTCGCCGGGCTTCTCCTCAACGTCGCGGTGGGCTGCCCGTAGGGCGCGCTCGGCTTGCTCCTCAGTCCAGGTAGGTGCCTCCTCCAAGACTAGCTCTTTCGCTGTCATAGCACCGATTGTACCGACCCCCACCCTGCTCCTCAGCCACCACACCCCTCATCCTGCAGTCGTGAGCTCCCGACACGTCCGCTAGCGACCCGCCCCAGGATCGAGCGTCACGGCCCCGTCGAGTCGAGCATACAGCTAATGACTAATACCTTCTAACCCCCACCCACCTAATCTGCATACAGCTCTGAGCCTACTCCTCACCGGACTAGAATCGGCTCGCTGTAGTCCGACACATGCGCCCCATCTGAAACCTTCACCAGCGCACGGTAGAGCCCACGGTGACGCAGGCGCATGCGACCGCTGAAACGCCCCACCGTTGACGTCCCAGATGTACGATCGTCCCACCCTCATTGACCGGCTTGGGGGGCCGCAACAGCTGAAAGCCCACCTGCACGCCAGGATCCGCCGGAGCAACAGCCCCAAAGAACCGCACAAACCCCCGCCTCGCACAGCGCAGATGGAAGGAGAGCCGCACCGCGACAGTCTCCGTGACGACCGACTACAGACCAAGGGCTTACCGACCGTCACGACACGCAACTGCGCATTTTCCAAGAGGAGAAGGACCGGAACGAGAACTCACCCGTTGAGTTTTTTTCTCTGGGTCCCCCACATTCTTGAAAAAACAAAACGGGAAGCACTGACCCTGCAAAATGATCTCGTGGGTAGACGCGCCCTTCCCGGAGAGGTCCGGTCTCGACAAGGAACGAGCTGCGTACGGCTTGCATGAGGTGTATCTCGAGAACGAGGAGGTCATCGAGCGACGCGAGCTCGTTTTCAGGCTCGCGCTCCTCGCGCTCGGAGCGGAGACGGTGCTGTGGGCATTGGCGCTCGCGCTAACATGACTGGCATGTCCGATCACCCCGTACCCGCTCGCAAGCCCTCCCTGGCGCCAGGCAAGATCAAGGGAATGTCACGTGACGCGTTCTTCTACGAGAATGAACTGTCGCGCAAGCGCTCCGAAGCGCGTAAGCGCGCCGTCAAGCAGTGGCTTCATCGGCTTCTGAAACGCTCACCAGGCACACACGCCACAGACCTCGACTGAGCTGGTCAGGGACGGCACCCCGCGGCGGCTACCCACGCTGCGCTGTTCCATCCCAAGCGCGGCGTATCCTTTCCCATCCTAAGCAACGCTTAGGGTGGGGGCGGGAAGGCGGGTTAAGCGAGCACTAACTGGCTACACGCCCTGCTTTCACCCCACCCCAACCGTCTTCCTGCAGTTTTGAGCTCAAACAACGTCCGCTAGCGACTCCGCCCCGGATCGGATGTGACGGGCCCCGTCGAGTGAAGCGCAGGCCAGAGGACTTCGGAACGACCGGCCACCGCGAAGCGGTCTAGGCCGAGACGGGGTTCCAGGCCGCGCTCACAGCCGACAGGATCCCAGGCACCCATCCAACCCCGGAGTCGCTAGCGGACTAGGATCGGCTCACTGTAGTTCGACACATGCCCCCCATCCTTGACCTTCACGAGCGCACGGTAGAGCCCGCGATGACGAAGACGCATCCTGCCAGAGAAGCGCCCCACGGTTGACGTGCCAGGTTTGACGACCGTCCCACCCTCATTGATCGACCTTCCCCGGCGTCAAGAGCTGAAAGCCGACCTGCGCGCCAGGGTCCGCCGGAGCAACGGTCCCATAGAAACGCACATAACCACGCCGGTGAGCACGCCGCACGTGGAAGGAGAGTCGCAGAGCCACAGTCTCCGTGATGACCGGGCTGTAGACCAACGGCTTACCCACCGTCACGACACGCAGTTGCGCATTTTCCAACAGAGAAAAGACCCGGAACGAGAAACCACCCCTCCCCCGTTTTCGTTTGTTATTTCTGGGCCCCACTTCCTTGAAGAAGCCCAAAACGGGAAAAGAACTGACCTGCAAACAATCTCATGGCCAGACCCCCCATCCCGGAGAGACCGGCCTCAATGAAGAAGCATCCCCAAACACAACCGGCCTTGGGAAGACCCCGAATTGACCCGACGTGTCCCGTTTTGACGCCGTCGTCGGATAGAAGAATGTGGCGGCGCCTATGCTCACCGGCCGGCTCTGCTCGCTGGCCGAGAGTCAGCTGCAGATGCAGACAGCGCGATCCGCAGCGCTCGACGGTGGTGCGCTCGGCGTAATAGCCGTCGACGCCGGTGTGGCCGCGATCATCGTCGGCGCCCCAGGGGCGTACGGGCTCTGGATCGTCGCGCTGGCCATGCTCGGGCTAGCGCTCGGTGTGGCCGTGCGAACGCTGCGCCTGCCAGGAGCCGAGGACACCGGCCCATCCGTCGCCGAGATACACGATGCTCGAGACACGCAATCCGATCTCAGGCTCGAAGACGTACTCTTCAAAGGCCTCGCGGAAGATGTCCATTCAAACGAACAGGCCCTAGCCCGTAAGGGCCCGCTGTTCGACCGGGCGCTGACGTTCCTGGTGCTCGCGATCGTGATCGAGCTGGTAGGGAGACTATAATGAGACCCATGGAGCACTCCACTGCCGGTCAGCCATCCGCCTCCGATCCCCGGCGCGCGGACGCCACCGAGACCGGCACACCGGACACCCTGCATATCGGACATACGAAACTGCCCAGCCTCGGCGGAACAGGTCCGATCCTCCCCGAGTGGCTGCGCAAGCTCTTCCAGCGCAAAGACACACCCGCGCACCACTAGCCGCCGCCGTTCCAACCCACCCCGCGGCGGTTACCCAGGCTGCGTCGTTCCATCCCAAGCGCGGCGTATCCTTTCCCATCCTAAGCAACGCTTAGGGTGGGGGCGGGAAGGCGGGTTACACGACCACTAACTGCTATCGACCCTGCTCCACAGCAACAACAATGGTGATCTTGCAGTTTTTAACAAGAACGCCCGAAGCATTAGCCAGTCGAGCATACAGCTCATGACTACTACTACCTCACCAATATCGGCTCGCTGTAGTTAGACACATGCGCCCCATCTGAAACCTTGATGAGCGCGCGGTAGAGCCCACGGTGACGCAGGCGCATCCTGCCACTGAACTTTGACACAGTCGCCGTGCCGGGTCTAACGACGGTGCCACCCTCGTTCACGGACTTCCCCGGCCTCAAGAGCTGAAAGCCCACCTGAGCGCCAACCTCTGCCGGGGCGACCGTCCCATAGAAGCGCACATACCCGCGCTTCGCCGCATGCCGCACGTGGAAGGAGACCCGCACCGCGACAGTCTCCGTCACCACCGGGCTGTAGACCAAAGGCTTACCCACCGTGACGACCCGCAACTGCGCATTTTCCAGAAGCCCAAGGACCGGGAACGAGAACCCACCCGTTGCATTTGTTATCTCTGGGTTCCCCACATTCTTGAAACCGCCCAAAAACGGGAAGGGATTGACCTGCAAGACAATCTCGTGTGTAGATGCGCCCGTCCCGGACAGGTTGCCCTCGACCAGGAACGGGTTCCCGAACACGACAGGGTTCGGGGCCCCGACGATCGCCAAGGAGAGCGGGACCTTCGGTGTGGCGAACGTGCGGTCCGCTCCCACGGTCGCGCCCGCCGGGCTAGTCGCGATAATACGGTAGTGGTACGTGGTGAATGGCCGCAGACCCACGACCGCCTGGCTCACCCGGATCGTGATCGTGCCGTTGCCCGCCGGCGCAAGCGGCGACTGCGCGCCATAGGCCTTCGTCGGGCCATACTGGAAGAAGTAGTTGGTGGCCTGAGAGCGCGCGTTTACAAAGCCGTAAAGGATCGCCGAGGAATACGTCACGTTGGAGGTACCACCCGTGACGACGGCGGGAGGCAACGGCTTGGGAGTGGCGGCCTGCGCCGGGGAGATCCAGACCGCCAAGAGAGCGGTCGCCAAGATCCCTAGTGATACGGCACGACTATTGATCACGAGCTTTGTCATGTTGTGCCTTCTTCCCGGTGGCCGGCTTTCTAAACGAAAATAGAGGGGCCCGGCTCGCCGGCCTCCGGCCGGCTGCGCCACCCTCTAAGCGATCAACCCTAAAACGGGCCGAAAGATGCGGCGAGGCAAGAATATAGATCCCGGCCCCCTAACCCCTCCGCCATCGCCGCCGAAGCATCCCAAGCCGTGACTAGGGTGCCTGCTATGAGTTCCACCAGCGAACGGCAATGAGCTCCGTCCCGCCCTGGCCTCCCCAGGTCGGTCAGCTCCTTCCGCGTGCCACCGAGGCGTTCGGTGTGCGATACAAGCTCGAAACGTACTCGCTGAACACCACGAACAAGCCCGGCGCTCCAAAGGCCCGGGGCTTTGAGCTGATCCTCGGCATCACGATCGACGCGATCGACTACCTCGAAGCCCAGATCCTGGCCCGCATCCTCGACACGCCCGTCACCAAGATCCGCGGCAACCCACCCCACGGCGTCAACTACGTCATCGACATCCAGGTCCGAGGAATCGGCGCCAAGGCCGACCGCGTCGTCACCGTCAGGACCGTCTGGATTATCAGCGCCCCGGGCGACCCGCCGCGCCTTGTAACCGCCCTCCCCAAGCCCTAAAGTGGAGCAACCATGACCACGTCCGTCAAGCAAGCCATCCACGAGAACGACTACGTTGAGCTGATCGACGCTGTCGAGAAGACCGACTGGTCCGACTCGACCGGCGCTTGGCCCGCCGGAACCAGAGGCACCGTCGTCGCCGAGCACGACCAACACAAGCTGATCGAGATCTCCGACGCCGACAACTACGGGGCGATGCTCGACATGGTCTCCGTCACCGAGGACCGCCTCAAGCTCATCACGAAGTACAGCTGAGCCGAGTGCTCAACACCAGGCCAGCATTACGCTGCAGTTTCACACCCCACCCAGCAATCGCAACTGCATCAGTAACGATTGCCATCACACTCCTAATCCTGCAGTTTTGAGCTAAGCAGCCAACGGGACTCCGGAACGACCCGCCACCGCGAAGCGGTCTAGGTCGAGACGGAGTCCCTGGCTGCGTTGTCCCGTTCCGGCGCCCTCGTCGGAGTAGGGAGGTATGGCCGCAACCCAGGAGCTGCGAGACCTGCCCGTTGACCTGGTCGAACCGAACCTCGCCCAGCCACGCCGCTACTTCGATCAAGCAACACTCCAAGAGCTGGCGGGCTCTCTGAAGGAACGCGGGATGCTGCAGCCGGTGCTCGTCCGTCCCTGGGAGGACGGTAGATATGAGCTGATCGCCGGAGAGCGACGCTGGCGCGCCGCCAAGATCGCGGGCCTCCAGAGCATCCCCTCACTCATATCCCCATACGACGACCTCGCGGCACTCGAGACAGCGCTGATCGAGAACATGGCACGCGAAAACCTCAGCCCCGTCGAGGAGGCACGCGCCTGCACAACACTCATCAAAGAGCTCGGCCTAACCCACGAGGAGATCGCCCGGCGCGTGGGACGCAGCCGCGAAGCGGTCTAGGCCGAAACGGAGTCCCTGGCTGCGTCGTTTGTGATCTCGGGGTTCCCCACATTCTTGAAAAAACAAAACGGGAAAGAACTGACCTGGCAAAAAAAGATCTGATGGCCACCACCACCCGGCTCGGTGGGGTGCTGGGGTGGTGAGGATCGACAGGGGTATCCCAAGCCGTGATTAGGGTGCCTGCTATGAGTTCGATCAGCGTGTATCGATGAGTTCCCGCCCACCCTGGCCGCCCCAGGACGGTCAGCCGTTGCCGCGTGCCACAGAGGCGTTCGGCGTCCACATCAAGCTCGAGACGTACTCGTTGGACCCGATGAATGCCGCCGGTGCTCCCAAGGCGCGGGGCTTTCAGATGATCCTCGGCATCACGCTCGAGCACATCGACTACCTCGAAGGCGCGATCTACACCGGCATCCAGCTGGTCTCCGTGAGCGAAGTCCGCGACAACGCACCCTGGGGAATCAAGCACACCGTCATCATCCCCGTCCGCGGGCTCGGCGAGAAGAGCGACCGCATCGTCGACGTCACCACCGTCTGGCAATTCGACGAACCCGGTGCCCCGCCGCGTCTTGTAACCGCTTACATTGCCAGCTAAACTGGAGGGACTATGGCCACACACGTCAAGCACACAATCACCGAAGTCGATGTCGTTGCCTTTACCGAGGCGATCGACAAGACCGACAGAACCGGCACCTGGCCCGCCGGCACCATCGGCGCCGTCGTCAGCGACTACGGCGACCACAAGGAAGTCGAGATCTCCGACGCCGACAACTACGGCGCGACCCTCGACATGCCCGTTGTCCCGGTCGAGAAGCTCAAGCTCGTCGAGAAGCACAGCTGAGCATCTGCAAGCAGCACTAGCTGCGACCGCCACCCGCGGTCGCAGTCCCCCCGCCTTTCTCCTCCAACGGCCACACTTCCGAAGGAGAAAACACCCCTCATCCTGCAGTTTTCACAACCCACCCCGCAATTGCAACTCCATCAGTAACGATTGCCACCACACTCCTCGTCTTGCCGTTTTGAGCTAAGCGGCCAACGGGACTCCGGAACGGCCGGCCACCGCGAAGCGGCAGTTGCTGTTGTTGCCGTTTCCAGCTAAGCAGCGAAGGGACTCCGGGACGACCGGCCACCGCGAAGCGGTCTAGGTCGAGACGGAGTCCCGGCTGCGTCGGTCCGTCGGGGGCGGTGGGGCCGCTGCCTGTGGTGGCGTAGTTGTAGGAATAGCCGTAACCGTAGGAGCCACCCCGGCCTGCCTTGAAGCCGTTCGCCACTACACCGAGCAGCGGAGCGCCGGCGCCCGTGAGGGTTTCGTGAAGGCGCTGCGCG
>Ga0307373_10013075_pt1 | contig 11670 bp, 10 predicted proteins | sample OX2MG_FD_202534 | JGI IMG/M metagenome (GOLD analysis project Ga0307373, IMG submission 202534) | Soil microbial communities from Risofladan, Vaasa, Finland - OX-2 | ecosystem: Environmental > Terrestrial > Soil > Coastal area > Acid sulfate soil | place: Finland: Risofladan, Vaasa | collected...
ACGGGATCGCGTGGGATTCATATTTCGAACTTGGCTTTCATTGGATTCCGCAGCAAATATGGAATTTCACCGCTCGTAAATCGGGTCTGTGGACCGTCTGCCTTCATCCCAATCAGATGGACGAGCGTTCGATTGCGCGGTTGCGACGGGACATCCGGGACGAATACCTGCAGCGCATCATTTCCGTCGACAGCGTTTCGTTGACGAGTGATGGAAAGTCTCTGAGAGGGCGCATTTACCACCATTATTTTTGGTCCCGATGGAGACGACTGAATCTGTCGGGCCGGTAGACATCTATGCTGCAAAACGGAATTCTGCGGTGGCGATTGAAGCAATTGATCGGAAGAGGTTTGCAAATCGCTAGTGATTGTCGGTTGATCGGATTGCCAAACTTCGGTTCCGAGCCTTACCTGATCAGCATCGGGGAACGAGTTACGATTTCCGCTCGGGTGAGCTTTGTCAATCACGACGGTGGAACATGGGTCTTTCGCCGACAGCCACGGTATGCAAACGTTATAAAGTTCGGGCGGATCACGGTTCTCGAAAACTGCTTCATCGGTTTCGGCGCGACCATACTTCCGGACGTCATAATCGGCCCGAATGCCGTAGTAGCGGCGGGGTCCGTAGTCACGCAAAACGTGCCGGCCAATTCGGTGGTCGGGGGCCTGCCGGCGCGGGTGCTCATGAGTGTCGAGGAGTATGCCGAAAAATGTCTCGCCGAAAACCCTGCCTACGATGTCGATTCCTATCGTAGGGATAAGGTATCGGAGCTGTTGCGATTGTTCCCGCGGCCCTGGTAGTCCTGTGCGTACAAATTGAAACTGCTTTTCGTAATCGATCATTTGGGTTTGGGTGGCGCGCAGCGTCAAATGGTGGATCTCGCCTGCGGCCTGAAGGAGCGGGGCCACACCGTCGAGTTTTTTGTGTACTTTCCGCAGTATGATTTCTATGCGAGCCGGTTGGAGACCGCTGGCATCGGCGTTCACCGATATCGGAAGGGCCGAGGATTTTCGTTCGCAGTGGTATGGAAGTTAATCGCATTGACGCGAGGACGCGATTTCGATGTGGTCCTGGCGTTCTTGAATGCCCCGACCATTTACGCGGAACTTGCGCTGCTCATCGCCAGAAAGGCGATCCTAGTCGTCTCGGAACGATGCAGCCACCACGATGATCGCTCGGCGATAGCCGGCAACTTTCGGCGGGCGCTTCATTGTGTCGCGGATTCGGTAGTGTCGAATAGTCGCTCACATGCCGCCTGGCTGCGCACCAAATGGTGGCTGTCGGACAAGGTGGCGGTCGTCTACAATGGCTTTGATGTCAACTCGTTTGGCAACGCAATGCCCATGCCCGCGCGCCCGCAGGAAATTCGACTGTTGGCGGTCGGCCGAGTCTGCCCGCAAAAGAACTTAATTAACCTGATCGCGGGGTTACACTTATTCCATGATCGGAACGGCTATGCGCCGAATATCAGTTGGGTGGGAAAGCGCGACGTCGACGCGGATGGTCGAAAGTACGGCAATTCGGTTTTGGAATTGCTCGACAGATATCCGGCCATAAAGGCGGGCTGGCGTTGGCTTGGCGAACAGCGCGATATGAGATCGATCTTTCGTGCGCACCATGCATTTGTTCACCCGTCGCGCTACGAAGGGTTGCCGAACGCGGTGTGCGAGGCGCTTGCCTGCGGGATGCCTGTCCTCGTTTCGGACGTGTGCGATCATTCCCTGCTCGTCGAAGATGGGAGGCGAGGTTTTTTGTTCGACCCGGAGATCCCGGAGAGTATCGCCGCGGCGCTTCAAAAATTGGTGGACCTGAACCCGGCCGACTGGGCCGAGTTTTCAGCGGAAGCCCAGTCGTTCGCGGCAGCGCATCTCGGTCTCGGGCAGATGGTTAGCGCATACGAGACATTATTTTCTGATCTGGTGAATCGATGATGGCCAGATGGATACAATGCCGCATGCAGCGCGCCTGGCTCACAGCGATGCGCTACGTCTTCCGATTTGACGCATGGCATGCCGATGCGCCGTATGCTTGCCGTGTCTATAAAGGATGTGTCGTCGATTTGGCAAACTCTTTGCGCCCGACCACCGTCGTGGAGGTGGGCTGCGGGTTGGGCGAGATCTTGAGCCGGATCAATGCCCGGGATCGTTATGGTGTCGATTCGGATGTACGAGTCATTCGCGCCGCGCGATTTCTTCATCCGCGCCGAATCGTCTGGATACACGGTACTGCCGCTGGATTGGATCAACGAATCGGGCCGGCCGTCCTGATAGACTGTTTGATCATGGTCAATTGGATCCACAATCTCAGTCCGGAGGAGTTGGCCGCCACCCTGGCGCCGCTCTTGCCGCGGACGCGCTATGTGATCTTGGATGCGGTGGACCAGAGCGCTCCCGCGTCGTACCGTGTCAGGCATGATTTTGCGTTCCTCAGCGGCCAGGCCACTCAGTACGCGGCGTTGCGAGTTCCTGATGAGCCGAGGCGCTTCCTGCTCTTTCGGACCTTGGTGGGAGAAGTCGGATATTAGAAGGTGGATGTCGTGAGTACGCGAAGGCAAGTAATTTCGGTAGCGGTCGCAATCGCCGGTGTCGGCGGCGTCGAACTCGGCACCAACGAGGTGGCCCGTTCCGCCGCGGCCGCGGCCGGGAAATACCCCATCATAGGCGGAGAGGCACTCGGCAAGCTTGTCTCGATTAACGATGGGTTTCCACCTGGGGACATCAGGCGATACGGAATCGTTGCCAACGACCCGGCCGCCGCTTCGGCGAACGCGAAAGCGTTCAAAGAGTTGGTGGCGCCAGCGGGAAAATTTTCAGGCAGCGTCCGGTTTCCGAACGTCTCCGGATCCGATGTTTATCATTTCGATGACGTCATTGTCTTTCATGACGATATACGTGTCGATCTTTCGGGTTCGTCCTTGATGTTTCACAAGATCAGCCAATTGGATGACGCGAATTCCGGTTTTCTCTTCGCGCTAAGAAATTTCCAGCTCGAAAACGGATCCATCGTCGTGGACTACGAAATGGCCCGCGGCATCACGAGTGCGGGGTCGGCGATTCATATTGGTAACCGTGGTGCCGATAGTGTCCATGTGGCGCCGACCTACGATAGCCGCCTTTCTATGCCACTGGGCAATGTGGTCCTACGTAATCTGCGCATCGCTTCAAATGTGGTGAATGGAAACGCAATCGAAATGACCGGAGGGCTGTCCGGCGTCACGGTAGAAAACGTGTGGATTGATGGGGGCGGGCGCCTGAAGGGCGGCATTTACTATGAGTTCGGCTGGGCGACTCCCGGGCCTACCAATTTGCGGGAGACCTCGCATGCCCACAATCTGCGATTCGTCAACATCACCGTAAATAATTTGAATCACACGGCCGGGGCTGCGGTCACGCTGGCGGGCGCATATAACAGCATTCTGGAGAACCTGTATGTCGACGGTGCGGCCGCTGCATTTGTCGGTACCCCCGGGGAGTCGCTCAACTATCGGCCATGGAAGGGAGTCGATCAGATTGGCGTCAAGCGAACCATCGTGTTGCGCAACATTATCGCATCAAGAATAGGAGGAACCGCGATTACGTTTACCGGAGCGCAGCGCGCCGCGAACGGCTATCTTGCGGCACGCGTCGTAACATCGGCAGTGCAAACCGATTTGGGCGACTATTATATCGACGGCTTCGCAATCGACGGCACCAGCAACGGCTGGGGCATCTTGACATCAGCTGGGAAGGTGGGCATCCGAAATGGCCGGATCTCTGGTTTTCAGCGCGGGATTGTGCTGACAGATGATTGCACGCAAGCCAGCATCGACTCCGTAGACGTGGTCGGTTGCGCTCAAGCTGCGATACAGCTCGACATGCCAAGCACGATATGGAACCCGCCGCGCGCAAAGTTGGGCGAAATTCGAAATTGCTTTTTGGCCGGCAATAGCACGCAAATGGCCGGAGCGTATCCGGCAATCGATTTGAACACGTGTGCGGGATTCCTCATTCAGGATAATCGGATAGGCTACGAGCCGGCTCACGACGGTCAGGCGGAGTCTACGCAGGGGAACGCAATTCAACTAGGGGCACGCTGCAGCCGCGTACTATGTCTCGGAAATTATGTGGGAGGGGTCGGCGCGGGTGCGGTTGCGTACTTCAGTTCGCTGCATGCGCAAACCAATGGCAACACGATCCAGTTGCCCGGGGGGAGCATTACAACTCATGGTTGCTGGGACGGTGTAACCGCAAGGAGGCAAGTAGTGGCGTTTGCGCCGGTCATCACGATTAATGCCACGGGCGGCGAACAGTACGACATCGATGCAACCAGTGCTGTGAACTTCAGGATAAACATCCCGCTCAATCCGGTGAATGACAAAGTCATCTGCATGACTCTGCGAAATTCCACGGATGGTGCGCTGGGCCATGCGACCTGGGATGGCGTCTTCAGAATGTCATCGTGGACTAATCCGTCAAGCGGTCACAACCGGTCGATCATGTTTCGGTATGAGGGCTCGTATTGGTTGCAAATTGCCCAAACCGGTGTCGATATACCGAACTGACGCGGATATACAGTTTGCTAAATGTTGCGAGCGACAAGCCCGTCGGGAGTGGTCGTTCTGGACGGTACTCCTTCGCGCTGCCTCGGGTACGAAGAGGGGCGCTCCCTAGCGTACAATTTCGATTGCATGACACCTAAATCAAATAATTTTGATTTGATCCGTCTCTTCGCGGCGCTCCAGGTTGCGGTGGTTCACTCCGTTTATCATCAAGGTCTGGCGTCGCGCCACGACTTGCCGATGCTGCTGACGCGCTACTTTCCAGGAGTCCCCGTCTTCTTCTTTGTCAGTGGATTCCTGATCTACCAATCCTTTGATAAGAATCCGTCAGTCGTCGATTTTACGGTAAATCGATGTCTGCGAATTTATCCCGCTCTGATTGTTTGCTTCCTGGTTTCGATGCTCTCAGTGATCGCGACGGGCTATTTCCGGATTGCCCCACCCCACTGGCTCTCGTTGGTGGGCTGGGCAATCGCTCAGCTATCCTTCGTGCAATTCTATAACCCAGATTTCATGCGACATTACGGAGTCGGTGTTTTGAACGGCAGCATGTGGACTATCTCTGTCGAGTTACAGTTCTACGTAATTACGCCGTTTCTTCGCCGACTCATGCTGACAAGAAACGCGGATAAGCGCAGTACACGCCTATTGTGGCTCGCGTTGATACTGGTGTTCATGGCTGCGAATCGAATCTATGCCGCGGCCGAGCCAACATACGGCGGGTCGATTTATTTCAAGCTCGCGGGCGTTACGTTTATTCCCTGGGTGTATATGTTCCTCGTTGGCGCGCTCGTGCAGCAAAACTTTCGCTTCTTCCATGCGATGCTTTCCGAAAGATTCTTGTGGATGTTCGTCGGCTACCTGCTGATTGCGGTCATCGCCGAGCATTTGTTTGGATGGGGTTTTGGGAACTTACTGAACCCCGTATGCTTTATCGCGTTGGTGTTCCTCGTGGTTGCAGCTGCATTTTCCTATCCGACGTTGAGCGACCACTTGCTGAGGCGGAACGACATTTCCTACGGCGTCTATATCTATCATATGCCGGTCATCAATTTCGTGTTGGTGAGCGGTTACGGGGGGTCCATTGTTGGGTTTGGGATCACCATGATCGCAACCATCGTGATGGCGCTCATTTCTTGGCTGATGGTCGAGAAGCCGGCGCTCAGCTTCAAGAGACATCCGCTCTACACCCATGCAGCGATGGGCCAATGACTTGCCACCCGCAGCCCGAACGTTGGCTTGCTGCTGACAACGGATTGGGGCCAGAATGCGCAGTGCGTTAATGGTGCGCGGCTTTTGGTCGCGGACCGTGCGGCTGCAGGATCGGTCGGACATCGGCGAAATGGTTCGGCACCGAGCCACCGCGACCAAACTGCGCGTAGTCCCCCTCGCCGTCGGAGCCGCCCGCTGGTTCCGTCGGCGGCCACCTGAACCTGTCTCGGGTGGCAGCGCCGTCCCAGTGTATAATTCCATATTTTCGCAGTCGATTATTCGCTAGTCGAGGCATACGGCGTCAACACAAGAGCTTAAATGGTCTAATGTGCGGCATCTGCGGGCTATACGGCCTCCAATCTTCGGACGATCTCGACTGCACCATCCGGCGAATGACCGAGACGATTGCCCACCGGGGTCCGGATGGGCAGGGGATTTTTGTCGGCAATGGCGCGGCTCTCGGACATCGGCGCCTGAGCATCATCGACCTGTCGAGTACCGGGGCGCAGCCAATGTCTCTTGGCGCAGCGACGATTGTATATAACGGGGAAACCTACAACTTTCCGCAACTGCGAATTGAGTTGGAACGGCTGGGGCGCACGTTTCGCGGGCACTCGGATACGGAAGTGCTTCTCCACACCTACGAGACTTGGGGATTCGCTGGGCTGGAGCGCCTCGAGGGAATCTTCGCGTTTGCACTTTGGGATGCCGCTCGCCGCCGGTTAATTCTGATGCGCGACCGGTTGGGCGTCAAACCACTTTTTTACGCCTGGCAGGGCGGACGGCTAGCCTTCGGTTCGGAGATCAAGGCGGTTCTCGCCGCCGGCGGAGTCGACCGGGCCACGGACGACCAGACCCTTGCGGAATACCTTTGGTATGGCAACGCGTTCGAGGACAGAACCATTTATCGTGGCGTGCGCGCGCTGCAACCCGGGTGCCGCTTGATCGTTGAGGATGGGCGGGCGCGATTGGAATCCTGGTGGCGCGTTGAGTCGTGGCTCGACCGTGCGCGACCGAGAGCGAATCGCCATGATATGGCGGTATCGGTGCGTGAGGCGGTCGACGCCGCGGTTGCCAGGCAACTCGTGAGTGACGTTCCGGTCGGGCTATTTCTGAGCGGCGGCGTGGATTCATCGAGCATTGCTGCGTCGGCGGCTGTTGCGAGCAGTCGCCCCCTCTCCAGCTTTTCGGTGGCTTTCGACTACGACCAGGGTGTGAATGAACTGCCGAAGTCGCGGCTCGTTGCGCGGACCCTAGGGCTCGATCATCATGAGTTGCAGATTCGCGGCGATGCCTTGGAAGAGGTCATAACGGCTCTGGTGCAAATCCACGATGAGCCGTTTGCCGACGCGGCAAATATCCCTCTGTTCCTGCTTGCCAGGGAGCTGCGAGGAACGATCAAGGTCGTTCTCCAAGGTGATGGTGGAGACGAAATGTTTGCGGGCTACCGGCGGTACTCGATTCTGCGCGCGGCCGCGCTCTGGCGCATGTGGCCTCACGTGTTCGAACCCGTGCTGCATGCCTTGTTCGGCGGCCCAGGCGCACGACTTGCGCGGATCGGCGCGGCAGCGGGGCAGGCCGACCCCGCTATGCGCATGGCCCTGCTCCTCACACGCGAGACGCTGCGCGATCCCCCGACTGCGATGTTGACCGACTCGGCGCGGCGCCGGCTGGAATCGGTCACTGATCCCTTCGCGGCGTATCGGCACTGCGCGTCTCGCTTCGGGAACTTCGATCCGGTGCAGCAGATGCTGTTGACCGACATCTCGCTGCAGCTGCCGTCTCAGTTCCTGACGAAGGTTGATCGAGCAACCATGGCCCATGGGATCGAAGCACGGGTGCCATTGTTGGATGAGGGCGTGGCCTCGCTTGCAGTCGGTTTACCGGTGGCGATGAAGGTTCGCGGTGGTCAAAAGAAGATCGTGCTGCGCGATGCGATGCGTGACCGCTTGCCGGCTGAGATTCTCGACGGGCCGAAGACGGGCTTTGGAGTGCCCTACGAGGAGTGGCTGCGCGGAGCGTTGCATGGGTTTGCGCGCGCGGCTATTCTCGAACGCGGCTTCGTCGAGCGCTTTGGGTTCGACCGCATTCGTATCGAGACCGCGTTCGCCGAGCATCGTTCGCGGCGCCGCGATCGCGGCTTTCTGCTTTGGAAGCTGTTGCAGTTGGCCCTTTGGTCGAGGCAGTACTTGTCGTGACGGGACCTCGTCGGCGCGTTCTATTCGTCGGGGCTTTTCCGCCCCCTGGAAGTGCCATTCTCGGTGGAATGGTCACATCGTGCCAAAGGTTGTTGTCGTCGAGTTTCCCCTCCCGACTGGATCTTGATCTCCTGGACAGCACCCAGATCAGCAACCCGCCACCCCGATTTGCCGTGCGGCTGGCACGAGCGGCGGCCCGATTCGTGCATTTCATTCGTCGGTTCGAGCGGCATCGCCCGGATGCGGTATTGCTATTCGTCGCGGTCGGCGCGAGCATCGTGGAAAAGGGCGCTATGGCATGGTATGCGCGTTTGCGCGGCGTGCCGGCCATGATGTTTCCGCGCGGTGGATCCGTCGTGGATGATTGCCGCAGGTCGACACTCACGCGCGCGTGGGTCAGATGGTCGTTCCGAGGGGCGCGCAAAATCGTGTGTCAGAGCGAGGCATGGCGGCAATTCGCGATCGATGCGCTCGGGTTCGTGGCGAGCAACGTTGCCGTGATCCGCAACTGGACCGCGACTCGCGAGTTGTTGGCCGTGGGCGCGCAGCGCGCTCCACAACAGAATTCGCCCGTTCGTCTGCTCTTTCTCGGTTGGCTCGAGCGTGATAAAGGCATTTTTGAGCTGATCGAGGCGTGCCGGCGGCTGGTGGGGCGTGGGCAGTTTGCGCTCGACATCGCCGGGGACGGCAAGGCGGCGGACGAAGCGCGTGCGCTCGTGGAGCGCAGTGGTTTGAGTGAGATTGTGCGCTTTCACGGTTGGTTGCGAGGACAAGACCTTCGTCGGGTGCTCGGCGAGGCCGACGTTCTGGTGCTTCCGTCATGGGCCGAGGGGCTTCCCAATGCGATGATAGAGGCAATGGCGGCCCGTCTGGCGGTTGTCGTGACCCGCGTTGGTGCCATCCCTGAACTGATCACCGACCGGCATAGCGGAATGTTGGTCGAACCTCGAAACGTGGATTCGCTCGCCCGAGCCCTCGGCGAAGTCATCGCAGACCGCGAACTTCGCGAAAGCCTCTCGCGCGAAGCTTATCGAATCGCAATCCGTGACTTCGAGGTCGAGGTGGCAGTCGATCAGCTGGTGTCGGAGATCGAGGATACGATAGTCGCGGGCCGCGAGCATAGGCTTTCGGGCGCCGCCCTGTAATCACGAATACGCAGCCATGGATACTGACAAGAAGGCAGGCGAAGAATTTCGGGGCAAAACTTCCTGCGGCGAGAATCTGTACCTGCAGAACCTGCAGCGTGGTGGCTGCATCGAGCATGCGCGCCTTCGCTACGAACTCGAAACAATCATCGACGAATTCGCCGAGTTTTCAGCTGCGGCTGGTAAAAAGTTGCTTGAAATCAACGTCGGACCGGGTGCGGATCATCAGCGCTTTGGGCTGGCGCGGACGGTCTTACCGCGAAGGTTGCTGCGAAGGTGCGCTGGCTCACATGGGCTGTTCATGCTGATCCAGGCTGTGAAATGACTCGGTTGGAGCAAGATGGCGGGCACCGAACATGAATCTCGAGTATTTGAGCCTGTTGACCTGCCCGGCGTGCCACGAGCAGTTGACTTGCGCGCAAAGTGATGCCGACACTGCGAGTGGCCCGATCATCGAGGGACGTCTCGACTGTACCGTCTGCGCAAAGCAATATCCGGTGATTGCCGGCGTTCCGCGCTTCGTACCGCGCGAGAACTATGCCTCCGGCTTCGGTTTGGAGTGGACCAAGCACGCGCGCACGCAATACGACAGTTACTCTGGAATCCCCGCTTCGGAACAACGCTTTTTTGGCCAGACGGGTTGGCCTAAGAACCTAGCCGGCGAAGTGATACTCGAGGTCGGCAGCGGCTCGGGCCGGTTTACCGAGCAGGCGGCGCGCACGGGAGCGATGGTCGTCTCGTTCGACTACAGCTACGCCGTCGATGCCAATTACGCCTCGAACGGCGCGCGCGAGAACGTGCTGATCGTGCAGGCCGACGTGTTCGCCATGCCGTTCCGGCCGCATAGCTTCGATCGCGTGTTTTGCTTCGGCGTGCTCCAGCACACGCCGAATCCGGCGCGCGCGTTCGCGGCGTTGCCTTCGGTATTGAAGCCCGGCGGAGCGCTTTGCGCCGATATCTACAAGGTCTCGCTGTTCCGCACGTTTCTGCAGCCCAAATATTGGGTGCGTCCGTTCACGAGACGTATGAATCCGGATCGCCTGTACGCTCTTGTGCGGCGGTGGGTGGATTTCATGTGGCCGCTGGCGGACATTTTTCGCCGCCTGCCGAAGGGTTACGCGATCAACTGGCGGTTGCTGGTTGCCGACTACAGTTTTTTGGGTTTGCGGGGCCAGATGCTGAAGGAATGGTCCTACTTGGACACCTTCGACATGCTCGCTCCTCGTTATGACCGGCCGGCCACCAGGGAAACTTTCCGTCAATGGGCGGCGCTAGCGAACCTCGCCGATATCGACGCGTACTATTCGCCGCATGGCGTCGTGTTGCGTGCGCGAGCGGCGAATCAGCCTTGAACATGGGACGCGTTTGGTAGATGTGCGGTATCGTCGGAGTGCAGGGTGATTTTCCTGGCGATCTGCTGAAGCGCATGACCGATAGCGTGGCGCATCGGGGTCCCGATGGCGAGGGTGCGGTGTGGGTCGATATCCCGAATGAGGCGCGAACCGGTCTCGGGCACCGGCGCCTGGCAATCATCGATCTTTCCGCGGCGGGATGCCAGCCCATGGTTCTCGCCGGTTCGGACGCGGGAGCCGCCATCACGTTGGTGTTCAACGGTGAGATCTACAATTACCGGGAATTGCGCGCGGAGTTGGCTGCCGCCGGCCGTCGCTTTACGACTCAAACGGATTCGGAAGTCCTGTTGCATCTGTATCAGCGGGACGGACTCCATATGCTTGACCGGTTGAACGGGATCTTCGCGTTTGCCATTCACGATGCGCGAATTCGCGGCCGGCCGGAGGGCGTCGATTGCGGCGCACTGTTTCTCGCGCGCGACCAAATTGGCGTGAAGCCGCTGTATTTTTCGAGCTCGCCTCAGGGCTTTCTATTCGCGTCGGAGATCAAGGCGCTCTTGTGTCATCCCGGTGTCGCGCGCGAAATCGACCCATTGGCCCTGCATCAAATGCTCGCCTACCTTTGGACGCCGGCGCCGCGCACCATGCTGCGCGCGGTTCGTAAATTGGAGCCGGGCTGTGCGATGCTGGTTCACCGGGCGGCGATTGTGCGGCACTGGCGCTATTATCGATTGCCGTACGCCGGACGCCGCGATTTGCGCCGGCGCCCGGCGATCGCGGCGGAATTGGGCGCCCGCGTGGAGCAAGCGGTACGGCGCCAATTGGTCGCCGATGTGCCAGTGGGTGCATTCTTATCGGGCGGCCTCGATTCCAGCGCAGTCGTCGCGATGATGCGTCGTGCGCTACCCGACCGGCGAATTCAGTGCTTCTCGATTGGATTTGGGGACGATATCAGCGACGAAGGGAATCCTTCGGATCTGCCCTACGCGCGCCGGGTCGCCGAGCATTTGAATGTCGATTTGGAAGAAATCCGCATCGACGCGACGGCCATCGGCCGCCTCGGGGAAATGGTTGCCCTGCTCGATGAGCCGCAAGCCGACCCGGCACCGATCAACGCCTTGTTCATCGCCGAGCGCGCCCGCGCCATGGGGATCCCGGTGCTTCTGTCGGGAGCTGGTGGCGACGACATTTTCAGCGGCTATCGGCGCCACCGCGCACTGCAATTG
>Ga0307373_10013076_pt1 | contig 11669 bp, 17 predicted proteins | sample OX2MG_FD_202534 | JGI IMG/M metagenome (GOLD analysis project Ga0307373, IMG submission 202534) | Soil microbial communities from Risofladan, Vaasa, Finland - OX-2 | ecosystem: Environmental > Terrestrial > Soil > Coastal area > Acid sulfate soil | place: Finland: Risofladan, Vaasa | collected...
CGATTTGACCATCGTGATACCGGCGCCAATTCCGCATGAACCGGTCGGGTTGTACCTGCACGAGTTCGGTGTCATCAGCACTGAGTAACCACATGCGCGGCACGTGATCCGAAGGCGACATCAACGACATAACGTTTAACATCTCGGGCGGCTGCACACCCTTCCGTTCGATAATATGTGGGAGTCGCGGTTGCTGTTGGACGCGCGAAAACTTTCCTTGGAACCGCTGCCATATCGCCCCGTGGTGTCCGACGTGAAAGCCAGCGAGTTGTTGGAATTGAACTCCAAGCACCACCTCAACAACGGGGGGCTTGTTGAATTTCGGCAATTTCTCGGAGGACTGAACCACGTTCAGGCCCCGTCTGGGCGCATTGCCTTCGACAAATCTAACCCCTGAGGTTTGCGCATTTCTGGTAACCGCAGTATATACGCATATTACAATGCCGCACCATTGCGTATTGATTGCATTGACGCCCGCTGCGCTTCGATGTGCATTTGTTGTGCCGTTCCGTTGTCGCACCCCGGCTCCCTAACCTCGCTGCGCCATCGCCGCCCGCCGTGCTGCACGAACACGGTGAACGCCGGGCATGCGTCGCCCGTCTTACAGAGGGCGGCATGCGGGCATAGCTCCAGGGTGCCTCATCAAAGCGTTGCGTCCCAGTGGACCGTGTTTACCGCACTCACAGCGCGTCCACCTCACCTCTGCATTCCACAGCAACCAGATGGCCGCCTTCCCAAATTTCGTGGATGCTCTCGGGATTGCATCTGAACGTTTGGCGGAAGCCATCGATCGCGGCGCCGTGCATAGACATCAGGAGCGCGCGCTCTTTCGGGGTGAGATGCCGCAGGCAGCGCCGATTTGGAACAACCTGCAAGCGTGGGCGAAGAACCGCGCTCATCGAGCAGCTAACCTCTCAATCATGGTAACAAAGCGGTCGGGGCGCAGCGGGAGGTGTTTCCGCTGCGCCCCTGCGCCCCCGGCAATGCGCGCGGACAAGGACCGGCTCCGCGGCACCCTTTGCCGGCTCCCGTCTCGTGGGAGTGACGGCCCGCGCTGCGTGAGGAGGGGCGGAGGACGGACCCCCGCCCATAAACGTCCGCGAACTGAGGCCCGTTATCACGCACGGTTCCCCTGGCGCTCTCGCCCGAAAGATTGAACGGGCGGGAAAAGTGTGGCTGCCGTCAAGGACCCAACGGCGACCACAACCATCAAAATCACGTCGCGAGATACCGACTGACAAAATCGTCGGCACCGGCATCCATTGAGGCGCTGCCGCCCATTTCGCGGTTAGCCCTGCCGTGCAAGAAGTACTCGAGAGCCACGACCGCATCGTCCTCGTCATCTGGCATCTCTAGCCCGAGCTTCTTCAATCCGTAGGCGGCCAATTCCGGCAAGCTCATCCCCTGGTAATCAGCCACTGGGCCGACCACGCGAGAGAGCCGGTCATGCAGCTGCTCATGGCGGGCGACTTCCTTGCGCACCGCGCGTGTGACCTCGGCGGCGTCGAAGGCTGCCATGTCAAGTGCTCCAGGGCTGGCCAGGCGCGCGCTGCGAGCCGCGGTCAACGCCGAAACTTTTAGCGACCTTGCCCGACATCGCGTCGACTGAGCGCTGCAGGCAGCGCGCAACCGGCTTCGGCAACCCCTCGGCCTCCTCGGCGAGCCGGCCTTCGAGCTTGCCGGGGGAGAAAAATGCATCGCGCGCCCCGCCCGCGATCTCGCGGTTGACGATCGCTTGCGCGTCGATCGCGGCGTTGACCGCGGCGGTGATCATGGCGCTGCACTCAGCGCGTGTGAGGTACTGCGACCCGGCTGGGGCCTCGGCTTTGTCGCCACCCGGCACGGCTTCCTTCTTCATTCCAAACATATTTTGTCTCCTAGCCTTCCAAGTACTTGTCCATGAACGAATTGCCCGAGGCGTCCATGCCTTCCATCACCGAAGATTTCACGGCGACGCCGTGGACGCCGCGATCACGCGCGCGCGCCCACTGGCGGCCGGCATGATGCATGTCGAGCATCTTCTCCGGATCGTCGTCGTCGCCAATGTCGATGCCCAACTCGCGCAGTTCTCTCGCCGCCAATTCGACAGACGATGCGCGGCCGAATTCCTCCGCATCCATCGCAGCGAAGATGTGCGGCGAGCGCACAGCGATGCGTTGCTTACGGGCGTTGTCTCGCCCGAGCGCCTGCGTAACCTGTCGCGCGAGGTGGACCACAGAGGAGGTGCGGCCGTTCCGCGCTGCCTCCGCATCGTAACCAGCCCAGTAATCTGCATTTTTCCTAGTCATGCTGCGCTCACTCTCTTTTTGCGTGGCCCGTTAGAATTAAACACAACAACGTGCACGTCATGTTGTTGATTAGGTATAAATTCCCGCCGCTCGCGTGCCAGGCGCCGATACCCCCGTATGCTTGAGATTGAGAGGCCGTAGCGCTCAGCCCATCGCTTCTCAGTGAACTGGTCCGCGAGTTCCATTTCATTGAGCAGTTCGGCGCGGCGCTCGGGGGAGAGTTTCATCGCTGCACCGGCCAGTTGCGGAAGTGCTGCCGACGCCAGGCCTCAGCCTCTTCTTCGTCAGCGTCGCGGGGTAACGCCGCGTGGAGCGTCTCCTGGTTGCAGCCGAACCATGACGTGCGCTTGCGCGCTACCGGCGGCGCTCCCTCTGCGAGCCAGCGGCCGAGGGCTGAGTGCAGGGCGTGAGCAATGCGGCGGACGACGTTCATATGAGCCCACCCAGTTGCGGCGCAGAGCCCGCCGCAAGCCCACGGGCGAGCGCTGCGCTGGTCTTAGAGTCAACGCTGAACCAGCTGCCGCCCTTTTTCTTCATCAGCGGTTCGACCGCATACCTTAGCGCATCGATGACGTGGTTATTCTTGTCCACCACGTCCGCCATCACATTGCCGCTGAGCTTGTCGATTTTGTAACTGTAGAGCCGCATCTCCTGCGCCGCATGCGTGCAGCTCGGGTGCACAACGATGCGTTCATAACTGCGCAGGTGCGCGATGCCGTCCTCTACCGAGCCTTTCCACTTCTCGCAAGCGGTGATGCGCGGGAAGCCGTTTTTTTGCATGTGGGATATCTGCTCGGGCCGCGCCGAGTCCGCGCGGATTATTTCTTTGTCGGAACCGTCGATGCGCCGAAATAGCGCCGGCAGCTTGTCGTTGTCGCATTTGACGGCGTAGGCCTCGGCCTCGACGTAGAGGGAACGCTCGTGCACCCAGGCTTTCACCAGCACGGTCGGGTCCTGGCTGAAACCCCAGTCGCAGCCGAAGTAGGGACCACTCCAATCCGACGCGGGCTCGAACGGTGCGACCGAGTATTTGCCGTGGAAAACTTGCGCCTCGCTGTGCGCCTGGAACTCCCCCTCCCAGACGTGGGCGTGAGCATCGGGGTCGGTCTTCTCAAGCCACCGGCGCTCAGCCTCCATCTCGGCCGAGTGATACGGGTTGTCGCGCCAGCTTACTTTTTTGGCGATCACGTCCGGGCGTTCAGACTTTACGAAGCGCAGGCCCACCGGGTCGTCGGCCGTCATCGGATTGAAGGAGATAAAGAACCGCGAGCCCGGCATGCGGATGGTCGGGATCAGCTCCGACCAGCTAAGCTCACTGACGTTCTGCGCCTCCTCAACCCAAACAATGTTGATGCCCTCGTAACTGCGGATCTTGCTGGCGTTGCGGAAGAGGCCCTCGAAAATAAGTTCCGTGCCATTCCTCCCCGTGATGCGATCGGCCGCGACGTTGAATACGCCCCCCAGCCCCAACAGGCGCACCTGATCGGCGAGCAACTGATATGCGGACTGCCGGATCGACCCCTGGATCTCGCGGCAGCACAAGATGCGCAGCGGCGCCTCGGCCGCCATGACTAGGAGCTTGCGTGCGATCGACCAGCTCTTGGCCGCATCGCGTCCGCCGTACAACACGATGTAGCGAGCGCGCTCGTGCAGAACCTGAAATGCAGGCGGAAGCAGCTCGGCAGGCGAGCGCTTGAGCATCGAGCCCAACCGACGCAAAAGCTTGTCGGAGTCAGGCGGCGGTCGCGGCACCAAGGTCCTCCAGCTGCGGGACAAGCTCGACAGCCCCGTCTTGCTGATCAAGCGCCCGGACCGCGTGGAAGATGGCCAGGCGTGCCTCGGGGTACGGCTCCAGGACTGTGGTCACGCGCTCCATGAACGCGATGAACTCAGGGGATTCGCTGAACTGCAGATAGTTATTCTGTGTGTTGTACTGAACGAGGGGCGAAGCGGCAAGCTGACCCGTGAGACGCGCCATGCTATTAAGGCACTCAAGCAATCGGCCCGCGACCGTGGCGCCAGTGGTGCCGTCGCCAGCGGTCACAGCCGCGTCGTAGAGCGAATACAAACCGGCTCGGACCGCCCGGAAATGATCGATGACCGAGGTTGACTCCTCGGCGACCCTTGACGCGAGTGCTTCGCGTTGCACGGGGCCGAGTGTGAGCGCCATGCGGCGCTCCTCGCTCACGTGGTTTATCCAATGCCGCCGCAGCGCGTAAGGTCCCAGGTGAAACTTGTCCGCGACCGCGCGGTACGAAGCACCACCCGCCAGGAGCAACTCAAAACGCACGCGCTCCGGATGCGAGCACGCCGTGCAACGGCCGGTAGGCTTACCGCGGACCGCGGCCATCTGCCGGCTCCTCGACGTCATCGCAATTAATTGATGCGCTCATGGTGTTATTTTTGCCGCCCGGAGGCGGCGTAGTACACGTGATCGTTGCGCGCGTATCCGCAAGCGCAGCGGCGACCGCGGCTTTGGCACGCAGGTGGCCTAGGTGGCGGTTGATTTGCGCGCAACTGAGGTTACGATGTTCGGCGGGCAAGAGCCGGCGAATGTGCTCCGCAGTGATACGCTCGAACGGCGCTTGTTTTTGGATCGTAAGATAGGCGCGACTGATGGCCGCCTCGGCCCGCTGCCCGCGGGCGAACCCGACACGGTTGTGCGGCCCCGTGCTCACTGCGCCCGCCCAGCGCTGGGTGACCCAGGTGGTATTAATCGCGGAAGAAGTCTTTGAAGCGCGCGGCAGACTGCGCGGTGTAGCGTTCGGTTGATTGCAGCGAGCGATGCCCGAGGTAGTGGGACAGCGCGCGCGTGTCGACACCACGGCCCGCAAGGTAGAAGCCGCAAGCATGACGGAGCGCGTGCGGGTTGACTGAGATGGGAAGCTTCGCCACCGCCGCCAAGCGCTGCAGAACCTTGCGAAAGTTGCCGGTAGTCCACGGCGTGCCGCGCTCGGTCATTAGCACGTATGCCGAATCCGGCGCTTCGCGGCGCAGCTTGCCGAGAAGCCGCAGCTCGATTGAGCGCAGCGGATGCTCCGTCGTCATGCCACCCTTCGCCCGCTGCACCGTGATCGTCGCGCCGCGAAGGTCGAGCTGCGACCACTGGAGGCTGACCAGTTCCGTTGCCCGCAGGCCGTGGCGGTAGGCGAGCAGCACAGACAGCTCGTCGCGCAGCCTGTACCGGCCACTGTGCCGGGCAGCCTTCAGCAGCGCCGCGACCTCCGTGGGCGTAAGGTGCTTGCGCGGTCGGGTGTCCTTGCGCCGCCGAGGGGGTGTCGGCTTGCGAACTTTCCCTTTTACTGTATTTGGCAGCGCCCCCGGTCGGAGCGCTAACTGCTTGATTGCGTGCATGGTCGTGACCCTCGACTTTCCCTAGTTGTAGTAGTTTACGGAAAGTGTAAGTGCCAGGCAAGCTGGGTGCAGCTGGGACGCTGCAGGTGCATGATGGCCACGCAGCCGTTGCGCTCTTGCCAGCGCAGCCTCGTCGCCTGCCGCGCTTGCAAGGCTGCCCCGCTGTACCTACCCCTACTTCCACGCGTGCGCCTGCTAGCAGTGATTTGCGTGCGAGGGCGAGGCTCCTAACAGGCCGGGGTAGGCAGCGTATCCACGCCTCGCAACAGCAGGGGGGACTCCGCAGCCGGGGGAACTCCGGGTAACCCCAATAACTTATATAAAAACGCATGACTTTCCTGGAAAGTTTATGGGGTTACCCGGGTTACCCCTTACCCGGCCCCCAAAATCACATCCCGCTGTCATGAATTTCCCCTGCTTTTTGGAAGCTGTAGTACTTAACGTCCTCCATTTTCCCGCCGACGCTTTCGCGCTCCACGATGCGCCGCACGGTGTAGACGTCCAGCGAGCATTCGTCGGCGTGAACAAACACCTTCGCCATAAGCATACCCACTTGCTGCGCACGGCCCTGATCGTCGGTGCGGTCCTTGCCGTTCGGTATTTCGATTTCCGCTGTCTTGGACATCTCAACCAACGTCATCGCTTTCAAGTGGTGACCCAACAGGTTCTGCTTCGCCACCACATGAGCTATCTGCCGCAGCCATGACAGCCCCGGGTTAGTAACCCGTGCTATTGCTGCTGCATGACCGTCGAGCAACGGAGGCAACTTGAAGAGGTTTTGCACGATCCAGTCGAGCGTTCCAATCCACTCGACAAACGAATGCGGCGTCGGTAGGCGGGGCTTACCTGCCGCGTGCCATTGCTTCACGACGGCGAACACGCAGCCCAAGTAATGCGCCTGGTTGCCTAGCACATGCTGGATGAGTCCGCCTTCGGGGTAGCTCCTGAATTGATAGCCCGGAGGTTGTTTCACGAGGCGAGTAATCATGGAGCGATTACCGAGGTCCTCGGTCGTTTCAAATCCGTTGCTGGTCAGGTGAAATGTCGTGTGCCGAGCGCTAATGTAGATTTCGCCGCGATGAGGTACCCGCACCGGCACGTCATCGAAACTCGTCATAATCAGTTCGAGGTACTGCGAAGCAATTCGCCCGCGAAGGTTATCGAACGTAATGAAGGGAGCGCCCGACAACAGAGCACTGGCCAGGGACTCGTCCAGACTACCCACACCCCCGTCGCGCTTGCCGACTAACGCATTGGTCTCGCCATAGATAGATCGCTCGGTTGCGAGTAGGAAACCCTTTCCCGCCTGTGATATGTCGGCCTCCGTGACGTTGATCGTCGCATGACCAAACAGCAGGTTACCGATGCGCAGGCAGGGGCCAATGAAGTTGGCTACGGCGCGTGACTTATCGGCGGGCGTTGCAAATTGGAAGTCATGCAGCAGATTCAACAGGTCTCGCACTGCCGCTTCCACCAGCACCTCGGCGGCCATCCGGTTCGATATCACCATAATGCCGCCGTTAATTGGGTGATAGCCGTGGCCGAGCGTGCGCAGCTGCCCCTCGTGTTCAACGAGGATCGGACTACGAGTCACCAGTTCAATCGGCGGCAGCCGCTTGACCGATTCCTCGGTTGCCAGCAGAACCGCCGCGCTGTCGGCGCTGCAACGCTTTAGCTTCAGGAGCAATTGGGTACCGACCACGGTGGCGGTCTTCACCCGTCGTTTTGAACCCTCCAGCCGTGACCGCAATGCGTCGGGGGTGAGAATGCTGATCGCCAACACTGCTGGTGCCGAGTCGCGCTTTTGTTGCGTTAGTTCGACGACCCGACCGCCGCGAACGAATAACTTAAGGTCTTTGGCAAGCCGCTCAAACACTAGCCGCGCTGACACGATGTATGGCACGTGGTCGCTGGGCAGGATAAGCACGTCCTGCGGAAGCGCCTTTAACTCATCCAGAATCCGCGGATCGACGCCCGCGAAATCTTCTTCAACCGCCGCCTCGGCCATCGCCGCTTTTTCTTTTCCGCGCGCCCGGGTCTTTTGGATTGACCTCGCAATCTTGACGATATCCTTGTCAGGCAGTGGAGGCTTGCAGCGTGCCTGATTTCTGTCTCTTAGCGCCTCCAGGACTTCGTCATATGGCATGCCCTTTGCGTACAGATAACCCGCGTACTTGGTTAAATAATCGTCCCGCTCACCTTCGTTCATGACGTCGGGCGATTCGTACGGCGGCTTGTCGTGCGCGGCGGTGGGATCAACCTTCAGCCGCTCCTGGAAATACGCGAGCGAATAGCGGCGCTCTGGGTGCCACTCCAGTAAACGCACGCGAAATTCAGCGCCGCGCTTGCCATTGATGCCGGCAGGCAGTCGCATATACCGGACAGAGTTAAGCCCGCTGGGATCAGCGGCCCCCAATACCTTTATTGCCTCATGCAGCGGACCGATGTCGGATGCGGTAATCGGCGTCTCCGGCAGGTAACCCCATTGACAATTATCTTTCGACGTTTCGACGATGAACGACGGCTCACCGAGCAGCTCCCGGCAGCGTCCGGCATCCGCCTTGGTCCCGACGTCGTCGAGCACCAGAGCGATGACAGCGTGCTGCGCCTCGTCAGCGCGCCGTGCCTTGGTACCCGGCGGGAAGGCGGCGATGCTATAGAAGGCATTCGTTCCATTTATGGCTGGGCACGCTTCGTGTGGGCTATGCGCGAATCCAGTCCAATTGACGTCTGTCTTGTTCTTCGGGTCGCCTGCGAATGTGCATAGCCACGCGACTGACGGCTTCGGAACTATGGAGAATAGTTCGCGGACGAATCCGTCGGCGTCAACGACTCCGGTGGTACTGCATTCGTCCTTGGTTCCCTGTCCCTCCGCCGGATTCACGCCCCTCCCGGTTTGCGACCGTTTTGCTCGGCGTGTAAACTCTGCATTGCGTTCATGTTCTTTTACCTCACTTTAAGCCGCTGTTACTCGCAGCGGCTTTTTTGTTGCTTCGATCGATTCAATCTCACCGTCCTCCAGCCGGACAGCCGTCACGCGCTCGCCATCGTGGACGAGCGTGCCGTGGAGCGGATGCCGGCGATGCAGGCGCGCGAAATGCCTGATTAGCCGCTCAAGGCGCAGGATTCTGGTCACGCCGAGTTTCGGCGGCGACGCGCCGGGTACGAGTGCTGGTTGCCATTCAATCTGCATGCGGTGCCAGCTTAATGTCGTCAAGCGTGAATTCGAGGAGCGACGTTCGCACCTCCGCCTGCCGCGCTTCCGCTAGCAACCGCTCAAGTGCCACCTCCATAAAGACGCGGGCAAGAGCGTCCAGCAGGGCGTCGTCGTAGGAGGAGGCGGTGGAGACCACGGTGGATTTCTACTTTGTAGCTGGCCGCACGCTGGCGCGAGCTTCGCTGATCTGGCGCTTGGCTGTATCCAGTTTGGCATTCACCTTTTTCAAGGTATCGGTGGAGACCGCCGGGCGCTTACCGTCAATTAAAAACTCAGTCGGTATGACGCCCGCCTTGAACAGCTGTCGGCTGCGCGCCTCCGACGTCCCGCGCTCGCGGGCAGCACCGACGATGGAAAACACTACAATTGCTCCCATAAAACCCTCCAGTTGATGTTGGCTAAGGGATCCCGTAAGCTGTACGCATGATAAGGACTTATCCGTACGGCTAAAAGGCGGGTCGGTGCGCAAGAAAACGTACGACATGCCGATCATTTCTGCCACCGAATCGGTGCTGAAATTCGCGTCCCTATGGGATCACGAAGGCAATCAAACACTAATCACGGACAAGCGCCAGGTGGAGCACCCGCTCGAGGACGCTGCTGTTTGGCTTGGCGGAGACTTTGACAGCGATGGAGTGGCTTCCCCTGACTTGGAGTTATTTTTCCAGACCGCCGAGCTGAGCGACTATGTCGCCGATCAAAAGATACTACGCGATTGGCTGGCGCAGATTGTCAGGTTCCGAAAGCTCTCGCTCGGTGATCGCGAGACGCTGCTTGAGGAAATAATGAGATGGGCGGTCAAGGCCCAATCCACACCGTTGCTCGCCATCAAGCACGGGCGCTTTCACCGCGAGCACCGGACTCACTTCGACAGCGTGCAGGCGCTGGTCGGGGAAGTTCTAACGCATTTGCCTCAGCTGCAGCCAGGCGCCGGTCCGTTTCTTGCGCAGGGTGACATCCGGCAATGTTCCAAATGCAAAACCTTCTATGTAATTAGCCGTCGCGACGACACCGGGGTCTGTTCCCCGCGTTGCCGCGCCGCCAGAGCGCGATCTAGATAAGGGATCTCAATCATGGACACGAAACGAAAGACTCAACCAAACGCACTGCGTGCCGTCACCTACTGCCGCTATAGCTCGGCGCAGCAGCGGGAGAGTTCCATCGCGGACCAGCAGCGCAACTGCCACGCACGCGCGGCGTCGGAGGGCTGGACGGTGGTGCGGGATTTCGCCGACGCAGCCATCAGCGGCAGCGATAGCACGCGGCCGCAGTACCAGGAGATGATAGCGGCGGCCAAGCGCCGCGAGTTCGACATATTACTGCTCGATGACTTGTCGCGCCTCACGCGGGATAGCATGGAGCAGGAGAAAACGATCCGCACCTTGGAGTTCGTCGGCGGCTGCAACGTGCGCATCGTTTCAACGAGCGACGGCTATGACTCCCTGCACGGTGGGCGCAAAGTTCACCGCGGCATGAAGGGGATGATGAATGAGATTTTCTTGGACGACTTGGCTGCGAAAGTACACCGCGGGCAACGGGGGCAAGCGGAGCGGCAGTATTGGAACGGCGGCAAGCCCTACGGGTACAAGCTAAAGCCGATCACGGACCCGATGCGATTGGACCCGTATGGCGCGCCCGCGCGCGTGGGCACGGTGCTGGTCATCGACCCCGCACAGGCCAAGATCGTGGCGGAGATTTTCGAGCGCTATAGCAACGGCGAGTCCTGCTTGTCGGTCGCCAGTGACCTAAATCGGCGCGCCGTGCCGTCGCAGGGCAGCACGTGGAAGCGCGTGACGCGCCGCGCGTCGGGATGGATGAGTTCGTCCGTGCGTGTGATCCTCACCAATCGACTGTACGCAGGGCGACAGCGCTGGAACGCCTCGCAGTTCGTCCGTGACCCAGACACGGGGAAGCACCTGCGGCGCCAGCGCCCGCAGGCGGAATGGGTGGTCAGCGAGATTCCGGCGCTGCGCATTGTGTCGGACGAATTGTTCGCCCGTGCGCAAGCCCGCACCAAGTCACTGACCGATGGGGACAGCAGATTGAAGTCCGGCGGCAAACCCCGCCACTTACTTAGCGGCCTGCTGCATTGCGCCGTCTGCAATAGTCATTACGTTATCGCCGACAAATACTCCTACGCGTGTTCGAGCCACTTAAACGGCGGCGCGGCGGCCTGCGCGAACAACGTGCGCGTGAACCGGGTGTCGTTGGAGGGCACGATCCTGGGGCCGATTCGGGACGCCCTGCGGAACCCGGCGCGGGTGAAGCGCATGGCGACGGAGATGGAGGGGGCGTTCGCCAAGCGCATGCAAGCGCAGCAGGCGCGCGCGACGTCGATCCCCCGAGAGCTTCAGGCCCTTGATGAACGTCTAGTCAAGCTGCGGGCCATGCCCGACCTCACGGAAGACGAACGGCAGTTGCTCGTCGACAAAGCGGAAGCCAAGCGGCGCGAGTTGCAGGCCGCGCAGCCCGCGGCGAAACAGCAGGCGAAGATCCTGACGATGCTGCCGAAGGCGGCGGCAACCTACTTGCAAGTAATTGACGAGGGGCTGGGCGGCGATGCGCGGGCGGCGGCGAAAGGCCGCGGAATCCTCAAGGACATGATCGGCCCGGTGTCGCTGGCGCCGGGCGATTACGGCTCCCTGTGGGCGACATACAACCAGGACCTGTGGGCCCTTGCTAGGACCGCAGGGACAGGTGGTCGGGGTGACAGGATTTGAACCTGCGACTCCTACGTCCCGAACGTAGTGCTCTACCAGGCTGAGCTACACCCCGAAATCGGCACAAACCGTCAGTTCTTGCGCGCCACC
>Ga0307373_10013077_pt1 | contig 11669 bp, 9 predicted proteins | sample OX2MG_FD_202534 | JGI IMG/M metagenome (GOLD analysis project Ga0307373, IMG submission 202534) | Soil microbial communities from Risofladan, Vaasa, Finland - OX-2 | ecosystem: Environmental > Terrestrial > Soil > Coastal area > Acid sulfate soil | place: Finland: Risofladan, Vaasa | collected...
CGCGCCGACCGATGTCCTCGGCGTCCTGATCGGTCGGGGCATCATCCAGCCGCTGAACCACAGCTACATCCCGAACATCAGGCATGTGTGGCCCGTGTTCGCCGATCCCTATTACGACAGTCACTGGCTGTATACGGTGCCGTACACGGTCTACACGACGGGGATCGCCTGGCGTAAGGACCTGGTGGATGTAGACCCGTATGCGCTGGTCAATGGCTGGGGTTTCCCGTGGGTCGCCATGCGACCAGGCAAGACGGCGATCCTGGACGACTACCGGGAGTCCATCGCGCTCGCGCTGCTGTACAACGGCGTCACGGACGTCAACACCAGCGACCCGATGATCATCAACACCGCCCGGCAGGCGCTGCTCTACCTGAACAGCCTGGCCGGCCTGCGGATCGACAACGACACCAGCCAGCAGCTCACGACCGGCCGGTCCTGGATCCACCACGCCTGGTCCGGCCAGGTAGTGGCGGCAGCGCGCCGGCTGCCGCCGGGCGTCCCCGTCGAGGCGATCGGCTACTGGTTCCCGCCGGACGGCACCGGCCCGGTGGCCAACGACACCGGCACAGTGCTGCGCGGCGCGCAGAACCCGGTCCTGGCCCATCTGTTCCTGAACTTCCTGCTCAACCGCGCCAACGCGATGCATAACATCGCGGGGACGGGCTACATGCAGCCGCTGACCTATGCCACGCCGCGGCGGCTGGTGTCGGACGGCATCCTGCCAGCCAGCCTGACCTCCGCCGTCGTCTTGTCGACGTACCTGGATCACGGGCGCAAGGAAGTCGAGCTCCAGGGGGCGGCCGACCAGCTCTGGCGGCAAGCGTGGAGGGCGGTGACGCAGCGTGCTGGACCGCCCTCCTAGCCGGCCCCGAGCACCGGCGCGAAACCGGATCAACAGGTCAGTTATAGCCGGACTTTACTGATTTATTAATGATTTGCAATCTGGCTCTATGTGATCGTCCTGTAATCTCGAAAACCTTGTCTCAGCGCACCATCAGGAGTAATCAGGAGTAGTTGAAAGGCCGTTCAGCCCAGTAGGGCGGCGACGTCTCTTTTGCCACCGCAACGCACGCACCGTGAGCTACGGACTCCCTGAGCGAAGGGCTGGCGCATCATGCATCCGAGAGAAAGCTGGCAGGCCGACGGAACCCCGCCGATCCCCGGGGTGTCCCGCCGGGGCTTCCTGCGGCAGGGCGCGAGCGCCGGAGGGCTGCTGCTCGGCGCCAGCAGCATCGGCTCGCTGCTCGCCGCCTGCAGTTCGGCGGGCAGCGGCTCCGGCGCCCAGGGCTCGGCGGGCAGCACCATTCCGCTTCCGCGGCCGAACAAGCCGGTTACCTGGCCGATCTTCGCCGACAACAAGGCGATCCCGAGCGGGAAGCCGATCGAGCAGAACGCCACGCTGAAGCTCTTCAACTGGGTCGCCTACATCAACCCGGCGATGTTGAAGGCCTTCGGCAAGAAGTACAACTGCAAGGTCGAGGTCACCACGTTCAACAACATGGACGAGGCGATGGCCAAGCTCCGCAGCGGCCAGGTGAACTTCGACATCTTCTTCCCGACCATCGACGTCATGGGCCAGCTTGTCGAGGGCAAGATGATCCAGCCCGTCAACCACAGCTACGTCCCGAACATCGACCAGGCCTGGCCGGACTTCAAGAACCCGTTCTACGACGGCAAGTGGCAGTACACCGTGCCCTACACGATCTACACCACCGGCATGGCCTGGCGTAAGGACCTGGTCCACGAGAACCCCTACACGATGACCAACCCGTGGGCGATGCCGTGGCAGGCCAAGTACAAGAACAAGGTCGCGATCCTCGACGACTCGCGGGAGGGAATCAGCCTCGGGCTGATGAAGCAGGGGATCTTCGACCTCAACACGACCAGTGCGAGCCAGATCGCCGCCGCCGGTCAGCAACTTCAGGACCTGGCGCACCTGACCAACGTGCACATCGACAACAACGACTACACGGAGATCCCCAAGGGCTCGATCTGGATCCATCACGCCTGGTCCGGCGACATCGCCGCGGCCCAGTACTACCTGCCCAAGGGAACGCCGGTCGAGTCGGTCGGCTACTGGTTCCCGCCCGACGGCAAGGGCCCGGTCGGCAACGACCTGATCACCATCCTGAAGGGCTCGCAGAACCCGGTGCTCGCGCACACCTTCCTCAACTACATGCTCGACCTGCCGAATGCGCTGGAGAACATCAGCTTCAACGCTTACATGCAGCCGCTCACGGCGATCACGCCGCAGCGCCTGGTGAAGGAGAAACTGCTGCCGCCCAGCCTGATATCCACGACAGTCCTCCCGTCGTACTTCAGGCGCGGGGTGATGGAACTCCAGCTTCCCGTAACGGCGCTGAGCCTGTGGGACCAGGCCTGGCTGCAGGCGAAGAGCGCGTAGGCCGCACGACGTGACCGCGCCGGCGCAGACGCCGCGCCAGAGCCAGGGCGGCAGGCGACGCCTGCCCGGGCGGGCGGGTCAGGCAAGAGAGCCCCAGCGCCTGTTCTGGATCGCCCTGGCGGCTCCTGGCATCATCTGGCTGATCCTGCTCTTCATCGTGCCCTTCTACGCCATCATGGCGATCGCAGGCGGGCAGGTGAACCAGGTCTTCGGGTATCCGATGGCGATCTGGAATCCGCTGCACTGGAACAGCACCAACTTCACCGCCGCCTGGCATGACGTGGCAGGAACGTCGGCCTTCGTCGGCCCGATCATCCTGCGGACCCTTGCCTACGTGGCCCTGGCCGCCATCCTCTCGCTGCTGATCGCCTACCCGGCCGCGTACTTCGTCGCCAGGTTCGCCGGACGGCGCAAGGGCATCTTCCTCATCCTGCTGATCGCGCCGTTCTGGATCAGCTACATGATGCGGATGCTGGCCTGGATCGACCTGCTCCAGACCGACGGGTACGTGAACAAGGCGCTCGCCTTCTTCGGCCTACCAGGGCAGACCGACTGGCTCGGCGGCATGTCGGTCACCGTGATCCTCGGGCTGGTCTATGGCTACATCCCGTACCTGATCCTCGTCCTGTACGCGGGCCTGGACCGGATCGATCCTTCGCTGATCGAGGCCGGGCGCGACCTGGGGCTCGGCAGGCTGAAGACCTTCCTCCGGGTCACGCTGCCGTTGTCCAGGCAGCCGATCCTGACCGGCATGCTGATCACCGTGCTGCCGATGCTCGGCGACTACTTCACCAACCAGCTGCTCTCCGGCACCACGGGGACCACGATGCTCGGCAACGTGATCGACGAGCAGCTCAACACGCCGGGCCTGCAGGGCGAGGGCGCCGTCTTCTCGGTGCTCTTCCTGCTCGTGCTGGTCGTGCCGATGATCTACTACGTGGTGGCGACGAACCGCTCATCCAGGCAGGCGATGTGATGACGACCCTGACCAAATCCGCGACGTCGGGAGCGGCCAGCGGCACGACGGCGCGAACCGTATTCGGCAGGATGAGGCCCAGGCCGAACCCCTGGCGCCATCCGTGGTTCCTGGAAGGCTTCACCTGGCTCTACCTGATCTGGTCCATCGTCCCGATCGGGCTCGCCGTGCTGTTCTCGTTCAACAACGGGCGTTCACAGAGCGCCTGGCAGGGCTTCTCCTGGCGGTGGTACTTCACCGATCCGGTCAACTCGGTGCTCGGCGACCCGCAGCTGCACGCCGCCGTGATCCAGACCCTGCGGCTATCGCTCTACGTCACCGTCGTCACCGTGCCACTCGGCGTCGCGTTCGCGCTGGGGATCAACAGATGGCGCGGTTACACCGCGTCGAGTTTCAACTTCGTGATGATCCTGTCCTACGTGATCCCCGAGCTGATCTTCGGCGTCGCGATGTTCTTCGTCTTCACGATCCTGTTCAAGGGCATCGGCCTCGGCACGCTCGCCGAGACGCTCGCCCTGGTCACCTGGAACGTCAGCTGGCCGGCCATCATCGTGCAGGCGAGACTGGTGACGCTCGGGCGGCAGTACGAGGAGGCGGCCGCCGATCTCGGCGCCAGCCAGCTGCAGATCATGCGCCGGGTGATGATCCCGCTGCTCTCGCCCGCGATCTTTGCCAGTGCCGTGCTGGTCTTCTCCAGCGTGATCGATGACTTCGTGCTGGTGGACCTGCTGAGCAACAACGCCAGCAACACGCCGATGTCGGTCTATATCTACGCGCAGCAGCGCGGCGGCAGCGGCGGCCCCGCGCTCAACGCACTCGGCACGATCATGCTGGTGATGTCGCTCGTCATCGCCGTGCTCGGCTACTTCGGGTACCGCTGGATGACCAGAGGCGAGCGCAGCGACCGGCAGGAAGCCCTGGCCTCGATCACTGGAATGTAGGCATGACACACACGACTTCATCCGCGCCGGCCGCGGCCCGGTCCGGCTCGAGGCTGCCCGACCGGGCCAGGGTCGTGATCGTCGGCGGCGGCGTGACCGGCTGCAGCATCGCCTACCACCTGGCTCATCTCGGCTGGACCGACATCGTGCTGCTCGAGCAGAACCGGCTCACCGCCGGCACGACCTGGCATGCCGCCGGCCTGATCACCTCGGCCGGGATGACCGACGAGACCGCGCTGTTCTTCAGCAGGTACTCCCGCGGCCTGTACGCCCGCCTGGAAGAAGAGACCGGCCACTCCACGGGCTTCCGTCCGGTGGGCCACATCTCGCTCGCGACCTCGCCGGAACGGCAGGCGGCGCTGCGGCGCGAGGCGGCCTGGATGCACGGCTTCGGCGTGCAGGACACCGAGATCTCGCCTCGCGAGCTGGCCGAGATGTGGCCGCTGGCCAGGACCGACGACGTGCTGTCCGCGTTCTACGTCGCCGACGAGGGACGCGCCGACCCGGTCGGCGTGGCCACCTCCCTGGCCAAGGGCGCCAGGCAGCTGGGCGCCACCGTGATCGAGGGCGTCGCGGCCACCGGCGTGCGGGCCAGCCGCGGCCGGGTCACCGCCGTGCTCACCGAGGAAGGCGAGATCGAGACCGAGGTCGTGGTCAACGCGGCGGGCATGTGGGCGCGCCAGTTCGGGGCGCTGGCCGGAGTGCACGTGCCGCTGCAGGCCGCCGAGCATTACTACCTGCTGACCGACACGGTCGCCGGGATGGACGTCGACCTGCCGGTGATCGAGGACCCCGACAGCTACGGCTACTACCGGCCCGAGGGTGACGGGATGCTGGTCGGGCTGTTCGAGCCGGTAGGCGCGCCCTGGTCGCTAGACGGCGTGCCGCGGGACTTCGCGTTCGGCAAGCTGCCGCCCGACTGGGACCGGATGGAGCCGTACCTGGCCAGGGCGATGGAGCGGATCCCGTCGCTCGCGGAGACCGGCGTGCGGACGTTCTTCTGCGGGCCCGAGTCGTTCACCAGCGACATCCGGCCGCTGCTCGGGCCCGCGCCCGAGCTGGACGGTTATTTCGTCGCCGCGGGCCTGAACTCGCTCGGCATCCTGTCCGGCGGCGGAGTCGGCAGCATGATCGCGCACTGGATCGTCGACGGGGTGCCGCCAGTCGACGCGACCACGGTCGCGATCGACCGGACCGCGACCTACGAGACGTCGCGGAAGTTCCGCTCGCAGCGCACGGTCGAGCAACTAGGCGTCCTGTTCGGCGACGCGGTCTGGCCGTCCTGGCAGCCCAAGACCGGCCGGAACGTGCGCCGATCCGTGCTGCACGACCGGCTGGCCTCGGCCGGCGCCCACTTCGGCGTCTCGGCGGGCTGGGAATTCCCCGAGTGGTTCGCCGGGCCAGGCGAGCATCCCGCCGCCACCATGGACTACCGCCGCCAGGCCAGCCACAGCATCGTCGAGCGCGAGCACCGCGCGATCCGCGAGGCCGTCGGCGTGATCGACATGACCCTGATGGCCAAGCTGATCGCGGCGGGGCCGGATGCCGCGGCGGTGCTCAGCCGCCTGTCGGCGAACGACGTGACCCGCGAGGCCGGCCGCCTCGTCTACACCCAGTGGCTGAACACATCCGGCGGCATCATCGCCGACGTCACCGTGACCCGCCTGGGGGACGAGAAGTTCCTCGTCGTCGCCAGCGACATCATCGGTCGCAGGATCGAGCCGCTGATCCGCCGTGAGACCCGGGCCGGCGAGGTCGTCACGGTCGCCGATGTCACCTCGGGCACGACACTGCTCACGGTCCAGGGCCCGGCATCGAGGGAACTCATCTCCCGGCTGACTGACGCTGATTTGTCTAACAAAGCGTTCCCGTACCTCTCGGCGCGGCAGGTGCATGTCGGCTACGCGCCGGTACTCGCGATGCGGGTCACCTACGTCGGCGAGCTCGGCTGGGAACTGCACGTGCCCGCCGAGTACGCGGCCGGCGTCTACGACGACCTGATGTCGGCCGGGGCTGATCTCGGAATCCGCCCGGTCGGCCTGTCCGCCATGTCGAGCCTGCGGCTGGAGAAGGGCTACCGCGACATGGGCATCGATATCGACAACACCGACAACCCGATCGAGGCCGGCCTCGGCTTCGCCGTCGCCTGGGACAAGCCGGGCGGGTTCGTCGGCCGCGATGCCCTGCTGGCCGCCCGGGAGGCCGGTCCGCCGCAGCACCGGGTCGTCGGGCTGATCGTCGACGACCCGGCAGCGGACCTGTTCGGCAACGAGCCCGTGTTCCTCGGCGGAGGCTGGGTCGGTTACGTGCGCGCCGCCGCCTACGGCTACACGGTCGGCGGCCCGGTCGCGCTCGCCCAGGTGGCGTGCGAGGACGGCGTGAGCACCGAGTGGCTGAAGTCCGGCGACTTCCGGGTCAGGGCCGACGAGCGGGACTGGCCGGCCCGGCTGCAGATCGCGCCGTTCTACGACCCGAAGCGGCGGCGCATCCTGGACGTCGCCTGACAGTCAGGTCTCAGCGTGATGTGCCGCGAAGCGGCTATCGACGTGCGGCTGCCGCCTACGTTCACCGACGAGGGGTTGCGCACCGCGCTGGAGGCCAGGTCTGAGATTCCGGGCCCGCCTGTCCTCGTGCTCTCGCAGTACGTCGAGCAGCTGTATGCCCGCGAGCTGCTCTTGGTCCTGAACGAGGCTGTCCGCCCGGCTCAGAGCTTGATGTCGAGCTGCTCGACGATCTGCTTGCCCTGGTCGGCTGTCACGTAGGTCAGGCCGCCGATCTTGATGTAGGTGTCGCCGAAGACAGCGCCGTAGCTCGCGAACGCGGCCGCTCCCGCTGATCCCGCGTTCCCCTGCGGGTCGGGCTCGGAGAAGGCCTCGTCACCGACGCCTGAGACGAGCACCGGCGGGTGGTTGACGGCCTTCAGCGCGGCTACGTCGCTGCTGAACGCGAGCTTGCCGGCCTGGGTCGCGACCGAGATCTGCAGCAGGGCGCTGCTTGGTCCTGAGTAGTCGCAGCCGAAGACCACGTGTTCGACGCTGCTGGCCTTCGTCGTCGTGAACGAGATCCCCGTGATCTGCGATGCTGCCGCCGCGGGCAGGGCGGCGCACACGTCGATGCTCTGCCCGCGGCTCGACACCGGATGCGTGCTAGCGCCGGCCGGTCTGGTACCGGTCGTGCCGGCTGGCTGACCGGGAGAGTTGCTTGCCGTGCTCCCGCCGCCGCATGCGGCGAGGGTGAGAGCCGTGCTCGCTAGAAGCGCGGCCGTGAGCGTGCGATTCTTCACTGTGCCCCTCCATCGTGGGTTCCGATGGCTCCAGCCAACTAGCAGCGCGTAATGCGCGCGTAATGCGCGCGTAACGCCGCTGACGGCCGCCGGCACTAGGGCTGAAGGCCGACGACAAGGTCGGCCGGGATGATCTCGACGGTGAACGGGCGGGCGGCGTTCCAGCTCTCGCGCCCTGTCACCACAGCGACCTCATGGTAGGAGCGGCCCCGCAGCTCGAAGGCTGTGAGGACAGGCCGGTCCCGGTCCGGGTCAACCATCCAGTACGACGGCACGCCCATCCGCTCGTACACGGCTTTCTTGAGGCTGCGGTCTCTGAGACCGCTGCTCGGCGAGATAACCTCAACCGCCAGCAGCGGAGGCCTCGGCAGATGCAGCTCGGTCAGGTCAACGAACCTCGCGACGAGGACGTCAGGCTGCAATTCGTTGAACTGGTCCGCGCGGACGGCGAACGGCGCGGCCAGCACCCGCAGATCGCGCGGGCACGCGGCCCGGAGGATCAGGTAGAGCGTCTGAGCGGCTTCCTGGTGCGACCACCCCGGCGCCGGGCTCACCAGGAGTTCCCCATCGATGAGCTCGTAGCGGCGCCCGTCATCCGGCATCGCCTCCAGGTCAGCGACCGTGAAGGGACGGGATTCGGGATGGCTCACAGCTAACATCGTCCCCTCCTTTCCTGTGATGCGCCAACTCTGCCAGCGGGGTCCGACAGTAAACTCGCCCTGCCTGCCGCTAGACTGTGCGGTCGCTGGCCCACGATATGTCGGCCATGACCACCAGCACCCGATCTGTATCGGAGGCAGCACGATGAGCGGCATCGCCAGGATCGACCCGCAGGCCGCGCTGCCGCCCGACCCGGCCCACCCTGGCGAGTACTACGTCAACAACTTCGTCGGTGATGACCCTGGCCTGTTCGCCGGAGTCTGGTCGGCGGACTCCCAGGAGACAGTGATCGAGTCGTACCCGGTGGACGAGGTGTGCGTGGTTCTGGCCGGCACCATCACGCTGACGACCGCCGATGGCGTCACCCAGTTCGAGCCGGGTGATGCGTTCGCGATCCGCAAGGGCACGGCCCTGACGTGGGCTAACTCCCCGGACGTGCGGAAGATCTACGTGATACTCGACCACGCCGCCAGTAGCGCAGCAAGCTCCGGCGGCGCGGCAAGCTGAGGCCTGCGAACAGAGTCCATGTCGGTGACTCGCTTCACGGGCTGACCGGTAACGGTCGCGACGATCTCGTAGTCGTGGTCGTCTCAGAGCTGGCCCACTTCGCGAATTCGCGAGGTGGGGGCGGGCCTGCGCCCGCCCCAACCTCGCCGTCGCCGGTTACGGTGTCACGGTTGCCGAGTAGATGTTCTGGTCCAGCCCACCGGTACCGTCGAAGCACGTTGTCAGCGACGACGTGCAGGTACCGCCGGTCTCCGGGTCACCGGCCACATCGGCTCCGTCGTGGTCGCCGGAGGGATCGGCCGCCGCCACGGTGTTCCGCTGGTCGGTCCAGACCACGCCGATCGTGTCTCCCTGCGCAGCTACCGTCAGGTAGTCGCCGAAGAACGGCACAAGCCGCCCGCCGAACTGCTCGTAGTTCGGGTTGGTCGGCGTGCTGGTGACCTGGACGCTCGAACCCCAGGTCTTGCCGCCGTCGGCGGATTCGGCGTACCGGACGTTCAGGCACGCGGAGGTAGCGCCTGAGGCGCTGTCGCACGGCGCCCTCGTCGGCGAGTAGGACGGGTCACCCTGCGAGTCGTACCAGCCGGCGCTGACCCGCCCGCCGCTGGCGGTCACCCACGGGAAGAACTGGTGCCCGGTTGCGGCAGGTGCCAGCAGTTTCGGTGCCGACCAGGACGCCCCGCCATTCGTGGAGAACACGTACTCGATCTGACCCTGTCCGGAGGACTGCTCGACCTCGAACGCCATCACCAGCGTCCCGTCCGCGTTGTCGGCCGCCAGGCTCGGGCCCGCCAGGTCGAAGCGCGGGAACGTCTGCCCGGTCGGGCAGTTGAATGGGCTGTCGCCGCACTCACGCGCGCCGTTGCCGGCGAACTGCGCCGAGGTGAACGGGCGGTAGGTCAGCGCCAGGCTGGCCTTCCCGAAGGTCTGGCCGTAGTCGCCCGAGGCGACGAACGCCGCGCCGTTGACGGCACCCGGAGCCCTATTCAGGGCGCCACCGGTGTTTCCCTCCCACGCGACGAAGACGTGACCGGCCGGACCGATCGCGATCGACGGGCCCTGGTTGCCGCAGATCCCCGCGGAGATCTTCGCCGGTGGGCTGAACGTCTTGCCGCGGTCGGTGGAGCGGCTGAACAGGATCTCGTTGCAGCCGGTCACGCCGTGGAAGTCTGACCAGGCCGCGTAGACATTTCCGGTAACCGGGTCGGCAACGAGGTCGGTCTTGTCGTTGAAGGACCCTTGCCCGAAGGTGTTCGTCGCCAGCAAGACCGTCCGCACGTAGTGGGACCCGTCAGTCCCGGTACCAGTTGCGCCAGGGGCCTTGGAATACGTCGCGACCCAGATGTCGCCGGTGTTGTCCCTGGTCAGCCCGGACGCGCCGTTCTCCGTGCCGCGGTTGAAGTTGTTGCCCATGTAGAACAGTCTGCCCGCACCATCCCAGGACATCTGCGGGTCGCCGGCGGCAAGCGCGCCGCCCGCCACCAAGGCCGCCAGCGGGGAACTGGTCCCCTGAGCGGAGGTGTCACCGGCGTAGCCGGGCAGCAGGCTGTCGGTCCAGGTCCCGCCGCTGTTGGCGCTGCGGTAGAAGCCGGCCCAGGCATCGCCCGCCGTCGGCACGGTGCAGTAGTCGTTCGAGCCAGCCGCCCAGATCGCGTGGTTCCGCGGGTCGATCGCCAGCGTCGGCTCGTTCTGCATGCGGCGGTCCACACCGCATCGAGATAGGACGCCATCACTGTAGGTACCGCCGGCCATCTGGTCGGCACTGACATATGCGCTGCCCTGGTCCACTGTCACCCGCATGTTCGGTCCGGCCGTCGGACCACCGCCAGCGACGGCGGGCGCAGCGGAGTAAAGAGCAGCCATGAGAGCCGCCGATGTCGCGAGCACTCCAGTGAATGATTTCCTGTGCATCAGAACCTCCGGAACGGATCGGGAATGATGCCTATTCGGAACTACGGCATCGTCCCACCATTGGTTCAGGCCGTCCATCACGACCCACGAGTATGCCCTGAATAGCCCCGATTGAGTCGCGGCAACCGCAACCGCAGGCTCACCGGTGTCGGCGAAGGTAAGGGCAAACCGGCCGCCAGCTGGCCGAACGCGAGCTAGGCGCTAGCCAGCCAACTGGTGCTCGGCCTCGGCGGCCGACTCGGCCGCGAGGTCATCGCCGGTCGGGCTGATCGCATCCCCTGCGAGCACCCGCAGCGCGTCCGGCGCCAGGTGAACCTGCACCGGCGTGCCCTGCGACAGGTGGACCTCAGCGCCGTCGTTCTGGACGAGCGCCTGAACCTGCATCCCCGCGGCCAGCCGTAGCATTATCTGAGTCGCGGAGCCGAGGTAGATCAGCCGCTCCACCATGGCCGGAACCCGGTTCGGCCCGCCTGCCGCAGTCGGCCCGTTCGATCCTGGTACCGACTCGAACGGCTCGATCCTGACCCGCTCGGGCCGGATCACGGCGTGCGCCCGGTCGGGCGTGCCCCGCCCGCCGAAGTCGGCGGCGAGCACCGATTCACCGAGCTTGACCTTGCACTGGTCACCGGGGCCCCGCTCGACCACGTCGACCTCCATCAGATTGGAGACACCGAGGAAGTCCGCGACGTAAGTATCGGCGGGCTCGCCGTAGATCTCTTCCGGCCCGCCCATCTGCACGATCTTGCCAGCCCGCATGACCGCGAGGCGGTCCGACATGGTGAGCGCCTCCTCCTGGTCATGCGTCACGTACAGAAAGGTGATCCCGACCCGCTCCTGGAGCGCCTTCAGCTCGACCTTGAGCGACCGGCGCAGCTTGGCGTCCAGCGCTCCGAGCGGCTCGTCCAGCAGCAGCACGGCGGGATCGAGCACGAGCGCCCTGGCCAGGGCGATCCGCTGCTGCTGCCCACCGGAAAGCTGTCCAGG
>Ga0307373_10013081_pt1 | contig 11666 bp, 8 predicted proteins | sample OX2MG_FD_202534 | JGI IMG/M metagenome (GOLD analysis project Ga0307373, IMG submission 202534) | Soil microbial communities from Risofladan, Vaasa, Finland - OX-2 | ecosystem: Environmental > Terrestrial > Soil > Coastal area > Acid sulfate soil | place: Finland: Risofladan, Vaasa | collected...
GCGCGCGAGGCGCTGCCGTGGCTCACACGCTTCTACTTCGGAGGCAACGGCCACGGGCACGGGGCGCCGGGGGCGTGGGCGCCGCCGGCTGCCGCGGGTGGCCCGGCCGCCGCCGACGCTGCCCCCACCGGCGGCGTGGCGGCCGCCGACGGCCACGCCCGACGTGGGCTCAAGGAAGAGGTGGCGTCGCACCTCGGGGAGATCGACGCCCGCGAGGTCAACTCGATCCCCATCGGCGCCGACGCCGACGGGGAGCAGATGGTGGTGCGGGTCGGCCGGTACGGGCCGTACCTGCAGCGCGGCGAGGACAGGGCGTCGATCCCCGAAGACCTCCCCCCCGACGAGCTCACCGTGGAGCGCGCCGAGGAGCTGCTGGCGGCGCCGTCTGGCGACCGGTCGCTCGGCACCGACCCCGGCAGCGGGCTCGACGTGCTGGTGCGCTCGGGCCGCTTCGGCCCCTACATCCAGCTGGGACCGCTGGTCGACGGGGGCGACCGGCCCCGGACGGCGTCGCTGTTCCGGACGATGACGCCGGACGCCGTGACGCTCGAGGAGGCGCTCCAGCTGTTGCGCCTGCCCCGGACGGTCGGCACCGACCCGGCGTCGGGCGAGGAGATCCAGGCCCTGAACGGCCGGTTCGGGCCCTACGTGAAGAAGGGCACCGACACCCGCAGCCTCGACACCGAGGAGCAGCTGCTCACGGTCACCCTCGACGAGGCCCTCGCCCTCTTCGCGCAGCCGAAGACCCGCCGGGGTCGCGGGGCGGCGGCGGCGCCGCTACGAGAGCTCGGCGCCGACCCCGAGACGGGCCAACCCGTCGTCGTGCGGTCGGGCCGCTTCGGACCGTACGTCACCGACGGCACCACCAACGCGTCGCTGCGCAAGGGCGACGAGCCCGAGACGATCACCATCGAGCGGGCCGCGGAATTGCTCGCCGACCGCCGGGCGGCGGGTCCTCCGGTCAAGCGGGCCGGGCGCGCCGCCAAGGCGACCAAGAAGGCGTCGAAGTCGACCAAGGCGACGAAGTCGACCAAGTCGACCAAGGCGACGAAGAGGGTGGCCACGTCCACCAAGAAGGCCTCCGGCGCGACGAAGAGGGCGGGCGCCGCCAGGAAGACGGCGGGCGCCGCCGGCGCGGCCGTCGCCGGGGCGGCGTCGCCGGGGACGCCAGACGCCGGGTGAGCGGGCGCGGCCGGCTGATCGCCCTCGAAGGGGTGGACGGCTGCGGCAAGTCCACGCAGGCGGCGCGCCTGGCCGGCGCACTGGGGGCGTTGTCCACCGCCGAGCCCGGGTCGACGGCACTCGGGAAGGGCCTGCGGTACCTGTTCCTCGACGCCGAGCTGCCCCCGGTGTCGCCCCGCGCCGAGGCGCTCCTCGTCGCCGCCGACCGGGCGCAGCACGTGGACGAGGTGGTGGCGCCCGCGCTCGAGGGTGGGCGCTGGGTGGTGACCGAGCGCTTCTCCGGGTCGACGCTCGCCTACCAGGGCTACGGCCGGGGGCTCGACCTCGACGAGCTTCGCCGCCTGGTGGCATGGGCGGCGCGCGGGATCGCACCCGACCTGACCGTCCTGCTGGACGTGCCGGTCGCCCAGGCGCGCCACCGGCGCCAGGCGGCCGCCGCCGACCGGCTGGAACGCCTCGACGACGGCTTCCACGAGCGCGTCCACGCCGGCTACCTGGCGCTGGCGGCGGCGGACCCCGAGGGATGGGTGGTGGTGGACGGGACCGGGGACGTCGACACCGTCGCCCGCCACCTCCTGGCCGTGGTCGTCGAGCGGCTGGGCCCGACTCCGGAGCCGGCGTCAGCCCCGTGGTCCCCGCCGCCGCCGTCGTCGTCGTGAGTAGCACCCTCGACCCCGACACCCTGCCGGCGGCGTCGCTCTTCGCCGACGTGGTCGGCCAGGCCGACGCCGTGGCACACCTGCGCGCCGCGGGCCGGCGGCCCGTGCACGCGTACCTGCTCGTGGGGCAACCCGGGCTCGGGCAGCGCGCGCTGGTACGGGGTTTCGCGGCGGCATTGCTGTGCCCCCACGGCGGGTGCGGCGTGTGCGAGGTCTGCCGCCGGGCGCTCACCGGCGTGCACCCCGACCTGGTCGAGGTGGAGCGCAGTGGCGCCTTCGTGAGCGTCGACGACGCCCGCCGGGTGGTGCGCCTGGCCCAGCGGCGCCCGCTGGAAGGCCACCGCCAGGTGATCGCGGTGTCCGACATCCACCTGGCCCGCGTGGCGGCGCCGGTGCTGCTGAAGACGCTCGAAGAGCCCGCCGGCCAGACGGTCTTCGTGCTCCTCGCCGAGGCCGTTCCCGCCGAGCTCGCCACGATCGCCAGCAGGTGCGTGCGCATCGAGCTGCGCCCCGTCCCCCCCGCCGCCATGCAGGAGTGGCTCCGGGGGCAGGGCATGGCCGCCGACCTCGCTGCCGAGCTGGCCGAGGCGGCCGGGGGCAGCGTCGACCGCGCCCGGCTGCTCGCCGACGACGCCGGATTCGCCGCCCGACGGGCCCTGTGGCGGTCGGTGCCGTCGCGTCTCGACGGCACCGGGTCGGCGGCGGCGTCGCTGGCGGCGGAGCTGCTGGCGTCGGCCGAGGAGGCAGTCGAGCCCCTGCGCGCCCGGAACCGCGCCGAACTCGAGGGGCTGGGCGCAGAAGCGGAGCGGCGCGGCGAGCGCGGCGTTCCGCGTCGCAAGGATACCGAGGACCGGCACCATCGCGAGGAGCGGCGGTGGCGGATGGACGAGCTGCGTGCCGGGTTCGCGGTGCTGGCGGGTGCCTACCGCGACCGGCTGCTGGCATCGGCAGCGCCGGTGCCGGCCCGGGCCGAGGAGCGGGCCCGGGCCGAGAAGCGCGTCCGGGAGCTCGTCGGCGCGGTCGCCACCGTGGAACGGTGCTCGGCGGAGCTGGTCCGCAATCCCAACGAGACGTTGCTGCTCGAGGCGCTGCTGGTGCGCCTGTCGGCGGTCACCGGTTGATCGGCGTCGTCGGCCCTGGAAATCGTCCTGCCCAGCTGGAGGCCTTCGGCTCTGGAGCCACCCGCGGGGCGCTTCGCACGATGCGGCGTCGTGCCCGGGGGAGCGCGGCGACCTGCGGACCCGGCGGCCCCGCTGGCGGTGCGGGCGGCCCCGGGGGCCCGGGTCGGACCCGGCGACGACATATGGCCAGGTGGCGGGCAATCCCCGCCCCGCGGGACGGGACATGTCGACCTGACCGTGTGACCCGATGCCAGCCGTTCCCGGCCGGCCCGCGCTCAAGAGTTTTCCGTATGTTGCCGATTGACGTCGTGCACATGGACGTGCACCAGGAGGTGGGGCGGGCATCCGTCGCACCAGGCCCCACGGGGCTGGCTCATGGACGAGAGGAGTAGCAATGCGACGGAACAGGAAGACCCTCATTGCCGCGGTCGGGGTCGGAGCGCTGGTCCTTGCCGGCGCAGCGGCATTCACCAACAGCCTGGCGTTCAGCAACTCGAACACCACGGTCGCCTACGGGTCCGAGAACGTCACCGGGGCCACCGTGACCTCCATCAGCTACGGGCTGAGCACGGACGGCACGACCGTCAACTCGGTCACCTTCGTTGCCACCGGCGACACGAGCGGCTCGGAAGGTGACGTCGGCTTCACCACCGGTTCCGGCAACCAGCCGACGTCGGTCTGTGGCGCGGGTACCTACGACAGCGGTGCCAACACCACGACGTACATCTGCAGCGGCCTGACCCAGGCGGTCTCCGGCATCACGGCGACCGACATCGTGGTCCACTAACGGGAGCACCCGACCGGGGGTGGTGGGGGCCGTGGGCGGCCCGCACCACCCACATCGGGAGCTGACATGGGCGGCCGACGGATTCGACGCATCGGCGCCACCCTGGTCACGGTGACCAGCATCGCGCTCATCGTGGCGCTGGCCACCGGCGAGGTGACGCTGGTCACCACGCACGGGGTGAGCATGCTCCCGAGGTTCCACACCGGGGACCTCGCCATCATCGTCCCGAACGCGGCTTACCATGTCGGCGACATCGTCGGATACCACAGTCCGCTCCTCCACATCGTCGTGCTCCACCGCATCGTGGCGGAGCACGGCGGCCTGTTCACCTTCAAGGGTGACCACAACCACTTCCTCGACCCGGTGCGGCTCCCGGCGTCGGTCATCAAGGGTCAGCTGTGGGCTCGCATTCCCCAAGCCGGCACCGTCCTCGGGTGGGTCCGTTCCCCGATCGGCCTCGCAGGCCTGGCGTTCTTCCTGGTCGCCTTCGGCGTCCTCGGCGGCAGGGCATCGCGCCGACGGACGGGGGGTCACGGCGCCCGGTCGGGCGCCGATGTGGCCGGTGGCGCGGCGGCGGCCGGTGGCGCGGCGGCGGCCGGCTCCGGCGCTGGGGTGGCGGCCGTGAGGACGGGTCGCTCCGCCTCGGGGTCCGGCCCGAAGCATGCCGCCCCCAGCGAGGCGCGGGTGGGGTGCGCGCCGGTCGTCGTCCCGCTCGCCGTGGCCGGGATTCTCGGCCTGCTGACCGTGGTGGCGTGGGTGCAGCCGACCTCCCGGCCGACCGAGCGCGTTGCGGCCTACGAGCAGCACATCAGGTTCTCGTACACCGCGAGGGCGTCCCCCGGGACCGCGTACCCGACCGGGTCGGTGGTCACCGGGGACCCCGTGTTCCTGCGCCTCGTCGGGACGCTGCACGTGGCAGTGCACTATGCGTTCGACGCGGTCTCGCCGAGCGCCTCGACGCGCGCTCGGACCACCGTGGCCGGCACCATCGGCGCGCGAGCAGCGCTCCAGGGTCCGGGGGGGTGGAGCGGGCAATTGGCCGCCGTGGCCCCCGTCCACTTCTCCGGCCGGACCGCGAGCGCGATCATCGCCGTGAACCTCTCGAAGATCGCCGCGCTCGAGAAGGCGTTCACCTCCGAGACGGGGATGTCGCTCGGGACGACGGACATCGTCGTGACGCCGGCGGTGCACGTCGGCGGGTCGCTCGCCGGGGCCCGGGTCAGCGACTCGTTCGCCCCCCCGCTCACCTTCCAGATGAGCGGCCAGGAGCTCAACCTGCTTTCGTCCAGCCCGGGTGGCGCCCCCGCCGTCTTCCCGCAGCTGACCCCCGAGCTCGCCGGGTCGGTCGGGCTCCCGGCCCGGGCGCCGGCCCACATGGCGATCCTCGGTCGTTCGATCGCCGTCACGACGGCCCGCCGCGTCGGGATCGGCGGGGTGCTCGCCGCCCTCGTGGCCACCCTCGTCGGGTGGAGGTGGACCCTGCGCCGCCGGCGATTGGACCAGCCGGCCCGCATCCGAGCAACGCTCGGCCATGACCTGATCACGGTGTACTCGAGCCCGGCGGCCAATGCCGGTCGGGTCGTGGACGTGGGAACATTCGACGCGCTTGCCCGTCTGGCCCGGCGCTACGACTGCATGGTCCTCGAGCTCGAGCACGCCGACGGGCACGCCTACTACGTCGAATACGGCAGCGCCGTGTACCGCTGCGGCGCTGAGCCTGGTCCCGACCGCGCCCGCTGGTCCATCGACGACCCGGACCGGCCGGCGGACCTGACGTTCCACGTCGAGGCCCTGCGCTCGGTGTCCTGAGCAGCGGTCGTCCGCCACCCGGGCCAGGCGCCATGTCCGGGCCTCTCAGGGTCCCGGGGCGAGCGGGTCCACCGAGTGGTCACCCGGGGCGTGATGCTCGGCGTCGTGGACGACACGAAGATGGGCGGGGCGGACGGTCGCGCCGTCCTCCACCATCCGGGTGGCGAGTGCCAGCGTCGTCGCCTTCACTGCCTGGACCCTCTCCACGATCTCGTCGATCGTCTCCTGCACCACGTGCTTGGTGCCGTTCGTGAGCGTGATGACGGTGTCGGGCGTCTCCTCGACGCGTTCGATCAACTCGGAGTTGACCGCGATGCGGTCACCACTGTGGAACCGTGTCAACACGATCATCGCTCAGCCTCCCCTGACGGGCCGCCGCGCGGTGTCCCGGGGTCCCCGTCGGCCGGACCCGTGCGACGCGCGTTCGCCAGCATCTTCATGACGTGGCTGCGTCGTGACTCGGTCGAATAGCGGTCGATGATCGAGGTGAGGATCGACCCGCCGACCCAGCAGATGACGATGGCGATGAGCAGCCTCGTCCCGGCGGTGACGGCGGTGATGTTGCCGTTCAGAACCCCGGGGACCATCGGCAGGCAGATGGCCACCGCGCCGGCCAATACGAGCTCCGGGCGTCTTACGTGCATGGGTCTATCCGATCGACGATGGTGGCCGTCCAGCGAGCTGCGCTGGCGGGCCGGCCGTCGAGCCGGGCTACCGGGATCCCGGTGCCCAGCGCGGCGGCCGGGCTCACGGTGGCGTCGACGTTCTCGAGCGCGAGGGCATCGATCCCACCCAGGCCGTCCGCCCAGGCGGTGATGTCCTCGGCCTTACACGTGGAGTCGACGAGGCCCCACACGGCGGTGGGTCGCAGCGAGGAGATGACGTGGGCTGCCCAGGACAGGTGGCCACCGGCGAGCGGGGCGTCGACGACGACCACGGCGGCCGTCTGGTTGCGACGCCAACCCGGTGCGAGTTCGGCGGCCTCGTCGGCCGAGCGCACGAGCAGCGGGCCCGGCACCACGGTGTCGGCTTGCGGGTCGAGGGAGGCGACGGGCACCTCCGCCGGATCGCCCCCGACCTCGACGGCCACGGCGCCGGCGAGCTCGCGGGCCCGCAGCCCCGCACCGACCACGACGAGCAGGCTGCCGGCGCGACGGGGAAGCGGCGGGGCCTCGACCAGGCGCCCCAGGGCATCGAGCAGGAGCGCCTCGAGCACGCCCCCGAGTCGCAGCCCTTCGGCGACGTAGCCCACGGCGGCCTCGTCGAGCCCGACGCGGCGCAGGGCGGCCACCGTGGCTCCGTCCGACTCGGGGCCGTTGGTGGCGAGGAACATGGCCGCCTCGCTGGCGATGGTGCCGGAGGTGACGTCCCGCGGCCCACCCCCGCCCGCTACGGCCCGGCTGTGCCCTGCGGCGCGCGCCGCCCCGAGGTAGTCGGAGGTGGTGTCGTCGATGGTCGGCGTCGCGTCGAGGGTGGTGGCGATCCGGCACAACACGGCGTCGAAGGAGTCGCTGCCGTCGCCCGGTTGCGTGCTCGCGACCGCGGCCGTGGCGGGCGGGCCCGTGGCCGGCGCGCCCGTGGCCGGCCCGCCCACCGCCGCTCGAGCCGGCCCCGCGGTGACCGGGGTCGCCATGCCGGGGGACTGGTGCATGCCGACGATGTCGGTCACGTCGTCGGTGGCGTCGGCCAGGGTCGTGAAGATGTCGGTCCGCTCCTCCCCGACGGCCGGTATCTGGGCCGTGGGATCGGGCTCGTCCATGGGGACCGCGGTGGGGGCCGGCGCGGGAGCGCTCACCGGACCGCTCACGGGACCGCGGCGGCGCGTGCGCCGGTTCGGGCGAGCGTGCGCGGGCTGGCGGCTGCGCTGTGCCGTGGGCGACGGGGAGACGCCGGGCTCGATGACAGCTGCGGGCACCTCCACGACCACCCGGTAGTGCTCCTTGGCGAAGAACCCGGCCACTCCGCCGACGCGGATCTTCTCGGCGCCGCTGATCTTGGCGTCCGAACCGACCTCGCGGCGGACCTCGTCCAGCAGCCGCTGGACGTCAGGGCCTTCAAACGACTTCAGCTGGGGTGACACTGACGACTCCTATGCGCTCGAGCTTGACCTGTGGGCCGAGCTCATTGACGGACAGCACGCCGAGGCGTGGCAGGGCAGGGGAGAGCAGGCGACGGAGCGACGGGCGCAGGCGCGACGCGCAGATGAGGACGGCCTCGCGGTTGTTCTCCTCGGCCTGGCGCGCGATCGCACCCACCTCACGGACGAGCGTCTCGACGACGTCGGGCTCGAGGACCAGGACCGTGCCGGACTCCCCGGGGCGGACAGCGTCGGCCAGCTCTCGTTCGAAGCGGGCATCGAGACTGATGATCGGGAGGGTGCCGTCCTTCGCGTAGGCGGCGGTGATGGCCGGCCCGAGCGCCCGGCGGGCGGCCTCCAGCAGGGCCTCGGGCTCCTTGGCCTGGCGAGCCTGCTCGGTGACCGCCTCGATGACGCGTACGAGGTCGCGGATGACGACCCCCTCGGCCAGCAGACCGCACAGGACCCGATGGAGGTCGGTGAGCGACACCTGGGCCGCCCCCATCTCCTCGATCACCGCCGGGTCGGTGCCCTTCACCGAGTCGAGCAGCGTCTTCACCTGCTGGGCCGACAGCAGCTGCCCGGCATGGCGGCTGGCCACCTCGCCGAGGTGGGTGGTGATGACCGAGGACCGGTCGATGACGGTGGCCCCGGCCACGAGGGCCTGTTGGCGCAGCTCGGCCGGCACCCACTTGGCCGGGAGCCCGAACACCGGCTCCACGACGGACTCGCCGGGCACCAGGTCGAGCCCGCCTCCGATGGCGAGGAAGCGACCCGCCGGCGCGGTACCCGTGGCCACTTCCACGCCGTGCAGCCGGATCGCGTACGAGTCGTTGTCGAGGTGCACGTTGTCCCGGGTGCGCACGGGGGGGATGATCAGCCCGCGTTCGGTGGCGAGCTTGCGGCGCAGGCCCTTCACCCGCTCGAGCAGGTCCCCGCCCTTGGCCTCGTCGACCAGGTCGACGAGGGTCGCCGACAGCTCGAGCTCGAGTGCCTCCACCCGCATGTCGGCCGCCAGCGCCTGGGGGCTGTCGGGGGCGACCGTGACGATGTCCGGCCCGTCCGAGGCTTCGAGGGACTCGGTGTGAACGGCCGCTCCCACGCGGTCACCGGTGAACCACAGCAGGCCGCCCACGATCAGGAAGGCGAGATGCGGTAGCCCCGGCACGATGGCCATGCCTGCCATGACGACCCCGGCGATCTTGATGGCCCGGTGCTGGCGACGGACCTGGCCGATGAGGTCGGTGCCGAAGTCCTGGTCGTCGGTGGCGGCTCTGGTGACCACGAGCCCGGTCGAGATCGACAGCAGCAGGGCCGGGATCTGCGAGACGAGACCGTCACCGACACTCAGGAGGCTGTAGGTGTGGGTGGCGTCGGTGATCGACAGGTGCCGCTGGGCGAGGCCGATGGCCAGGCCACCGATCAGGTTGATGGCGGTGATGACGATGGCCGCGATGGCGTCACCCCGGACGAACTTGGCTGCACCGTCCATGGCCCCGTAGAAGTCGGCCTCGTCAGCGGTCTCCTGGCGCCGGCGCTTGGCCTCGTGCTGGTCGATCAGCCCGGAGCTCAGGTCGGCATCGATCGCCATCTGCTTTCCGGGCATGGCGTCGAGGGTGAAACGGGCGGCGACCTCCGCGACCCGTCCGGCACCCGTGGTGACGACGACGAACTGGATCACGATGAGGATCAGGAAGACGACGAGGCCGACGATGAGCTGTCCGCCCACGACGAAATTCCCGAAGCTGTTGATGACCGATCCGGCGTAGCCGTGGAGCAGGACCAGCCGTGTCGCCGACACGTTGAGTGCCAGGCGGAACAGCGTGGCGACGAGGAGCACTGCGGGGAAGACCGAGAAGTCGAGCGGCTTCTTGACGTGCATGGTCATGAGCAGCACGACCATGGCCCCGGCGATGTTCACGCTGATGAGGACGTCGAGGACGAACGTCGGCAATGGCACGACGAGCATCACCACGATGGCGATGACCGCGGCGGGGACGCCGACCATTCCGAGCCGGTTCGACATGACACGCCGGTTCGACATGACACCTCACGGGACGAGCGTACGGGGATCGGCCGATCCGTGGCCGTCTGTTCCGCGCCGTCCTGGCGTCGTGCTCAGGTATCGGCGGAAGTAGCGGCCTGCTTGAGGATTCGGGCCGGACGACAGGGCCCCTGGCCTGGGAAACCACTCTCCGCACCGGTTTTCGCCCGACACCGCGCGAACGTGTCGGGAACGCGGCCCCGGCGGCCGCGGGCCGGGTGTGGTCGCGGCGCGTCGTGGCCGGCGTCAGGCGGACGCTGCCACCGCGCGTCCGCGGGCAGGTGCCGACGCCGGGACGTCCGGGAGCATGTCCCGGACGCCTTGGCGCATCCGGTCGATGCCGAAGTGCTTGGCGACATGGGCACGGCCCGCTTGCCGCAGCCGTTCCCACAGGGCGCGGTCGGTGTAGAGCCGGTGCACGGCGTCCGCAAAGGCCTCGGCGGTGTCGGCGACGAGCACGTGCTCGCCGTCGACGAGCCCCATGCCCTCGGCGGCGATCGAGGTGAGGACCACGGGGAGCCCCGTGGCGAGGGCTTCGCCGACCTTGCCCTTCATCCCTGCCCCGTAGCGCAGGGGTGCCACCGACACCCGGGCCTCGTGGAGGAACGGCACGGTGGAGGGAACCGTGCCGGCGACGGTGATGCCGGGACCCGCGAAAGTCGCGGCCTCTCCCCGCGGGTCGTTGCCGATCACGGTTAGCTCGGCTCCGGGGTGCCGTGCGGAGAGCGCCGGCCCGATCTCCTGCTTCCACCACGACAGTGCATCGGCGTTGGGCGGGTGGTTGAAGTTGCCGACGAAGAGGCAACCCGTGCGTTGCTCGAAACCCGGTCCGCACGCCACCTCGGCATGGGCGTTCGGCACGATGACGATATCGGCGTCGGGAATCTCCGACCGCACGGCCTCGGCGTCGTCGTCGGTGACGCACACGATCCGGTCGGCCTGGCGGTAGACGGCCAGCTCGCGCCGTTTGGCCTCGGCGACCTCCGACGTGGAACCCCCGGTGAGCATGGCGGCCCGCTGGAGGCGGACGAAGTGGACGTCATTGGTGTCCACGACGAGCGTGGCCTCGGGCGCAAGCCGGCGCACGTGCTCGATGACACCTTCCGCCGTCGTCCAGGGGCTGACGACCACGACATCGAAATGGCGGCGGCTGAACAGGGCCTCGAAGGTGGGCCAGACCGCCGACGCGTGGCCGGGCCCGTGGTCCACCGCCTCGCGCCGGTCCCCGCCGAAACACGGGATCCCCAGGCGACCCACGGCGTCGGCGTAGGTCCTGCTCCCACCGGCCAGTGCATAGAAGGTCACGGCATGGCCCGCGTCGCGCAGGCATTGGAGCAAGGTGAAGGTGCGCAGCCCTCCCGACGCCCGGTCGAAGACCGGCATGAACGGGTCCAGGACGAGCACGGACCGGGCCTCGGAGGCCGCCGTGCGGGCGACGTCCACCGACGGCGCGGCCCGGACGGGCAGTCGTTCGCCGGGGCCGAAACCGCCCTGTGGCCGGTGTGCCCACCGCTCCACATGGTCGGGTCGAACCGCGGGCCGGTGCACGAGCTCGTGCGCCCACTTCTCGGCGAACTTGGCGGCGTTGCGCTCCTGGTAGACCTTGAGGCCCTGGGTGACGTCGGTCCCGGCCGTGCCCCCCTCGACGTGGACGACCTTCGACGCCGGCTCGAAGAGCACCCTCCAGCCCGCCGCCCGCAAGGCGAAGGACAGGTCGGTGTCCTCGTAGTACGCCGGTGCGTAGCGGTCGTCGAAGCCACCGACGTCCTCGAACGCGGTCCGACGGACGAGGAGGCATGCACCCGACGCATAGTCCGGCGCGCGGCGGCAGGAGAACTCGGGGGCGTCGGGCTCGGGGCGTCCCTTGCCGTAGACCCAGGGCTGGCCCGCAGCGAAGACCAGGCCACCGGCGTCGTTCAGGCGCCCGTCGGGGTAGAGCAGCTTGGGCTGCACCGCCGCCAGCATCGGGTCGTCGTCGAGGGCGGCG
>Ga0307373_10013082_pt1 | contig 11664 bp, 8 predicted proteins | sample OX2MG_FD_202534 | JGI IMG/M metagenome (GOLD analysis project Ga0307373, IMG submission 202534) | Soil microbial communities from Risofladan, Vaasa, Finland - OX-2 | ecosystem: Environmental > Terrestrial > Soil > Coastal area > Acid sulfate soil | place: Finland: Risofladan, Vaasa | collected...
GTAGTTTATCCGATCACGAATGGTTTGGTCATTCCTGTGGGCGTGTTGCTGGGTGTATGGTTATTGAAGGCGAGGATTCACTCTCGAACGAAGATCGGAATTGCATTAGCCGTTGTAGCTCTCGTATTCCTTTCTTTGGGGATGACGACGTCAAGTGGCTAGTAGTACCCCCAGCGTCTCAGGAGTTTTTTAGAGTCGGTTCAGGGACAGCCGCGAATACTGATTAATCAAGCGAAAGAGAAAACGGAACGCGTGGGCTTCCCGACATCAGATATAGGTGGAGATATGCTTGAAAGGAAGCAGTATTACTACCAGGCCTACACTTGGCCTGAGATCAAAGAAGTGGTGAAAGAGCAACCGGTGGTTGTTTTGCCCGTCGGTTCGGTTGAGGATCACGGCAGGCACTTGCCTCTGGATGTTGACAACTTTCTGATCGGCGCTATCTGTGAGGAGGCGGCGAAGCGAATGGGAGGAGAAATGCTCCTACTGCCCCCTGTCTCCTATGGGTTTGAAGAACACCATATGGACTTCCCTGGCACCATCGATATCGGCATGGAGCACATGCTGCACTTTGTGTTGGACATCACCCGGAGTGTTGCCCGCCACGGGTTTAAACGCATTCTTCTTGCAGACGGACACGGATCAAATATGCCCATTCTGGATTTAGTTGCACGTCGCACGGTTCTCGAAACAGACGCTCTCTGCGGGGCTTTCATATGGCCAAGCCTCGCCACTGACGTGATCAACGAAGTTCGCGAATCGGAAAAGCCCGGCGGCATGGCGCATGCTTGTGAGCTCGAAACCTCCCTCTACTTATATCTTGATGGCTCCCGAGTTCAGATGGACAAAGCACAAAAGGAAATTGGGCTGCCTCCGTCACAATTTATATGGATGGACCTCATGAAATCCTCTCCGGTTCTCTTGATGGATCACTGGACTCGTTTCAGCAAGAGCGGGGTGGTGGGAGATCCAACGCTAGCTTCCAAGGAGAAAGGAGAGAAAATCTTTGAGGCTGTTGTCCAGTCGCTTGTTCGTCTGGTGCGAGAGTTCAGGGATTACCCTCGCGAGCCGCGCCAAGACATGCATGATTAAAGTGCCATAATCGCCTCAGGACCAAACTTAGTTTCCTGAGCCATAAGTTCGTTACATGCCCTTGTGAGTCTTGAGGTGACTTTTAGCGAAATACACTTTTCATTATCAACGCGGTATGGGGACTCTGCTGTATGACTTAGGAGTCAGCAAACACAAGTGTTACTTCGACGAGTTTTGCCAGGGGATGACGTGCGGAACGACTCCTCCTCTTCGGATCCAGGGTACAACGTATCCATCACTTCTCGAATATATTCGCAAGCGTCACCCCGCCGCAAACGTGGCGTCTGACGATCCCGTGGCGCGCGTTGAAGGTGTCCTGACTTCCGTTGAAGGTTGAGCGACGGTTCTCTGGTCCGGTTCGGATAGAATCGGGTTGCGAAAATCTCAAAAAAGGAGAACCGCCGTGGAGAAACGATATCACATTGTGGGTAAGGAGAGCAGCGAAGAGTTGGGGAGATACTTGGCCAGGAACGGACAGGTCCTGTTGCCGATGGTGGAACTCATCGAGCAATCGAAAATGGCTGTGGACGAGTTGATTGACGTGCTGAGGCGGGCGCAGATCGAGGCGGTGTTACGGTTGTCGGCAGAACGGATCGCCGGCCCTCCGCATCCAGGGAAAAAGGGTGGAACCATCGGCTGGCATGGGCGGGAGGAAGGTATCGTCTGTTTGAAAGAGAGGAAGCTGCGGGTCAAGCGGCCGCGCTTGCGAAAGAAAGGCCATGGACGAGGCGGCGAGGTTCCCATTCCCGCCTATAAACAGCGCAGCACCTCGCGATAGGAAACTTGCATGAACAGCGCCAGAGCGATGACATAGTAGACCACCACGTGCGCAGGCAGTTCGCGCTGCCGGTGGCTCGCCCGGCCTTGGGCCGCCAGCACGGCGTTCACCTGACGCAGGGGAACCGTCTTGGTCAAAACGCCGAGACTCAGTAATCGGTAACTCGGGTACCCTTTGGAAGTTTAGCCAGTGTACGGGCCATCTGCGGTCCTCCTCTCAAATTGATGGGAGAAGAATACCGCAAATTGCATAAAGTGAACAGTATTAGGGTTAGTCGCGGGGGTTTGTAGAGACGTTCCGCTGGAACGTCTCGTTCTTAACGGCAGTCTCTAATGAGACGCCTCAGCGAGGCGCCGGAGCGGCGCAGTGGGTTTGTCCGGCTGGCGTGCTAGCGCAGGAAAAGGCTGTAGGTAAGAACGGTGAGGACGACTGCGGTGAAGAGGGTATACTTCCAGTTCCTGAGGACTCCCATAAAGTAGACCACCGACGCGGCGACGCGAATGAAGGGTGTCAGCATCAGGACGGCGATACCCAGATTGACCAGCAGGCGGGGCCGGACTGTGCCCTCAACGGCCAGTTGAATTTCGCTTGCCACAAATTCAAAGAGGTTCATGCCGGCGATGTGGTAATCCATCACAAGGCTGCCGGTGCGGAACCACTTCCAGCCCAGCCCGGCGACAATCAGCCCCATACTGAGCAATATGCCACCCTGCAGGATAGAGCCGACCAGAGTGTCCATTTCAAACTGGCGCGCGGTCTTTCCAGCGGTTTCAGTGCTTACGGAAGTCTCTATTCTGCCCATCGCTAGTTACCCATCAGGCCCCGGGCGATCATCTCAACGGCCAGGACCAGCAAAATCACAAGAAAGAAACTTCGGACGGACTGGTTGGTCAGGCGAACCAGCACTCGAGTGCCGAGGAAAGCGCCCGTAACCACCCCCAGGACGACCGGCACGGCGAGTCCCGGATTGATGAGTCCGGCGGCCAGGTAGACGCTGGTCCCCGCCAGCGCCGTGACGCCGATAATCAGATTGCTGGTGGTGGTGGAAACCTTGGGAGGCAGCCCCATGACCAGATCGTGGATAAGGACTTTGACCGCACCGGCGCCGATGCCGAGCAGGCCGGCGACTATTCCCGCCCCAAACATCATCGGCGCGCCCAGGTACGCACGCCGGGCCTTATACTCCACGGTTTTTCCGGTGGCCAGATCCGGGTAACTGCCTTCCAGTTCCAGCCATCGCGTCACCGCGTCCTGGTCCTTCACCTCCCGCCAGGATAGATGCTTCCCCATGAGAAGCGCGATCCATGACCCCAGCAGGACCGCTCCAAACACGATGAAGAGAGGACGCGGTGACGAGGCGAGCGTGATGCGCGCCCCCACCAGCGCGCCGACGATGGTAAACATTTCCAGAAACATCCCCACCTTGAGGTTCGTGATGTGGTCCCGGACGTACGCCGAGGCTGATCCGCTGGAGGTGGCAATCACGGAAAGGATGCTGATGGCGATGGCGTGCTTGATGTCGACTCCCAGAAGAGTGAGCGCGGGAATCAGGACGACCCCGCCTCCCATGCCGCCCATCGCGCCAATAAAACCTGCTAAAACGGAAAGTGGGAATAACAGTTCAAAGGAATTCATTGATCTTTAGGGGCTCGCTTAACCATCGTGTAGGGATCCATGAGCCTGCGGCCTCGCAACCCGCCTGCCTGCGTGTCACTTAACAGCTGTATAAGATCGGGGATTGGCGAGATAACAGCACTGTGATACTGAGAATGCGACTGTTTTGCAACTCTTATCCCGGAAAATCAGGTTGGTTCGTCAGGAGTGTTTCACCTCTTTCAATTGAGAGGACACCCGCGTGTCCCTTTCGGTTGAGGTCATCGAAGCCTCTCCCCGCATTCCTGATTATAGACGCATTTCGAGCTTTCAATGGATGCATTCCCCGACGGCGGGAATTAGGAATTATGAACGGGTAGAGTCTGGGGGCTTCACAATCTGATGGCAGTTTTTGCGATGGGTGCGAACAGGGTTCGTGGTGTGGCAGTGGAGCGCTTCGGGGCTCCGGGGTTGTCCTGGTGCGGCGGGTTGTCGAGGCGCGCCGGTGGGGCGTCTCCTGGCGGGCGGGACGGTAAGAGCGAGACGTTCCAGCGGAACGTCTCTACAGAGCCCCCTCACCCGCCCCAGCCTGGCGGGCAAAAGCCGGCGGTGAGGACACCGCCGCTACAGAAACGCGGGGTCGGCGGAGCAAAAGCCGCGGATCTGAAGATTCTTGCTACCCGCCACGGGTCTCCGGCGGTGCGTCAGCCCCGCGAGTTCAGCAAGTTGTGTCCAGGGCCATATTCCCTTACAATGCGTGCGCAGGTGGAGAGGAGGTTGCCAATGTCCCAGATGAAATCAGATACGTTGGTCGGCACAGGAATGAAACTGCTATTGAGGTTTTTGGATCGTCGCGAAGGCGCTGTTTCGAGCGAAAGGCCGCAGCGGTTCTGTGGCGCCGAGCGTTTCTCGCGGCGCCCCCGGCACCCCGGCAAGTGCTATCGCTATTTGAGCGTGTGTGCTGTTCTGTTCAGCGCCGTGATCGCGGCGAACGCGCAGCAAAAGGTCATTCCTCTCTGGCCCGGGGCTGCGCCAGGATCAGAAAATTGGACTTACCACGAGCAGACGGTCCAACCCCCGGGGTCCCACGCCCGCGCCGTCGTGAACGTCAGCCGCCCAACGCTGACCGTGTATCTGCCCGAACCTTCCAAAGCCAACGGCACGGCCGTCATTGTCTGTCCGGGCGGGGGCTTCCATTTTCTCGCGATTGATAACGAGGGCACTGAGGTGGCGCACTGGCTCACCGCGCGCGGAGTGACGGCGTTCCTGCTGAAGTACCGCCTGTATCACACCAATCCCGCCGACTATGCGAAGGAAACGAGGGAAGACATCGCCAACCGTGACAAAATGATGGCGATCATGAAAACGTTGGGGCCCATGGTGCTGGCGGATGGACAGCAAGCGGTGCGGATTGTCCGCCGGCGCGCCGCCGAGTGGAAGATCGACCCGAACCGGATCGGCACCATCGGCTTCTCGGCCGGCGGCTACGTCAGCGCCGACGTGGCGCTTCACCACGACGCGGCCAGCAGGCCGGACTTTGCGGCCGCCATCTACCCGGCTTTGCCGCCCAACGCGATCGTGCCCCCGGACGCGCCTCCGATGTTTATCGCCTGCGCCAGCGACGATCCGCTGGTCCCGCCGCTCACGAACAGCGTTCGGCTGTATACCCTGTGGAAGATCGCCGGAATTCCCGCGGAGCTTCACGTCTATGCGCACGGCGGCCACGGCTTCGGCATGCGTAAGCGCGGCCTTCCCGTCGATCACTGGATTGATGCGTACGGTGAATGGCTGCGCAGCCAGGGGTTGCTCAAGCCAGCCCACTGACCCGTGGCGCGGCCAATCACTTGAGCGGGTATCCGCCGCCGGCTTTTCCAGCCCCGGAGGGCCGGCAGATGGAACCCTTCCTGTGCGGCTGTGGGAGGCCTGCCAGCGGCCGGGTGAGAGGTCTTTTGTGGCGGCGGTGTCCTCACCGCCGGATTTTGGTGCCATGGGTAGAGACGTCTCTCGTCTCCGGCCGGGGCGGCGTCAGGAACGAGACGTTCCACCGGAACGTCTCTACAAAGACAAAAGCCGCGGATCTGAAGATCCGTGCTACAAAAACCACATCCGGCGGTCATAAACCGCCGCGTAATGGCCGGGCTGAAGCCCGGCCCTCCTACAGAATTTCGGCGTTGCAACCACCGGTCTGAACTGTCACCATGTTTCGATTACGATGCGTTGGCAACAGGAATCGGCGGACAATGGCACGGCGGCGCTGCTGGCGCTGGAGCTTGAGGTTTCTCTACTGCTCGGGAGGTTGCTGGTGCTTCGCGGAATCACCGACCCGGAAGCCGCGGACAATTTCCTGAATCCCCGGCTCAACCAACTTCACAATCCATTCTTGATGGCCGGCATGGACCGGGCGGTGGAGCGTCTGCGGCGCGCGGTGGCTCAGCAGGAAAAGATTCTGATCTACGGCGATTATGACGTGGACGGAACCACCGCCGTGGTGGTGCTGCTGGCGGGCCTTGAATCGCTGGGCGCGCGCGTGGACGTGCACATTCCCGACCGGCTGAAGGACGGCTACGGCATGCGCGTACCGGTGGTGGAGCGGGCGGCGGCCGATGGCGTGACCGTGCTGCTGAGCGTGGATACGGGCATCCGCGAGCATGAGGTGGTGGCCCGCGCGCAGGAACTGGGAATTGATTGCATCATCACCGACCATCACCTGCCCAAAGAAGAGTCGCTGCCCGCCGCGCACGCTCTGCTGAACCCGCGCCGCCCGGACTGCGCCTATCCCGACAAGAACCTGTCGGGCGTGGGAGTGGCCTTCAAGCTGGTGCAGGGCCTTTTGGGCGAACGGATGTCCGAAGCGCTGCTGCGGTCTTATTTGAAAATTGTGGCCATTGGCACCATCGCCGACGTGGTTCCGCTGATCGGGGAAAACCGCGTGATTGCCAGTTTCGGCCTGGAGGCGTTGCAGCGCCCCGCGCAGCCGGGTTTGAGCGCGCTGCTGGAAGTGGCTCGGCTGGAGGGGCGCGCGCCGACCGCCGGCGACATCGCCTTCCGCATCGCGCCGCGCATGAACGCCGCAGGCCGCATGGAAGACGCCCGCGCGGTGATCGAACTGCTGCGCACGCCCGACGCCGTGAAGGCACGGCAAATCGCCCGCCATCTGGATGAACTGAACAGCGAGCGCCAGAGCGCGGAAGAATCCATCCTGAACGACATTGAAGACAGGGTGAAGTCGCGGCCGGAAATCGGCGAGCTCTACAGCCTGGTGTTTGCGGGCGAAGGCTGGCACCGCGGAGTGATTGGGATTGTGGCGCAGCGCGTGGTGGAGCGGCATTACCGGCCCACGCTGGTGATTGGAGTGGAAAACGGCACGGGACAGGGCTCGGGGCGCTCCATTGCAAACTTCCACCTGCTGAACGCCCTGACGGATTCCGAGGACGTTTTTGAGCGCTTCGGCGGGCATGCGGCGGCGGCGGGATTCACGCTGCCTTCCACCCGGATCAAAGAACTGACGGAACGCTTTGAAGCTTATGCGCGGTCGGCGCTCGCTCCGCAGGACCTGGTGCCTCTCTTGCGGGTTGACGCGGAGGTCGATCTTGAAGATATGGATTGGCCGGTCTACGAACAACTGAAGCGGATGGAGCCGTTCGGCATGGGCAATCCGACGCCGGTGTTTGTGGCGCGTAAACTTCGGCTGATTTATCCGCCCCGCGTGCTCAGCGAAAAGCATCTAAAGCTGAAGGTGGGGAAGGGTTCGAAGTCTTTCGACGCGCTCGGCTGGCGCAAAGGCGACCAGGCCAAACTGCTGGGGGCCGGCGACACGCTGGATTTGGCCTTCACGCTCGATGAAAATACCTACCAGGGAATGTCGTCGCTCCAGATGATTATTAAGGATTTGCAGGTGGCCGGCGCGAGCTTGTAGCGCAAGGCCCGTGTTTCACTTGGTAGCGCAGACCGCCGGGTTAGCGGTCTGCGGCTTTTCCTTTCGTCCGTGCAATCATGGGACTGCGACATATAAGGGCCGGAGCCGCGACATGGCGCTGGAATACAACACCGTGAAAGCGCATTCACCCGAAGAGCCGCGGACCTCAACCCCGGAGGACCGCGCTACCAGCTGATTGGCCGTGGCTACCAACTTTACGTGTTAGAGAGAAATTTAACTGCGCCATGTTGTGCGTTGGTAATCCAAGTCATATAATCTGGGGCTCGCTGGAATAATCCCGAGTCATAGTAAAGGAAGGTGAGGATGATCAAAGGAAAGTTGTGGATGGTGGTGGCGGGCTGCGTTCTGGTCTGCGGAATGGCTCAGGCGCAGGCCCCGAATACGCTGACGCCGCAGGAGAGGCAGGAGGGGTGGCAGCTGCTGTTCAACGGGAAGGACCTGCAGGGGTGGCACTCGTACCTGGAGAAGGGCACGGGCAGTGACTGGTCGGTGGTGGACGGGACGATCCAGCTGAAGAAGACGAAGCAGGATCCGCGGGCAGATTATGCGGACCTCGTGACGGACGGCGTGTACTCAAATTTCGATCTGAAGCTGGAGTGGAAGGCCCGGCCGTGCATCGACAGCGGGGTGATGTTTGACGTACACGAGTCGCCCCAGTATCGCAATACCTACAACACAGGCATTGAGATGCAGATCGCGGACCTGGCGTGCACGGTTCCAGACAGTCGCGTCCTGAAGCATCGCTCCGGGGACATCTTCGACGTGATCTCAGACAAGGTGGAGTGGGTGAAGCCGGCGGGCGAGTGGAACCAGTTTGAGATTATCCAGGACCATGGCCATCTGCAGCTCTTCCAGAATGGACACAAGGTCATCGAAACGCAGCTTTGGGACCAGCATTGGAAAGAGCTGATTGCTCAAACCAAGTTCGTGCGGATGCCGGGATACAGCAAGTACCACTCGGGGCATATCTCGCTGCAGGGGACGGAGCGGAAGGGGGAGCCGGGGGTGAAGATCTGGTTCCGGGACATCATGATCCGGAAGCTGCGGGTGGGGACTGACTGAATTTTTCCTGTGCCGCTTCTCTTTCTGTAGCGGCGGTCTATGACCGCCGCTAACGCGTGCCCCTCCAGGCCCGGAGGGCCGTTAGCCAATAGCCCACGGCGTGAGCCGTGGGATCTCTGCAAGCGGGTGGCCACGGCACAGCGGCCGGGTGAGGGAGGCAACGTAGCGCAGACCGCCGCGGTTGCGGTCTGCGGCTTTTCATTTGGCAACCAAAAAGCCGCGGACCCCGGAACCGGGGGACCGCGCTACTCGCTTTCGCCCCTCCGGGGCTGCGGTGAATTGCAACGCCAACGGAGTCCCATAGCAAGGTAGCGCAGACCGCCGCGGTTGCGGTCTGCGGCCTTTCATTTGGCAACCAAAAAGCCGCGGACCCCGGAACCGGGGGACCGCGCTACCAGCTTTTCATTTGGAAACAAAAAAGCCCCGGAACCGGGGGACCGCGCACCCAGCTCAAAAGGGTAGTGGATAGTGGTTAGTGATGAGTGACAAGAAGAAAAGCCGCGGACCCCAGAACCGGGGGATCGCGCTACCAGTTCGCTTCCTGATTCCATTTCTGGCGCTGGCACTTTTTCCCCAGCTCAGCGCCGCCGCTACGCACGCGCTCATCAAGCCGGGCTCGGTATGGCGTGACACCCGGGGCCATGCGATCGAGGCACACGGCGGAGGCGTTCTGGAATATGGCCATACGTGGTACTGGTTTGGAACAGATCGCAACCCTAAGCTCAATCCCTCGAAACGGTATGTGAGCTGCTATTCCTCACACGACCTGGCGCACTGGAAATACCGGGGACACGCGCTGGTTTTGTCCGACCCGGAGCACCTGGGTCTGCATTGGGTCCTGGAGCGCCCCAAGGTGTATTACAGCCCCACGACGCATCAGTTCGTCATGTACATGCATCTCGACAACGCGCACTACCGCTATGCGCATGTGGGAGTCGCCGAAAGCAACCACATCACAGGGCCCTACCACTTTGTGCGCAGCTTCCAGCCGCTTGGATTCCAATCGCGCGATATTGGCCAATTTGTGGATGACAATGGCAAGGCCTACCTGATCTTTGAGTCGCGACCGTCAGGTGGTTTTTATGTGGTACAGCTTTCTCCCAACAGGCTCTTCGTGGAAAAAACGGCCACTGCGTTTTTCCACATCCCGTTGGAGGGTGGCGCGCTGGTGCATTACCACGGACGGTACTACGTGATGGGTTCGCACCTGACGGGTTGGCGCCCAAACCCGAACGTCTATGCATCCGCAACAAAGCTTTCCGGCCCCTGGACGGAGTTCAGGAAAATCGCTCCCGATTCGCCGGATACGTATGGTTCCCAATCAACCTTTCTTCTGAAGGTAACGGGAACGAATAAGACCTCGGTGATCTTTATGGGCGACATGTGGCAACCCAAAGCCTTGTGGAATTCACGCTACCTCTGGATGCCGCTGCGGATAAAAGATGGAAAGATGACTTTGCCCACTCCGGCACCGTGGATCATCAACGCAAAGACAGGCGTGACGCAGATTGTTCGCAATCACGGAAGCAGCCACGGCAGCGGGTTTGTGCCGTGAGCATTTGTCGGCCCCGGTTTTTCGTACCTTCTGAGCCTTGAATGCTCTGACACCAGGCTCACCGAGTTTCTCAGCGCGCTCCGTGTTGAAGCTCTGCCGGAGAGGGTTTGCGGGCACAACCGGCGCGGGTCTTGAATGCTCTGTGGGTCACAATCATGAGAGCGGAGCGGCCATGGCTTCTGCGAGGCCTCTGTGGCAGGTTCTTGCGGCCGCAAGGCCTTCCGGAACGCGCGTGCGATGCGGGAGCTTAGTATAGTAGGCTACTCATGGTCCGGCGACCCCAGATTGAGACGAATGGGATCTTCGCAGCACTTTCCGTTTACTTTTATAAACGACTGATAATAAGTATCTTATCAAAATCGCTCGCGATGGAACTCGTGCCCCTTTCGCAAAATTGTTCACCTCGTGGACAGTGAGAAAAATCTACCAGACATTTTCCGCGGAACGTTGAGTCATGGCTGGATTCGAGAGACATCTCTTGCCCTCCGGGGTTTAAAATAGAGAGCGGGGGATGAAAACGGGATTGTGAAGGACAGCATTCAACAACAAGGCCGGGGCAGGCGTTGGATCAGAATCCTTGCCATTGCGGGTCTGGTGATAACCACGGGAATCGTCGTGGGGGCCTATTGGCTGGCGAAATCGACACGGCAAAAGCCCCAGCTGAAGCCGCCCGACCTTCCCGGGAACGTCAATCAGCAACTTTCCGGAGTTACTTTTACCCGCTCGGACAAAGGGCGGCGGATCTTTGTGATCCACGCCTCGCGCACGCTTGCATTCAAACAGGGCGGCTCAACACTTCTGAAAGATGTCGATGTTGAGTTCTTCGGAAGGTCTGGAAAGCGGTACGACATCCTCAGAACCGCAGAAGGAGAATACAACCCGCTGACGGGGAACCTTTCGACGCCCGGTGATGTTGAGCTGGTGCTGAACGCCTCGCCCAGCCAGATCCAGGATCCAGGCTCAAGGCCCCGCCAGTCCGCCGATGAAACACGCGCCGATGCGAACGCAGCGCCCCAGTCCGTCTATATCAAGACTTCCAAAGTGACTTCCCGGAACCACGGAACCCTGCTGGAGAGCGAGACGCTGGTTCGCTTCCACCTGGGTAGCGTATCCGGATCGGCCCGTGGGCTTGCCTATGACACCGACAAGGGCGAGATCGAACTGAAACAGGATGTAAGCGGCGTTTTCCAGTCTGCGCAAGGCCCGGAGGCGGGCACTCTCATCCGGCTTTCCGCCAGCCGTCTTCGTTACGGCGGGGCGGGGACAGGAGTCAAGCTTTGGGGACCGGTCAAGATCCTCCAGGGCAATCGCGCCGTCACCGCTGAACAGGGTTCCATTTCTCTCGATGCCCAAAACCGCGTTACGGAAATCCTGCTGGAAGGTCAGGCGGACGCCTCGGACCACACTCAGGGCGGCCAAATGAGGCTGCAATCCGATCTGTTGCGCGGCCATCTTGATCCTGCAACCAACCGGCTCCGCAAGCTGGTGGCGACGGGCCACGTTCGGGGCGAATCGAGGCCGCCAGGCGGCCTCGCCAATGTCGAAGCGCATGAAGTGGTGCTGAATTTCGATCCCGTCACTCACGTCCCATCGAACGGCGTGGCCCAGGGGCAGGTTCGTCTGACGATTGCCCAGACGCAAGGCCCG
>Ga0307373_10013083_pt1 | contig 11663 bp, 6 predicted proteins | sample OX2MG_FD_202534 | JGI IMG/M metagenome (GOLD analysis project Ga0307373, IMG submission 202534) | Soil microbial communities from Risofladan, Vaasa, Finland - OX-2 | ecosystem: Environmental > Terrestrial > Soil > Coastal area > Acid sulfate soil | place: Finland: Risofladan, Vaasa | collected...
GCCACGCGTGCGACCCCCTGCACGAATTCTTCCGCCAGCGCCGTCACCGCGGCTTGCCAATGCGCCAGCAATGCGGGCCAATCTTGCGGGTCATCCGGTTTTTTGCGCGCAGAGCCATAGTCTCCGACCTCCGGCACCAGCCCGCCCTGTTCGGCAACTCCGCGATACCGCAGATCGCCGGCGCGCAGCTGTGCGAACAACACCGCCGTCGGCGGTTGCGGATCCGACACCGCATAGATCGGCAGCTGCGGTTCATCCGGCCTTACACCCAGCCAGTCGTGCGGGTCGGCTTCACCGCTTTTGTAGTCGATGATCACGTGCCCGCCGTCCGGCAGCCGGTCGACACGGTCCACACGAGTGTTGAGCCTGAGACGGCCTAGCGTCACGCTCCGCTCCTGCTCAGGCTTCTCGACACTGAACGGAGCGCGCATTGCTTCGATTTCAAGCCACGCTGCGATCAATCTCGTGAGGCGCTCCTGTTCCAGCCGCCTGAAGTTCGGTGTAAAGACATCGGGATCGCGCGCTGCAAACTTGTCGATTACATCGGCGACGCTGTCTTCAACCTTGTGTGTACGCTCGCCAGCCTGCAATCCCGTAAGAGTGGCGTGATCCCCGAGTCGCCCCCACAGCGCTGCCATGATGTCGTGCAACACTATGCCGCGCTCCATTGGACTGAGTCCCGGTGACGGCGTCGGCAGTTCCCGAGCGCCTAATCTATATAGTGCGAAGGAACGGAACGGACAGGCCGCCTGCGCCTTCAGCAGCTGGGTGCCACCGGCGACGATACCGGCCTCAGCCAGTGGAGGACCCCGGTCGTCGGTGAATTCCGACAAGGCGATTGCTGCGTCCTGCTGCAGGCGCTCGCACCAACCCTGCACTGTGGATTGCGGAACATCCGCCACCGCGGCCAGCTCGATTTCCGCCAGCAGCGGACTTGCGCGCAATTCCGTATCCGCATCGCGCTCTGGTGTGCTTACTATCACGTCAGGCGCACTGTTCAGGAGCCGGGCGGTAACCAGGCTGGCGTATTCCAGTTCACGCGCGGCGCTGGCATGCGGCAGCTGGTGACGCCGTTGGATCGCCCAGGGGATAAACGGATCGGGCCGGGGGCTCGGCGGCCACACATCGTCGGTCAACCCCATGAGCCACAGATGGTCGAATTGCAGACCGGCGCTCTCCGGCATGCCGAGCACCTGCAGCGGCACATCCGCACTGGCCGGCTGGAACTCGCGCTGTGAGACCAGCCGCGTGAAACGCGTGAGCGCGTCCTCCGCCTGGATGGGTTGCAACACCGCATCCAGTCGAGCGAAATCCCCCAACACTTCACGCAGACTCTGCACCGCCTGGTACTCGCTGGCATCGGGGGTGCGTTCCCCCGGCCAGCGGAATGCCTTGAGTAACGTAGCGAAAGTCTTCGACCAAGCACTGGGCAGTTGCCGTGCAGGAGTGGCGCGCAGCAGTTGCAAGACCGCCTCCAGCGCCGATTTCAATGTCTGGGTTTCACCGCCTTGCTCCGCCAACATCAGCAACCGCCCCAGGCCCACCTGATCGAGATTGGCGTCGCGGAGGCTGACTTCGAGGCGTGCACGCGCCGGCGATTCACTGTCACCGGCCGCGATAAATGGCGAACGCAGCAGGCGGCTCGCCAGTGCAAACGGCAAGCGCCGCTGCAACGATTGCAGTACGTTGAGTGCATCGCTCACCATCGGGCAGTCCGCGAGCGCCCGACCGATGGAGAGGTTGTAGGGACGCGGAGATGGATCACCCGGCAGCCTGCCGGGGCACAGAACCTGATCGAGAACGCGGGCAAATGCCTGCCGCTGCTCTGTCAGATCCCGGGCAACGATGCCGATGCGCGTGGTGGGTGAACGTTCCAGCAACGCCCGTGCCCAGCGCGCGGCCGCCTGCATCTCCGCTTGCGCATCCCCACAGGCAATGCGTTGACGGCTGCTCACGCACTCGCCGGACACCGGCAACTGCTCCACTTGGCTGCCCGCCGTACGCAACGCAGCCAACAGCCGCTGCTGCTGTGGCGTGAATTCCTCGAAACCGGCGAACACACAATATTTCGGGGCTGCCAGCTTTTCAGCTGTCAGCTGCGCCGTCAGGTAATCCGGCAAGCGCGCCGGATCCAGAAGGCCGTGTGCCTCGCAACGTTGTGCGAAATGCTGTGCCCATTGCACGAATTGGCGCGCATCGTCACCGGCCGCCGCCTGCGTCAGCTCGGTAAGGGCAATGCCATAGGCCTGACACACAGCCCAGGCGGCGTTGGCGGCACTAGCCGTGGCCGCCGGTTGCAGCAACGCGGAACCGTCGTGGCCCGCTTGGATAACGGTTTCCCACAGGGTTTCCGCCTGATGAACGCCCAGAAGCCGGGGACCGGGTTGCAACCGGGTTTCTTCATATAATGAGAATTGTCGCTGGAGGAACACGCCCCAGCTGAGCACCTCAGGACGCTCCCACACCTCGGCAGCCCGCGCCCGTGCCGCCTCCGCATGGGCCAGGCGCACGGCCCGGGCCAGCCGCTCGCTGGCCGCCACCACCGTCGCGCCCGCCGCCAGCGCCGTCAGAATTTCACTTTCATGCCAGAGGCGTTGCGTCACGCAGGAACATCCCCATATATAATGTGTCTCACAGTTTAACCCGGCACCACCACCGAACCGGCGGCAAATTGGCGTTGGCCGGTGGTCCAGTCCGCAGCTCCGCGAAACTAAAGGTAACCCCAACATGCCCCTGAATCTTCCACAGAAAACCGGTAACCCGGCCCTGAAGGCCAAGGCCTTTCTGAACCCGGGCGTCATCACCGGCGAGCGCATGACGCTCAATGGCACCATCGGCAAGAGCCTGATCATGCTGGTGCTTTTGATGATCACCGCTGCCTGGTGCTGGTCGCGGGCGTTCTCAGGTTATGTGCCCGCAACCGCCACTACTCCGGCAGTATTCGATATGGCGGCGGTAATGCCCTATGTAATCGGTGGCGTTATCGGCGGCTTGGTGTTCGGTCTGGCGACCGCGTTTAAACCTACCTGGGCGCCGATGACGGCACCCCTGTATGCCATCAGCGAAGGTTTCGCAGTGGGCGGTATTTCTGCGATCTTCAATGCCCAATACCCCGGTATCGTCATCCAGGCAGTGGCTCTGACCCTGGCGGTGGCTTTGGGAATGCTGATCCTCTACCGCACCGGCATCATCAAGGCCACACCCTGGCTCTATAAGATGGTGGGAGCCGCCACCTTCGGCGTACTGATTTTCTACGCGCTCACCTGGCTCGTGGGCATGTTCCATGTGGACACGTCCATGCTCTTCGGCCATACCGGCCTATCCATCGGCATCAGCCTGTTCATCGTGGCCATCGCCGCCTTCAATTTGATACTGGATTTCGACATGATTTCCAAGCAGGCGACGGCCGGTGCACCCCGCTACATGGAATGGTATGGCGCCTTCGCCCTGATGGTAACCCTGGTCTGGCTGTACCTGGAAATCCTGCGGCTCTTGGGCAATACCCGACGTTGATAATGCCATCCTTAAGATCAAACAGCCCCGCTTAAGCGGGGCTGTTTGTTTGTAGCGTTACCTAGAAGCGGTCTCAAAAATGCCGTTCGCCCTGAGCGTAGTGCCAAAAGCGCGAAGTCGAAGGGTGGAACTCCTGCCGTGGCAGGCATGTTTCGACTTCGCTTCGCTACGCTACGCTCAACATGAATGGATTCTCGTTTTTGAGACCGCCTCTATTATCAACAGCGGTTCAATGCGATCTCTCCTCACCACTCTCGGTTGATAAATCGGTAATGGAAGCTTCCCCTGGCTTCGTCAGTTGCTCCTTCACCGTGGCCAAGTAGGTATAAATCACCGGCACCACGTAGAGTGAGAACAATGCACCAATAGCAAGGCCGGTGGCGATAACAAGGCCCATGTCGAAGCGGCTCACCGAGCCGGGACCGGTGGCCAGAATCAGCGGCACGGCGCCGAACACCATGGCGCCAGTGGTCATGAGGATCGGCCGCAGGCGGATACTGGAGGCCTTCTGCACGGCCGCGCGCCGATCGAGCCCCTCGGTTTCCTGGATCACGTTGGCGAACTGCACGATCAGGATGCCCTGCTTGGTGATCAGCCCGATCAGCGCGACGATGCCCACCTCGGTGTAAATATTGAGCGTGGCGGCGCCGAAATACATGAACAGCAGCGCCCCGGAGATGGCCATGGGCACGGTCACCATCACAATGAGCGGATCCCGGAAGCTCTCGAATTGCATCGCCAGCAGCAGATACACCAGCAGGACAGACAGCATGAAGGTAATAAGAAAAGTGTTGCCCTGCTGGATGTACTGCCGCGACTGGGCGGCGTAGTCGTAACCGAAGCCGCTGGGTAAAATCTTGCCGGTCTCGGCCTTCAGATAGGAGAGCGCCTGGCCCAGGGTCACACCCGGTGCCATCACGCCTTCGATGGTGGCGGAGTTGAGCTGCTGGAACTGCGGCAGGAACTCCGGCTGCACCCGCGTGTGCACCGAGAGCAGGGTAGATAGCGGCAGCAATTGGCCGCTGCCGTTACGGATGTAATAACGACCGAGCAACGCGGGGTCGGCACGGAACCGATCCGGCACCTGGGGAATGACTTTGTAGCTGCGGCCGTTCAAATTGAATCGGTTCACGTAGTTGCCGCTCAGCAGTGGACTGAGATCCTGGCTGATGTCAGCCATGCTGACCCCGAGCGTGCCCGCCACGTTGCGGTTAATGCTCACCGCCACCTGCGGGTTGTCATAGCGCAAATCCTTGGTGACGAAGGCAAACAAGCCGCTCTTCATGGCGGCGGTAATCAGCGCGTTGGCTTCCTCATCAATCTTCAGGTAATTGCCGCTGGAGGTGATCACGAACTGCACCGGGAAGCCGGTGGGTGAACCCGGCAGGGTGGGTTTCTGGAAGGCCGCCGCCTGCAGGCCGGTGACCTGGTTGAGCCGCGCCTGCACCTCGGGGGTGAGTTGCATCTGGCTCCTGGAGCGCTGGCTCCAATCCTTTAGTTTTATCCCGTCGATACCGGCGTTGTTGCCGCCACCACCCGTGAGTGAGACGCCATTGATCTGAAATACTTGCCTGGTCTCCGGAAAGCTGTCAAAGATCTTGCGTATCTGCACCGAGTAATGGTTCAAATAGCCGAGCGTGGCGGTAGCCGGCCCGGTGGCGGCCGCCAGGATCAGCCCCTGATCCTCGGTGGGCGCGAGTTCCCCCGGTACACCGAGGAACATCACCGGGATCGCGATCAGCACGCCGGCCACCACCACCAGCACCGCCGCCCGCTGCGAGAGCACGACGGCGAGGGAACGGTCGTACGTATGGCGCAGCCGGCTGAAACCGGCATCCAGCGCGTGGCCGAGGCCCCGGGGTTTGCTATGGCGCAGCACTTTGGAGGAGATCATCGGCGAGAGCGTGAGCGCCACCACCGCCGAGACCACCACCGTGAATACCAGGGTGAAGGCAAACTGCGAGAACAGGCTGCCGGTGAGTCCGCCGGTAAGGCCGATGGGCGCGAACACCGCCGCCAGCGTGGTGGCCATGACGATGATGGGCGAGGCCAGCTCGCGCGCGCTCATGATCGCGGATTGCAGGGGCGGCTTGCCATCCTCAATGTGCCGATGGATGTTCTCCACCACGATGATGGCGTCGTCCACCACCAGTCCGATGGCCAGCACCACGGCCAAGAGTGTCAACAGGTTGATGGAGTAACCCATGGCAATCATCAGGGTGCCAGCGCCGATCACCGACAAGGGGATGGCGATGGCCGGTATCAGCAGCGAGCGCAAGGATCCCAGGAACAGGAAGATCACTGCCACCACCACCACCAGGGTGATCCCAATGGTGATCATGACCTCGTGTATGGAGCGTTGGATGAACGCACTGCCGTCATAGGGAATCGCCGCATGGATGCCCGGCGGCAGCGCGTGCGTGAGTTCGGCGAACGCCTGGTGTACGCCGCCGGCCACCGTCAGACTGTTGGCGCCGGGAGTGGGAAACACGCCGATGAACACCGCGGGCGTGCCGTTGTAGAACACCGCCTGGTTGTAATTCTGGGCGCCGAGTTCCACGTGGGCGATATCTTCCAGGCGCACCAAGGTATTGCCGCGGTTCGCGATCACCATGCGGCGGAATCCGCCGGGGCTGTCCAGGGAGGTTTCCGCAGCAATGGTACGGGCGATATCAGGGGATTTTGTCCGCCCCACCGCACTGATGAAATTGTTCGCGGCCAGAGCGCCGGTCACATCCGCCGGCGTCAGGTTGAGCGCCGCCAGCTTGTTGGGATCCAGCCAGGCGCGCAGCACGAAACTGTTGCCGCTGGGACCAGTGCCCGCCGGCACGATCTGCGCCTGCCCGACACCCGGTTCGCCCTGGATTTTCGGCTGCGCCACCCGCAGCACATAATCGTTCACCTGCTGCTGGTTAAGGGTCTTGCTGTAGAACGCCAGATACATGAGTGCCGTCTGGTCGCCTACGGTCTCGTTGATCACCGGCGACTGGGTGCCGGTGGGCAACTGGTTCTGCACCTGCTGCACCTTGGAGAGAATCTGCGCCACGGCGGCGTTGGGATCGTAATTGAGCTTCATGTACACCGTGATGCTGGACAGACTCTGGGCGCTGGACGAAGTCATGTAGTCAATGCCGGGGGCCGAGGCGATGGACTGTTCCAGCCGCGCCGTCACGAATCCCTGCACGGTCTTAGGATCGGCGCCGGGGAAAGCGGTGGTCACGGTAATCAGCGTGCTGGTGACTTGCGGATACTCCTCCACGGTCATGGCGGTCCAGGCGCGCAGGCCGAGCAACAGGATCACGAGGCTCAGTGCGGTAGCAAGAACCGGGCGACGGATGAAGATGTCGGTGAAACGCATGCCGGCCTCCGCTCAGTGCGCGCTGGGCTGCACGATGGTGACGGGCATGCCGCTGCGCAACTTGATCTGTCCGGCGGTCACCACCGTATCTCCGGCCTTGAGGCCCGAAACGATCTCCGTCATGCCGCCGCGGGTCTCGCCGGTGGTGACCGTGGTGGCGATCGCCACCTGCAGGGGCTTGCCGCCCTTGGGCTGCTCCCGCTGGACCACATAGACATAGTCACCGAAGGTGTTGTACGCGATGGCCACTGTCGGCGCCACCAGCACTTTCTTCGCCGCGCCCACCAGCAGTGTGGCTTCTCCGAACATCCCGGGTCGCAGCAGATGTCCGGGATTCGGAATGGTGGCATCCACGGTGATATTGCGGGTGCTCGGGTCCACCTCGGAACTGAGGGCGATGACCCTGCCATCAAAGACTTTACCCGGGAAGGTATTGACTCCAATTCGCACGCTCTCGCCGGCATGAATGAGTCCCAATTCGCTTTGCGGCACGGTAAATTCGGCACGCAATGGATCCCAGGCATTGAGCGCGGCGATCTCGGTGCCAGGCGTGAGGTACTGACCAAGGCTCACCTCCCGGACACCCATCCAGCCCGTGAACGGCGCGCTCAGTGCAAGCTTGGCAAGAGTTGCCCGGTCATTGGCTACCGAGGCCCGGGCGTTCGCGTAGCCGGCGCGCGCGCTATCGAGTGCCGCGCGACTGGTGGCGTGCGCCTGGTAGAGGCCTTTGGCGCGTTGATAATTGATGCGGGCAAGCTCCGCCGACGCCTGATCGCTGGCAAGCTGGGCACGCTGGTTGGAGTCGTCTATCTGCACCAGCCGCTGGCCCTTGCGCACATATTCACCGGAATGGAAGTAGATGCCCGTAATCTGTCCCGGCAGTTGCGGCGTGAGATGCACACCGGCGACGGCCAGCAGGTTTGCCACGGCGTGGATCTGCTGCTGCCAAGCGGCTGACCCGACCGGGGCCGCCGACACGCTGACCGAAAACGCACCCCGGTGCGCCAAGGCCGCACGGGCTCGATAGCCGAGCCAGGCCTTCACGCCGAACAGGATGACGAGCAGCAGCACTACCACGACGGCAGTGCGCAACAGGATGTTTTTTTCCGATCTGCTCATGACTGAGTCTCCGATGATCTAGCCTAGCGCCGTGCGTGTGGCGGCATGGAAGGAACCGAGGGCGGCGGTCCCACCGTGCCGCCTCCAAGCGCGATATACAGGGCCGCGGTATCCGCGTAACGCTGGGCTTCGGCCTGCACGTAGGCAATGCGCGCGTTTTCCTGCTGAATTTCGCTGGTGAGCACGCTCAGGTAATCCACTGCGCCGTCCCGGTATTGGATATGCACCAGCGCGAAGGCCCGGCTGGCATCCCGCATTGCGCGCGTCTCGGCATCCAGCACGATGGCATCGTGTTGCAGTGCGCGCAGTACGTCCGCCACGTTGCGGAACGCATTCAATACCGTAGTCTGGTAATTGGCGAACACGCCCCGATAGGCTGCTTCCGCAGCATGTTTCTGCGCCTCGAGGGTACCGCCCTCGAACAGCGGCATTACGATGCTGGCGGCCAGATTCCAGAGGCGGCTGGCGGGATCGAACAGCGTGCCGGCATTGTTGCTTTGGTTGCCGAAGTTGCCCGTCAGTTGCAGGCTCGGATACAGGCGTGCCACCGATTCACCCACCTGCGCATTGGCGGCGCGCAATTGGGCCTCCGCCGCCAGGATATCCGGCCGCTCGCGCACCAGCGTGGAGGGCAGGCTTACGGGCAGGGCCGCGGGCAAACGCAAGTTCGACAGCACGGGGATACGCAAACCATCTGCTTCGGAAGGAAACTTGCCGAGAAACGTGGCCAGCAGATGACGCAACGCGTCACGCGCTTGCTCCAATACGGGCAAGCGCGCTTCGCTGCTGGCAAGCTGGCTTTCCTGGGTGAATACATCGAACTGCGAATCGGCGCCCAAGTGATAGAGTTTTTTGGTAAGCCGTAGAATCTGTTGCTGGTCGCTGACGGTTTGCCGGGTCGCGCTCACTTCTTCATTCAGAGCGGCGAGGTTCAAAGCTGCATTGACGACATTACCCTCCAGGGTCAGGCGTGCGGCCTGCAATTGGTCCCGGGCGATATCCACCTGCGCCTGTTGGCTGCGCGACACCAGCTGGTTGAGTCCGAATACATCCGGGTAATAACTCACGGATACTTCACCGGTGTACAGGTTATAAAGCTGTGGACCGCTTAGGCCACCGCTGCTGGCACCTGAAGTGCGGCTGCGCTCGGCGCTCAGTCCCAGGGACACCTGTGGGTAGAAAATGCCATTGGCCGCTTTCAGGTTGAACTGGGCTTCCTGCAAGGTGGCCAGAGCGGCATCCAGATCGGGATTGTGTTGCAGCGCCTGCGTCACCAAGGCATCGAGGGCCGGCGAGCCAAACCCCTGCCACCACGCGGCCTTGACCGCGGATCCCATCCGCAAGACTTGAGCGGCAGCGGCAGGTCCTGCGGCGGAAACCGCGGCGGGAATGGTGGCGGCCAGCGGTGCGGCGGTGTAGCCCTTTACCGCGGGTGGCTGGGGCTTCTCATAATTCGGCCCCACCGCGCAGGCAACCAGGCTAGCTGTCAACACGAATGTCAGCAGGCCGCGCGAGAACTTCCCGATGAGTTTTTGTTTCATCTACCTGGGTTTACAACTGCGCGTTCGCCATTGTCATTTGCGGGCTCTCAACGATTCACGGCCTGCATGCCTTGATGATGATGGTGACGGCGTTGTCAATGTAACGCTGCTTTTCATCATCATTGGGTGGAGGTTCCACTCCCAGTTCGGAACGCAGACGGCAGCAGGTGACCATGCTGATGAATTGCTCAGCGGTAAATTGTGGATTATTGACTTTGAGCGTGCCGCGCTTGTTCTGCTCCACAAAATAATCCGCCAGGAATTTTCGGATGATGGCCGGACCGGATTGGTAATACACTCGCCCGAGCTCTGGAAAGCGCGGTACTTCCGCCATCAGAATCCGGTGCATGGCAAGTTTCTCCTCCGAGAACACCACGTTAATGAAATGCTGGGCAATGGCACGCAGGGTTTTCTCGGGGTTGCCGTCCTTCGCGGCCTCGGCGAAAGCCAGAGTCATATTGTCGCAGCTGGTTCGCACCATGGCAGCGAACAGCTCCTCTTTGGAGCCGAAGTGATTGTAGACGGTCTGCTTGGAAACCTGAGCTTCGTTGGCGATGGCATCCATGCTGGCGGCGCCGAAGCCCACCTCCAGAAACACCTTATTGGCGGATTCGAGAATCGCTTCGCGTTTGCCAGTATTGTCGGGAGCAACGTTCATGGGCGTACTCTCAGAGCCGGCTTCATGGCTGCCCGCCGGCGACGCCGGCGGATACATGCAGCGCAACCGCGGTCAGCTGGCCAGTAGCCGCTTTGAGTGCGTAGGCCGCCACCAATTGATCGTGTTCGGCGCGAATCAGGTTGACGCGCGCATTGAGAAGTTCCTGATCGGCATTCAGCACATCCAGCGTGGTGCGTTCACCTACCGACGCTTCGTCGCGCACACCCTTGGCAGCCACCTGCTCGGCCTGGATCTGGCTGTTGATGGCTGCCAGCCGCGCATTGGCTGTCTGATAATCCTGCCAGGCATTGACCGCATCCAGCTTGGCTTGGCGCTGGGTATCCAACAACTCATCGCGGCTTGCGTCTGCGCGTTGTTCGGCCGCGTGCTTCTCCGCATCCAACTCACCACCCTGGTACAGGGGCATTGAAAGTGTCAGCATGATGGAGCGGGTGTCCACGCGGCTGAAACCAATTTCCGGATCGCGAGCCTCGAGCAGCTGGCCCACCAGCGCCACCGTTGGTTTCTGTTTGCCGCTCACGGCCTGCGCCTGCTGCTGCGCGGCATTCTGCGCGTAACGCGCTGCCAGCACCGTGTAATTCGTCTGCGCCTGTTGCAAGGCTTCGGCTTCCGTAGCCGGCAGAGGCTGCGGTACGGGCGGCTGTTCCAAGGTGTTTGGTTCCACGCCCACCTCGCGCACATAGGCGGCCACCGATGTGGCCAGTTCGCCTTGAGCCTGAATCAGCGCCGCCTGCGCCCCCGCGAGACGCGCCTGGGACTGGGCCACGTCGGTGTGGGTCACCTCGCCGTTTTCAAACTCCGCCTGGGTGGCGGACAATTGTTTATTCAGCACCGCCACATTGTTCTGTTCGAGTTTCAGCACGGCCTGATCGCGCACGACATCTGTATACACGGTAGCCACATTCAGGAATACCTGTTCTTCTGCAGCGTGCAGTGCAGCGAATTGCGCCGACTGGGCGTCTTGAGCCGCACTCACGCTGGCAGAAACCTGGCCACCGGTGTACAGAGCCTGCGTAATGGTCAGACCCGCGGTCTTGGTGTTTTGCGGATAGGTACTGACGGGAAAAAACGGGGAAGCCAAATCATTATGGGCGGTGCCGATGCCCGCCTCAAATGAAACCTGCGGCTTGTAACCCGCCCGGGCCTGCTGCACTTGATAACCACTCGCGCGTAACTGAGCTTGCTGGGCGTGGATGGCGGCATTGCTGACATACGCCTGGCTGAATGCTTGGGTGAGCGTATCCCCACGCGCACTGCCGCCGGCGGCGAGTGCCGCGACGGCAATGCACGCGGCTAAAGAAGCCATGCGCCATGCCGATGTGGCGGCGCGAGAATCGTTGTGTTTCTGGTTTGACATGGGTCTCACGAGTCAATTAGACTAGACCGTCCAGTCCATTCTGCCACCTCCCCAAAGGGATGTCAAAACCATGAGCGCCTTCAAGCGTGTGTTCGA